>Ga0256914_1000046_pt1 | contig 117966 bp, 101 predicted proteins | sample HulkmetaG_FD_191571 | JGI IMG/M metagenome (GOLD analysis project Ga0256914, IMG submission 191571) | Hydrothermal chimney microbial communities from Main Endeavour vent field at the Juan de Fuca Ridge, Pacific Ocean - Hulk | ecosystem: Environmental > Aquatic > Marine > Hydrothermal vents ...
CTGTTTTTCACCCACCACTACGAGCTTTTGCTCCTTAAAAGGATGAAGCCATGAAACAAAGATGTGAGCGCGTATGCCACTTGCAAAGTTGAGCAAAGTTACAGTAGTGTCTGCTATTTTTTGATGAAGAAAGTTCCCCCCCTCAGCCCTCACAGATTCTGGCATTTCACCTGTAAGGCCAAGAATTACTGAAATGTCGTGGGGTGCAAACGACCACAAAACATTTTCTTCGCGTCTCAGCTTGCCAAGATTGAGCCTATTGGAATAGATATAGCGGATACGGCCCAGTTCGCCGGTATCAACAAGTTCTTTCAGCTTAAGCACAACCGGATGGTACCATAGGAGATGTCCTACCATGAGGATCTTGTTTCTCTTGCGTGCCAACTGGTTTAGTTCTGTGCCTTCTCGTTCAGTAAGACAAAGAGGCTTCTCAACATAAACATCCTTTCCTGCAAGGATGGCTTCCCGGGCTAAAAAGGCATGAGTCGCTGCTGGTGTGGAGATTGCGACACCAGCTATTTCAGGATCTGTTAGGACCTCACTGAAGGCAGTAACGCCATTTATTCCAGGATATTGATCCAGAAAGGGTTTGAGAGTGTCTGGGTTTGTGTCACAGATGGTATTCAAGACCCCGAGATTATAGAAGTTGCGAACAAGATTCTTTCCCCAGTATCCAGTCCCCACTACCGCAATGTTTTTTTTGGAAGTCATTTTTTCACTCAGAGGTGATTTTTGGGTCAATCAGGATTGCCAATAAATATCATTCAAGACAAAAAGGTTGGTGTTATCCCACTGTAGCACCACAGATACATTTATGCTTGTGTCTGTGCAAAAGCATGATAAAAAGACACTCTACCGCTTATCGGGTGAACTAATTGAGTTCCCGTCGGTAAAATGCAGACTTCAGGAGGGTATAAACCAGAATTGATGAATTATTGATATTGAGATTTGACAACTGCAACAAACCGGTCTTTGCCCCATAGACCTTTAAAAAAGCACTTAATCACATTCGTTATCTTAACATACTTTTTTAATAAACCGGTTTAAAGATTCTGCAAAATCCTTGAAGGCATCCCCTCTTCTAAGACGTATCTCTCCTGGCTTCTCCCCACTCTCAACGCTGCGATCCAGCATGACCCGGATTTTATATATAGGCCCCACAATCTTGTGGGAAAAAAATATACTTAATACACTAAGTATAATTGTAGCTCCAATCCCATAACAGACCAACCGTACTGTGATTGCATGATACATCCTGGAGATGTTCACTCCATGAAATTCAGTAAGCACAGTCTGCCAAACTGCGTAATAAACAGCCCAGCCTGAAAGTGCTGCGACCAATAAAAGACAGACGAAAAAACGAAACGCCAAACCTAATTGGACCTTTGAATTTATAAGATAATGTCTCCTTATTTGGCGTTTAGACATCTTTATTTCTCCTGCCTTCCAATGAGTAAGAAAACCTTTCCAGTATCTGTGCCAACTATGAGATCGTATATTCCGTCCTTATTCCAGTCAGCAGCAGACACGCTTAAAAGAGAAGAAGAAAAGGTTGTCTGGTCGACGGGAAGCTCTACCTTTTCAAAGCCGACCTCATCATCCCTCTCATCCTTGATCCATACACATAAATTGCCAGACGTATCCTGGCCTATAAAATCAGTCTCACCATCACCATTCCAGTCACAAGGACTAACAGGGGCAGATGGATTTAGATCCATTAGGCTGTATGAATGGCCAGAATCTGAAAACCAAGGATCAATGTCACTGCCTTGATTTTCGAGGATATATATCGTTTGCCCTGCCTCAGGCCTAAGAAACACATCCTTTTTGTGGTCACCGTTCCAATCTAGAAAACCAAAATTTTTAACATCATTGTAGGAGGCAGTAAGATCAACCACATTATCCATATCAGAAACCCATGTGGTGCCGTTACATTCTTCAAATACGTGTACCTTTCCCTCCTCGCTGATAGGAGCCACTATCTCATACTCAAAATCCCCATCATAATCTATATAAAAGGCCTGGCCGTCTATTTCAGCCTTTTCAGTATGCTCCTTTTCCAGGTGAAAATTGAGGCTGGTAGCATTCCAATCGCCGTCACTGAGCTTTCCAGTGAGCCTCAAAAGAAAAACATCAGCCCCAGGATAAGAAACGATGATATCCAGATCATCATCAAGATCCATATCAGCCGTGAATAAATAAGGCAATTTAAAAATATCTCCAACTGAAGGAGCAGTTACAGGATAGCATATAAATGATAGCGGGGCGTGAAGAGTTTTTAGAGACAGCGTATAAGTATTTTGTTCCCCGTTGAAAGACATAACCGTATTCATTTGCATGTAACCGCGCTTTCTGACTGTCACAGGGATACGTGTGTCCGGATTTACTATATCGCCAACGGTTACTGTATCATTCGAGATAAAAATGCCTGGATATGATGGCGTACCCATGGCAAATATATCTGCGCCTTTTGGTTCAGTCATTATTATTAACGGCCTTCTTCTTACCTCAAACTGCTTTGAACATGTGTTCCCAGCATAATCCCTCGCCGTCACGGTGACATAATTGACATTATCCTTCAATGGAATAGTTACGTACCAAGTATTATTTTCAAAATCAAGTGTCGCTTTTTTATCCTCAACCCTTATTTCTGCAAGATTGTCATCTGAAAACTTCCCTGACAATTGTAAAAACCCACTGTTCTTAGATGTGGCTGTGTCCTGATCAATGGGCAGAATGGTGATATGTGGTTCTGATTTGTCACAGATAATAGTCAGCTGTTCATCAGAGTAAGGGGATTCATTGCCTGCAGGGCCGACGGCCTTCACTCTGAATGAATATATATATCCATCGCGTGTTTCAATTTTATATCTATTTTCCTTGGAAGTATAATAAGTTACCCAGGTTACTGTATTTGAGGGGCCTGCAAGTTCCCTTGTAATGGTTAGTTCTATCACATAATGATCAACAGTGCCTTCAGAAGGTGGATCCCAGGCTAGGATCGCCTCGTCGCCCTTATAAAAAATTACAGAACCCTGCATGGCGCGAAGTTCGATAATAGGAACCGCGACCATAGCACCTAGCAAAACCAGACAGATTATACGGGAAATGCTCCACCAAGGCACCATAGACAACAGACTACTTGTGTGTCTTTTGTCTGATTCCTGTGTCATTCTCAAATCTCGAATCCCTTAAAAAAAGATCCTATTTCATCCCATCTCCAGATTCAGACCCAAACTTACTTTTTCAAGAGATCTCATGTAACATCACAAGGGCCAAAAGTAAAGTCAGCGACACCAAGATTTCATGGCACAATAGCCAATTCTGAGATGATGTCTTCAGACATCTTTGCTAAAAGTACATTCATTGCATCAATGGTGCTTTGAACCGTAGCCTTGCTCAATGGCACACTAAAGAATTTATGCCTTTCAAAGGCTTTGCTTCCTTGTCCTCTAAAGGCTAAACACCACAATACATCTAGTTCAACCTCACTGTCTTTTTTGGGCTCAAAACTCAAGATACAGATATTTACCCGCATAGGCGCTGACTCTACTTCAAGGCTCGTACCCTGAGAAAATGGACAAGCCTCAAAGGCACCCTTTGAAAGTCTTGAGATATTAATGGCCACCACTCGCTCAATCGCATGATCCAGTGGTTCGCCCCACCTGTTTTCTTCAGAAACTATCAATTGGTTATTGTCATAGCCAAGTATGATTTGAGGCCTGTCAAGATATGAAGGGATATCGACTGGGCCAACTATAACCCTTCTGGTCTCCTTTTTATCAGTGTGAGCAGACAAGGAATGAGGACTGTCTATTGGAGACAGGACAAAATATCTGGGCGGAGGGCCTGGATTCCTCAATAATGTACAGCCGCAAACACTCAAGACGAAGACGATACACAGGATCCACCTAAACCTGGACAGAGTATTCATGTTGATTCTGGTGTCTGAAATCATTTTTCACGCACCCTGCCCCTTATTAAAAGATCAGGTTGTGCCGCAATGGAATCTGCCAAAACACGCAGTGAGCGTGCCGCACTTGAAACCTCCTTTAGCATCTTCTTTAGCTCATATCTTTCAACAGAGTCGGGGCTGGTCATAGATTCAACCTGGCCAAGCACCTTATTGACATTGAATACAAGCCTGTTGGCAGAACGGGCCAATAGATCAAGCTCTTTAGAAATGAGCTCTAGTTTCTTATCAGCATTTTGCACAAAATTGCCTGTAGCCCGACTGGTCTCCTTTATGCTCTTGAGGGTTTCCATAATGGAAGGCATCACAATTTTCATATTTCTTTGCAGCTGCATGATGGAACTATGCAGGGCGTCAATGGTGTCAGATACCTTGCCAGACTGGACGAGCCTGTCTATACCATCAATGGCAGAGATCAATTTATTCACCAGCTTGTCCACAGGGATCTCCTGAAACCTCTTCACGATATTTTCCACAGTTGAAGGAACAGTTGGTATCTCCACATGCTTTTTGTCCAGCCCCACATACCGTGCTGGTTCATCGGGATAAAAATCAAGATCTACCTGAAGCTTGCCAGTAACAAGGCTTTGTATCTGAAGTTGTGCCTTGAGCCCCCTTTTTGCAATAATATCTTTCATGGCCTTTTGACTCAACTCACTTACACTTCCCGAACCCGAATATGCGAACAAGCTTTCTGGCTTAATGGAAATATATACAGGCATCTTGAAACTACCTGTCTCAGGATCCATAAGAATCTTGATCTTCTTTACTTGTCCAATAGGCACCCCCCTGAAGGTGACAGGTGAACCAACATCAAGGCCCTTGAGGGAACTGTTGAAAAAAAGCACAAATGTCTCCCTCTCTGCAAACAATAACCCAGAGCCAAAAAAAATCAGCCCTCCAACAAAGAGTGCTATGGCTGCCGTAACAAAGGCCCCTATCATTGTGGGATTTGGTTTCTTAGACACAAATAGGCTCCCTCTTTCCAGTTCCTCTTGTAAGAAATTCTATGATCTTTGGATTTTTCGATTTCTCAATCATTTCATGTGGATCTCCTGTAGCCAACATGGTCTTTGTTTCATTATCCAGAAATACGGCATTGTTGCCAATTGAAAAGATACTAGCTAGTTCATGGGTCACTACCACTATGGTTGCGCCGAGGCTGTCTCTTATTTCCAGGATAAGGTCATCCAACAACTTGGAACTGACCGGATCAAGGCCAGCTGAAGGCTCATCGAAAAACAGCACTTGTGGATCAAGGGCAATAGCCCTTGCTAGCCCTGCCCTTTTTCTCATGCCACCGCTTATCTCAGAAGGATAAAATTCATCGACTCCGCCAAGGCCAACCAACCTTAGCTTCAAGGAGGCAAGCCTTCTGATCTGTTTTGGAGTCAAATCGGTATATTGTTCAAGGGGAAGGCCAATATTTTCTGAAAGGGTCATGGAAGACCACAGGGCTCCACTCTGATATAGTACTCCACATCGTTTCATTATGTCTTGCCTGACCTCCTGGGATGCAGCCCAAAAATCAACCCCGTTAAATAGAATCCTGCCCTTTTTGGGTCTCATCAGTCCAATGAGATGTTTCAACAGGGTGCTCTTTCCACATCCACTGCCGCCCATAATTATAAAGATGTCACCTTTATATATGGTAAAATTCAGATCTCTTTGAATAACAAAATCCCCATAGGCCAGGGTCAAATCCTTTACTTCTATGTGGGGATAACGCACGATCTTAGCCGTCATGAGAATGTACCGAGTTAAAGATTCAACACGTAACAAATTATTGTAATTATGGCGCAGGCTATAATTATCCAGACTATAGCGGTAACAACGGCAGAAGTCGTGACTCTGCCTACTGCAGCAGCACTCCTGCCGCAAGAAAGCCCCTTTTGGCAGCCAACAAGGGCGACAATCAACCCGTAAACATAAGACTTTACTATTCCAATAAAAAAATGTGTCAATGGTACGGCCTCGCGTGTCTGGTTTATATATTGATGAAGTGTAATATCACTGAAACCTGCCCCCACAACGGCTCCCCCAGCAATACCCATTAGATCTGCATAAACACACAAAAGGGGCATCATTAAACTGAGCGCCAAAATTCGTGGAACCACCAAAAAATACACTGGATTGATACCCAATGTCCTGAGTGCGTCTATCTCCTCATTAACTTGCATGGTACCAAGCTGAGCCGCATAAGTAGCCCCTGTTCTACCTGCCATGATTATTCCACACATCATGGCACCCATATCGCGTGCCATTGAAATACCAACCAGATTGGCCACGAATATCTGGGCTCCAAATACCTTAAGCTGAACAGTGGCCACAAAGGCGAGTATCAGCCCAACCAGGAAACTTACAAGGCTTACTATGCCCAAAGCCCGGGCACCAGCCTCTTCAAGGTAATTGAAAAAATCCCTCAAACGTAACTTGTTTCTACCCAAGGCCACGCTCAAGATACCAAGCACCACCTCGCCTAGAAATTCATGAAAGGCCTCAACCGATTCAACGACAGACTGGGCGGCCATACCCACTCTTTCAATGAAAGAACGCCTTTTCTTACTAGCCCTGCCTGACACTGACGAATGTGTGGAGGTGGCAAGCTTGAGCATGTGGGAGGCACCTTCTGAAAGGCCGGAAAAACGAATCTCTATATTCTGGTTCCTAAGGTAATCATGGACCGCCACAAGGACTGATATAAAGAGACTGTCCCAGACAGCAAGCTCCTCGGTATCTATTGTCACGCTGCGGACAGGAAAAAACTTCTGGAGTCTTTCAAAAATCTCATCTTCTTCACCAGTAGCAGACCTGATGGTCCAACTTCCCTTGAAAGAAAGCATGAGATCGCCATTGGCATCTTTATGTATGGCAAAGCTACCCGTTAAGGCTTCAGGGTTTGCCATTGCAGATGCCTTCTGGATCTTGGAAAGAACGTAAAAAAATGTTCATGAAGCCTTTTATCACCAGATTTTCATTAGGGGATCACAGCAAAGCGTTTCCCTCAAGATATACAGGCGTCAAATGAAAAATACATTCTCCAGGACACTTGAATCAAGACTCCGCATTTTCAAAGACAGCCCATACTCGATCATTTATACATGAAAATATCTCTTCAGCCAGCTCTTTGGAGGCAACGAGCCAATTTACTATACTCCTTTGAAGGGCCTTGAAAATTGAAAATAAAATTATAATTAAAAATTTTTTCATTCTCATATAAACTGGTCTTGAATTAAAAACAAAAACTGATAATTTAGGCCAACCATGGAGGTTCCCCCAGTGATAAACTGTAACGGTTTTATTTGTTCCCATAAAAGACCTATTATTTTCATCACTCTCTTATTTTCTATAATTTCCATGGTGGCGGTTCCTTCCTGCTACTCGGCAGAAGATCTCATATCCATCTTTAAAAAGGCCAGGGATTCTGATCCTGCACTTAAGGCAGCACTTTCAGACCTGGAAGCTTCCAAAGCTGAACGGCCCCTTGCCATGTCCAAGCTTCTGCCACAACTCACAGCGCTTGCTGGCATAGGCAGATACAGAAAAAATATCTCTGGCATAGGACCAGACAACATCGACAAGGGTTTCTGGGGAGATGGCTACAGTGCCACCTTGATTCAACCAATATTCGATGGCCAAGCATATATAAGCCTCAAGATGGCAGAAAGCATGATCCAGACCCAAGAAGAAGAGGTGCTTGCAGTTAGTCAGGATCTGATGGCCCGGGTCTGCATTGCTTACTTCGATCTCCTTGATGCCATGGCTCAAATGAGCGTAGCCAAGGACAACTTGCGGCTGAGCAAGAAGATCTACGACCAGGCCACTGCGTTTCTGAAAACCGGCACTGGCGATATTGTATCGGTAAAAGAAGCCAAGGCCCGGTGGGATGCTTCCAAGACCGGGCTAATCAGGGCAGAAAACAGGGTATCGGTGGCAAGAGAAAACCTTTCCATTCTTGTTCATGGACCAGTAGGCGACATTTTGGATGTCAAACCCTTCAACCCTGTTGGTCCTAAACCTGATGACATCACAGCCTGGGTTAAGGCTGCCCTTGACAATCAACCAAGGCTCAGAGAAGCCAAACTCAAGATCAAACTTGCAGATCAGGAAATTGACTACAACAAGAGAAAGCGGTGGCCAAGAGTCGACCTTGAGGCTCAGGCATCCTATACCGATGGCAGTTTCCTGCCCGACGTGATCTATCGGGACGTACACGGTATGGTGGTTCTTTCCATACCCTTTTATCTCGGGGGCTCCATTGGAGCAAAAACGAGACAAGCGGCTGCACGGGCAGCATCTGCCAGACATGGCTATCAAAAAAGCTGTGATGAAATCACATTTGAAACAAAAAGGGCGTTTTTACGCCTCAAAGACAGTATTTCCCAACTTGAAGCTGCCAAACAAGCCATGGAATCAGCCAAGATATCCATGGAGGCCACTAACCGTGGCTATGAGATTGGCACCAGGAACGTTGTGGATGCAGTAAACATGACTGATAGATATCTACTGGCAAGAAGAAGCTATCTTAATGCGCTGTATGCACACATTATTGCACGAATAGAACTGAAAAAGGTCTCTGGACTTTTAACCATTAAGGATCTGGAATCGGTTAACAACCTCCTCCAAAACTCCAAGGATGGATATGAACCCCAATGAGAGATAAAAAGAAGGTGGTAATCATCCTGCTGCTTGTGCTCGCTGTTGTAGCAGCAGGTTATTTCTTATACAAGAAGGAAGAACAAAGGCAAAATGGCCATTCTTTGACCATATATGGCAATGTAGATATACGCCAAGTGGAACTTGCCTTTTTCGCCGAGGGCAGGATACAGAAAATGTTTGTGGATGAAGGCCAGCACGTTAAGGCTGGACAGCTCCTGGCAGAACTGGATCCTGTGAGATACAGAAGTGAAGTTCAGCGGCTTCAAGGGGAGCTGGAGACCCAACGAGAGATTGTAAAACGGCTTCACGCCGGCTCAAGGCCTCAGGAGATAAGGGCAGCCGAGGCAGATGTCAGGGCTGGCCAAGCTGCACTTACCAATGCCCGGATAACATTCACTCGCCTCCAGAAACTTGCCAAAACTCAATTTGTATCCAGACAAAAGCTGGATGACGCTAGGGCGAGGATGGATGAGGCGGCTGCCAAACTCGAGGCTGCCCGCCAGCATTTGGATCTTGCTATTATTGGTCCCAGAAAGGAAGACATTGCAGCGGCGGAAGCCAAACTAAAGGCTCTTGAGGCTGCATTGCAACATGCCGAGTCGGAACTCAAGGACACGAAACTCTATGCACCTTCAGATGGCATCATCAGAGACAGGATACTTGAGCCTGGAGATATGGCCTTTCCACAAAAGCCTGTGTATACCCTCGCTCTTACTGATCCCTTGTGGATACGGGCCTTTGTGCCAGAAACAGACCTTGGAAGGCTTCAGCTTGGTATGAAGGCCGAAATTAAAACAGACAGCTTTCCAAATACTGTATTCAAGGGTTGGGTCGGTTACATCAGTCCTACAGCAGAATTTACCCCTAGAAACGTCGAGACCCCTGACCTCAGAACGAGACTGGTGTATCAAGTAAGAATCTACGTATGCAACCACGAAAACAAAATGCGCCTTGGTATGCCAGCAACAGTAACCATACTTTTAAACGAGAAAGAAAATACAGGGGATCTCTCACCGTCAAGCATCTGCCAGGGAAAATAATATGCCCTTAGGGACAGAAGCTATCAACGTCCCAGATATGGATAGATATGTCCTGACTGCAGAACAGGTCACAAAGACCTTCCTTTCTGGCAAGAACAGGATTGTCGCCCTCGACAGCTGCACATTCAAGATCAGCCGAGGAATAGTGACTGGCCTCATAGGGCCTGATGGATCGGGAAAGACCACAATAATGCGCCTTGCCTCAGGGCTCCTTGTACCTGACTCGGGAACCATTACGGTATTGGGTTTGAACGCCACTACGGATTATCTCAAGGTTCAAACTGCCATCCGTTACATGCCTCAGCGGTTTGGCCTATACGAGGATCTGACAGTGCTGGAAAACCTGGACCTCTATTCGGACCTTCTCGGAGTTGATCCTGCTGAAAGGCCTCCAAGATACAAAAGGCTCATGAAAATGACTGGCCTCGAACCATTTACCAGCCGTCTGGCAGGCAGGCTTTCAGGTGGAATGAAACAGAAACTGGGCCTTGCATGCACCCTCATCAAGCCCCCAAGGCTTCTCATACTTGACGAACCCACAGTGGGTGTGGATCCAGTATCCAGACGAGAACTGTGGGATATCGTCTATACCCAGGTACAGGAGAGGAAAATGAGTGTGCTTTTAAGTACCTCTTATCTCGATGAAGCCGAAAGGTGCCAAGAGGTGGTGCTGATGCATGAAGGCCATATACTTGGCCATGGAAGGCCGGAAGAATTCAGCAAGCCTCTTGCCGGCCATTGCTTCTTGTTGTCTGTGCCCAAAAAAGACAAACGACAGCTCCAGGCAAGGCTAGCAAACCACAAGGCGGTAGTGGATTGCATAATTTTGGGAGAAAAGATACGCCTTGTAACCGATGATACCATGGAACCAGCCCAGGTGGCCTCGGTCTTCGAACTTGAGCCTTCAATCGGGATAACACAAGTACCGCCTCGATTTGAAGACGCCTTTATCTGGAAACTCAAAAACAGGATGGAGGAACAGGGAGACAAGATACATTTCAAAAGGATAGAACATCAGGAGGTTTCAGGCGCACAAGGTGAAGATGTTATCGTGGTAAAGGATTTAGTACGCAAGTTTGGCAACTTCTATGCAGTAAAGGGCATAAGCTTTTCGGTGAAAAGGGGTGAGATATTTGGATTGTTAGGTGCCAATGGGGCAGGCAAGACCACGACGTTTAGGATGCTTTGCGGACTTCTGCCTGCATCAGGGGGCCAGCTCATGGTTGCAGGAAGGGACCTCAGAAAAGCCAGGGCGCAAGCCAGGGCAAAGATAGGCTACATGGCCCAGAGATTCTCCCTATATGTGGACCTTACCGTCAGGCAAAACCTGCGCTTCTTCTCAAGCGCATATGGACTAACGGGCCAAAGACAAAGGGAGCGGATAGAGTGGGCCCTCAAGACCTTTGAACTCAAAAATATGGAAAATGCCATAAGCGGCACCCTTCCCTTGGGATATAAACAGAGGCTGGCACTTGCAGCTGCCTTGATGCACGAGCCAGACATACTGTTTCTGGATGAGCCCACGTCAGGGGTGGACCCCTTGGCTAGAAGGCAGTTTTGGACACACATAAACGCCCTTGCTGAAGCAAAGGTGACCATCATGGTAACCACCCATTTCATGGAAGAGGCCGAATATTGTGATAGGGTCGTGGTGATGAGGCGGGGCAGTATACTTGCTTCAGGCACACCTGAAGAATTAAAGGCAAAATACCATCCTCCAGGCGAGGAAAATCCAACCATGGAAGACGCCTTTATAACATTAGTGGAAATGCAAGAGAATGCATGAGTAAATGGCCAGGAAAATATCGACTTCAAATCGCATGAGGCTTAGAGGCCTCATAAGGAAAGAGGCGTTTCAGATAGTAAGGGACCCATCGGCGATAGGAATAGCCTTTCTGCTTCCTGTAATACTCCTGCTCATCTTTGGTTATGGTGTTTCACTTGATGCAGAGCACGTGCCCGTAGGCCTTGTCATAGAAAAACAGGGGCCAGCAATATCCCAGTTTGTCAGTGGTTTTTACCACTCAGAATATTTTGAGCCAATAATTTATCCATCCATCCAGAAAGCTGAAAGGGCACTTATGGACCGAGAGGTCGTTGGCATCGTGTGGACAAGAAGCAATTTCGAGCGCACCGTGTTGAGCACCTCCGATGCCCCCATAGGGGTGATTGTGAACGGAGTTGATGCCAATCAGGCCAGAATCATAGAAGGTTATATCATGGGGGTGTGGATGAACTGGCTTGGCCAATATGCCCGCAGTAAAGGCATGGAACTCAATATTCCTGTTGTCATAAAACACAGGATCTGGTTCAACTCTGCTGTGAGGAGTAGAAATTTTCTTGTTCCAGGCCTCATTGCAGTAATCATGACCCTCATTGGGGGCATGCTTACCTCTATGGTGGTTGCCAGGGAATGGGAAAGGGGGACCATGGAGGCCCTTCTTGTGACACCTGTGAGAAAACGGGAGATCATTCTGGGCAAAACCATTCCCTATTTCCTCCTTGGAATGGGAGGAATGGCCATCTCCGTGGCCATGGCGATATGGATATTTCATGTGCCTTTTCGAGGCTCCTTCTGGGCGCTTTCCCTCTCTTCGGCCCTTTTTATGCTTACTGCCATAGGACTAGGACTCATCATCTCTGTGACCGCAGGCAGCCAGTTTGTGGCAGGCCAAATTGCAATCGTGATTACTTTTCTACCTGCATTTATGCTTTCAGGCTTTGTATTTGACATTGGCTCCATGCCCTTGGCAATCCAGGCCATTACACACATAGTAGCTGCGCGATACTTCGTCAGCATATTACAAACCTTATTTCTTGCTGGGGATGTATGGCCTATCTTCACGGTCAATTGCCTATGGCTTGCAGGCATGGCCTTGTTTTTTTTCATTGTCATCAAAAGAAGATTCCAGAAAAGGCTTCAATAAAGAGTTGATCTAATATGTTCAAAAGAATCCTAGCTCTTACCATCAAAGAATTTATTGCAATACTCAAAAACAGAAAGAGCCGAATGGTACTCATTCTCCCGCCTGTGGCCCAAATCATCGTATTTGGCTATGCTGCCACCTTTGACCTTAATCATGTCGGCCTTGGCATCTACAATGAAGACCCTGGTATTGCCTCTAGGGATATAATAGCAAGATTTGATGGATCCAGAACCTTCCGAATCGTGGAATATATATCAGATGATACCCAGATAGCCCCACTCATAAATCTTCAAAAGGCCATTGCAGTTCTCCATTTTCATCGAAATTTTTCCAAGGATCTCAATAGCGGTAGACCCGCTGACCTTCAGGTTATACTCGATGGCCGAAATTCAAACACGGCACTCATAGCCTTAAACTACATTCAAACCATAGTTTCGGATTTCAACAGAAAATGGGCCTTGGAAAAACAGGGGGTCGCAACACCTGCTAGGCTCAAGGTGCGCTCATGGTTCAATCGTATGCTTGATTCCCACTGGTTCATCATACCAGGCATAGTTGCTCTGCTCACGATTGTTGTGACCCTTGAAGTTACCGCCCTGTCAGTAGCCAAAGAGCGGGAGGCTGGCACATTTGACCAGCTTCTCGTTACTCCGATGACGCCTTTTGAAATACTTGTTGGCAAATCCCTGCCTGGCCTTATCATAGGCACTCTTGAAGGGACATTTATAATACTGGTGACAGTTTTTTGGTTTGACATTCCTCTTCGGGGTAACCTCTTAGCCCTGTATATTGGTCTTTTCACCTTTTTGCTTTCTGCAATAGGCATAGGGCTCATGATATCGTCTATCTCTGTGACCCAACAGCAAGGCCTCATGGGTGCATTCATGTTTCTCGTGCCTGCGGTAGTACTTTCAGGGTTTGCAACCCCCATTGCCAACATGCCCCCTCTTGTACAAAAGCTCACTCTGCTAAATCCTATGCGTTATTTCCTCATAATAGTTAGATCTGTTTTTCTCCAAGGGGCCTCATTTGGGCTTCTATGGACCCAATACGTACCAATGACCCTTATAGGCGTAATATCCCTGGCTATTGCAGGAAGCCTCTTCAGGAAAAGGCTATATTGAACCACCTTCAAACCAGTTGTTTTTTATAGCCATTTCGCCCCAAAAAGCCATTTTTGTATTTTTCAGGCTGTTCAGGCCCTGAAACCTTTTTGGTTCCTGAAAATCCATCAATATTTCCCGCTAATATCACAAAACGGCTAAATATTATTTTCACTTGAAGTGTAAGACTTTTTGACCAACCCAAAAACCGCCGCCAATAACTTCTCGCGAAAGATATACGATTGTGCCTGAGTTCATGCTCAAGCCTCATTCACTAAAATTCACCCGGTGAATGAGGCAATATAGGGTTGGAACGAGCAACAGATTTGCAAATGTGGCGGCCAATAACCCGTAACCAAAGGATATGGCCATGGGGCTCAAGATCAGGGCCTGGCCTGTGGCAAAAAATATGAGTGGCACGAGACTCAAAATAGTGGTCACAGAGGTAAGTATGATGGGCCTGAGCCTCATAGCAGCTGCCTTTAGAAAATAGGCCTTTCCAGTATCTTTTTTCATATGCCTTTTCAAAAAATCCACCATTATGATCGCATCATTTACAGCAACTCCAGAAAGGCCTACAAAGCCAAGAAGAGACGGTATGGCAAGATGTTTACCCATTATGATATGGCCTGCAATCACGCCTGTGAATGCAAATGGGACAGATGAAAGCACAATAAAGGCATCCCCCAGGGTATTGAACTGGAGTAGCAAGACGATAAAGATCCCCAATATGGCCACAATCCCAGCGAGCATAAGCTCTCGAAGGGTCTTGTCAGCCACCTTCTCCTCCCCTTTTATGTCTATCCTCACTCCGTCATGACGCACCCTTTTAAAAAGGCCTGAAAGACGCTCCATAACCTGCCTGCTTGTGGTGATGGATTTGTCTATGGATGCCGTGACAGTGACCTGCCGTATCCCGTTTTCCTTCCAGATCCTTGAAAGTCCCTGTCTCTGCCTTATGGTGCAGATGTCTGTGAGATAGACATATCTGTCTGTGGAAGGCACAAGAAGCTTTAAGCTCAGAAATTTGGAAAGATCCTTTCTGTTCTGGATGTAGGTCCTGACTACAACGTCCTTATTGACATCCTTCATTATCCTGGCCGTCTTGATATTTAAATAGTAAGGAATGATGTGGGATGCCAATGCCGCCTCGGAGAAACCCAGTTCCCTGCCTCTTTTGTTAACATGTAGTTCCAACTCTACTCTGCCAGGATCGAAGTTGTCGGCGATATTCTCTACGCCAGTAATCGTGGAAAGTCTGTCTTCCAGAAGTAACGCTGCCTTTTTCATGCGTTCAAGTGCCAATGTCTTCGAAAGATCTGGGGCAGAAAAAGACACCTCTATATCTGCCCTCACAATACCAGCCTTGGGTTTGGTGACAGTAAGGCGTTGAATCTTTATGTCCTTCAGGTGGTTTTCTATCACCTTGGCAAGCTCCAAGGCCGTATGGGTTCTTGTTCCAAATTCATAGGTACCAAACATGACTACAGGATAGACAAAATGTTCAAGCCAGTTCTGGGGTGTTGGCTTTTTCAGATTGACGAAAACCTGAAAGAGGTCATCCCCTATATCAAATTCCATCTTATCGTTGAAGGAGGTCCCTATGTGGGTTGCGATGGAATCGAGATCCTCAGGAGGCAGACACTTGCGCACCCTCTCTTCTATCAGGGAAACCACCTTTTCCGTCTCCTCTATGCCGTGTTTGGAGCTCAGCTTGCCTCTTATGTATATTTGGTCCGTATCGAACTGGGGCAAGAGGGTAAATGTGAGAAAGAGCCTCATTGCCAAAAATGAAAGGACAAGTATGGCAGTGGCACCGAGTATGGTCAATTTCTTATGGAACAATAGCTTGCCAAGTATCCTAGCATAAAACCTCCTGACTGGCTCCCAATTGGAAAACGGGCTCCTACCTATCCCAGTACGATACAGTTCCACAGCATGCACAGGAAGAATGAACAAGGCCTCAACAAGTGAAGCGAGAAGCACTGTGCTTACAAATACAGGGATTATCCGCAAAAACTTGCCTATATCACCAGTGAGCATCAAAAGGGGTAAAAAGGCAGCCACAGTGGTAAATGTAGCAGCACATACAGGCCAGAATACCTCTTGGGTTCCAGCCACAGCGGCAGCAACTGGCGCCAACCCCTTTTCCATCTGCCTATAGATATTTTCTCCTATCACAATTGCATCGTCCACCACCATGCCAAGGGCCATAAGAAAAGAGAAAAGAGACAGCATGTTTATGCTTTCGCCTCGGTAGGCTAGATAAACGAACGAAATAAGAAAGGCTGTGGGGATACCGAGAAGTACTGTCAAGGACACCCTGAGATTCAAAAAAAGATACAGGGATATGGTAACGAGTATGAGCCCTACTACCGCAGAAGACTTGACCGTATTGAGCCTGTTTTTGATATAGACAGATAGATCACTGTAAACAGCAAATTTGAGTCCCTTGTACCTGTTCTCCCAGGAAGGGAGCAAGGACCTTATCTTTCTGGATAGATCAATGGACGAGCCATCAGCTGTCTTAAAAACCGTCAGGGAGATGTTCCTCTTTCCATTGAAGTGGGACAGGCTCTTTACCTCCGACATTTCAAGCCTTATGTCGGCCACCCGCGAAAGATACAGCTTCCGGCCACCAAGATGCAGTATTAGATCCTTCCAAAAATCAGGCTTGGCAGAACCGCCAGGGGTGGTTACGAAGAGGTGATTGCCCGTCTCCTTGATTTCTCCCAGTGGGCTGTTGTTAACCCAGCTCCGTATGAGATCTTTGACCCGCTGTGGTTCCACTCCAAGGGCCTCCAACACATCGTCCTTGAGATATATATGAACCTCGCGTTTGGCCTTACCATTGATGGTTGCCTTGGAGATGTCAGGTATCCTCTCTATCTCTTTTCTCACGTCATCTGCCACATCCTGAAGTATTTCTTCGCTGGCCCCACTGATTGACAGGGTCAAAAGGGGATACTTTTCAATCTTCCTCACCACCGTAGGGTCATCCATATCTTCGGGAAAGTCTGGTTTGACCCTGTCGACCGCATCCCTCACCTTGAACAGGGTATCTTCTACAGAGGTACCTTCATCAAGGGTGAGAGTAATCAGACATGAGCCATCCCTGGTGACAGATTCGATCAGCTTAACGCCTTCGATATTCTGGACCTCGTCTTCGATGCGATTGGTGATGATATCGTCAAAGGTGTCGGCGGAGGTGCCTGGATATTCGGCCCTGATCTCTATCTTGTTAGTGGGAATTGGCGGGAAGATCTCCTGGGGAAGCTGAAGGTACGATAGTATGCCTGTGAGTATGAAAAGTATCGTGAGGGTATGGGATAGGGGCCTCTTTCTTACGAAAAATGCAATGAGCTTCCTTGAAAAAGAATCTTCTCTTATGCCAGGCTCAGACATGGATGTTAACGGTTTATTTCCTTGGAAACACTGTCACTAGTACCTTGCGAGAATATCTGAGCTTTCTTTTCAGCCCCAAGGTGCACCTTCACCACCTGGCCCCACAACAGGCCCTTGATAGGCTTAAAAACCAGATCGAAACCATAGCTGTAAAGGTAATCATTGTCTGGATCCACCTTCAGCTTTTCCACACGTCCCAAGGAAGAATAGACCTTGCCGTCTTCAGTAACGATCTCGAAGGAAAGGGTCGCACCCTTTAGGGCCTCCTCCATTAGAGAAAAACAAGCAGGCGGAAGAACAAGATGTAATTTGGCTCTAGAGATATCCAACAACCTGCTGATCTTCTCACCTGGAACCACTGTTTCAAAAAGTTCTTTGAAGTTCTCCGCCACATAAAGGTCCTTTGAAAAGGAGGGAGCGCATTTTTTTATCTTGTCCTCGAGTTCTATCATGTTTCTGCGGGTTTCTGCCTGCTGCCTCTTGTTCCCAATAAGGGCCAATTCTGAAGAATGAAATTCCCTTTCTATATTTTCAACAGCCTGTTCTTCCACATGACCCGTTTTTTTCAATGCCAGATAGCGCCGATACTTTTTCCTTGAAAGCTCAAGATCAGAAGACAGCACCCTTTCCATCTTTTGCAGATTTGCCAGGACCTGTTGAAGCTGAACGAGTTGCTCCCTCAAGGCCTGGCTGTCTATCTCTATCAGCGGGATGCCTGCCTTGAGGATCTGACCTTCGGTCCCATTTATCCGAATGATTCTTCCATTGACCTCAGATCTTATGACGTGCACGGAATATGGAGAATAGGCCGCAGACATGACAAGGCGGCCTTGCCCCTCAATGCATGAATTGGTTTTGGATAGAGGCTTAAGACTTTCAGAGGCATGGACAAATACTGGTCCCATTGTCAAAAGGCAGACAGTTATCTGGCACAGCGACAGGATATGAATGAAGGGATGCGTTTTGAGGTTCAAGGTAAGGCCCTTTACACCTTGAAAAGACATCATTTGACCATCTCCTTAATCCTTTGGGCCAGAGGAACAAGTTGATCCATCGGTTTCCTTTCAAAAAGATCCTGGCAAAATGGCAAAGGGCCTATCACTTCAATCCCACCTATCTCACCGATTATTCTCTTGTTGTCTCTGACAATCACACTATTGGAGTCATCTTTGTCTCCCAAAGCGTTCACAGGGTTCATGACGACACATAAGACCTCAAGACCCCTTGTTCTCAAGGCTTCCAAGGTGAGAAGGGTATGATTAATTGTGCCAAGCCCGCTTCTGGCCACGAGTATGACCTTTGGCCTTAGCTGTTCCAAGAGGTCGGTATAGAGAAATTTTCTGGTGATAGGCACCATGATGCCACCAGTGCCCTCTATGAGAAGAACGTCTGTCAACGCCTTCATCTTTTCAAACTGGTCAAGGATCTTTTCAGGGTCAATGTGTATTCCATCGATCTCAGCGGCAAGATGAGGAGAGGCAGGAAAGGAGAGACAATATGGATATGAAAATAACGCTTTTTCAAGGGCCCTTGCGCCTAGGAGACCTGAAAGAGCTGATCTAACAAATTCTACATCGCCACTTTGATCCACGCCTCCTGTGGTGATCCATTTTTGGACACCAGTATGAAGGCCCTCTTTGATGAGTGCAGCGGCAAGTATGGCAGTCACAAAGGTCTTGCCTGCACCAGTATCTGTACCTGCTATAAAGAACTCCACAGCCCTCAGACGACCTGAAACCCTTCTTCCCTCAAGGCCTTCTTTATAGCCGCAAGCTGCATGGTTTGTACTCGTATATGAACAGCAGATCCCTCCCTGGAGCTGCTTGAAAGATCCCTTGACCTTATGACCCTTGTAAAGGGAATATCCTTTTGCTCGAGTACCCTAACTAGTTGCGATATATCTGTCCCACCGGAATCTTTGATGGAAACCAAGGCGCTTCCCTTTTCATATAGGCCGAAAAGCTCTCCATATGCCCTCATAAGATCGCGTATGGAAAAGATCCCTACCACCTTACCGTCGTCGTCAAGCACAGGAAGCGCTCCCACGTTCTGTCTTTCAAGCAGGATCAAGGCATCGTCAATGGTGGAATTGAGGTTGAGGGACGAAAGTCTCGTACTCATTATTGTATCTACACGAGATCCTTCAACCTTTTCGAGAATCCTCTTTCTCTCATCACCCCGAAGTATGGAGGAGGGATAAACCGAGCGAATATCCCTGTCGGTAACCATGCCCAAAAGGCAGCCATCAGAATCAGTCACTGGCAAGTGCCTGAAATGCTTTTCCTTGAGGATCTTTCTGGCCTCGGGCACCAAGGTCTCAGGACTAATGGTAAGCGGATTTGGTGTCATGTATCCAGTAACAAACATGCTCTATACCTCATAAAGATTTTATAGGCCTGCCTCATGCCCAACGGGCGACCTGAAAATGGGGAACGGGCCTGAAATGAACCTTTTTAAACCTGCAGACATAGGCCACCAAGATAAATCTCCACTGAAGGACCAAGCACCTCCAAGTTGTAGCCTCCCTCAAGTACGCTCAGAAGTCTGCCCTCACAATAGGCATCAGCCCATGCCCCCAGATGGGTACCAAGATGGCCATAGACCTTGGTGGAATAGGCAAGTCCAGACATGTCGTCGTATTCATGGGCATCAAAACCTGCAGCCGCTATTAAACACTCAGGCTGAAAATCTTCAATGGCCCTTGAGATCTTCCCTTCCATAGCCTTCAAGACTGCTGTGTCTGTGGCGCCAGGTGGAAGGGCAATATTCAAGGTGGTACCCTCACCAGGGCCAGTACCAGTGTCTTCTTCATAGCCAGTACCAGGAAAACTAAAAGTGGGATGCTCATGTATGCTTGCATAAAAGACATCAGGGTCTTCATCGAAGATCTCCTGAATGCCATTTCCGTGATGGGCATCAAAATCCAGTATGAATATCCTCTTTCTCCCATATATCTTCTGCCAATACTTGGCTGCAATGGCTACATTATTCAAGAAGCAGAAACCAAGGGCAAGGGATGGCTCTGAATGATGCCCGGGAGGCCGCACGCAGCAAAATACCCTGTGGGCAGATTCCATGTTTTCCAGAAAGTCGATACCCGATTGACAAGCCCCTGCAGACAAAAGCGCCACATCATAGGAATCATAGCAGATGCGGTTATCTGGATGCCCTAGCATCTCCATTCCAGAAAGACAGGCCTCTTCAAACCTGAATATGTATGCCTCACTGTGCACAGACAGCAACAGGTCCCTGTCGATTCTACGGGGGCTCAACACCTCGATACCAGCAGCAAGGGGGCCGTTCCTGAGACTGTCCCATATCGCCTCAAGCCTTGCGGGGCTCTCCGGGTGATCCCCTCCGCCAGTATCGTGGAGCAGGAACTTGTCGCTGTAAATTACCTTTAGAGGACCAAACTTTGCCATAGTATCATTTTATCTTCAGCGCATAGCGCACTATGTCTGGATCTTCGGACTTTTGTTCCTTAAAGCCCATGCCCTTTGACAAGCCTTTCATGGCCTTGTTATCCGCCAGCACATCCATCCAAATCTCCTTTATGCCCCGCTCCCTGGCTATCTTTATGGCATTTGCCATTAACCTTTTTCCAACCCCCTGCCCCTGCCAAGGATCAGCAACCACAACGGCAAGTTCGGCGCTCTTGCCACTTGGCATGATAGTAAGCCTGCTGACACCGATAAACCTCTCCCTGCCATTCTCTTCTATCAAGGCGACTAGGGCGATCTCCCTATCATAATCCACCTGGCAGTATCTAGCCAATTCTTCATGGCTGATCTCCTTTTTATATTGAAAGAAACGATTTCTCACCGTCTCGGGAGAAAATGAGTAGAAGAGTTCCTCCATCAAGGGTTCGTCCTCTGGTTTTATAGGCCGGATGAGATATGGAGTGCCATTTTTCATCTTGGTGGAATCAATATAGTGGCACGGATAAGGGCATATCACCATGTGTTCCGGACAGCTTGCACCTTGATGGCTTCGGAAGCCTTGGAGGGCCTCTTCCTCAAGGACGATCCTGCCATCGAGGCATGTTCCTTCTTCTCTTCCTAAATAGAAAGGATTTATATCTATCTCCTTTATCTGCGGAAAATCAGCCACAAGTATTGAAAATCTTACCAATACCTCCTCTAGCTGCTCTATCCTGGGTTTTCTTATGTCTTCTGTAAGCAAATGCCTGCAGATCCTTGTCTCCTCTATGAGCCTTCTGGCCAAGGTTTGATTGAGAGGCGGGATACCTACGGCATAGTCCTTTTCAGCCTCAAGTAGCTGACCGCCAAGACCAAACACTATCACGGCACCAAAGGTTGGATCCTTCTTTGCGGCTATTGCGAATTCGTACCCTGGCCAATAAATCATTGGCTGGACAGTGACACCATTGAAGCGCGCATCTGGTTTCATCTTCTTGAGATTTTCTTTTATCTGGAGAAAGACGTCCTGAACCTCGTTTTCGAGTACGTGGAGAAACACGCCTCCCACTTCGTTCTTGTGAGGCACATCAGGTGACTCCACCTTCAAGGCAACAGGAAAACCAAAATCGTGTCCTATGTCCAGAGCCTCTTGAGCAGTACGCGCAAGACGTAATGGCGGTGATTTTATACCGTAGGCAGCAAAGACCTCCTTTGCTTCCCGTTCCAGGAGAAAGAGCCTTCCTTCTGCCACCACGGATTCCAATATTGCGATGGCATGTTCCTTTTTGGGATGAAAATCCACGAGGATATTGGAAGGAGTCTCAGACAAGAGCCTGATATTTTCTTCATAGTTATACATGTACATGAAACTTTTTATGGCCTGCTCAGGTGTCACGAATGTGGGAATGGCATTTTTGTTAAGTAGCTTCCGCCCTTCTTTCATTTCACCACTTCCCATCCAGCATGCCAAAATGGTCCTGTAGGGATACAATTCTGAGAGCTGAACCACCATCCTGGCAGTTTCCAGTGGCTGGCAAAGCACCTGTGGGCTCAATATTGCTAGCACTGCATTGGCATCTTCGTCACCGAGGCAGATCTCCAGGGCCTTTGCAAACCTCTCTGCCGAGGCGTCAGACAACACATCCAACGGATTGGTGATCACGCTATAGGGTGGAAGTATCTGTTTTAGTGCAGCCTTGGTATTAGAAGAAAGCTCTGATAGCTCCCCTCCCCTCTTAAATAGGGTATCCAGGGCGAGTACGGCAGGCCCGCCTGCATTGGTTACAATAATTATCTTATTGCCCTTGGGAGTGGACTGTTTCGATAGGGCCTCGGAGGTGTTAAAAAGCTCCAGGACATCATCGACCCTCACCACGCCCGCCCGTTTGAATACTGCCTCGTAGACTGTATCTTCACCTGCCAGTGAGCCTATGCGGCTCATGGAAAGCCTGGCGGACTGTTCAAATTTGCCGCCCTTTATGACCACTATTGGTTTACTTCTGGCAAAAGATCTTGCCGCACTAAGAAAATGGCGGCCATTCCTGATGGATTCAACATAGATGATAATGCCTCTTGTCTCAGGATCTACGCCCAGGAAATCGATAAGTTCTGCCACATCCACATCCATCTGGCTACCCAGTGACACGAAGGTACTGAATCCTACGTTTTTACTTTCTGCAAAATCCAAAATGGCGGCAGACAAGGTTGCGCTCTGGGAAAGAAATGCAATCTTGCCCTTTGGGGGCCTTGCCAGAGCCAGGCTGATGTTTATGTGCTGCCCCGGCCTGATAATTCCCAATGAATTTGGACCGATACAGCGAATGGCATAGCGGCTACAGATTTGCCTCATTTCCTCGATGAGGCGGTCGGGGTCCTTTGTCCTATGGCGAAAATCAGAAGAAAATAATATTGCTGATGGGATCTTGGCCTTGGCGCATTGTCTCAGCACTTTTGGAAGGGCCTCTGGCGGGCCAGTAAGAACAGCCAAATCCGCCTTCCTGGGCAATTCCTTGACAGTTGGGCACGAGGGGATTCCACAAATGGCCTCCCTGTCTGGATCAACCGGATATATAGAGCCCTGAAATCCTGAACCAATTACATTATAAAAAAATTTCTTTTCGAGTTCGGAAGATGTATCTCTGTGGAAACAAACGGCAATACGCCTTGGAAACAAGAGACTGTTAAGAGAGTTGATACCCATAGGTTTCCTTAAAAATGAAAAACTGGAGAAAATAATCGCCGTGCAACCCGAAGCTTTGCTTGAACAGATAAATTGTGTTAATTTATCTGTCTACAAGAAATATTCTGATCCAAAATATTCTGTCTTGTAGGGATGCCGATCCTTAAAGGAGACAACCACATCCTTTCAAAATTGATTCCGCTTTCCGATTCTGGCCATCAAACTTTATGAACGAAATCCATTAATACAGCACATTCTTCTGACACATTATCATGGGAAAACTCTTTATAAAAGGAGCAAGACAGAACAACCTGAAAGATATCTCGATCTCCATAGATCATGGCTCAATAACCTGTATATCAGGGCCATCAGGGGCGGGAAAATCTTCCCTCGTTTTCGACATCCTCTATTCTGAAGCACAACGCAGATACATAGAGACATTCTCACCGTATGCAAGACAGTTCCTGGAACGTTTGCCAGAGCCCAAATGCGACCAGATCCTCAATCTGCCAGCTGCCATCGCAGTAAAGCAGGCAAATCCTGTGAGAAATTCACGCTCTACTGTCGGCACCCTTTCTGAGATAACGTATTTTACAAGAATGCTCTTTTTCAGGAATGCCGTGCCATTTTGTGAAGAGTGCCACCTGCCTGCCCAAAAGGCCACATGGCAGGAGCTGTGGAATGAGATTCAAGTGGCCAGAAAACGAGGTGTAAGAAAGGCCTGGTTGACAATCCGTGTCGAACCGAGCCATACGGAAAGACTGCTGCAGCAAGGTTACCGCAGGGCAATCCTTCAGGGCAGTGAAATAGAACTTACAGAAGAACCCGGGTTGATCCACTGGATAGAAAAAAGAGGGGAAAAGATCGATCTCGTAATCGACCGATTTCTTCTTGCTTCACTGCGCCAAGACAGACTTGGGGAATCCGCACAGCTTGCCTTTTCTATGGGAGATGGAAAGGTTTCCATCATCTTTGACAATGGAAAAACAGAAAGGTTTTCCACACGGCATGCTTGCAGAAAATGCGGAAAAACGTTTCAGGAGCCTGAGCCCTTTCTCTTCTCCTTCAATTCTCCCCATGGAGCGTGTACCGAGTGCAAGGGTTTTGGCCGGACAACAGCCATCGACTGGGGCCTCGTAGTGCCAGATGAATCGCTTTCCATAGCAGAGGGAGCCATCAAACCCCTTGAAAATTGGCAAGATGAAAAAAAAGAACTCATATCCTGGTGCCTCTCGGAGGGGATAGATATAACAACACCATGGAACAGGCTAACACCGTGGGAAAGGGATGCTGTTCTAAATGGAAGCGAGGAATGGTACGGCATAAAGGCCATCTTCGACTGGCTCGAGACAAAACGCTACAAGGCCCACGTCCGGATACTTCTTGCACGTTACAGGGCTTATCTCAGATGTCCCAAATGTCATGGGACAAGGTTCAAACCCCTAACGTTATGTTACAGGCTTGCAGACAAAAACATTGCACAATTTTATAGTTTAACGGTGGAGGCAGCCCTTGATTGGTGCAGGGATCTCAGGGGAACCAAGAACCTGGATGAAGCCTCTGAAACCCTATTGGACGAACTTGAAAGGCGCCTCAGTTTGATGGCCAATGCAGGATTGGGCTACCTGACCTTGGACCGTCAGTCCCGTACCCTTTCAGGTGGAGAGCTTTCCAGGCTTTGCATATCAAAGGCCATCTCAACTCGCCTTTCTGATGTCCTTTATTGCCTCGAGGAGCCTTCTTCTGGACTACATCCAAGGGATGTAAAGGCCCTTGGCAAGATACTTAAGAGGCTGAAAGACAGCGGCAATACCTTGCTCTTGGTTGAAAATGACAAACAGCTTCAAAACAGTGCGAACAAAATCATAGAGCTAGGACCTGGATCAGGCTCTAATGGAGGCAACATAGTAAAAGGCCGCGGCTGGTTTCAGAAGATGGACTCAGATTCTTCTGTCAAAAGACGCCCTTTGACAGCTTCTTCCTGTTGGGTAAACCTGGAGCAAGATGGCCATCCGTTTCTCGAGATACAAGGAGCTGCTGCAAACAACCTCAAACATATTTCGTGCCGAATACCCCTTGGGGCCATAACCTGCATCTGCGGCGTATCTGGGTCTGGCAAATCCACCCTCATTGAAGAATGTCTTTACCGCGGGCTCCTGAGACTCCAAGGTAAGGCCACCACCCCACCAGGCAAGTTTGACAGAATCACCGGCTGGGAATGGATATCAGAATTCAGGCTTGTGGACCAGGAACCTGTAAGCAAAAACCCTAGGGCGTGTCCAGGCACTTATCTCAAGCTCCTGGATCCCATAAGGAAACTCCTTGCATCAACAAGGCACGCCAAGGCAGCTGGCCTGAAGCCCGGCTATTTTTCCATGAATGTAGCTGGAGGCAGATGCGAACACTGTAAGGGACAGGGTGTTGAGATAATAGAAATGCAATTCTTGCCCGATGTGACGTTGCCGTGCCCTGAGTGTAAGGGCAAAAGGTTCAGCCAAGAAGCACTGGAGTATGAATTCAGAGGCAGAAACATCGTGGAGATCCTTTCCCTGACCATAGATGAGGCATCGAGGCTCTTTGAAGATTCCCGGCAATTTAAACAGGCTGTCGAGCCTGCCAGAAAACTCGGACTCGGTTATCTCATTCTCGGCCAGCCTCTTAACACGCTTTCAGCAGGTGAGGCGCAAAGGCTCAAGATCGCAAAAAGTTTGAGGGCAAAAGGGCTACGAAATCGCCTTATCATCCTGGATGAACCCACGAGAGGCCTACATCCGAATGAAATCCACCAACTCATTGATCAGCTAAGATCCTTGGCCAGTGAAGGAAATAGCGTAATTGTCGTTGAACACGACTTGGAAGTACTCAAAGCCAGCGATTGGATCATAGAACTTGGGCCAGAAGGAGGCGAAGCAGGTGGCAGAAAGATCTTCGAAGGCCCTCCAACCAGGCTCTTTCAGGAGGCATCTACACCCACTGCCTTGAGCCTGAAAGACCTCAATGCCCCAAAGACTGCTCCCAAAAAAATCAAGACGGGCAATACTGGCCACAAACCTAAAAGAAGACCCTCCATCGAGATCAAAGGGGCCAGACACCACAATCTGAAAAATATCCATATCTCCATCCCGAAAAACAAGCTGGTGGTGATTACAGGTGTCTCTGGATCGGGAAAATCTTCTATTGCCTTTGATCTCATCCATAGAGAAGCCCAAAGGAGATACCTCGAAAGTCTTCCTTCCTACATGAAACAGTTTGTTCGGCTCCATGAACATTTTGACGTGGACCAGATAAAGGGCCTATCCCCTTCCGTTTCGATAGAACAGAAAGTCAGCCGCGCCGGGACCATGTCTACTGTTGCCACTCTAACGGAAACCGCCCATTATCTGAGGCTTCTCTATGCAAATCTTGCACATCCTCACTGCCCTAAATGCGCTGAAAAGATGGGAGCTGGCACATACGATGACATCAGAGGAGTGCTCTTGCACCATCTCTCCAAGGGCCGGATCATGCTCTTATCTCCAAGGATCATATGGAGAAAGGGCTGGCACCGGCCTGAAATCCAAAAGGGTTTCTCTGCTGGCGCATCCATGGTGAGGGTGGATGGCCGGTTTTACTCACCTGACGATAAGGTCAGCCTTTCGAGATACAAAGAACACAATATCGACTGGGTTTGGGGGCCGCTAGAAAAGGATTCCGATGTCTCGGAAGATCTCGACCCCATACTCAAAAAGGCGTTGAGCGCCGGTTCCGGCATGATTTCCATCTTGAATGAAAAAGGCACTGAAGTGGTAATGAGCCTTCACTATTTCTGCCCTGTATGCAAAGTCAGCGTACCATCACCTGACCCCTTGCTCTTTTCCTTCCACACTAGTTCAGGAAGATGCCCTGAATGTCGGGGTACCGGTATGTCCACACAAGGCGGAACTTGCTCCAGATGCAGAGGCAGCAGGCTTTCAGAAAGGGCCATGATATGGAAAATAGGAGATATGGCCATTCATGAATTCTTTTCCCTGGAGATTGGAGAAGCTGAGGAATGCCTTGAAAAATGGCTCAAATCAAAAATGTTTCCTCGTGAAAAGCAATCACTTGCCACAGTGCTCCTGAGCCAGGCCATAGACAGGCTCAGGATGCTCATAAACCTTGGGCTTGATTACCTTCCCCTTGACAGAACAGGCAATACACTTTCAGGAGGGGAATCCCAAAGAATACGTCTGGCGGCCCAGGCTGCCTCCAATCTCACTGGCCTTACCATCGTACTGGATGAACCCACCATTGGCCTTCATCCATCCGACAACAGGCTTCTCATCAACACCTTGCTGGAACTGAGGGACAAGGGCAACACAGTGATAGTTGTCGAACATGACGAAGAAACCATAAAGGCTGCCGACTGGATAATCGATATGGGTCCAGGCGGTGGCAGCAGGGGCGGACGGGTGGTGGCACAAGGGCCACTTTCACAGATCGAAAGGTCCGGTAAGTCCGCTACAGCTATGGCCCTTAAGAGAAAAAAATGCCTTGCTCCACCTTCCCTCCGGCTGAGAAGGGCAAAACACTGGCTTAGATTTGAAGGAGCCAGCAAATTCAACCTCAAGGATCTGTCAGTAACGATCCCCTGCGGGGCCATAACGGTAATAACAGGGGTCTCGGGCTCAGGCAAGAGCACCCTTTTGAATCACATTATCCTCGAGGCCATCTTGAACGAGACTGCCATGCCCTGTGCAGTCCACGGAACAGGTTTCATATCCCGTACTGTCAGAATTGACCATTCACCCATTGGAAGGACGCCAAGATCCTGCCCTGCTACCTATACTGGCATATGGAACGATATCCGCTTCCTCTTTTCAAGGACCCAGGCTGCACGCATTCAAGGGTTTGGGCCTGGCCATTTTTCCTACAATATCAAGGCGGGCAGATGCGAACATTGCAAGGGCCAAGGAATCACGTGCCAGCATCTTTCATTTCTTCCAGATGTCTATGTTACTTGTGAAAAATGCAGGGGGAAGCGTTTCAAGAGGGAGATTCTGGATATCACGTGGAAGGGCAAGAACATAAGCGACGTGCTTGAGATGTCGATAGATGAGGCAAGTGATTTCTTCAAGGCCATTCCAGGCCTCAGAAAAAGGTTATCATTCATGCAACAGATCGGTCTCGGCTATCTCCGCTTGGGACAGCCCAGTCCAACCCTGTCTGGCGGGGAGGCCCAGAGGCTAAAGCTTGCAAAGGAGCTTTCACAGCAAAGCTGCCGCAACAGTCTCTATCTCTTGGATGAGCCCACTATGGGCCTGCACATGGCAGACGTGGACAGGCTCAACAACTGTCTTGAAAAGCTGGCAGATTCAGGAAGTACCGTGGTGGTGGTTGAGCACAACCTGGATCTCATAACCAGAGCGGATTGGATCATAGACCTTGGACCAGGCAGTGGAAAAAAAGGGGGAACCATTCTTTTTCAAGGACCCCTCAGGGATTTCATCAAGGCACCCGTATCAAGCAAGACGGCTGTTGAATTGCGTAGTTTTATCAGGGCGGATGATCTTCTAGAGGGAGAGGGAGAGAATGGTTGCTGCCATTCAGGAAAGGTCTCTTCTGCATAATCAGTTAAGATATTGTTTGTTTGACTCGGCTTTATATAGTGTTTAGTGTGTTTTATTAAAACAATACCATGAGGAGGAATTTGAGATGGCAGAGAAAAAAATACGCATCCTTAAGCGTGATTGGGCTAATTTCCTCAAAGATTTTAACAGGATGAACCAATTCAGGACAGCTGTGGTTTCCATAGGTGACGACTACATAGTCGGTGCCCCAGGGATGCCCCTTCTCGGCCTTGACTATGATGAAAAGACAAGGAGGGTGGAAATCTTTCTCGGCACACAAGATCCTGATAATCTGACCCATCTCGCCCATGCAGTAGATGTCCCAAGGGCCCTTTATCTCATTAGGGATGACGAGGCACCCAACCCAGTAATCGGCATTCAGATTCAGGGGGCACCAGGCACAAAGATGACAAGGATCTATTTCCTGGAAGACTCTGCTGAAAAGGCCAGACAAGACTGGGTTGCCACCATAGCGCACACCATCTATGAAAGACGCGGCATGGAGCCTGGATCTGACCAGGCCGACTGGTTCCTTGCGGAAGAAATTATAGAGAGCACCTGTTCACAGTACAAATAATAGAGGATTTGATTCGGAAATACTTATGAAGTTAGAGGACTGTTTCAAGGCAGGAGACCAAAGTTTTGACAAGGCTAGGACACCTTCAAAGACCCTTGAATGGGCCTTTGAACGTTTTCAGGAATTTGGCCAGCCTCTACTCAAGAGCGTTGAAAGGGTAGACAAAGACAGGCTTGGCATACCAGTTTATGTTAGTCTCTATGAACCCCAGGCGGGCCTGATCACTGGTACTCCAAAACAGATGGGAAAGGGAATAACCGAGGCGCAGGCAAAGGCTAGTGCCGTTATGGAGATCGTTGAGCGCTTTAGTTTGTTCGAATTTTTGCGCCAGGGGCCCTTGAGCATAAACACTGTTTCGAACCTGCAAGAGCCTAAATTTCCTGCAACCTTCCTCCTAAAATCCATTCACTACCAACAGCAGGCCCCTGAGGAATTGGACATAGTGGAGAAATTCCCCATACAGTGGGCACAGGGCTTACATGTGGAGAATGAAACGCCTATCTCAGTCCCCTTCTCTTGGGTATGGCCAATAAATAAGTACAATGGCTCGGCTGCTGGCAATTCCATTGAAGAGGCAGCAGTACAGGCCATATCAGAAGTGGTGGAACGGCACTGCTGTTCCCTTATAAGCTACGACAAGCTCGAAACCCCTACTATCAAACTCGACACCATTACAGACCCTCAGTTGAAGGCCCTGATAGACCGCTTTCTATCCCTAGGAATCAAACTCGTCCTAAAAGATTTCTCCCTGGGCTTAGGCATCCCCACTATAGGCGCTATTGCCTGGGACCCATCCACGTTTCCACAAAGAAGTGAGATTGTATATACGGCAGGCACGTCCACTAGTCCGACACGGGCCGCAGTGCGGGCAATTACTGAAATTGCTCAGTTGGCAGGAGATTTTGACACAGAAGGAAAATATCTGGAAAGTGGGCTACCAAAATTTAAAACCCTGGATGAGGCCTCTTATGTGCTGTCAACACCTGAAAATATCGATATAGATCAGCTTCCCGATTGTTCATCCGACAACTTCAAACAGGAGGTTTTAAACCTTTCCTCTGCACTTTCCAAGGCGGGACTGCCCACATACCTCGTTGACGTAACCCATCCAGGTCTCAAGATACCAGCAGTCTACGCCATAATTCCTGGAAATCACTTCAGAGAACGCACCAGAAACATCAGCTTGCCTTTCCACCTTGCGAGACTTGCGGCCACAGGCGGCTATCTTTCCCCCGAGGATTCTATTGAAACCCTGGTACGAATAGAAAGACAGTTTCCTGGCAGATTTGACACAGCCTTCTACCTCGGCCATGCCTTCGAGGAAATAGGTGAGTTTGATACAGCACTTAAATATTTTGAAAAAGCTCTAAAGCGTCAGCCCCATCAAGATGAAATCGCAAGTATTTACTGCCACATAGGTAACTGCTATATGCAAATTGGCAACATTGACCAGGCCATTTTTGCCTTAGAGAAGGCAAAAGGCCTCAATAGTGAACTAAAAGAGATACACAACCTCTTGGGCTATTGTCATTATAGGCTTGGGCAGTATTTGGATGCCATAGAGTGTTTTGAGAATGCCATTTCAATAGACCCTTCTTCTGCCATCGACTATGCCAACATAGGCAGCAATCTTAGAAAACTCGGGATGATCGAGGCTGCAAAGCAATGGTATCAGATGGCCCTAGAGCTTGATCCCGGAATTGAATGGGCTAAAGAGCACCTCGAGGAAATCCAGTCTTGAGTTAACGGACCTGGAATGAGGTTAGCCCCAATAAAAAGATGAATGGTGATTCAAAAAAACCGTTAGCATTCTAAGCATCACCAATAAACCTACTGATTTTATTAAACTTTACCTCCAAATCAAATCTTGAAAAAAATTTAACGAGCCTTGACAAAATCCTGGGCATATAGTATTTAAGTGAACTCGATATGCCATTAAGGACATAGATAATAATCCAAAAGGAGGGCAATATGGCAACCGTAGAGTACAAAGGTAAAACTTATGAAGTTGATGAAGATGGCTTCCTGACCAAAGGAATGGAAGAGTGGGACGAAGATTGGGTAGAATATGTCATGGAGCTGGAAGGAATTTCAGAGCTGACAGAAGACCATAAAAAGGTTATCAGTGTTCTTCAGGACTACTTCAAGAAGAACGGAATCGCTCCCATGGTTAGGATCCTCTCTAAGACCACCGGATACCCCCTGAAGAAGATCTATGAGCTCTTCCCATCAGGACCTGGTAAGGGAGCCTGTAAGATGGCTGGCCTTCCAAAGCCAACCGGCTGCGTCTAAGGAAAACTTTTATTAAAATCTGTATTTCGCAAATTTGCCCTTGCAGCATGCAAGGGCTTTTTTTTTGCACGACTAAAAAGGGAGGAAATTCAAGATTCCCTTTTGAGTACGAGATGTACAACAAAAATAAGCGCAGATAACTTATTGATATTTCTAGGATTAATTCTTGCACGCAACAACACCATTTAGTAAACAGGAACTTTTCTCAGATGCCTCAGAGAAGAAAGACAGAGAAATGAGGTCTGGTTAGTATCTGTAACCTTTCTTTTTTGCTTTTAATCATGAAGGGTTGCTATTAATTTAAAGGACAAAATTGGATATATGCGACATATCTTTTAGATAAGAAGAGCTGATAAAAAAATAAGAATAAATGTTCATTAGAAATCTCCAGATATTGGCACTGACATTCATTTTGATGGCCACAAGTGGTGCGAAATGTGTTGCCTCGACCTTGGAAGAGAGGCTCCAGCAGGATTTCAGTCCACTTGAGGCCACAGTTACAGCGGTTTCTGGAAACCAAGTCATCCTTGATGCAGGAAGCTCCACCCATGTCTCTATTGGAGACCTATTTTCCATCTTTCAAAAAGGCAGGCCTTTTTATCTGCCAGAAACACACAAGATTATAGGTTACGAGAGAAAAAAAAGCGCCGTATGCAAAATTTCCTCAGTCAGTGACGACACGTCCACTTGCACCATCATTTATCAGGCCTCACCACCATCCAAGGGAAATCTCGCTATCCGCTATGGAGAACTCAAGGCAGCCTTTTTCATAGAGGGGAAACCAGTCGCACCTGAACTTCCAGAAGGCTCCTTGAAAGACATGTTGCCTTGGTTCAAATGGCTGGAACCTGCATCAGGGCCTTCTCCAGTACCCAATGCGCAGTCCATGAGGGCGCTTGGCATAGACATCCTCTTTCAGGTCAGTGGAGACGACCTTCGCGTCTTTGGACCAGGCATGGAAAAGCTGAGGTCCTATAAACTTCCGCCTTCCTTTATTACCCTGAACAATCAAAATGTAGTGCAAGGCACCAGAAGTGAAAAAAACCTTGAGCACGGTATCCAAGGCATTGAACTTTTCGATTTTCATAGGGCAAAACTTATTGGACGACTTGACAAACCTGCAATGCAGGTAAGCATCTGTGACCTTGACGGAGACGGACAACTTGAAATCATCTATCTTCTTCATGACAGGATATGCATAGCTCCCTACAGACATCAAGGAAATGTCACTTCTCTGAAGTTCAAAAGTTATGAATGTGTTTGTAATTTTTCTCTATTGGAAAGGAGCGGCTGGATCTGCATCAATGCTGCCATAGATCAAGCTGGGCTGAACTCGAAACTTCTCAAATACGAAAAAGGAAACTTAAAGCTCGTCCAGGATCATATAAACCTTTGGCTTTCTTTTCTCGATACTGATTGTAACGGGCAAAAGGATACCTTGTTAGGGCAAAGTTATGAAAGGGCCAGGTTCAGAGGCAAAAAAATCTTCAGGTTGATGGCACATGACTCTGGCATAGAATATCTGGAACAAGCTGATTATCCAGGAGATTTCAATATAAACAGCGCAATTTGGGCTGACCTTGACCATCAGGGCTGTTCCCTGTTTTATGTGAGCTTTGACGGCTTCTTCAAGGCATTCAATCAGGGACACCATATCTGGTCATCCTTAAAACCAGTGGTCAGGGAAGAAAAATGCTGCGGCCCGGCAACAGCGCAACTCGTGGATCTGACCCAGACAAATTTTGGCGAATCTGGTATCATATTTAATGGTACCATTTCCCTTCCAAGAGATAGGCTGATGGATAGCCTCATACTCTTTTCCCACAAGGGCCATGCCTTTGCCCTGTATCAGGCAGAGGTGAATCTTGAGGGGAAGATTTGCGGTATTTCTATCGTTGGAACAGACGTGATCATGGCAACACTTATAGAAATACCCAAGGAACAAAAGCTGGAAACCGCCCTTTATGAATTCAAGGCGAGATGAGTTTCCAGATCCTTAGAAGGATATCAAGCTATTTCTATAACGAGATTCAACAACACACAGATCCATGAAGAGCTTGGTGACAAAACAAGATATAACAACCAGCATAAAAGGGCTCAAAAGGTGTCATATCATAACCTTTGGGTGCCAGATGAACGAATATGACTCCATTAGGATGGCCCAGATGTTGAGACACGAATACGTCCTTACGCCCTACCCAGAGGATGCCGACTTGATACTCATAAATACATGTTCCATCAGAGAAAAAGCCGAGCATAAACTCTACAGCCTCCTGGGCAGGTTGAGACCCCTCAAAAAAAGAAATCCTGGGCTCAAAATAGGAGTAACTGGCTGTGTTGCACAACAACTTGGTGCTACCCTATTTCAGAGGGCCCCGTATGTAGATCTTGTTCTGGGACCACAGGGAATTTACAGCTTGAAAGAGGCATTAAGCTCCACTGAACAGGGAATTTCCAACATTTGTGTCACGACACTTCGAGACGACTTTCATATCCCCCAAACCAAAGCCCCTTTGCCAGGCACTGGACACGTCAGGGCATTTGTCACAATCATGCAGGGCTGTAACAATTTCTGCACCTATTGCATTGTGCCCTTGGTCAGAGGCAGAGAGGTCAGCAGGCCTTCGAGCCACATAATTGACGAGATCAAAACCCTTGTGGAACAAGGGGTGAAAGATGTCACCCTCCTGGGGCAGAACGTGAATTCTTTTGGCAAGAACCTACCCGACGACGTGGATTTTCCCGGCCTGTTACAACAGATAGACAGCCAGTTTCCCAACATTAGGTTGAGGTTCACTACCAGCCATCCAAAGGATCTATCAGATTCGCTTATTTCCTGTTTCGCTACATTGGGAAGCCTTTGTGAGCATCTACATCTTCCTGTACAGGCAGGCTCAAACCGTGTGCTAAAAAGGATGAATAGGAAATATACCATTGAGGAATATCTCGACAAGGTGGCGAAGCTCAGAAAGACCTGCCCAGACATAACGCTGACGACTGATATTATCGTAGGGTTTCCAGGAGAGACAGAAAAGGACTTCCTCGACACCATCGAACTGCTAAAGACCGTGAGATTCCACCAGATATTTGCGTTCAAATATTCTGAAAGGCCAGGTACGGCTGCTGCAAACTTCAAGGATGCCGTTGCCGAGGATATTCGGAAAGAAAGACTGGCCCATGTGATTGAACTCCAGAACAAAATAGGTCTGGAGCAATATAAAAGATATGAAAACAGAGTAATGGAATGCCTCATTGAAAGAGGCCAAGGAATAAAACTTCAAGGCCGCACAAGAGGCAACCATGTCGTAAATATTACAGGAAGCCTGGAACTTGTGGGAAAATTTATGGATGTTTTTATAGAAAAGGCGTGCCACCATTCACTCAAAGGCAGGATTGTTAATTGATAGAAGAGGACGAACAATGAAAGCAGTAAAAATGATAATTCATGCCATTACCTTGGACCCTGATTCAAACTCACCCATCCTTATACTCAAGGAAGAGGGGGGAGAAAGGACCCTTCCCATTTGGATAGGGCTACTTGAAGCCACAGCCATAGCCACGGAGATGGAAAAACTTCAATTCGCCAGGCCCATGACCCATGACTTGGCCATCAATCTCTTGAGGGCAGCCGGTGTCAAGCTTCTCCGAATAGACGTGACTGATCTAAAGGACAACACCTACTATGCAGAGATAACCATAGAGGCTGGTGGCAATATAATGAAGGTGGATTCCAGACCAAGTGATGCCGTAGCACTTGCACTCAGGGCAGATGCCGACATCTACGTCAGTGAGAATGTTCTCAAATCTGCCACACCGGTTGAACATGAACCGACCATCCTATCTGGAGACAGAAAAGAAAAGGACAAGGACAAATGGAGCAAGATCCTTGAAGAACTCGATCCCAACGCATTCAAGTATAAGATGTGAGGAACCGCCATGTTGATGTTCGATCTCCACTGCCACAGCCTTTTCAGTGATGGAGAGCTATTGCTTTCAGAACTTGTCAGGAGAGTCGAGGTAAAGGGCTACCAGGTAATATGTGTATCCGACCATGCAGATGAATCCAATATAGAATTTATCATGGATGGCATAAACAGAGCCTGTGGGGATATCAATAAATATTCTGAGACCAAACTTATTCCTGGGATAGAACTGACACATGTGCATCCCAGGAGAATTGCTGCCCTTACCCAAAAGGCCAGGGCCCTTGGGGCAAAGATTGTCGTTTGCCACGGAGAAACCCTCGTTGAACCGGTAATCCCAGGAACTAACCGGGCTGCAATAGAAGCAGGAGTGGATATCTTGGCCCATCCAGGCCTCATCACCAAGGAAGATGCAGCCTTGGCAAGCAAAAGGGGAGTGCTTTTAGAGCTTTCTGGCAGAAAGGGCCACTGCCTGAGCAATGGTCATGTAGCCACATTGGCTTCTGAAGTGGGCGCCCAACTGGTGATAGATTCAGATGCTCACGCCCCTGGAGACTTCATGGAGCCAGCATTTGCGAGGAATGTTGGATTGGGCGCTGGATTAACCCTTGAACGAGTGGAACAGATATACGAAATCAACTGGCAATGGGTTAAGAAGCTGCTGGATTAGGAATAAAGGAATCACATGGATGCCGCCAGGCCAAAGCCTGGAGCAGCCACAGGATAACCCCACCTCGACAGGTTGTCTGGATATGACGGCTCGCTGCCTGTAAGCTTCCAGGCAGAGGGACATTCCATGAGAAATTTCATGATATTGCAATGTAATTCATGACCACTCTTAACCGCCTTGACCCTGGCCTTCAACGGGGCTCCGAGAAGATAGAGATCTCCAATGAGGTCCAGCACCTTGTGACGCACAAATTCATCTGAAAAACGAAGCCCTTCGCTGTTCAGAACGCTTTTGGCCCCTATCACGACGGCATTGTCAAGGGATGCTCCAAGGGCCAGACCATTTTTGTGGAGCATATCCACTTCCTTGAGAAAGCCAAAGGTCCTGGCCCTAGCTATGGACTGCTGAAAGGTCTTGCGGTCGATCTTGCCTTGAAAACGCTGTGCCTTTATTGCTGGATGATCAAAATCTATTGTAAAATCAACATAAAAGTTACGTGATGGATAAAGTGTGACTTTTTTGTCACCATCTGTGAAGGAGACCTCTTCCAATATCTCTATATAACGCTTGGCCTTGTCCTGAACTTTCAGGCCAACTTCTTTGAAAAGCGTTACGTAGGCCGAAGCGCTTCCATCCAGCGCAGGTACTTCTGGACCGTCTATCTCCACCACGGCGTTGTCTATCTCCATGCCGGAAAATGCGGCCATGAGATGTTCAATGGTAGAGATTCGACAATGGCCATCGCCGATACTAGTAGCGAAGTGACAGTCCACAACATGGTCGATCCTTGCCGGAATCTCTGGCCGGGACGAAATATCTGTCCTAACAAACAGGATGCCGGTTCCCTCCCTGGCAGGCTTTATGGTCATTGAAACCTTCTGCCCGCAATGCAGACCTATGCCAGCGACTGCCACTTCCTTTTTTATGGTTTTTTGACAATGGCTCATATTATAAAAGGCCCCTATCCCTTCCGAATTGTCTTTTTAATAATTTTTTTATTAATTTTGCACGAAGCGTGCCATGATGGAGATACAAAAAAATATATGTAATTTCAAATGATTATAAAGAAAATCGGGAAGAAAAAGGATCTCTTGAATGGATATGGGACCAAAATGTCACAGTTTATGGCAGTTGAAAAAGAGGCGAAAATGTCACACTCAATCTTCAAAACCAAGTCTTTTTAAGGCCTTTTCATCTCTCGACCAGTCTTTTAGGACCTTTACCCAGAGGTCTAAAAAGACCCTCTTCTTGAAAATCCTTTCAAGTTCCTGGCGTGTAAGTGTGCCTATCTTCTTTATGAACTTTCCACCCTTTCCAATTATAATCCCCTTCTGGGAAGGCCTTTCCACAAATATAAAGGCCCTTATCACCACCTTCTCGTCATCCTCCTGGATATCTTCCACTTTAACTGCTGTAGAATAAGGCACCTCCTGCTCAGCCATCAAAAAGATCTTTTCTCTGACTAGTTCTTCAATGATCTTTTCTATGGATTGATCTGTGCTGGTCATTGAATCGTAAAATTGAGGCCCTTCTTCAAGGTGTTTCAATATCTCATCCAGCAATATATCCACGCCATCAACATACTTGGCAGATACAGGGACCACAGCTTCGAAGTGATACATCTTGCTCATCTCATTTATGAGGGGTAGTAGATTTTCCTTGGCCACCTTGTCTATCTTGTTTAGCACGAGTATGACAGGCTTTTTTAACTTCCTTATAAGTTCAAGTATGGCCGCTTCTTCCTTTCTATTCCTGCTAGTGACATCTACTAGGAACAACAGCAAGTCCACATCTTCCACTGCCCTTTCAGCAGCGCGCACCAGTTTCTTGTTGAGTAGCTTTTTGGAGTGATGGATACCCGGGGTGTCCACGAATACTATCTGGAAATTGTCTCCAGTGAGTATGCCCCTTATCTGGGTCCTGGTGGTTTGAGGCTTGGGCGTGGTAATTGCGACCTTTTCGCCAAGGATAGAGTTTAGCAAGGTCGACTTTCCAACATTCGGGGCCCCGATTATGCCCACAAAGCCTGACCTGAACCGCCGTTTTTTCCTAACCCGATCGCTGTCTGATTCCATTTCAAGAAGATATTCCCTCAAGATTTTCCAAGGCAGCTTTGGCTGCCTGTTGTTCAGCCTCTTTTTTTGTCTTGCCTGATCCTTGAGAAATCTCTTTTTCATTGAAAAAAAGCCCCACCCTGAAAAAGCGCCTGTGATCCGGGCCAGACACCTCCAACAATCTATAGGTCGGCGCAAAATGATATTGTTTCTGGGTGAGTTCTTGGAGCCTGCTCTTGTAATCCACCATGAGACCCCTGTCAGGAGCAAGTTCTATAAGGGGAGTGAATTGCTCTTTCAAAAAAGAAAAAGCAGCAACGAATCCACCATCCAGGTAAATGGCTCCAGTAACTGCCTCAAAGGCATCGGCAAGTATTGAAGGCCTCTGCCTTCCACCACTTTTTTCCTCTCCGTGGCTCAATCTGAGCACACTACCCAGCTCCAAGGCCTTGGCCAACTCCACTAGCCTTGGCTCACTGACCAAGTAGGCCCGCATCTTGGTGAGGTCTCCCTCTCGGTAATTCTCAGAAAACCGCTTAAAAAGCATATCGCTAACGATGAGTTCGAGAACTGCATCACCCAGAAATTCCAGATTCTCATTGTCCTTTATGCCAGCTCCCACTTCTGACAAAAAGGATCGATGGGTCAAGGCCTGCATCAGAAGGGCCTTGTCCTTGAAATTGTATCCAAGCCTCGCCTCAATGAGGGCTATGTCATTCTCAAAATCCATAAGAAAAGGCATGTAATAAAAATTTATACTTACCACAAGCATTCACCAGCCCTGGCATACAACCGCCATGTGACTGTCTTGTTAACCAAGTGCTGACAGCCCAAGGTTTCTTAGAAAATCATCCTCAACCGCCTGTTTCCTGTCCATAGACTCCTTATTGCCAATTCTAGCCCCCTTCAGGCCTCCAAAAAGACTTATCTCTGAAAAATAGATCTGGCCGGAATCGGTCTTTAGTAAATCAATATGACCGTAGGGGAACTTTCCCCGTTTCATAATGGCCTTACAGATCTTCTCTTCATGGGCGTCCATATCATATCTGCCAGACTCCCCACCGAAATGGAGATTGTTTCGAAACCCCCTGGGATTTTTTCTCCAATAGGCCTCAACGTACTCATCTCCTATCCATACAATCCTCAAATCTATACAACTGGGAATCAGAGGTTGAAGGACAAAGGGGAAAGGAGGGCTATTGGAAAAAACAATGTGATTGAACAGATCTTCCGAATTCTTCCATTTGCATACTCCGAGGCCACAATCAGAGCGATCGAGTTTTGTTACAACCTCGCCTACCTCCCTTCTTGTATAATCTTCGACAGCACGGGCCAGATCTGTCCTCTTTCTGATGACCCTTGTAAGAGGATGCATCCAATTGGAGAAAATCGTCGCTTGGCAACATTTTGATCTACTGGCGAGCTGGGAAAGTGCTGAAGGGAAAACGATCACACCCCTATCCACGAGATCCAAGAGCACATATTCTTCCCCTGGGGCAAGATTCAACATGCAGGCGACTACATCGCCCTCCTTTAACTCCTGGAACCTTCGCCTGAATTCTGTATTGGATTTTATGATGAGGCGTGGCTGGTGACCTGTCAAAAAATCATCTCCGCAAAACGTTGATAATATTGAGAAAGGTCAGCATAACACTCTCCACAGTATAGCTTTATGTCGCCAAGGATCGTGGACTCATCGCTTTGAGGGGTGAAACTGCCATCTGGATTCTGGACGTATCGCGTAGTGATCGTTACCTCTTGGGCCACCTCAAAAAAATCATGATCGTTACCACACTCGGGACAAACGATCCTCATACCGGCTCTTGTAAGCCTGCCAGGAGAAGGTATCAAGACCTTTCTCCTCTTTTCAGTAGTTTTGCTTTTTTCTGTCATGGGTCGCCAATGGTGATCACCACCTTGATCTCTTTATTTACTCTCAATTTCGCATTTTTGGCAACATAAAAATGCCCCTCTTCATAGAAAAAAGAAAAATAAGTGAATTTTTCTTCTTTTCAGTGTCAATAAATCACTCTTCTATCCCAAAAGATAGGACCAAATTGCACAATGTTGTCAATTTAATGACAAGTGTGACATGACAGTCTCACAAAAATATGACAGATCAAAAATTGATACACATAACAACAGGCCACTGCAATAACTTCTATTACAATGTTTTTTATTGAAAATACAAGAAGTTATAATTGACCAGGCAAAATCTTTCGCAAATTTACTAACAATGGTATGAGCGTTGCATGATAATAACTGAAAAAAGTAACTTATTGGCAATTACATAAACCCAAGAAAGAGAGAAAAGATATGTATTGTCTAAAAAATCCCAATAGACGCACCCAGCCAGCGATATGTAACAACTGCAAAAGAAAGTGTGAAAGGGCTGGAAAACGTAGGGCGAAGAGCAAAATGAAATAAAATCATAAACAAAGCCGGGGACTCCGCCTCCTACCCTCCTCCTTTTTTATTCCGGCCTCTTCAGGTGATCCGGGACCAGGCCCTACCTCCCCTCAGGTCTGCGCCTTGATTGCACGAACGGCCTCTTCTCCTCCAAAAAAACTCTCTTCGAGAGAAGGAAATTCCCCGGCTTCTACTTCTTCCTTAAAGGCCCTCAGGGCCTTATTTATCTCAGGGGCTAGGTCAAGATACTTCCTTACAAACTTGGGGGTGAATTTTTCATACAAGCCAAGCAGGTCATTGGTCACCAGTACCTGGCCATCACATTTGGGCCCTGCGCCTATCCCAATAGTCGGTATGTCCAACTCTTGTGTAATCAAGGCGGAAAGATCCGAGGGTATACATTCCAACACAACAGAAAAGGCTCCGGCCTTGGCAACGGCAATAGCATCCTCATAAATGGCCCTGGCCCTCTCTATGTCCCTTCCCTGGACCTTGAACCCACCAAGACTGGATGCTGTCTGAGGAGTCAGCCCCACATGGCCCATCACAGGAATCCCAGCCTGAACAAGCCTTTCAATAACAGGTGCAACTGAAACGCCCCCTTCAAGCTTTACGGCATCGCAACCAGCCTCTTTCAAAAATCTGGATGCATTCAAAACCGCATCTTCAACACTGACCTGATAAGACATAAAGGGCATGTCACCCACCAGAAGGGCATTTTCTACCCCACGGCTTACGGCCTTGCAGTGATGAAGCATCTCCTCCATGGTTACTGGCACTGTGGAATCATACCCAAGCACTACCATTCCCAAAGAGTCACCCACAAGGATGATGTCAATGCCAGCACTATCTATCATCTTTGCAAAGCTATAGTCATATGCGGTTAGCATAGTCAAAGGCGAGCCCTTACCCTTCCTTTCCTTTATTGCCATAGGTGTGACGGGTGACATCAAAAGTACCTCTCAAGATGGATTCAAGATAAAAAGGACAAGCTAAAAAAAGCATAGCCCAAAATGGGCAGGCTAGAATCAATACCTAAAAAAGGCCTTGAAAGAAGGGCTATAAGCCGGGTTCTGTATTCCATATTGTTCATGGAACGATGATCATTCCTCTAGGATGCCAGTCGCCTGGCACCTCAAGCAACCTACCCGGAGACTCGGGCGGGCAACCCTCCAGCGTCTCCCTATTTGGTCTTGCTCCAGGCGGGGTTTACCAAGCCTGCAAAGTCACCTTTGCAGCTGGTGAGCTCTTACCTCACCTTTTCACCCTTACCTCGATTTCGAGGCGGTCTGTTTTCTGTGGCACTTTCCCTGGGGTCACCCCCGGTTCGGGTTACGAACCGCCTTGCCCTGTGGAGCCCGGACTTTCCTCCTGCCGCTTCCGACAGGCGATCATCCACCCTCTGTCAAGGCCTGGTTAAAAGTTAATGCATGGCCATTGGTTATGCAAACGCAAGCAGACTAGAGAAACAGATGGCAAAGACCCTTTTCTGGCCTTGTCTCAGCCCACCTTTAAGGCATAGATGATGCGCTGGCACGATGGACAAAAAAGCAGTTTTTCATCCCTGAGCAGCTCGTTGTACATCTGTGGAGGGATATTCATATTGCACACACTGCATACCCCTTCGTCCACGGCAGCCACTACTATGCCAGCCCTTTTCTCAGACAGGAACTTATATCTTGCCATAAGGTCTGGTTTGACCTCTTTTGCCACCTCGTCACGTTCACGTGTAAGGGCAGCAATTTTGGCGTCTATTTCCTTTGCTGCCTTTGCGATTCGCTTTTCTTCAGCCGAGGCCTCTTTTTTAAGCTTGTCGATCTCCTTGGTCTTTTCTTTGACCTGTTTTTTGAATTCCTCTATCTCTTCCTCAAGCTGAAGGATTTCATCCTCCCTTGTCTTATTGGATTTCTTGATCTCCTCGATTTCCTTGGAAAGCGCTTGATATTCCCTGCTGTTTTTTACAGAACTCATCTTTTGCTGAGATTTTTTCAATCTCTCTGTCTCAAGCTCTAGTTCATCCTCAACTTCTGTCTTTCTTGTGCGCAGGTCAGCTAGCTTGTCCTTGAGCTGCACTATTTCAGCATTCTTTTCATCCATCAATTCCTTAAGGGCATTCAGCCTTTCAGGAAGTTCGGTTTTTTCAAGTCCAAGCTTCCTGATTTCGAGATCTATTCCCTGAAGTCTGATGAGTGTGGAAAGTTCTGGTCTCAATTTGTTTTCCCCTTTAAAAAATGGTTATTGATATAGCTTGAAAGGCATGTTACCCGCCCCTTTGACCGTAATTAGTCATTATCTGGTCCATAACCTCAAGGGCGACTTTTCTGCCTCAAAAATGCAAGTTTGAAGCTCCCAGCCTTTTTCCTGGGCCTTGCCTTTGAGAAATTCATCCACTCGGTGAACAATGGGGCTCTCTGTCTCGAAGTGGCCAGCATCCACCACCAATATCCCTCGCGCTTCAGCCTCCCTTGCAACATTGTGCTTTATCTCTGCTGACACAAAGGCCTGTGCCCCTTTTTTCACTGCCTCTGCAAATAGGCTTGAACCCGAACCTGAACAAAGGGCAACCCTCTGAATCCTGCCGTGAACAACTCCTGCAGTAGGCAGCCAGTCCCTATTCAACGAATCAGAAAGGTTCTCTAAAAATTTCTCCATGGTCATTGCCTCGGAAAGCATGCCGATGCGGCCGAGCCCTGAATCTGCATAATCGGGATTTGGAAGAAGAGGCTCGAGGTGGCCAACACCAAGCAATTCCGCCAGGCAATCGCTCACACCGCCTTGTGCTGAATCAAGATTGGTATGCATGGATACTACAGATATTTCGTGACGCAAAAAACCCGCCAGGAGGCGGGCAGTGGCTTCATTCAAATCCAGCCGTGTTAGAGGAGTAAATATCAAGGGATGATGAGAAATTACAATATCTGCCCTTACCTCCAGGGCATGGGCCAGTGTTGCAGGCGTAACGTCAAGGGCTACTAAAGCCCTCTTCACCGGCCAAAAAGGGTAACCCACCTGCAGACCTACATTGTCCCATTCTTCTGCAAGCTGACGCGGTGCCCAGGAAAATAACTCCTCAATTACATCGTTGACTGTGGGAACCATAATTTTCTGATTGCATTAAAAAAGGTGCAACTTCTTATTGCACCTGTCATGAAACCATTTTAGTACGTCCTCTTGTGATTGGCCGCATATTTTTCTTTTTTGCCTTTCCGCAAAGCCCCGACACGATGCCTGGAAACATAAGGATGGCACTTGCACTCAAGGGACCGAATTGGGCCCACCAGGATTCGAACCTGGGACCAACCGGTTATGAGCCGGTGGCTCTGACCAACTGAGCTATGGGCCCTGAACTGAAAAGATCAATATATACATGCAGAAATAATTGTCAAGATTAGAACAGTGCCAATTTGGTCATTTGCCCATTATGGCTTGCCTGACTCATAACATGGAAGCTGCAACCATGGCAGCCCTTTTGGCAGCGCCAGGTTCGCCAAGAAGCTGCACCGTGTCCTCAAGATCTCCTATCATCTTGCTGCGCGCCTGCTGATCTTTCAGGAGCATAAGAGCCTTTTGGGAAAGGCTGTCTGGCGTCGCCATATCCTGCAAAAGTTCTGGGACAACTTCCCTGTCTGCAATCAGGTTCACCAGGCTAACCCACTTTACCTTTATCAGTTTCTTACCAAGGAGATAAGTGAATGGCGAAACCTTATAGGTTACAATCATGGGCACACCTATAATGGCAGCTTCCAATGTGACAGTCCCTGAAGCGGCAATAACCAGATCAGAGGCAGCCATTGCGTCATGTGCCGCCTCTTTCACAAGCCGGATATCCATCTTAGGCGAGCTAGCCCTATCTACACCACGTTGCAAAAAAGCCAATGCCTTCCTCTCAAGCCCTGGAGCAATAGGCACACAAAATGACGTTCCCGGTGCCTTTTTTACTATTAAAGAGGCTGTTTCCAAGAAGAGAGCAAGGTGCCTTTTGATCTCACCAGCTCTGCTTCCTGGCAGGAGGCATACCAGTTTCCGGTCAGCAGGAATGGAGTGGTCCAAGAAAAACTGTCTTTTTGTCGTGCCAATCTTTACTGAATCAAGCAATGGATGGCCAACAAAATCCACTTCCATGCCATGCCTTCTGTAAAAGGCCCTTTCAAATGGCAAAATTACGGCCATCCTGTCCACATACTTGCGTATCTTCCTGACCCTTCCCTGCCTCCAGGCCCAGATCTGGGGACTTATATAATAAAAAACTGGAATCTCGAGGGCCTTGGCCCTTCGTGCCACCAAGAGGTTGAACTCAGGAAAATCCACCAAAACGAGAAGGCTTGGCCGGTTGGCCTTGAGCCAATTGATCACCTTCTTGTATGCAGCCAGTATAGGCCGTATATGATTGAGTACCTCCACAACGCCCACCACGGAAAGATCCGAACTCCTCACAAGAATCTCTGCTCCCGCCTGGGCGAGACGTCCTTCACCGACAGCATAGACACAAAGCCCTGGCTTGAGCCTTTTGAGATGGGTCACAAGGGCTGCTGCATGCTGATCGCCCGAGGCCTCTCCAGCCACTACCAAGACCTTTTCACAGGACATCTGAAATGCCTGCTGTCTCAAGCCCCTTGGTTATTGCATCGTTTATATCAAGTGCCAGTGAAAGTGCTGCGAGGCCGGCCCTGCCATCAACTTTTGGATTAAGACCATGCCTGACTGAATGTATGAAATCCTTGAGTTCCAGATCAAGTATATCCACATGTTCATGTGTAATGAACTCGGGACGAATTGAGGATGCTGGATGAGGCGCGCTCCTGTCTGCAGTTACAACCAGATTGTTTCTTTCATTGCAATCAGCAGAGATGTAACAACCTGGCTGAAAGACTCTGATTCTTCTGAGATCCTTCAGGGAGATCCGGCTGGCTGTCAGATTTGCAGTGCTGCCGTTTTCAAATATGATACGAACGCTTGCGATGTCTATGCGCTTGGTCAACACAGGCACACCTGCTGCCTTGATATCCTGAACTGGGGCTTTTACAAGGGAAAGAACGATGTCTATATCGTGGATCATGAGATCAAGTACCACATCCACATCTATGGCCCTCTCTTTAAAACCGCTGAGCCTGTGAGCCTCGATGAAAAGCGGATTTGTAACCTTTTGTTCAAGTGTAACTATGGCTGGATTATACCGTTCGAGATGCCCTATTTGTAAGATAAGCCCCGCTTTTTCTGCTGTCGTAATGAGATCGGATGCCTCACGCCTGCTGGTTGTCATAGGCTTTTCCAACAAGATATGGATGCCGTTTTCAAGGAGTCTTTTGGCAATCTCATGATGAAGGGTTGTTGGCACCACCACTGATGCCACATCGATTTCACCAAGCACGTCTTCAAGGTTGGTAAGTGCCTTGGCCCCAACCTCAGCGGCAACCTTTTCTGAACGATCCTTGTCAACATCCACTACTGCCACAAGCTCCACGTCTTCCATGGCAGCGTATTTCTGCGCATGAAACCTGCCAAGATACCCTGCCCCAATTACAGCTGCCTTCATATGCCTCTTTCTTCTTCCATTTCTGCCAGCTCCATGCCGACGATTGTCAAACCGTGCCTATCCGCAAGCTCCAGGGCCTTGCCCCTGTCGAAAAAAAGCGTCTTCCCCGCCTCTGCGGCAAGTACCCTTGCTCCAGATTTTATCATAGTTTCCACTGTTTTTGTACCGAGCGAAGGCAGATCGAATCTCGTATCCTGACCTGGTTTACACACCTTTATGACCACCACGCCCTTGCCGCCAAGACGTCCTCCTCGCTTGATGGTCTCATCGGTGCCTTCTATGGCCTCCACAGCCAACACCGTAGCGTCTTTGACCACGATGCATTGACCTATGTCCAGTTTGCCAATCTGTCTTGCGAGATTGAATCCAAATCTGATGTCCCTTTGCTCGTCTTCTGACGGCGCCCTCTTGGTCAATACGCCAGCTGGAAAGAGCAAGTCACTTAACAAACCTGTGTAATGGAGCACCTTGATGCCGTCTTTTTCAAGCTCCTGTGCAACGGCCCTCAGTATCCTGTCGTCGAGATGGCCATCGAGCTTGTTCCAAAGGGCAATAGCACGAAAATCAGGACGGATATCGAAAAAGATCCTAGTCTTGGTAATGGTTCCTGCCAGCACCACCGAATCCACGCCCTTTTTCTTGAAAAAGGAAATGAGCTTATTGAGTTGGCCGAGCCTCAACCACTTGACACAGCTGCAGTACCTTTCTATGGAGGTATCCGTCTCTCCTTTGTGGGCAACGGCCATCACCTTGTGACCCCTCTGCCGTGCAGCCTTGGCAATTAAAAGTGGCAGCTGGCCTCCACCAGATATCAGCCCCAGAGGGCGTCCAGGCTCTAGTTCGAATTGTTCCATTCGCCTGAAGGTACACCGCGCTTTGATTGCCTAATAAAGTCTGTAAACTGCCTTACTTCCAAAACATGGGGATAGGCCTTTTCAGCAAGGTCAAGCCCCTCGGTTATGGTTGCAGCCTTGGCAAAGACGATTCTGTAGGCCTCTCGCAATGCCTCTATTGTCTCCCTTGGAAATCCAGCACGCTTAAGGCCCAATACATTTATTCCAAAGAGATTTGACCTCTGGCCCTGATACTTTACAAATGGGGGAATGTCCTTATTGGCCCCTGACATGCCTCCTAAAAACGCATAGCTTCCTATCCTGCAAAATTGATGAATTGCTGACAAACCTCCTATAACTGCATGATCCCCTATCTCCACATGGCCACCAAGGGTTGCCACATTGGCCATTATCACCTGATCACCTATCTTGCAGTCATGCGCTATATGCGAATAGGCCATTATCATGCATTTCGACCCTATTTCAGTGGTACCTCCTCCTTTTGGAGTTCCCCTATGGATGGTCACGGATTCCCTGATGATAGTGTCGTCTCCAATAGTAAGCCCTGTCTTTTCTCCCTTGTAAGTTATATCCTGAGGGGCTGCACCAATGGAAGCAAATTGGAATATCTGGCAATTTCGCCCTATCTTCGTCACACCCTCTATCACTACATGGGGAGCGATCCTGCAGCCAGCTCCGATGGATACATCAGGGCCTATGATGGCATATGGGCCCACCTGTACTTCTTCTCCGAGGATGGCTGATTTTTCAATAACAGCAGTAGGGTGGATACTGCAGGATTCTGGTATCTTCATTACTCTCACCTGTATTCAGACTGTAGTTTTTTATATCTTTTGAGGTTTCAGAGGACCTTTCTGCTAATAGATATGTGCCGGACTTTCAAAGAAGACTCTTTCAAGGGGTCAAAGACACGGAAGGCCGGAATTCATTTTTGGCTTGCTGCCATGAGAGTGGCCTCAACCGCTGTCTTTCCATCCACCTGTGCAGAACCAGCCATCTTCCAAACTATACGCTTTCTCTTCACCAGATGGAGTTCTATGTCAAGGCGGTCTCCTGGAACAACGGGTTTCCTGAACCTGACACCGTCCATTCCAGCAAATACGAACAACTTGCCCACCAGCTCTTCCTCAGCAGTCTTCTTTGCAAAGAGTATCCCCAACTGGGCCATTGACTCCAGGATCAAAACTCCTGGCATGATGGGTTCACCTGGGAAATGGCCCTGAAAGAACGGTTCATTAATGGTCACATTTTTATATCCCCGGATGTATTGGCCAGGCACCAGCTCCGTAACCCTGTCTATAAGAAGAAACGGGTACCTGTGAGGAAGAAGCTCGGTTATCTCGCCAATCCGAAATCCTGAATCATCCTTTGCCATTTTCCAACCTCTCCATCCTCTTTTTCAGGTCTCTGATGTCTCTCACCATATCTGGCAATCTTTTTAGGGCATTTACCATGCGGAGCCATTTTCTGTGGGGCATGGCTGGAGCCCCAGAAACGGTTTCCCCTGGAGCCACTGAATGAGGCACACCTGATTTGGCACCTATCCTGGCGCCGTCTCCTATCTCTATATGGCCAACTATTCCCACTTGGCCACCCATCATGACACCAGCCCCAACCTTTGTGCTGCCAGAGATGCCCACTTGGCTTACGATTATGGAATTGGGCCCAATCTTCACATTGTGGGCTATCATGACAAGATTGTCTATCTTCGTACCCCTCATGATCTTCGTCTTGCCGAACGTGGCCCTGTCGATGGTGGTGTTAGCACCTATCTCGACCTCATCTTCTATCTCGACTATGCCCACTTGGGGTATCTTGACATGACCTTCCCTGCCCTGCGCGTACCCAAACCCGTCTGCCCCTATGACAGCCCCAGCGTGTATGCGGCAATTTTTACCAACAATGCATCCATCGTAGACAACCACATTGGGGAACAACACGGTTTTTTGTCCTATCTTGACCTGGTCACCCAAGACGACACCAGGGTATATGGTTACCTCAGGACCTATTGATACATGGTTCCCTATGAAGACACCAGGATGGATGGTCACATTCCTATTTATGGAACAGCCTTCACCAACCGTTACACTGGGATGAATACCTCGCGGGACAAAGGGCTTTTGGGCAAAAAGATTTGCAATGCGTGCAAAAGCCAGATAAGGATCCCTTACGAAGATCCTCGGCCTCTTTTCTTCAAAAGGCCAGCCTTGTGGCAATATCAACGCTCCGGCACCAGATGAGGCAACGAGATCTGCCGCCTTTGTACTTACGGCAAAACTTATTTCATGAGATGAAGCAGAATCAAGGGCGGCTATCCCTTCAATAGAAAGGTTTTCGTCGCCTTCGATATTGCCATCAACTAGTAGCGCAAGTTCTTTGAGGCTGTGGCTAGCCATGATTGTCTAGAAATTTCCTCCCATGCGGAACTCCCAGTTGCTCTTGTCGTCATCTGGTTCTCTTTCTATGTTATAGCCCCATTCCACCCTGAGAGGCCCCATTGGGGAAAGCCACCTGACACCCCCTCCCAGGGACATTCTCAAGTTACCGATATCCAAATTATCCTTGGCCCAGACATTACCGACATCGTAAAACACCACGCCATTGAGACCCATGTTCTTGAGCAACGGGAATATCATCTCCGTCTGCATGTAGCCCATATATTCACCACCGATGCGCTCATCTGTCTCTGGATCCCGGGGACTCACGTCACCATATTTGAAGCCACGGATGGAATCGAGACCACCAAGGAAAAAACGGTCATAGACTGGAAGCTTCCCACCTGAACCTTCGAAAACATAACCTGCGCCAAGCTTTGCATGGGCCACGAGATCCTTCCATATTGAATGATAATACCCCATTGTGCCCTGAAATTTCACAAAGGCTGCATCTCCACCCAGGAGTCCTCCAGCATATTCAACACCGATATCGCTCTTCCAGCCCCTAGTAGGATTGAAATAGCGGTTTCTCGAATCATAGGAAAGACCTGCGTTCAGGGATCTGGTGGATTTTATGTCCAGGGAGTCACGGATGATCACCGATGTGTTGTCGCTGATATCCGAAAGATCGGTATAGTCTGCTCTGAAGCCGAAGAAATACCTCAAATTGTCGGTCAAGGGATAGCCAAAGCGAAGTGCGCCACCGGTGCTGTCCTTGGTATAGTCTGTGTAATCATAACGCCAGTTATACACATCCACACCAAAAGAGAATTTGGTATCCCTGAAATAAGGCTCGAAAAAGCTCAGGGAGAACCTTTGAGTGCTGCCTCCAAGGATCCCCTTGAAACTCAAGGTCTGCCCTCGCCCAAGGAAATTGCGCTGACTTATCTCCCCCATGAGCATGAGGCTATCGACCGAACTATAACCTGCACCAATACTGAAGGTGCCTGTTGGTCTTTCCTTGACCTTCACATCGAGGTCCATATGCTTTTCGTCTTTGCCTGGCTTAGGAGTCAGTTCCACATCCTCGAAATATCCAAGCCTTCTCAAACGGTCGTTGCTCTTCTTCAGCCCTGTGGCAGAAAAGGGCTCAAGCTCCATGACCCTGAGTTCCCTACGTATGACCTTGTCCCTGGTCCTGGTATTTCCTGCGATGGATATCCTGTCGAAATAGACCTTTGGCCCCCTATGCACCACCAGAAGGATATTCACAGCCTTTTTCTCAGGATCCTTGGTAATGGTTGGGGTAATGGTACAGTGGGCAAAACCAAAGTCAGAATATTTGCTCGTAAGATTCATTATATCCTTTCTCAGAACCTCTTGGCTGAAATATCCCTGTTTTTTGATCTCCAGACCATCGAGGAGCTCTTTCTTGTCTTTGAAAAAGTCCTGTTTTATGTCCACCTTGCCCACTGAATATCTGTCACCCTCCATAATGGGGATAGTTATGTAGAGATCTGCACCTTCACGCTTGACCTTTGGCTCGCCCACCTTGGCATCCACATACCCGTGGTTATGATAAAAGGCTGCTATGCGTCCCAAGTCCCTTTCCAGGGCATCCCATTTGAGCACTCCTGCATTGCCCTTAATTATGCTCACTATGTTTCGAATACTCGGCGTCCACCAAGGCTTCTTGGCCGAAACCTCCATGATACCTGTAAGGTCATCGGGTTCAAATGCCTTCAAACCCTGAAACTTGATCTCCTTGATATGGACCTTTTCACCCTCGTTGATATCAAAGACGACGTCTGCAGCCTGGGCCGAAACCGGTTTTATGGAAACGGTGACTGTTGTGCCCGCATAGCCCTTCTCGGCATATAGTGCCTTTATCTTCTCAGCATTCTCCTGAAGGGCCTTTTCCTTGATGACAGAATAGGGCTTTAAATCCATAACCTCAGCCAGCTTGTCATCCTTTATCTCGTGGTTGCCTTCAAATATGATCTTGCGTATGGCCGGTTTTTCCCTCAGCATGAAGGTGACGATCTTGCCTTCAGAACTGTCCTCAACGTCTACTTCAATATCATCAAAGTAACCCATGTCGTAAAGAGACTGGATGTCTTGAGCTATCTTTGAAGGATCGTAGCGTTCACCCTTGGATGTAGAGATATTTTGCAGAATGGCATCTGTGCCCACCCTCTTGTTACCTTCTACCTGCACCCTTGCGACAAGATATGGAGTAAGAAACCTCTTTTCTATCCTTTCGCCAAGAAGGGAAACAAGCTGCTTTTCCTTTTCCACAGGCCCTTGCACAAATGCAACCTGGGGTTTCTTCTCCCTGGTGTCTGAACTGACGATGAAAAAATCGAGGCTCACCACGTTGCCCAATAACGAAACTGTGCCATAAACGCCATACTTGGAACCAGAAGAAAGAAGAAGGGATCTGGCCTGGGCTGGTGTCTTTATGGTTTCACTATCGGTTCGCACGATGTGGCCCCTGGCCTCGAGCTCTGATACCAGGAGATCCCTTATGGTTTTTGAAAGACCTTTTTGCTCTGGAGGCCCTATATAATCCAGGCTGAAAATGGTAACAGACACTGGCTGGCTGGCCACAGCCGATTGCCCTGAATCCGTTCCGGAAACAGCGTAGCCTGTGCTCGGAAGTGACCAGACAAACAAGCATAAAAGGATGGGGCACAGACACGTAAAAAGCCTTGACAGAAACCCTGATATCCAACTTATTCTCTGACCCTGGAGATTCATGCTGCCTTTTCCATTACAAAATCCGCTAGCCTGTCCTTTTCTATTTCCAAGGCCTTGCCTGCCTTTAAACCAATGCAGCGATCGGTTCTTCGGGCGAGATTCAGATTATGGGTGACTATTATGACTGTGGCATTGAAGTGTTTTTTCATCTTGAAAAGGAGATCCGCAACCCTTTGTCCGCTCTTTTCATCAAGGTTTCCTGTAGGCTCATCCGCAAGTATCAGTCTGGGTTCCCTCACCAATGCCCTGGCCAGGGCCACCCTTTGTTGTTCGCCTCCTGAAAGATGCTTCACATTTTCCTCTTTCTTGTGGCCAAGCCCCAGAAAACTCAACAATTCTTCAGCCTTGGCCCTGGCCTCTTCGGCCCCTTCACCAGCCACAAGGCATGGCATCATAACATTTTCTACTGCACTGAATTCTGCAAGGAGATGGTGAAACTGAAAAACAAAACCGATCTGTCTATTCCTGAACCAGGAAAGACGCTGATCTGTCCAGGAAAATACGTCTTGGCCAAAATGGAGTATCCTGCCATTTGTGGGGCGGTCAAGGGTTCCTATAAGATGGAGAAAGGTGGTCTTTCCCACACCGGAAGCACCCACTACGGCTACCGCCTCATTTTCGTAAATCTTGCAAGACAATTCATCAAGCACAGAGACAGACTTGCTGTCCGACTTATAGACCTTGGAAAGCCCCTCCACTACCAGGGCTGCTCTTTTATTCTGTTCCCCTGTGATTTCAACTCCTCCTGGTCCCTTGCTTGGGGTTGGTTGCCACTGATCTGTAAAGTGCTAAATCTTTTTCATCCAAGCCGCTTCCATAGCCCTTAAACTCTGCAGCCCACTGATAACAAATATGGCATCTCCTATCAACCCAAATTATATACATCAAATCCTTGTCAGAAGAACAGGGCCCCATCTGGCAAGGGCGTTCTTACGCCTTTTGCGCTCCACATAATAAATTTCAAATATCTGGCATGTCAGAGAGGGTCTCAGATGCCTTTTCAAGTTTCTTCTTGAGACGTCTCTTTTCTCCTCCCTTCTTTGCGTTCTTCATGGCTTCTTGATATTTTGCCACTGCCTTTTCAAGCATCTGCCTGGCCGCATATGCGTCTGCGAGATGTTCTGCTATCACAGGATCGTCTGGCACAAGGCTATTGGCATCTTCCAGATATCTTATGGCCTTATCCAGACATCCCTTCTTGAAATATACCCAGCCAAGGCTATCGAGTATGTAACCATCGTTTGGAGAAAGTTTTACTGCCTTCTTTACCAGCCGTTCCGCCTCGTTCAGATCCTTTCCAAGCTCAGCATAGGTATATCCTATGTAATTGAGGGCAGGCACATAGTTTGCGTCAAGCTCCAGGGCCTTTTTTGCATACTTTATAGCCTCCTCCTTTTTCCCTGCTGAATCTAAGGCCATGACCAGGGTCATTATCAGGCCTTTGTTTTCGGGATTCTTCTCAAGGCCGTTTCTCAGGATCTTGAGAGCCTCGTCATTCTTGCCGAGTTCCTGATAAATAGCAGATAGAGCCGTTACCAGATGAACGTCGCCTGGCCTTTTAGAAATGGCCTGCTTCAAAAGTGCCTCTGCCTTTTTGCTCCTGTTTTTTTTCATTAAGATCCTGGCCCTGTGAATAACGGCGTCCACGCCTGGATCAGCATCCAGGGGAACCTTTCCATAGACCTTGAGTGCATCTGAATATCTGTCGGTCTCCTCGTATGCCAAGGCCGTATAAAAGGCCAAATCTGGATTGTCTGGCAGCTTTGCCCTCAAGGGCTCAAGAATTTCAAGGGCATCTTCAGGCATGCCAAGCTGAAGCAGAACCAAGGCTATGCGAAACTGAACATTGGTATCCTTCTTTGATAACTCCTTTAGGATATTGATCTGCCTCATGGCAGCCTTCTTGTCTCCCTTTTCAAGAAGCAAAAAAAGGAGTTTTTGACGTGCCTTCAAGTTGTTTTGCTGCCTCAGCAACAAAGAACGGTAGGTCTTGATTGCTTCCTCGTTCTTCCCCTCCTTTTCATACACCTCGGCAAGTTCAAACAAGGCTGGGGTGAAAAAGCTATTTTCCCTGACCGCTTCCTGAAAATATTTTTCAGCTGCCGAAAGCTCACCCTTTTCCTTGGCCACCTTTCCCAGGAAATAATAGGCCGTAAACGCCTTGGCCCCACCAAGGGATGCTGCCTTCTTGAGTGCCTGTTCCGCCTTTTTCCAGTCTCTCGATTCTGCATAGAGGGTGCCTGCCATGAGGAGGCCCTGTTGGTTGTTGGGCTCCTTTTTCAGAATCTGTTCTATTGCATCAAGTGCATCCTTAATCTTGTCTTGCTGGATATATATCCGCGCCAACAAAAGCAACAGGTCCCTGTTGTCTGGTTCCAGCTCCAGGGCAAGCTCGGTCCAGCGCTGGGCCTCCTGAATCTTGCCAAGCTGAACCGCATTCTTTGAAAGTTCAGTTAATATCTCTATAGAACTCTGATCAAGTTCGTGGGCGGTCTCCAACCACTTCTGTGCAGCCAGATAATTCCCCCTGGAAATATCCATAAGGCCCATGACGTAGGCAGCATAGGAATCTGCCATTGATTCAGATACCTTAGCCCTGCATTCCAAGGACGGCGTGGAAAACATCACCATCCCCACCAATAAAGCAAAAATAAAATTGTTTTTCATGTTGTCATTTATTGTCTTGATTTTGATGAAGAAGGAACTACGTCGGGAAGGTTTGCTTCGAGATATTTGCCAAGCTTCTTCTTGAGGCGCGATTCGATCTGACGCACTCTTTCCCTAGATACACCAAAGCGTTCACCAAGCTCTTGCAAAGTCTTTGGGTCTTCTGCAAGGAGCCTTTCCTCAAATATAACCTTCTCCCGATCTTTCAATCCAGCGGCAAACTCCTTTAGTTTCTCCCCTAGTTTGTCGTCCATCTCCTTTTTGGCTATGGAGGATTCAACTCCGGCATCTTTGCTAGGGAGAAAATCAAGATAGTTGTCCTGTGAATCCTGTTTCACAGGAGCATCCAGCGAGACCTCCCAAGAGCCCATCCGCTGTTCCATGTCCACGACTTCCTGTTCGGAAACATTTAGGCGCTGGGAAATCAACTTGGGCACAGGTTCAAAACCAAGGGCCCTGATATTTTCCTTTTCCTTATTGAGGTTGTAAAAGAGTTTCCGCTGCGCCTGGGTGGTACCGATCTTGACCAGGCGCCAATTATCCATGATAAACTTCAAGATGTATGCCTTTATCCAGAATGAGGCATAATAGGAAAACTTCACCCCCTTATATGGATTGAACTTTTTTACAGCATGCATAAGGCCAACATTGCCCTCCTGTACCAAGTCCAAAAAATTCTGCATCCAGAATTTTTGAAAGTCCAGGGCTATCTTAACCACTAATCTCAGGTTGGATGCAACTATCTTGTGGGCCAAAGCTGGATCTTGGGTCTCGTAATAGGCCTTAGTAAGGGCCTCTTCTTCCTCACGGGTCAAGAGTGGATATTTATTTATCTCTGCAAGATAGCGCTGAAGGTTGTCAGCCTCTACAGGATAACTGGTATTGTTGTCCTTGGGGACAGGCAAAGATATCTCTTTGGCCTTTTTTTTGGTCCTTTTTCTCTTTTTTCTGCCCTTTCTGGTCTTTTCCATAAAATTTTCCGTATGCGCTGTTAGGTTGAATGTGGAACAAAAATACCGCCTCTACTCATGACTGTCTGCTACCTCAAAAAATCAGATCCTGGCCAAAACGCCTTGGTTCACTTCCTCCATCTTTTCAGTTCCATGAAGCCTTTCCACGAGCCTCAAGGCAAACTCCAGGGCAGTCCCAGGCCCCTGGCTGGTGATGATCTGCCCATCCTGAACCACTCTATCTCCAGATAGCCTCGACTGTTTAACAGCACTTTGGCACACAGGATGACAAGCAATGACCTTGCCCTTGGAAAGACCGTGCCTGTCTAACACTGTTGGTGCAGCGCAAATTGCGCCTACCAGCCCTTGACTCTGGAGCTGCCTCTTGAGCATGGACACCACGGTCTGATTCGAGGCTAGGGTTTCGGTACTGTCGATCCCACCTGGAAGCACTATCAGATCAAAATCCTGGCCCTTTACATCATCGAGTAGTACATCGGGTTCTATTTTCACGTCCCTTGCAGAGGGGACTGGACCAGGCTCCAGGGCTGCTATAAGTATGTTCGTGCCAGCACGGCGCAGAATATCTACCACAGCAACCGCTTCAAGTTCTTCATAACCAGGGGCAAGAATTATGATTGCCTTTTTGGCCATGTGACAGACCTCCCATGCGTTATATGGTTAATTTCCAAGAAAAAGATACTATAATTTATTGACATTTGCTAATGACTGTCTGAATTTGTTAACCGGACCGATTGTTTCAGATCGTGTTCTTAAACAGAAAAGCCAGAACTGCTCTTTCAGATAGACTAGCAAAAGAAAAAAACTGCAGGCTGAACCAGCCTGGCCGACCCAGATTTCAAAAAGACGAAAAGGATTTGACGGTTACATATCTTTCATTAGCCTAAAATTATGCAAAAAGCAATCTCAGAAATCATATGAATAAGATGGAAAAGGACGCCAGAAAGCCTATTATCGCCCTCATAGGCAGGCCAAACGTGGGTAAATCCACTCTTTTCAACAAGCTGACAGGCACAAAAAATGCCCTCGTAGACAAGACCCCTGGGCTTACCAGAGACAGGCGTTACTCCACCATTGAGATCGAGGGCCTGGAGGCAGAGATAATAGATACCGCAGGAATAGGCACTCTGGACAAGCCGGATTCCCTTGATGCCCAGATACAGGAACAAACCAAGGTAGCCATCGAGCAGGCAGACTGCCTCTGTGTGATGTTTGATGCAAGGGCAGGGCTTCAACCAGGAGATCTGGAGATAGCAGAACTTGCCAGAAGATCCTTCAAGCCTTGGATAGCCATCATCAACAAGGTGGAATCAGAAAACTTGAAGGCAGCCGCCTTGGAGTTCTATGAAACCGGCATATCAGAGTTCACATTTATATCTGCCAAGACAGGTCATGGCCTTGATGAGCTTCTAACAAGGCTTGGTCAACTATGTCAATCGGTAACCGTTGAAAGCAATGGCGAAAAGATTTCTCCAAAGGACGAGCGCCCAATTCGAGTCTGTCTCACAGGCAGGCCAAACGTGGGTAAATCTTCCATCATGAACCAGCTCGTTGGCCAGCAACGCATGGTCGTCTCAGACATTCCAGGAACCACGAGAGACAGTATTGACTGCCTGTTTGAACGTAAGGGCCGAAAAAATATCCTTTTTGTGGATACGGCAGGAATAAGGAAGAGGGCAAAGGTAAGGCACAGAGTAGAAAAATTCAGCGTATTAAAGGCGATAGAATCCATCAGGACTGCTGACATCTGTATATGTGTTTTTGATGCAAGAGAAGGCGTAACCGAGCAAGACCGACGCCTTGCAGGATACACGAGGGATTATTCAAAGGGCTGCATAACAGTATTCAATAAATGGGATCTAGTCAGAGACGACAGGAAGCTCAGGCGGCTTTTGAACGAGGAGGCAAAACTACTTGGAAAAATGCTTCCCTATGCTCCCCACCTCAATATCTCAGCCCTTACAGGCAGGAACCTGAATAAGATCTTACCCTTGATAGACCTTGTATATGCAGACTACACATTCAAGGAGTCGACAGGCAAACTAAACAGGATATTGAGGCACGCCTTGGTAAGAAGAAACCCCCCGGTCACAAAGGGCCATTTCTTGAAAATCTACTACGTGACCCAGACAGGCACCAATCCCCCTGCGCTCACCTTTTTCGCCAATTTCCCCAAACTCTTTCCTGAACATTACAAAAGATTCCTCGAAAACTTCTTCAGACAAGAACTGGGAATTGCCCATACACCCATCAAGATCATTCTGCGGGAGCGATAGCCTTAGCCAAGGACCCTTCTACTGTATGGTGGCCTACTGAAGAATCAAGACAGATGCCACGAGTGCTGCCACCATAAGCCGGTAGATCACAAAGGGATAAAATGTATGGGTCTTCAAATAGTTCATCAGAAAGGCAATCACCAGATAACCTGAAAATGCTGATGCCAAAAAGCCCCACAAGAAATTCCAGCTGACTTCAGCTCCTCCACTGCTTATGAGTTTCAGCCCTTCGTAAAGACCTGCACCGGCAATTATTGGAGCAGAAAGGAGAAAGGAAAAACGTGCTGCTGCCTCGCGTGTAAAGCCAAGAAAAAGGCCACAGGTCATTGTTATGCCACTACGCGATACGCCAGGTATTATGGCAAGAGCCTGGGATATGCCCACAAGGAGCGCATCAGCCAACCCCAGGGAAGAAAAACCCTTTGTATAGGTCGCAATCTTTTCGGCAAGGCCCAGCAGCAGCGCCACACCTGCAAGGGTGCACACCACTACCCAGGGAGAACGCAGATAGGTTGAAACTGCATGCTCCAACAAAAAACCAGCCAAGGCCCCTGGTACAGTTCCTGCCACAAGGAAGAAAAAGAGCCTCCGTTCCCTGGAAGACTTACTCGTTGGCTTAAGGGCCAAAAGCATCCCTGTCCAGTCCTTATAGAAAAAGGCGAGCACTGCCAAAAGGGTTCCAATATGGAGGGTGACATCAAAGGCAAGACTCGTCTCCTTGAGCCCCAGGAAATACTCGGCCAGAACCAAATGGCCAGAGCTGGAAACAGGCAAGAATTCTGTAATCCCCTGTAACACACCTAAAAATACTGCTTCTGAAATATTCATCTGCTAATATTGATCAAAAGGCTACCTCAATAATCCCTAAGTCTTGGAGGCTGACAAAAGTCTTGAAATTTCATGGCTGACGTATTGAGACAGCTTCCATACATATTTAGGATCAAAAAAATAATAGAATCCATATCTGTAAGGACAACACTAATTCATCAAAGCCTATGGCACAAATAGATTTCTGGAAAGAAACAAGACTTGGACAAACTATAATGGCTGGGCTATCAGGCCCATTTTTTGACTCCAAGACAAAACGGCTCATAGAGGAGTTCGGGGTGTCGAACTTTATCATCTTTGCAAGAAATACCGTTTTGGGCCCTGAGGCACTTTCAAGGCTTTGTGCAGAGATCAAAAGTACTTGCCTGGAGCAGGGCCTTGAGCCACTCATTGCCGTCGACCAGGAAGGCGGGCCAGTTAGAAGGCTTAAGCCCCCCTTGTTTCCAGATACCTACTGTCCGTCGGATATTGTTTCATCTCCTGATCCTCCAATGGCCATGGAAAAGATGGCAATAGAGACAGCAGGATTATTAAAAGGTGTTGGCATCGACATGAATCTTGCCCCAGTGATGGACCTTTGCCTTGGAGCAGAAGATCACGTGCTCAAGGGACGATGTCTTGGAGCCACGCCCAGGCAGGTGGCAGAACTTGGCAGTATCTACATCCGGACCTTGCAAGACAGGGGAGTGCTCGCCACGGCCAAACATTTTCCTGGAATTGGAACGGTGAAGGTCGATCCCCATCTCGAAAGGCCAGTTGTGGACATTTCGATAGATGAAATAGAATGGGGCCTCATACCCTTCAAAGAGGCGATAGGTGCCGGTGTTGCAGCGATCATGACATCTCATGTGGTATTTTCGTCCATTGAACCCGATCTTCCAGCTACCTTTTCCAAAAAAGTCGCTTCACATATGTTGAGAGAAGAGCTGGATTTCACAGGAGTCCTGCTCTCGGATGACCTGGAGATGAAAGGAATAACAAGGCATATAGACATTGGAAAGGCAGCGGTGGACGCATTTTTAGCAGGCCATGACCTTTTGCTTGTTTGCAACAGCTACGAAAATGTAGTGTATTGTCTCGACTCCCTAAAAGCTGCATTTGAACATGGGGCTATCCATGTGGAAAGGGTGGAAACCTCTTTAAAAAGGATAGAGACTGTCAAAGCTGGACAAAAGACTTGAGATGGCAAGGCCTCAATTGCAAATCCTTCGATACTCTATTACTCTTTATTCAAAATTACACAGAAGGATATGGAGTGCCAAAGACCTTTCGAACATGAAGCCGCATCAATTCAAGCCTCTTTTTCTCTTATCAGCACTGATTACAGCCGTAGTCGTGGCTTCTGCATGCTCGATCATTCCAAGGAATGAAATTCGGCCAGTGGCCAATGGAGAGGACTGGAGAGTAAGGCTTGTAAAATATTCCGTTGGCTCTGAAACCGTTACCCAAGGCGGCTTCGAACATCCCATCGAGATCAGCCTTGCTAAGCTCAATAACATCCTTTCGGCCATTTATATCCAAGACCAATATGTTGTTGGCAAAAAGGGGCGCCAGCAACTATTTCCCGCCAATGTAAGAAGGGTGCTTCTGGAACCCTTGCATGAAGCCTTTTTGAAGGCCAAGCCCGATGAAGTGATAGATTTTTCTTTCCTTCAGGGCAAAAGCTATCTATGGGTGTTCAATCATGATCTTTTTACCAGCGGGATCTTCTTCAAGAAAGACGGTAAACTCCATCTTGCCATGAGGGCTGTAAACTTCCAGTGCGACAATTATCAAGAAGCCCTGAGACAGTTTGTGAGTGACCCTACGAAAAGGGCCCTTACCAATGACTGGTCGTTTGTTTTAAGGCCAGGCATGACCCTCAAAAAACACGAAAAAAGCGGACTTGGCCTTTTCCAGAAACCATTTTTCCCCAATTGGCTGATCATAGACATGTCCAAAACTTACGAACCAGTAAGGACCAGGGTGAAACATTTTGAAAGGATTATCAAGGCCCCTCCGGCTGTCAGGGAAAAATCCGCACCAGTAGACTTTGGCCCGCCCAAGACGGGAATCGTGAAACCAGCAGTGCCCAAAAGCCTTGATGACCCCGAAGTGAGAAAGAGGCTTCAAGTGCTCAGGGAACTATACAACAGTGGAGCCATCAGCCGCTCTACATACGAAAGAAAAAAGGAAGAGCTGCTCTCACCCTGATCTCCTCCTCCCTTTTCTATCATTGAAATTGATACGTCATGAAACTTCCTGAACTTATTTTTGGCAATGAAAAGGCTTACTTACACACACAGAAAAGGGTGGCCAAATTCTTTCACGACCATGAAAATGACCTCATAAACGTTGTGAATGAAGCCGTCAAGATAAAGAAGACCTATACTTGTCTTGAATTTTTCTGCCACGATTATACAGGGCCCATATGTAGTGAATGTTTAGAGCCGTGTTGTGTGAACCGCCACGGATTTCCAGATTTTGAGGATCTTGTAATCTTCCAGGCCATGGGAATAAAGGCACCTTGTTTTGACTGCGATGTCGTGGACACTGAACCATGCCAGTTTCTTGGGCCTGAAGGCTGTATACTCCCAAGATATCAACGGTCGTATAGATGCACCTGGTATTTTTGTGACTATTGCATGGATGAATTCCAACATGCAAAAGAAAAGGAATTCATAAGATTCCAGGCCTTAATGGCAAAACTTTCCAGGAGAAGAATTGTGCTTCTGGAACAGTTCGAGAGGGAATGGATCAGATATCACCATTGATAAATCCGGCGCCTTATACCAAAAGATGGCCATATGGGGAAGGTTCTCGAAAACTTGATGGATGGTTGAACACGAAAGCCTTGGAAGGTTACAAGGGCAGATAGAACTTGAACGCCGTCCCTCCCGATAAGGGCTGCTCGATTGCAACAGCCCCTCCGTGGGCCTCGACGATCTTTTTCGTTATGGGAAGCCCCAGACCGTTTCCCCTGGTCTTTCTGGAAAAATAAGGATCAAAGCAGTGGGCGAGGGTCTCCTTGTCCATGCCTGGCCCTTTATCCCTAACCACGATCAAGGCTGTACCGTCCTGTTTCCTGCTGGCGATGACAACTTCTCTTCCTTTGCCCGATGCCTCTATGGCATTTGAAATAACGTTCACCAGCGCCCGCTCAAGCATGAAAGGATCTATCTGGGCATAGATGTCTTCCAGGGAAGTGGAAAGCTTCACTCCTGCCTTCTGGGCCTTCTCTTCACACATCTTCACGGCATTTTGTACAACATCGGAGATGTTGCATAACTCCTTTTTCAATTTTACTGGTCTGGCAAAATCTAGCACGTCGTTTACGATCCTCTTCATCCTCAAAGCATCCTGGAGCATTACAGGAACGTAAGTTTCACAATCCCCCTTGCCCTCTGCAAGCCTTTCAAGAAGGCCTATTATGCTTATGAGTGGATTTTTGAGATCGTGAACGATGCCCGATGTAATACGGCCAAGGGATATGATCATGCGGTTTCTTTCGAGCTCATCCCTGATCCTTTTGTCCCTGTCCGCAAGATAGCCGGCACCAAAAGCAAAGAGCAAATAGAACACAAGATCCATAACCCTGACGAATTCACGCTCAAGACTTCCGCGCCATGTATAGACTGTAAAAGGGATGTAGAACAGATATATGGCACCTAAGGCGATCAAGGCGCCTCGTCTTCCGTACCGCATGGCGGCCAAGAAGATAGGGAAATAATAAAGTTCCCTTTCAAATTCCCACAAGTCGCCTGATCCATGAAAAAAATACTGCACAGCAGTTATCCCAAGGATCAATAGACCGATTAACCAAAAAAATTTTTGCCGCAACAAAAATATTGGAGCCAATGGGTTGATTCCCTATGCATGTTTATAAAAGAAAAAAACAGGCCTTCTGGCCGATCATCCAAAAACATGCCGGTTTTTTTTGGACGTCAAGGAACAGAAAGACTTTTTTGCATGACACTGTTTCTGGCCCTTGAAAACCAGACGGCTCAAAAGATAAGGGCTTAAAGACTTGAATACCTGGCGCCTTTAAATCTATGGTGTCAGCCACATCCTCCCATTGATGCGGTGCCACTTTTTTCAGGAGGACATGGCAGTCGATAGCCGTTTATTTCGTAGCCTACAGGTGCTTACACCTATTCACTCAAGAACGAATTATATGTATACATCCTTTATGGTTCAAGTGCAGAACCATTTAAAAAATACCATACCCGAGAACACAATAGCTACCTCTAAAAATGGTCACGGCACTATTATATCTGCCAACCCAAAGAATGAAAGTGCAATTTTTTCATGTACTTTCACGGTAAATTGAATTTTGAATCGGGAGCAAGGGCATGAAAAAAACGCATAAGTATCGTTTATATTTCCACAAATATTTTTTTGGAGAAACGCAGTCATTGGCAAAAAGGCTTTTTTAGGGTTCAAGACGAACAGATGGGCCTGAATGTTTGGCGAAAGCACCATAAAATCTGGTTCCTTTTTTTAATGAACATGGTAGAAATGGAGTAATCGAGATTATCTGAACAGTTGCCAATATAATGGCCAAGGATCAGTGAAGATCGATCCTAAGAAGGGAAACAATGGCTGAAATTCTATTTATCTGGCTAATAACAGCCCTGGGGCTTTGGATCACCACAAAGATTGTCAGGGGAGTAAAGGCCGAAAGTTCAACCGCCCTTCTTATGGCTGCCCTGGTACTTGGCCTCATAAACAGTTTCATAAGGCCAGCACTCCTCTTTTTGACCTTTCCCATAACCATACTCACATTTGGCATCTTTGCCCTTGTCATAAATGCGCTCATGATAAACCTCACGGCGTTGATTGTTCCAGGTTTCAGGGTGGATGGCTTTGGTTCAGCTCTCCTTGCAGCTATCGTTATGGCCCTTATCTCCCTGTGCGGTCTTTTGTTGTTTGGTGTCTTGTTTGGTGCTGGGCTGCACTGGATGTTCTGGCATGGCCATCCCCATGGATGCAGAATTGCCGTATGAAAGAGATATCGACTTGACAGGGGCAAAAAAGATGAAAATTGGGGTGCTCGACCTCACTTGCTGTACAGGATGCGAAGCCAACCTCCTTGGAACCAAGTCCTCCATCTCTGATTACCTTAGCCATTTTGAAATCAGTAGTTGGCGCATGCTCGAAGACCAAGAGCCAGCAGATTATGATGTTGTGCTAATAGAAGGATATGCATGTAATGAAGAACAGGTCGAGGTCTTGAAACAGGCCAGAGAAACCAGTTCAGTGGTAGTAGCCTTTGGCACATGTGCTGTTTCAGGCAACATCTTTTCCCAGCTCAAACCAGAAAACCGTGAGAAGATCAATGCCATGGTCTATGGCAAAGGGCATGTACCAGTAACCAAGTTCGTAAGGCCAGTCATGGACGTAATAAAGGTAGACCGCATCGTGCGAGGCTGCCCTGCAAACATCAATGATATACAGAGGCTCCTTCAGGACCTGAGCCGTCATCCTGTCACGTCAAAGGAATTGAAGGTCTTTACACCTGATTACGTGGCGAGGATAGAGGGCCATGCAAAACTCAAGGTCAACTTCCAAGAAAACAAGGCGCACTTCTACCCTGAAGAAGGTGAGCGCTTCGTGGAAGCCCTCGTTGTGGGGCGGCATTATGAGAGCGCACCCAAATATCACAGCAGGATATGTGGAATCTGCCCAGTTGCCCATTGCCTTTGCGCCACGATGGCCATAGAACAAGCCCTTAACATCCACGTACCAAATGTGGCAAGAACGTTACGCAAAATATTCCATTGCGGCCAGATGATCCAAAGCCATCTGCTACATCTCTATTTCATGGTCCTTCCTGCGATGGAGGGCACGAGATCCGTAATGGATATGAGTCTACGCCATCCTGGAGAATTTGAACTTGTAAGGGCAGTAAAAAAGGTAGCTGAAGGGATATTCTCCACTATTGGGGCTGCTCCCTTACACCCGGTTTCTCTGACGCCTGGAGGGTTCACCAAGGTACCGGACATGCACAGCCTTTCTGCCCTCAGCAATGAAATTCACGCAATCTTGGCCAATGCCCTCGATTTGGCCCTATTGTTCCATAAATATGAAAATTGGCCTGAAACAAGCACCAACTCCCATATGTTGTGCCTGGAACCAGAATTCGATTCCCTGTCCTATCCGCTTTCAGGTGACAGGGTATATTTTGACGGCCCAGAACCTTACAGCGTTTACCATTACCTCGACTTCATCTACGAAAAGGTCAGCGCAGACCAGCCAGCCAAGACTGCCTTCTTAAAGGCCGATAAGCCTGTCAAGACTGGAGCCCTTGCTAGGCTTTCCAGGTATTTTAAAAGGTTGCATCCCTATGCCCAAGAGGCATTTGAAGCTGTAAGGATCGATTTTTCTCAACCATTTCACAACAATCTGGCCCAAGCAGTTGAAATACTCCACTACCTAGAAGAAGCATTGCGGCTTCTAGATGGCCTTGAGGAGAAAGAACTCAATTCATCGCTCGTGAACCCAAAAGTAGTGAGGCAAGAGGCCCTTGAGGCAAAAGGCCCCTGGCCCAAGCGTGGAGTGGCTGCCATCGAGGCACCAAGGGGTGTTTTGTTCCATGAAGTCCAGGTGGACAAGGACGGAAAAATCACCCATTACAACATTGTTGCCCCCACAAACCTGAACCTGTCGGGGCTAGATGACGAGATCAATATACTCCTTGGAAGATATTCCTCAGGACCTGATCAAATAAAGAAACAATTCATTGAAGACTTGATCAGGGCCATGGACCCTTGCATCACCTGTTCTGTCCACTAAGATTCCCGAATTTCTGTCTTTATCAATCTATCTGTAAATGTTTCAAAATATCAAAAAATATTTTGACAACAGGCCTCATTGCCAATAATTTTCACGAAAATCTATAATAGGAGGCGAAAATATGGGTATGTTAAAGGAATTCAAGGAATTTGCAGTCAGAGGCAATGTGGTAGACATGGCCGTGGGCATTATCATTGGCGCAGCATTCGGGAAGATTGTTTCATCCCTTGTAGGAGATGTCATTATGCCGCCAATAGGCTTCTTCCTCGGCGGGGTGGATTTTTCCAATCTGGCCCTGGTAATAAAGGAGGCGGCACAGAATTCACCTGCAGTAACCATAAAGTACGGCAAGTTCGTACAGACAATCATAGATTTTACAATAATTGCATTCTCAATCTTTATCATTGTTAAGGCAGTGAATTCGTTGAAAAAAGAAGAAGTCAAAGAGGATGCTCCTCCAGAGCCTTCAAAGGAAGAAATGCTCCTTACAGAAATAAGGGATCTTCTGAAAGAAAAAAATAGATGATTTAAGGTCGCATGAGAAAAATAACCGCAGACATGTTGCCGTTATTTCAAGGATTATTTTTAGAATGCAACACCGTTATAACACAAAAGGGCAATCTTATGAGGTAGCTCTTTGACCCCTTCTAACACCCCTTGCATTTTTTAATACCAAAGGGGTGTAACTGGCATAACTTGTTGAACAGGATATTGGGAAATCAAGCCCTTGGTACTCATATGTATGGGAAAAGGCACTTGATTTCTCCTAAACCCAGCTTTTCAGATACCTGGTGCCCGGGGAGAGACTCGAACTCTCACGGCGCTCAGCGCCAAGGGATTTTAAGTCCCTTGTGTCTACCAATTCCACCACCCGGGCCCAAAAAAAACAACAAAAAAACTTATACTTTAGACGGGGCAAAAGGTCAATCTGCCCCGAGCATCCTGATTTGACCTTTTTGGTATTTTTCAGTGGGCTTGGCGCAAACGGATTGCACGATTATATTCTTCCATCAAAAGGATTGGAGGCAAAAAATTGATTCCATCACCCAAGTGGGCAGTTGTGCCAGCCATCTTCATCTTTCTGTTTTTTGCTGCAATATGTCGTGGCTACGACACAACGGCCTTTTCCAACCTGGCCTATCCCATTGAAGACGCACCTGGAGGACAAGCAATACTAAAAAATGGATCATTTTCAAAACTTATAGTAGAGGGCAGCGCTGCCAGATTCGACGCAAAACTCCTGGAGCCGGTTGCCATTTCGTCGTGGAGAGGCAGACAAGTTGCGGCAGTGGTGCTTTACTACTCCTCTGGTGGATCTGGTAACTTCAGAAGGCTTTTTTTCCTCACAAAGGATGAAAAGGGATGGTCACCAAAGGCCTGGGCCGATCTCGGAGACAGGATCAAGGTAAGATATCTGGGGCTTGAACGACATGGCGAGGTAACAGTTGGAATGATAACCCATGCCACAGGCGACCCTCGATGCTGCCCAACGAAAAAGATAGTACGGGTCTATATAGTGAAAAGAGACAAGCTCCTACCCAAAAAGACCGCTTCAACAGAAATTTTCCCCGATCAGGTCCATTTTGCCGCCCATATCTTGCCGGAACAGATAAAGGCCATTCTTATCCCAGAGCATGGCGTTTCTGCACATGGAATCAATAACTTGCCCCCTTATCCATCTCATGTGGCCCTTTTAATGAATGGAAAGGTGGCTGTCAGGATCATGCCAGTAAAGGCCTATGAAAAGATGTGGTTGAAGAAAAATGATCTAACCATAAAGATAGCCATGAAACGTATCGAAAGGATCATTACAGGAAAAGAGAAGGACTTTTCACCTCCACTTCCCATCCTTCCTCCTCATTCAGGTATCAACGACTTGGCCGCAAAGCAAGAACTCATCAAATGGAATAGCGGACAGGGCATAGGGTTTATCGGCAGGATAGCAAAGACGTTTTCCTGTGTGAGTCCAGATGACCTTTGCTATTTCTTTACGGGCATATCAAATGGAAACAGGTTTCTGATCTCGTTGATCCATAATCTAAAAATAAAGGAGGCACCAAATAGTCTGTGGTCGTGTGAAAGCACAATCAAGGGCCTTAGTAAACAGATAAAAGAGGTTTCGACAGCCATAGGGGGCATGCATGATGACAATTTCGAGCCATCCCTAAGTGCCATAAGGAGATTTTTGTCCTCTATCTCCATTGAAGAAGATTGACATTCCACAAAACAGGAAAAAGCAAGCGCCTGCCACCCCTCCTGAGGATGACAGGCGCTTTTTCCCTGCCCTTTGAGGGCAGATCAACAACCTTCCACCTTTACACTCTCTCCTTTAACCTTCAATTTCACCTGCTGGCCTTTTTCTGGCAAAAAATCCTTTTCAGGTTGAATTACAACAAGTTTTCCATCCTTTTCCGATTGCCACAGGACTACACTGTTTTTATCCTTTACCATCTCCTTCAACGTTCCTGGCTCGATTGGAAGATCAAAAACCTGTATTACCTTGCCTGTGGTCTTCCCAGCATCCTTTGCCTTCAAGATCACTGGCTGATCCTTTTTCACAAAGATCTTCTTTTCCGACTGGATCAGAACAACAGGAGCGCCGGCAGCCATATCCTCAGCCTTGCACTCTTCCGCCTTTTTCAAAAGACCTTGCATTGCCTTGCACAGATCGCCTCCTGCCTTGATGGAAGCCGCCACTTCTCCTTTTGCCTTTCTGGCTGCCTCTGAGGGCGCAGATAGAGCGGTAAGGAGAGCTACTGAAAACATCATTGCCATGAGGATGGCCTTGGGGCGTAAGTTTTTCATTTTGCACCTCCTTTCCTATTATGACATCCCTTGCACGAAGTGGGGCCAGTTGGTTTGTTCTCTTTTTTCAGTTCTTTGTGACACTTGAGGCACTGATCATGGAAATGATTCTTGAGCTTGCCTGCTCCACCTGTTGCCTCCAGTTCCTTTTCTAAGCGCTTGCATTTATCCGCCTTTAAGACATCATCCTCTGTCTTTGCACCATTGTGGCATTGGGCGCACACAAAGCCCTTCCCTTCCTTTTTTAAAGCCTCTATGTGGGCCTTGTGGGAAAAATGGTTTACCGACTTGATATCCTTTTTGAGGCCCTTGATATCAGGGCAAGACTTCTGAACGTTTATGTCTACAAATTCAGGTGGGCCACTGATAGAGGCTGTACTGTTGTTGTCACCTGCTAAACCATTAAAGGCAGTTAGTGCAACAAAAAGCATCACAAGCCCCATGCCACACAAGGCCTGAAATGGCTTTCTGACAAACCTTTCTTGAACGAGTTTGATCTCTTTCTTTTTCATTAGGATTTTCCTCCTTTTCTTTTTATGCCTTAAAACCCCTTGTCTTGACAGCCGGCTGAAAGCTTTGAGGTCTCAAGGGCAACAGGCACAATACCTACTCGAGTCTTTTCTGGACTACCTTTTGAACACCTGCTGGTTATCTGTGTTCGATTGGTAGATCCCGCCTTTGATTTGACCCTACGCAAGAAGGATTGATAAAACAATGGACATAGGGTTAAATGTCCATAGATGTCTGGTAGACATGGGTAGACATGCGCCTATTTATACAATTTTTATTGTTATTTCAGCTTATTATAAAAACTGGAATCAGGCAGATCTTATATGAATAGTCAGGGAGAAGGTCATAAGACAGACCTTCAACAGCTTCCGCCAACGGTAAATCTTGACGGATCGAAGGTAAGACAGATCAGGGAGTCCAAAGGTCTGACTCAACTCTATGTTGCTACTGCTGTTGGCGTCACTACCGATACCATCTCCAGGTGGGAAAACAGACGTTATCCCACTGTGAAGAGGGAGAATGCCCTAAAACTTGCCGAAATCCTCGAGGTGGACATCACCGAAATATTGGAAGCCGAGGAAAAACCGTCAACAGTGGATGAAGAGGCTTCCCAAGACACAGGTACCCCCACCATGCCTGCCAGTGAAACTGGCGAAGCCAGAGAAGAAAAGGTCCAGCCAGGTGAAGACGATCAAGATATCGCCCCTTCTGCCTCTGGCCGGAAGTTATTGATCTCCATCCTTTTACTTTTGATAATGGCGGCAGTATCTGGTGGCACTTACCTTTACTTCAAACCACACAAAGAAACCCTGGAGATCACTGCAAGCAGATTCCTCCCAGACCATTCAGCGCCTGGCCAGGTCTTTCCAGTAGTCATTGACGTCTACGTCAAGCCTGCCAAGCAAAGGACCTTGCTGGTAAAGGATGGCGACCATTCAGGTATCGAGTTCTTGAAAGCCGTGCCTAACTTTACAAGTAGAAATGGTCAGTTTGTTAAATGGATCTACCAGGGAGATCTTGGCTATACCAAATTCATCTATCTTGCCAAGATAAAAAAAGGGGTGTCTTCAGGAGATCTGTTCATATTCCAGGGTCAGGTAACCGTCAAAGAACGCAAAAAACATTCTATACCCATAGAGGGTAACAATCTGATATCTGCCCTCCCATTCAGTTGGGCAGACATCAACAAGGACCACGTAATTGACGACGAAGAAATATTAGAGGCATACGATCTGCTTTCAGGGATAAAGGATGCAGAAAAGACCCTTCACGAAGTGGAAGTCCTTTGGTCAGCAGGCAGTTACAGGTGGGATATGAAAAAGGGCAAATTTCAACCTGTTCGAAAGACAACAGAGCCTGAAAAGGCACTAAAGCAAACAGGCAATCAATAAAAGGAGAAAGATCATGTTTCAAGTAACAAGAATTATACCATTCTTAACAATTCTTCTCTTTTCTTTCTTCTATCTGTTCCCTGAAACGGCCTTTTCAGGCCAGGTATCTGGCGAGCTCAAGAGCTCAGGGGGCGATGAAATCCAGATCTTTCTCAAAATAAGGGCACCAGCTCCAAACACCATCATTATCACCCTTCATCTGCCAGCAAACACCGCTGTTGTTTCCGCAAGGCCCGCCTTTGCCAAGGCCCAACCCCAACACGGTGAGGTCAACTGGCTGCTTTCCCGTGTTCAACCAGGCAACGTAAAGATCTGGTGCAAACTCAACAAAAATGTCAAGGTTTCAGAGATAATAGCGTCTGTAAGATATAAGAATCCTCAAACAGGAAAAATGGAAGAGGACATGATTTCTGGTTCAGAATGACAGCCTATGCAAACAGAATTCATATACCTGAATTGAACATGACCAAACATACAAGTACCCAAAAAACTGTAGCAACTCGGAGGCCGTGTATGAGTATAATTTCAGATCTCTTCGGCAAGTCGCCTTTTGGACCGCTGGTGGAGCATACCAAAAAGGTGCATGAATGTGTCGAGCTGATAAAGCCGCTCATGGAGGCCCTCAGCCACGAAAACTTTATCCTCATCAGGGAACTCCACAACAGGATCTCAAAACTCGAATATGAGGCAGACAAGATAAAACATGAGGTGAGAAGCCAGTTACCCAGGCGCCTCTTCCTGCCTGTAGACAGGATAGATCTTGAAAATTTCTTGAGGTGCCAGGATAAGATAGCCGATTATACCGAGGATTTTTCTGTGATCCTCACTATCAGGAATACACCAATTCACCCCAGTTTGATCGACAAGTTTTTCAAGCTGGTGGATCAAATGTTCCAGGTGACAGGTACCCTCCTTACTGCAGCCGTTGAGCTTCAAAATCTGGCAGAGGTATCATTCAGTGGTGCAGAGGCCAAAAAGGTCCTTAAATGGCTAGATGGTCTTGGGGAAGAGGAGTGGAAGGCCGACCGTATAGCCAGGGATCTATCCAGGGATATCTACAAGCTGGAACACCAGGTGGAAACCCTTACGATCATCTTTTATGAAAAGATGATTCGCAAACTTGGCCAAATAGCCAACGAAGCTGAAAATGCTGGAGATATGCTTCGGGCTATGCTCATCAGATAGGTTTTCTTCCTAAAAAATTCACAATTAAAGAGGGAAAAATTGCACAATGGACATCCTTGTTATAGGAATAGCCTCTTTGCTTGGTCTTTACATGGCGTGGAATATCGGGGCCAACGATGTAGCAAACTCCATGGCGGATGCTGTAGGCTCCAAGGCGGTAACAGTCGGACAGGCGGTAATACTTGCAGGCATATGTGAATTCGCAGGCGCTGTCTTGGTAGGTGCACCAGTAACGGACACTGTGAGAAAGGGAATAGTCGACCCAAACAGCTTTTTGGCCCTGTCTGGCATAAGCCATGAACAGGCTGCTGCGTTGTTCGTGATAGGCATGACTTCTGCACTTCTGTCTGCTGCCATATGGCTGAACATCTCCTCTTTCTTGGGAATGCCTGTTTCAACTACACATTCGATTGTAGGGGCTGTAGCAGGTTTTGGCATAGTGGCTGCGGGCTGGGGGTCTGTCCAATGGCATAAGATGGCCATGATAGTGGCTAGCTGGTTCGTATCTCCAGTAGCAGGTGGAATCATGGCCTATATACTCTTCAAGTTCATCAACAAATCCATTTTGGGCCGCGAAAGGCCTACAAAGGCAGCCATCTTGTATGCACCCTATCTCGTAAGCGCAGTTACGGCTACTGTTGTTCTTGCCACCATATACAAAGGGCTCAAGAACGTGATTTGCAATCTGAAATGGCTCACCCCCGAAGTATCCATAATTATCACGATAGCGGTGAGCATATTATCTGGCGTGATAGCCAGGATTGTCTTGAAAAGACGCCTCAAGGGCAAGGACAAACTCCCAGTGGGCGAACAGCTTGAGCTAGTGGAACAGGTCTTCGTGCCGATAGTTATCATAACCTCCTGTTCCGTCGCCTTTGCACACGGGGCAAATGATGTGGCTAATGCCATAGGCCCCCTTGCAGCCGTGGTCAGAGTCGTCCAGACTGGAACTGTGGTCCAGAAAGTTGGTGTGCCTTTCTGGGTTTTGGTACTTGGGGGGACAGGCATAGTCATAGGTCTTGCCACATATGGATACAGGGTGATGAGGACAGTAGGCACCAAGATCACTGAAATTACACCATCCAGGGGTGTTGCTGCTGATCTTGCTGCAACAGCCACGGTTCTCATATGCACAAGGCTTAAGTTACCCATTTCAACCACACATACCCTGGTAGGGGCCATTTTGGGAATAGGACTGGCCCGAGGCCTTGGAGGAGTGAACAAATCTGTTACCAACAAGATCTTTGGGGCTTGGTTTGTCACTGTTCCAGCAGCCGCCATCCTATGCATCATCCTCTTTTTGGTGGGAAGATTCTGCTTCTTTGACTACCTTACGGTTGTATGTACAAAATAGCCTGAAATTCACATAACTATTCAAATCGAGCCATTGGAGAACACGGATTATGAATGACGATATCAACAAAGACCTTGGCACATCAAGCGTGATCTGGAAGACAGAGGATCTTTACAAGGCCTTAGATGATCCTCTGATACAAAAAGATATGGACTGGTGCAGGAAAGAGGCAGCAGACATCAGGGAAAATTTTGCTGGCAAACTGGCAAAACTTGACTCCCAAGGCCTGTTAGACCTTGTCAGAAGGCTCGAAAGGCTTTCAGAGACCATGGGCAAGTTGGCTGCATTTTCGTATCTGAACTTTTCTACCAAGGTCAATGATCCAGAAGCTGGAGCCTTTATGCAAAAGATAAAGGAATTTTCCAGCGAGATAGAAAACAAGATCGTTTTCTTTGAGCTCGAATGGGCGGAGCTTTCAGACGAAATTGCTGAAAGATTCCTAAACGATCCCCTTATCCATCACTATCGCCACTATTTGAAGGCTGCCAGACGTTACAGGCCGCATCTGCTTTCAGAGACTGAAGAAAGGCTCCTTATTGAAATCAGCCCTGCAGGCCGATCCAGCTGGATAAGCCTTTTTGACAAAGTGCTTGCCCAGCAGCGTTATGGAGACAGGCAGAGGACCCAGGAAGAGGTGCTCACTGACCTCTATTCGCCAGAAAGAAATATACGGAAAGATGCAGCAGTTGAGCTTACAGAAGGCCTGAAGAAGGAACTCCACGTTATTACACACACATTCAACACAGTACTCTGTGACAAGATGATCCAGGACAGGCTGAGAAAATATCCAGAATGGATCAGTTCCATGAACCTTGCCAACGAACTGGATGATTCCACAGTTGAAGGGCTGATAGCAGCGGTTACCAGCCAGTATGAAATTGTAAAAAGATATTACCTATTGAAGAAAAGACTCCTTGGTCTGGACACACTCTTTGATTATGACAGGTACGCACCGCTTCCCTGGTTGCCAGACAAAAAGGTATCCTGGGAAGAGGCAAGGCAGACTGTGCTCCAGGCCTTTGATAAGTTTTCTCCTGAAATGGCCCAGATTGCCGACAGATTTTTCTCAAATGGATGGATACATGCGCCTGTGGTTCCTGGAAAAACCAGTGGTGCCTTTGCGCACCCTGTGACACCTTCCACTCACCCATTCGTTCTGGTCAACTTCACTGGATCCTTGAGAGACGTAGAGACCTTGGCCCATGAACTTGGTCATGGGATTCACCAGGTACTTGCTGCCCAAAAGGGATATTTCAACAGTCACACACCTCTTCCCCTCGCTGAAACAGCCTCGGTATTCGGTGAGATGCTGGTATTCAGGGATATCTTGGATCAGCTCGAATCTCCTGAGGAAAAACTTGGATTCTCAGCAGCCAAGATCGAGTCCATCTTTGCCACTTCATTCAGGCAGGTAGCCATGAACCGCTTTGAAGATGCCATTCACAACCATCGACGTAAAGAGGGTGAGCTTTCCCAGGACCAATTTTCCGAATATTGGATCGACACCCAAAAGGCCATGTTCCAAGACAGTGTAAGACTGACGGATAACTACAGGATCTGGTGGTCTTACATATCACACTTTTTGCATGTTCCAGGTTACGTATACTCCTATGCATTTGGCGAGCTGCTTGTGCTTTCCCTCTATGCCATATATCTGGAACAGGGAACAGACTTTAAGGTAAAATACATAAAGCTCCTTGAAGCAGGCGGAAGTGAAACTCCCTATGAACTCTTGAAGCCATTTGGCATAGACCTCGGCGACGTCACCTTTTGGAGCAAGGGGCTTGCAGTAATCGATGAGATGGTAAGTGAAACAGAAAGACTTGCTGAAAAGATCCTATGAAGCCAAGGGCCTCTAAGCTGCTTAAGGGGCTTATTAGCCGAGAAAGAAGAAAGCGCATCGAAAAGATCCTCAAAAGGCGCACCCGTTATATCACTGTGGTTCTGGACAACCTCTATCATCCCCACAACATGAGTGCTGTGGTCAGGTCGTGTGAGGCATTTGGAATTCAAGACCTTCATGCCATCGAAGAAGAAAACCGATTTGACCCAAGCCACGGAATTGCCATGGGGGCACAGAGATGGATCAGTGTGATCAGACATCCGAATTCAGACGCATGTGCCACATGGCTCAGAAGGCATGGATATACACTTTTTGCCGCCGACCCTCCTGAGCGAGCAGAAAGGACAAGGACCAAGACCTCCTATATGCTCCAGGAACTGCCCCTGTCCATGGGGCCATTGGCCCTGGTTTTTGGCAAAGAGCTAGACGGCCTCAACCCACACCTTAGAAACCTTTGTGATGCCACTGTATATATTCCAATGAAAGGTTTTACAGAAAGCCTCAATGTTTCTGTCACTGCTGCCATCTGCCTCTATGAATTGAGGAAAAAGCTGGACGCCTTGCCATCATCCGTGTGGCAACTCTCAGACGAGGAAAGATCAACCCTTAGGGATGAATGGTATACAAAATCGGTAAGACATGGACCAAGGGTGCTGAAGGACTTACAAAGCAGGCAATCTTCCTGAACAGTGCGTCACGCCTTACGGATCAAAAAACGTGCTGAAACAAAAAAGGCCTGCTCTTGGAAGCAGGCCCTGTAAAAACTACCCATTATTTTTGAGGGATCTAAACCTCCTGAATGGTCACGAACTTGAGTGCCCTTGTTGTGCACTTTGTTACACAAGCAGGCTTTAACCCTGCATCCACCCTGTCCATACAGTAATCACACTTTACTGCCTTTCCGGTATTTGGATTGAACTGGGGGATATGCCACGGGCAAGCACCTGCGCAAGCCATACATCCTATGCATGAATCTGTCTCGATGTAGACTATACCGTCTTCCCTCTTCTTCATGGCTCCAGTCGGGCAGACAGGCACACAGTACGGATCTTCGCAATGGTAACATGAACGGAAATGATACTCTGTCTTTGGCACTCCCTTAACAGCCTTGAGTGGCTCGTGAGATATCTCGCAGAGGAACGGCCCCACTGGCAAGTCCTTGTTGGTCTTGCAATGGACCTCACATCCATGGCAACCAATACACCTCTTTGAATTCAGATAAATCATATATTTGTTCACAGTTCTACCCTCCTTCTCGGGTTTCTCGGGCTGCGGCGCACAGTAACGAATTTTTCACACAGACACAGACCGCCACCTGCAGGGTCCATCATCTCAAGAAGACCTTCTTGGAGCTTTTGGTCGCTCATGCCGGCATGATATGCCCTGCTCTGGAGCGGCACCTGACGGCCAAAACCATGCACAGTGTAAACGGCCTCTGGGTGGATAAAATCTGTGACATGGGCCCTGATGGTACCCTTCTGGGAATCTGCAATGACGTCTACCCAGTCACCTTCTTTTACACCCATGCGTGCAGCCACCCTGGAATTTATCCAGAGGGTATTTTCTGGCATGAGCTCGTTCAGCAGTGGATTGTTGATGGTATGCCCATGTGCATGCACTGGACTCCTGCCGAAGATGAGCCTAAAGCGGCCTTTTGGAGGTTTTTGTGGACTCTCATATGGTTTAAAGGATGGAAGACCATTCTCTTCGAGCATCTGGCTGATAAATTCTATCTTGCCAGACGGGGTCTTGAATTTCCCATCCAGGTTGTCCCTGTCATACATGATGGGCTCGTCTGTAAGGGCCACAAAACCCTTTTCCCTCAAATCGTCTATCTTGTAGCCAGTGGGTTCCAGTTGAAATTCCCACATCTCATCGGCAGTGGTCCATGGAAAATATTCGCCAATGCCCAGTCTATCGGCTAGCATCTTGAATATCTCCCATGAGGGTTTGGTGTCGAAACGAGGTTCCACGGCCCTATCCCTGAAGGCAAATCTCGGTTTTGGACCCTTTTGGGTGCAAACCGGGGTCTCCCTCTCAAGATACATGGACTCCGGCAAGATCACGTCGGAATACCAACCGAATTCACTGTAGTGGGTATCGATGGATACCAGGAGATCGCAATTGTCAAAGGCCTCTTTCTGGGCGCCCACATCTGGGAAACAGTTGAACGGATCATGCCTGTAGCATATCACGCCCTTGATCGGATAGGGTTCGCCAGTAAGCATGGCATCGTAGAAGAGATGGAAAAGACCAGGCCCTTTATCGAAATGCTTGTATTTCCAGCCAACACCGTCTGCCCTCTTATCCTCTGGCTTTGGCACCATTGAGCTAAAGGTCCTGAGACCTTTCACACCGCAGTCTGCAGGGGTTTTGGGGAACTGCTGGCCACCTTCAACCTCCACACTGCCCATCAACACATTCAAGATGTGGAGCATACGGCTTGCGTAGAAAGAATCCTTATATCTCGAAAGCATCCAGCCAGGATGAAAAATGACCTTGGGCCTTTGCTGGCCTATTTCAGAAACGAAGTCCTTTAGTTTCTTCACCTTGATACCACATTCTTTGGCGGCCCATTCTGCAGTATACTGCTCAACGAATTCTGCCATCTTGTCAAAGCCTGTGGTGTATTTCTCTATGAATTCCTTGTCGTAAGCCTCCTGCTTTATGACCTCGTTGATCATTCCGAGCGCAAGGGCGTAATCTGTGCCTGGCCTCACCTGGAAGAAACGGGTGGCCTTGATGCCAGTAAGCGTCTGCCGCACGTCCACGTATGTGAAGCTGCCACCGTTATCGAGCATATCCATTATCTGATTCACTTCTGCGATACGCAGGGAGGCCATTAAGTTACGGCCAAAGCTGACCAGATGTTTTGCGTTTTTTATGTCGTAAATAAAGCCCTTTCTCCCAAGACCATAGACAGACTTACTGGCATGATGAACATTTCTGCCGCAGCCACTGTCATGGTTCGTGAAGTTGGGCGATCCAAAGGCATGAATGAAACTCTTCCAAAGATCCTGCCATGGCCCTCCCCTGCAACTAAGCATCATTGCCTTGGCACCGTACTTTTCTTTGATCTTGTTCATCTTTTCTGCCACGTAATCTAGGGCGGTATACCAACTAACAGGTTCCCATTTGCCAGCTCCCCTTCCCCCAGCACGAATAAGCGGCTGCTGAGGCCTTTCGTGATCTCTTTGAAGGGCTATGCCAGCAGAGCCCTTGGCGCAGAGTGCTCCTTTGAGGATGTGTGGATTTCCTTCTATCCACTTGACTTTCCCGTCCTCCACTTCTACCTTGATGGGGCATCTTACGGAACACATGCTGCACATGCTCCAGACTGTCTTTCTCATAAACGCCTCCCTTTCTGTTGATACTGCTGAAACAATAAACTGGTCCGATTTATATAATTTTAACTCATAGATTATTGTATTATTTCCTATTTAAGTCAAGATAAAACAAAAGAAAAGTATCTTGTTCTCATTTTCACAACATACCGTTGCAATACACTAGTTTATAAGTTCACAAACAATATCCATATCTGCTAAATGAGACGTAATAACAAGATTCACATCAATCTGTCTAACTTGTTGAAAATTTAGGGATAAAATCTCCAAAAAAGAAACATGAATCTCCTCTCTCAACAGGTCTGACATATAGACAGGGATGACCTGACATCATGTGTATACGGCCTTACACGTACCCATACATTCCCTTAGGAGAAAAGATATTCATACACTAAGTATCGGGCTGCCTTTCAAATAACATCAATCATGACGCCACCAGTTACGATACGAGGCTTAGTTGGCCAACAAGCCAAAGCTTGAACTTCAAAGAGTAAATGATGAGGAAAAAGCCTCCTTGATTACATAAGGCAACCATCTGAATCAAACGTTATTCGTGGAACCTGAAAATCGAATTACAACAGATCCCTGCCACGCCAACATCGTTTTTTGACCGAGCCTTTGGCCTGAGGGGAGAGCACACCAAGGCTGCGGGCCAAGGGGGCCTTAAACGGCCTTTACTGCTTTGAAAATAGAGGCCTGATTTCTGGTTTGATGGGGCAAAAATTCCACTTTTATACTAGAAGGCCATAGATATAAGAGTGCCATGATTGTCTTTAATCGTAAAAATTGGCATTGGTTTTGCTGTTGTTTCAGGTCTAATGATGCCATTACACTGCATCATATCCTCTTTAGCAAGAAAACCTTTTTTGATTTTGGTTGAAATTTTACTTGATACTATTAACATCATTATTCAATACCATACGGAGGGATAGGAAAGAGTGCAGAAAAGAATATGGCTTGTGATTGTCACCTGTTTGCTCTTGACTTTTGACCTTAACTCAATCCTTCCTGCCTCATCATCCTTTGCGTCAATATTCAGTCATAAACTCCATGGTAATGGGCGTCAAAATTTCACCGAAAAGAGATTCCATGAGTATGCGCGAAGAATCTTTCATCAAACAGGCCTATATAGGTATACCGACATACATACCTTTGAGACCTGTCTCATTGGTTATCTGAACCTGAAAAGACAAGGCCTTATCAAGAAGGAAGGGCTTCTGGTATTCATCGACTACAGAAAACCTTCCACAGAGAAACGCTTTTTTGTATTGGATCTCAAGAGAAAAAGGCTCCTTTTCAAGTGCTTAGTGGCCCATGGCAGAAATTCCGGAGAAAGACTTGCCTGCAGTTTTTCCAACAGGCCAGGATCGTACAAAAGCTGCCTCGGTTTCTTCATTACTGGAGAACCATATTCCAATAAACATGGCTATTCCCTAAATATCAAAGGGGTGGAACCTGGCATCAATGACCTGGCTGAAAGCCGCCGCATAGTGATTCATGGTGCAGACTATGTATCGAGGCAGTTCATCAAGAAATACGGACGCATTGGCAGAAGCCTTGGATGCCCTGCCCTTCCAAACAATTTAGCCCGCCCAGTCATTGATACCATAAAAAACGGAAGCTGCCTGTTCATCTTTGGAAACGATAAGGCCTATCTCGCCAAATCCAAGATCGTGGATGCAAGAAGCGCTATCGACTATTTTAACCACGCTGGCATCTGAATGGAGTATTTTTTACGTTGAAAAGGCTTATACTTGTCTCTTTCCTTGTCACGGCTCTCCTTGGGGCCATGCCGTTGGCCTTACAGGCTCAAGAGGCAGGAGATCCAGTATCTCAACATATATTCAAACGCTGTGAATATCTTGAACAGTTCAGCCACATACCTGTCTGCTCCACCTGTGTAGCCTCCCACAAGACGATCCCCGCCTTCTACAGAAACAGGAATTATAGGCCTGCCTGGACCGATTCCAAGGCCATCGGGCAGATGCTTGAGGCCATTGAGGAATCAAGGGACGACGGACTCATGCCCAGGGATTACCATTACCAGGTTTTGGTCTCTATGAAAAAGTCTATCCGGGACTCGAATCAGCCAGATCCATCGGATCTTGCCGATTTCGACATGCTCCTTACAGACGCCCTGTTGAGATTGAGCTATCACCTCTACTACGGAAAGGTAAACCCTGAAAGTTTGGACCCTGATTGGAACTTCAGGAGAAATATCCACAAGATCGTCCCAGAAGTCTATCTACAGAAGGTCATTGACTCTGGCGACATACTCAATAGCCTCGACAAATTGCGGCCTCAATATCCTTACTACGGCGTCTTGAAGGAAGGTCTCAAAAGATACCGGCAGTTTGAAAAACATCCCTGGCCCAAAATTCCAGTTGGAAAGGGCCTAAAAAAAGGCATGAGGGATCCGAGGATTCCAATCTTGGCCAAAAGGCTCGAGGCAGAAGGTTATCAAGTAGTCCAAGAAGGAAATTCCACAGACCTTTTTGGCAAAGGGATTGAGGCCGCAGTAAAGGACTTTCAAAAACACCATGGCCTGGAACCAGATGGAATAGTAGGCAAAAATACTATTAGAGAATTGAACGTGGGGCCAAATGAGAGGGTATCCACCATCCGGGTGAACCTGGAAAGGGCTAGATGGATTCTGCATGACCTCGACCCAGAATTTCTCATCGTCAACATAGCTGGCTTCAAACTCTACTTTGTCAAGGACGGCAAAAGGATGTGGGAATGCAAAGTCATGGTGGGTAAGCCCTTTTGGAAAACCCCATGCTTCAGGGCCACAGTCGAGTATGTGGTGATCAATCCTTATTGGGTGGTCCCTCCTGGCATTCTGTCCAAAGAGGTCATTCCCAAGATCAAGGCAAACCCATCTTATCTGGCAAGGCAAAACTTGGAGATAGTGGACAGCAAGGGCAGGATCATAAACCCAGGGTCAATAAACTGGTCCAGGATCAACCCCAACAGGTTCCCTTATATTATCAGACAGCGGCCAGGGCCCAAAAATGCCCTTGGAAGGATAAAATTCATCTTTCCAAATAAGCACTTTGTCTTCCTTCATGACACACCAGCCAGGAATCTGTTTTCCAGGCCCATGAGGGCATTCAGCCACGGATGCATAAGGGTGGAAAAGCCCCTGGAGTTGGTTGACATCCTCTTCCATGGCTCAAAGAGATGGAACAGGAAGAAGGTGGAAGAATTAATTGCAAAAAAAGAAACAAAGACCATACACCTGGAGCGGCCTATGCCAATCCTGATCCTTTACTGGACAGCGTCCCCAGCGCCAGATGGCAGGCTCGTATTCCTCCGGGACATATACGAAAGGGATCATAAGATCCTTATAGGCCTGGATACGCCACTCAAGATTGCCAATGTAGTCTTCCCTTGGAAGCAGGCAAAAAACCTTTAGATCAGAAGAGCCAACGCCAGCTCCTGCCTGCCAGATACAGGTCCTTCAAGGTGGTTATTCCACCCCTGTTCAGCTTTCTCACCAGAAAGAGAAATAGATAGGCCGTCTGAATCGCATCCTGGAGGGCATCGTGTTGATCCATCTGAGGAAGGTTGTATTCCTTGGCAAGGTCCGTGAGATTAAACGAGATATTGTAATTGAACTGATCATAATAGTTTCCCCATTGTTCCTCCCTGAATACCTGGGCCAGCCTCAGGGTATCGATACAAGGGTTTGCTATGGTGCCTCCAAGGAGCTTCCTTGTAGCCTTATTCAGAAAGGCCATGTCAAGATCGATGTAATGGCCCACGATGAGACTCCCATTACAAAATCGCACAAAGTCTTCAAGAACAGCCTCAAGGGGCGGGGCATTCTTTATCTGTTCAGGGGTTATCTTGTGAATGAGCGTGCTGTCCTTGGGAAGCGCACCTTGAGGCTTTACAAAGACATAGAAATTTTCAGAAAGGATGATCCTAAGACCCTTGATTCTTACTGCACCAATGGAGACTATCTCGTCCTTTCTGGAGTTTAAGCCTGTAAGCTCTGTATCGAATACTACAAAATCGTATTCCTTGAGGGTCTTTGTCTGATCAAAGTCCCTGAAATAGGCATGATTCTCCTCAAGTACCCGATGGCTTTTACGCCACAGACTTGTGATCCTATCGACAAGAAGCACGGCTGATCCCTGCTCAGATCATGGGGAACACGTCTTTTATGATGGATTGAAGCCTTCCTATGACGGCAAAGGCCTCCTTTAGAGTCTGTTTTTCTAGATCAGACAACTCCCTTGGATTAATGTAGTTGTCAGGCTGCTTGCCAGCCTCCATCATCTGGAGCTGATGCACGAACCGAAGCTGCATCTGAAATTCGTAGGCCTCAACAGTTTCGGTATAGAGCTCCTTGGATATATGTTCATTTTCATAAAGCAGTTCCAGCCTGCCAAGGGTATTTGTTTCCTTGATACCGTATTTCAAAGACATGAGCCTTGCAAAATCCACAAATGGCACAAGCCCCCTGGTCTTTATATCAAGCCTGTTTTTGTGCTCTCCATCCTTTTCCACAATGAAATTCTTGAAAAAGGTAAGAGGTGGCCTGCTCTCGAGACAATCCTTGGCCAAGTGCAACAAGAAGATCTCCTGCCTTTGGGTCATCTTGTTGAGGTGTTCCCTGAGCTCATAGCCCATGTTCAGCTCACCATAACCTGGCCTGAAATCAAAGAAGATAGTGGCATGTAGCACCTGTTTCGGTTCTGGCCTCAAGACCCATTCATCAAAATAGTTCTTCCAGACGGTATACGGCTGACACCATTTTGGATTTGAGGCCATGATATCGCCAGGGCACCTTGGGTAACCACATTTCACCAGGTGCTCTATGGCCTCCTGCCCAAAGACCTTGAAATATTCCTGCGCCTGCTGTTTTTCAGACTCGGTTTCTGGATCCTGGTACATTAGAGCGTTGTCCTGGTCTGTCCTGAAGGTCTGCTCCTTTCTTCCTTCACTGCCCATAAGAAGCCAGCAGAAAGGTACTGGGGCAGGGCCAAGCTTTTCCTGCATGAGCGTCAAGAGACGATCCAGAATGTGATCGTTCAATATGGTTATCATTCTGGTAATATTGTTTGGTTTCGCTCCTTCTTCTATAAGTGTCCTAACTATGAGGGGAACCTTCTGGGAAAGGGGATAGAGACCTTCGATCTTTCTCTGGCTCACTATCTCCCTGAACAGATAGAGTGGAGAACTTCCCTGGAGCACCATAATGTCGTGCGAGGTGATAACGCCTATGATCTTGCCTTGTCGCTCCACAGCCAAGTGATGAATCTTTTTGCTCATCATGAGGAGCAAGGCGTCGAAGCAGACCTTGTGGCTGCCCACCGTCTCTACGGGGCTGACCATGATATTGCCCACTGGTTCATTTATGGATCTACCCTGGGCGACGACCTTTGTCCTCAAATCCTTATCTGTGACAATTCCCACGATCTCCCCTTTCTCGTCAGTTACGAGTAGGGAACCTATATGGTATTCGGCCATCTTTGCCGCAGCACTCTGGAGGGTAGCAGAGGCAGGCACAGTCTGGGGTTTTCTCTTTATGAGATCCCCCACCTGCACGCTGAAAAGGTAAAGGGTGCCTTCTGTCCTCGGAGCCACCCTGTGCTGCCTGAGTTCGGCATAGGCGGTGCGGAGGAATTTCTCGGAAAAGCTCTTCAGGTAATATTGGGCAAATCTCGGGTTGGATTGTATCAGATCCAGAAAGGTCTCCTTCTTCAAGAGAAAACAAAAGGTGTCCTCCACTGTCTCCACATTGAGATTTGCCTTAGTACCCTGAATGATGGGGAGGGCACCAATATAGGAACCTTCACCCCGGAAATCTTTCAAGGTGACCATGCCCTCTTCGTCCTTCAGATAGATCTTCACACCACCCTTTTGGATGATATAGAGGTATTCGACCTCTGTCTCATCCTGGCGGAAGATGGTGGTCCCCTTTGGGAAAAAATCCACTGTGCACTCTGCAGCTATCTTGTTCAGGGTTTCATCATCGAGTTCATTGAAGGGCAGTGTTTTTTTCAGAAACTCTATCACCACCTCTGGAGTGACAGAATGAACGTCTTTTTTGTCTTGCTGGTGCATAGATTAACCTCAAAGGCCCTGGCAAAAACCAGGGCCTGTAGATTTTATGGAGAAGACTACGGAAACCTAAAGATGTTATTGCCTATTTACTCTTCAAGAGGGCCTTGCTGCCCTTTATGAGATCATCCACCACAGATGGATCTGCGAGAGTTGAGGTATCTCCGAAGTCCTTTGTGTCTCCTGCAGCTATCTTTCTGAGGATACGCCGCATGATCTTTCCACTCCTTGTTTTTGGAAGCCCTGAGGCAAACTGGATCACTTCTGGTGAAGCAATTGGGCCAATCTCCTTCCTGACATGGGTCCTGAGTTCCTTTATCAGCTTTTCGCTTTCCTTGATACCAGCCTTAAGGGTAACATATGCATAGATGGCCTGACCCTTTATGGGATGAGGCATTCCAACCACTGCTGCCTCAGCAACTGCCGGATGGGCCACTAGTGCAGACTCTATTTCGGCAGTCCCCATACGGTGTCCAGATACGTTTATGACGTCGTCCAACCGCCCCATGATCCAGAAGTAGCCGTCTTCGTCCCTTCTGGCTCCGTCACCTGCGTCATAAACCCCGGGAAATCTCTCGAAATAGGTGCTCTTGAACCTTTCTGGATCGCCAAAGACCCCCCTCAACATCCCTGGCCACGGCTTCTTGATGACAAGATGGCCTCCTTCATTCACGGATGCGCGGCTACCATCTTCTCTGAGTATGTCTGCGTCAACGCCAGGAAGAGGTAGCGTTGCCGAACCAGGTTTGAGCGGTGTGGCAAAGGGCAGAGGCGAAATCAAAATTCCACCTGTCTCTGTCTGCCACCATGTGTCCACTATTGGGAGCTTTCCCTTTCCTATATTTTCGTGGTACCACATCCATGCCTCTGGGTTGATGGGTTCACCCACTGTGCCAAGGAGCTTGAGGCTTGAAAGATCGTGCTTCTGGGTCCACTCGGTACCTTCTCTCATAAGGGCCCTAATGACTGTTGGAGCCGTGTAGAATGTATTGACCTTAAACTTCTCCACGATCTGCCAAAATCTGTCTGGCCCAGGGTAAGTGGGAACACCTTCAAACATGAGGGATGTCGCCCCAAGGGCAAGGGGGCCATATAGGATATAAGTATGGCCTGTGATCCAGCCTATATCTGCGGTGCACCAGTAGACATCCTCATCTTTCATATCGAAGACCCACTGGGTGGTATGGGCTGCATAAACCATGTAGCCACCAGTGGTGTGGATGACGCCCTTGGGCTTTCCTGTACTGCCACTTGTATAGAGGATAAAGAGTATGTCCTCTGCGTTCATGGGCACTGGGTCGCACTTGTCTGTGATATCGCTGGCAGAAATCTCATCGTGCCACCAGCTGTCACGGTTCTTTTTCATCTTGACTTCATTGCCAGCCCTTTGCACCACGATACAGCTCTTGACTGTAGGGCTGTCTTTGAGTGCCTCGTCGGCGTTTGGTTTCAGGGGAATGGTCTTGCCAGCCCTGATAACTGCATCTGATGTGATAAGCACCTTTGCCTGGCAATCGTTTATCCTGTTCTGTAGGCTTGAAGCACTGAAACCTGCAAATACCACACTGTGCATTGCGCCAATCCTAGCGCAGGCAAGCATTGCTATGGGAAGTTCAGGAATCATGGGCAAATAGATTGAAACCCTGTCGCCCTTTTTCACACCATGTTTCTTGAGCACATTGGCAAACTTGCATACCTCAGTATGAAGCATCTGATAGGTGAATACCTTTACCTCTCCATCAGGCTCCCCCTGCCAAATGATGGCAGCCTTATTACGCCTTCCATCGGCAAGGTGTCTGTCCAGGCAGTTGTATGACGCATTCAACTGGCCGCCAATGAACCACTCTATCTTTGGCTTGTGGAAGTCTGCCCTCACTACAGTTCTCCATTTTCTATTCCACGAGATGAGTTCCTCTGCCCTCTTTCCCCAAAAACCAGCAGGGTCTTCCATGGATTTCTTGTAGTGCTCCCTGTATTCCTTCATACTCTTCACGTGTGCGGTCATCTGGGCCTTGCGTGAAGGGCGAAAAACTCGTTTTTCCGACATCAAGCTTTCAATCTTTCCACTTTTGTCCATTTGCCTGGTTCTCCCTTCGTCTTAAAGTTATTGGTCCGGCATTGTGGCTACCGGTTTGATATTAAAAATTGAACTACTATTCAATTATTTCGTCCTCTTGTCAAGGATTAATATCATGTTATTTTAGTTTAGATTTTAGCAAGTTAGCAAGTATTTTTGAGGCATACATAATTATTACTTTGTAAATGTTACGGCAATTTATATTTTTCAAAATCCCCTGGGAGTATTATCCTATTTGCACAAGCTCACTTATTTGCTTAATAATTCAAAAAAAATGGAAATCGACGTGATTGAAAAAATCAAGGAAAAGGCCCTCGAAATCCACGACTGGATGATCCATATAAGGCGGAGGCTGCATCAACATCCAGAAACGGCTTTCAATGAAGTAGAAACGGCCAAATTTATCTGCCTCAAACTCAAAGAGCTCGGAATACCCTTCAAAAACCACGTGGCATCGACTGGCATAATAGGCCTTATTGGAGAGGAAGCATCTGATTCTGCCCCTTGTGTAGCCCTCAGGGCAGACATGGACGCACTACCCATCCAGGAAGAAACTCAACTGCCTTTTTCATCAAAACGCCGTGGCTTCATGCATGCTTGCGGACACGACGGCCATGTTGCCATGCTTCTTGGTGCTGCAAGGCTCCTTCTCCATGTGAACGCAATACGTTTTGGCCACATACGTCTTTTGTTTCAACCTGCCGAAGAGGGCCAAGGCGGTGCCCAAGCAATGATAAGGGACGGATGCCTCGAGGGAATAGGCATGATCTTTGGAGGCCATATAGATTGCCACTTCCCGGTTGGGCAAATCGCTGTGCAGGAAGGGCTCATTTGTGCCTATGCAGATGGTTTTGAGATGGAGATAACTGGAAAGGGAGGCCATGCAGCAAGACCCCATGAGGCCAACGACGCAATCGTTGCTGCAAGCCACTTTGTTATCCTGGTCCAATCACTTCTCACCAGAAGGATCGATCCACAGTTTCCATCAGTGATATCTATAGGCCAGATCCAGGCTGGCACTGCCCCAAATGCCATTGCTGCCAAGGCTATTTTAAAGGGCACTGTTCGTACCACCAACGAGGCTGTAAGACAGGAGGTCTTTAAGGAACTGAAACGCTTTTCCATGGGCATAGAGACAACCTTCAACGTAAATTGCAGGCTTAAATTCAATGATTCCTATCCTCCGGTAGTAAACAGCAGGGAAGCTACCGAAGTGGCTAAAGCTGCCGCAGAAGAGGTGGTAGGTCCGGAATCGGTCATTCCGTATCCTAATCCAAGCCTAGGCGGTGAGGACTTCTCATTCTATCTCCAACACGTGCCTGGCTGCTTTGTAAGATTTGGCGCAGCTCACCAAGAATCAGACAATCCCCCGGCCCATAGCTCACGATTCGACTTCAATGAAGACGTGCTGGTAACAGGGGCCTGTTTTTTTGCACACTGTGCCCTGAGGGCACTCGAACACCTGAAACAAAATAGGCATGACTGAACACCCCCAAAATCATCTCATTTCATTTACCAAAAGCAAACCCTTCACCCTGGGCTGTGAAATCGAGTTCCAACTCATTGACCCAGAGACACTCGATCTAAAATCGAGGGCTGTGCAGATCCTCGACGCCCTGGACGATGAATACAAGCCAAGGATCAAACAGGAGTTCATCCAGTCCATGTTAGAAGTCTGTACAGGTGTTTGCACCGACGTCTCGGCAATTGAAACAGACCTGAAACAGGCAATTCACCACCTCGAGGTTCAGGCAGAGGCACAAGGTTGCATGCTTTTTGCCTCAAGCCTTCATCCTTTCTCAAGGTTCGGACATCAGAAGCTATTTCCAGACCCAAGATATGCTAAGATATTGGATGAGCTTGGAATCGTTGGCAGAAGGCTCATAACGCAAGGGTTGCATTGCCACGTGGGAATGGAAGACAGCCACGTTGCCATCCAGGTCTTTGACCAGCTAAGGCCTTGGCTTCCTCTTCTCCTTGCCCTTAGTGCTTCGTCCCCATTTTTCGAGGGCGTGGACACTGGATTTGCCTCCTACAGGAGCAAGCTCTTTGATGCGCTTCCCCGATCTGGTATTCCCCAAAAACTAGGCTCCTGGGAATACTACTGCACACTGGTCAGCCTTTTGAAAAAATGCGGCATAATAGAGGCTCCCAGGGATATCTGGTGGGATGTGCGCCCAAGCCCGGATTTTGGCACCATAGAGGTCAGGATATGTGACGTGCCTGGAAGATTTGAATCCATTGTGGCCTTGGTGGCCCTGATTCAGGCACTCGTTGCTGCCCTCGCAACTGGCAGGCTGAAATCGCCTGACATGCACATTGCCTTGATCCTGAACAACAAATGGCAGGCTGCCAGACACGGACTCCAGGGAAATTTTGTAAGTCAGGAAGAATACGGCAAAAGACCTATGGCCGACACACTCCTTGAACTCATGGATGAGATCAGCCCTGTCTTTCGTGAACTTGGTTCTGACCGATACATACCAGTGCTTAAAAAGATGATACAAAAGGGCCCTTGGAGCGAGCGTCTCAGGGCACTGGCACACAAATTTGGAAACGTGAAAGACGCCATCCAGCAATTGCACAAGACCTTCTGGATAACTGACTGACGAAGACACCTACATAAATACCTGGGCAAACTCCCTGGCTTCTTCTTCTGCCTGTTCCAACACCTTGATGGCAGACTTCCTGTCGGTCTCAAGGGCCTTTTCCAGTACGGATAGTATATTGTCCAGCCCCTCTTCCCCTTCTGTACCAACAGGATATCTCAGGTAGGACACAGCCCTAACCGCAGTTGCAACATCTGAATTGTCCCATGAGCTGTGATGGTAGAGTATGGCCTCCAGAAGATAGTCAGGGAAACACCATTTCTCCGCCATAAGAGCGCCTATGACCTGATGATCAAAACCGAAATTTTTTCTCTCAAGCTCATGTAGCCTCACGTCCTGATCCACATTCCAGGATTCGATGGTCACACAGTAATCCATCTCCTTTACGTGGATCAGGACAGGTATGGCCATGTCCTGAAGAAGGCCTGCGGTAAAGGATTCCATTTGGACCCTTGGATCCAGGTGTCTGGCCACTGTTCTTGCTATGCACGCCCTTTTAGCGCTTGTCTGCCAGAAAATCTTGTGGTCCAGGCAAGCCATTTTGCTGTCTGGCACGGCATTTCTCACTGCGATTGGAAGAATTATGGATTCAAGCCTCGCCCTGCCAAGGAGGGTGATCGCATGTTTGATGTTTCCCACCTTTCTCGTAAGGCCATGTGCAGCTGAATTGACTGCCTTCAACACACTGACATGCATGCCAGGGTCCGCCTCTATATTTTTTGAAATTTCATTTAAAGGCGCTTCGGGGTCCCTTAACATCTCCAAGGTCTTCACCACTGCCCCAGGAAATGATGGCAGTTCATACCCATCCAGGAGTTCCTGAAGTTCGCTCTCGGGGTCTTTCTTTTTCCTTTTAAAAAAATCAAAAAAACCCATATATTTTCAGTCTGCCCTTCTTGCCATTTTGTTACTAAGTATGGATAACAGCCCGCCCAGCATGATGTAGCCGGTAATCACCTCTGCCATCACTATCGCCTGCCCCAGTGCAGACGACGGTATAACGTCACCGAAACCCAAGGTGGTAAGGGTCACCACACTTAAATAGAGATTGGAGATCTTGGTTGGATGGGGGCCATAATCCACCCCAACGATGGAATAGAGCCAGGAAAAAAATATTATGAGGAGTACGATCCAGAAACACCATCTGGCCATACTCCTTCCACAGTCACTCGTAACAAGCCACAAGTAATAAACCACCCTGGATACCCTGCTGGCCTCCTTGAACTCCTTCAAAAAATTCTGGTCACTGGCAAAGCGCCGCATGAGGTAAGCGCCTGCAAAATTCACGTTCCTAAGATCCGTGCCTATCCAAAGGGCCTTCTTGTATCCGCTCAAAAGTCTCAAGCGGCAGTCCCTCAAATCAGCATTGGAAAAATTTGCCCCCTCGACCCTGGACATGGAAAGATCGGATGACTGCAGGATGGCCTCGGTAAAATCGGCTTTTCTGAGATCCGCCTCCCGAAACCTTGCATTCTTCAGATCTGCACATCTCATGTCTGCGCCCTTCAAACATGCCTTGATAAAACCAGAAAGCTCTAACCTGGCATTGAAAAGGCTTGCCTCGGTGAGATTTGCCATGCCAAAACTGGCCCTTACTGCCTTCACCTCATCAAGGTTTGCGCCTGAAAGGTTGGCTCCTGAAAGGTCCGCACGCCTGAGATTAGCCCCTTGAAGGATGGCTCCTGAAAGATTGGCATTCAGAAGCACTGTCTTTGAAAGATTGGCACCCGATAGATCTGCACCTGAAAGATCTGCACCTGAAAGATTTAAACCGCTCAGGTCCTTTCCGGCCAGGTACGCACCCTTCAGGTCCTGGGTGACATCAAACCGCTTCTCATCCTTTGCCATTGGAACCTCTGATATGTTTACAGACTCCACTAAGACTCCTTTCCTGTTTGCATATCTCACTCTGCTTATCGGCCAAAATGTTAGATTCAGAAATGATCCACAAAGGCAAACGAAAATGCCATGAAAACCATCCTTGATTCATGGAACACCCAATTTTTTGGGTTTTTCTTGTAAAAGACTACCCGAAGGAGATGTGGCCTTGGGGAGGCGGCATGTTGGGCCAAAAGGTTTGAAGGAATGAAGCCGTACAGGAAGTGGTACAGTGTCAAATGATCTCACTTTTTGGACAGGGTATTTGGGATGGGTCTTAGATACCCATCTGCCAGAAGAACCTTTTTTGCCATGTATCCATGACAAGGAGATGGTGGTATATTTTCCATGTTTTTTTGATAAACTAATGTCTATCTCCAAAATTGAAAATTTCGATTAGAGGTAGCCTGATGTCTTAAGTTCTGGGAATATATTATCCAGAAGAAAGGCCTGGTATACTATGAATGGTCAAAGACAGATAAAAAAGCTTGGCGAGCTTCAGGCCACTGCCATATGCGGAAACGATATCACCTCTTCCGTCCTTTATGTCTCCGCCCTTTCCATCATGGCAGCAGGCAAATATGCCTGGTTAGCGCTTCTTATCGTTGCTGGGGTGCTCTATCTTTTCAGGAAGATATATGGCGAGGTGGTGGGTGCCCTTCCCTTAAACGGCGGGGCCTACAATGCTCTGTTAAACACCACCAGCAAATCCATGGCCTCTTTGGCCGCAAGTCTCACCCTTCTGTCCTATATTGCCACTGCTGTCATATCTGCTTCAGAAGCCATGTATTACCTACACAGCATCATTCCGGCCTTACAGGTGATACCTGCCACCATTTGCGTGCTCGCAATCTTCATGGGGCTGACCATCCTCGGCATTGGAGAATCAGCCATAGTGGCTGAAATCATATTTCTCTTTCACCTGACTTCCCTGGTTCTTCTTTCAGGCACTATCATCACCTATCTTGTGTCAAATGGCTTTGGAACACTTATTGCCAACAACCACACACCTACACCTCATGGCAGTGTGGCCAAGGCGATCTTCTGGGGTTTTGCTGCTGCAATGCTGGGAATCTCTGGTTTTGAAAGTTCGGCAAACTTCGTTGAAGAACAAGCGCCTGGAGTCTTTCCAAAGACCTTGAGAAACATGTGGATTGCAGTGAGCATCTTCAATCCGCTCATGGCCTTCCTGGCCTTGGCAATTGTTCCCATTCCAGAGGTCAGCAGTTATGAATCATCCCTGCTCTCTCATATGGCTGAAGTTACAGGAGGGCCTTTGCTGGCCACTTTGATATCCCTTGATGCAGTACTGGTTCTAAGTGGCGCGGTGCTGACCTCTTACGTGGGCGTCACAGGACTTGTAGAACGCATAACCTTGGACAGGATCTTTCCTGCATTTTTGTTGAAGAAGAACCAGCGAGGAAGCTCCTATCGGATCATAATCGCATTCTTTTTACTTTGCGTCTCCATCCTCTTCATAACACATGGAGAGGTAGAGGTGCTGGCAGGGGTCTACACCATTTCATTCCTGTCTGTAATGGCCCTTTTCGCCGTAGGCAACATCCTCTTGAAGGTCAAGAGAAAGTCTTTGCCGAGGCCTGAAAGGGCTAGCTGGGGAGCAGTATTCCTTGCCATCACAGCGGTTATTGCCGCACTTTTGGGCAACATCCTCAAGGAGCCTGAACCAGGGCAGCCGGCAAACGTGGTGATATTTGCAGAATACTTCATCCCAACCATTATAATAATTGCGATAATGCTCAACAGGATAGCACTCTTGGAACTCATCCTCCATTTCATAGAGATCATGTTTGAGCCGGTCTTGAAATTTGTAACCAGGGTGAATCAGAAGATCTTTGAAACCATAGACCGGATCCAGTCACAGGAATTCGTCTTTTTTACCAGGGGAGACAACCTTGCCAACCTCAACAAGGTGCTTCTCTACATCAGAAACAACGAGCATACCAAAAAGATTAAGATCGTCACGGTAATGAAGGAAGAAGACAAGAAACTCCTGGAAAAGCTTGAAAGGGATCTTGAATTTCTCGACAGGGAATACCCTGACATCAACATCGAATTTGTAAAGATAAAGGGCGAATTTGGTCCTAAGCTCATTCAGGAGCTGTCAAAAAAATGGGGCATACCGGTGAACTTCATGTTCATAGGCTCTCCTGGCGACAGATTCCCCTACCGCATAGAGGAACTTGGAGGCGTAAGGCTGATAATCTGACTAGAGAGCCTGGACAACAAGAAGATGCCCTTCCAGTTACATCTCGTAAAGGGTGTCATCTTTGGCAGGAGGCAGATATTTCCTTTTGAGACTCTTTATACCTTTTTTAGTTCCCAGATGCTTGAAGATGTCATCATCGTCGAACAGGCCTCCCATCTCCTCTTCTATTGCATCTGGGTCTTCTCCTGCCTCCATCCTCCTTATGGCCTCTTCCATTGGCCCTCCAACCTCGAGGCCTGTGGCATCGAAAAGCCTTCTCATGAGCTTTGCCGCCTGCCTTGGGTCATTCTCATCAATATTTTCTGCCTCTGAGGCCAAAGACATCATGGCCTGCTCCAGCTTGCTTTCATCTATGTCCCCAAGAGGAAAGTCATCCTGAGGCTCTTCCAGGTTTTTGGAAATCGAAAATATGGACATCTGCTTTTCGAGCTCAGGCCTTCCGCACTTTGGACAAGAAGGCCTCTTTTCCGTATTTATTCGCCTGGAAAAGAAGTTGAATATGGTATGGCAATCGGAACAATAGAACTCATAAACAGGCATGCCGAAAACCTCCTTTTATCCCTGTAAGCCAAGGGCCGCCTTGTCAAAAGAAAAAATAAACAGCAATGATTCTCTTTCAACCGTCATTTTTCCTCAACTCATTCAAGTCGAAGAGGCGTGCCTGCCTTTCGTTACCAGCTGGCTTGAGTTCCCTGTGGGATGGAAGTGCACTGAGATCATTCAACTGAAACACCTCCAGGAAACGTTTCGTCGTGCCATAGATAAGGGGTCTGCCTGGAACATCCTTTCTGCCAATAATGCGTATCAGTCTTTTGTCGAGAAGGTATCTTATGGTGGCACTCGAATCCACTCCCCTTGCTTGCTCTATCTCGACCCTTGTAACAGGCTGCTTGTAAGCAATTACGGCGAGGGTCTCAAGGGCAGCCCTGCTAAGACGCTGGGGAGGCTTTTGCACCAGCATGCGCACCTTGTCCTTGAATTCTGGCTTGGTCTGAATTCGCCATCCACCAGCAGCCCTCACCAGTTCTATTCCCCTGTTACTCTGTGACATCTCCCTTCTTAGCACCGAAAGGGTGTGCCTGACCTGGGCGCTGTCGACCGTAGAAACAATCTCACAAATACGTTTTGTGCTAAGGGGAGATGGTGAGGCAAAAAGAAGGGCCTCCAAAAGGGCCTTCAGTTCACCAGGGACCTTTTCATCCATGTATCACAGTTCTTCCACCACTACCGTGCCACTCACCTTCACATCCTTGCCATTGTCATCTATAAAAGAAATATATGAACCCTGAACCTCTATCTTAAAACGCCCCTTCCATGTCTTAATCACATTGCCACTGCAATCGTAAAGGGTGACCTGGCGCTTAAGCCCTATGATATCGGATTTCAAATGTTTAATGTTCTTCCTCTGGCGCTCAGTGCAACCAGCCATGAAAAGTATGGACATGGAAAGAAACACCAGGATGATCATCAGTGGTAGACTTTTTCTAATCATAGTCTTTTCCATCAGCACCTCGCTTTGGAAATCCCAAGTTGTAAGGCCTTAATATTTGCATCCACGAACTTGCTCTTCACATTTTCGCGGATGGTCTGCTCCATCATCTCCTGGGACACCGGCACTTCCCCAAGGCCTATGAGCGTGCCGAGTAACACAACGTTTACCGCCTTGGTGGTGCCTGCCTCCTTTGCCAGCGACTCTGCGTCAAAAGCACAGACCTTATTGAAATTTTTCTGCATGAAGTCCAACCAGTAATCCATATCTGGATATTCGGCCTGACCAAGATCAACTGTAAAGGGGACAATGGGCACGGTGTTGGAGATTATTGTGCTCTTTACAGAACATCTCCTAAGGGCCCTTAATGCCTCAAGGGGCTCAAAACTGACCAGTATGTCAGCCTCCCCGTCGGAGATGATGGGACTTTTAAGACCGCCCAGCATCACTGTTGATTCCACCACTCCGCCCCTTTGGGCCATACCGTGGACTTCGCTTACTCTAACAGGGATACCTGCCTCCATAGCAGCCTGGCCAAGAAGCCTGGATGCAAGAAGAGTCCCTTGACCCCCAACTCCTGTGAAAAGAATCTTTTTCGTCTCCATTACCTTTTGCCTCCAAACTTCTTATAATAAAGGATACACGGTGCCTCGGCTATGACCACCGAAAGCTCATCCTCGGCCAGCACATCCTTGAATACCTCCAGGGCCTCCTTTTTCTTATACGGATTTATCTTGTGGACACTTTTTATGCCTAGCCCCCTTACGACGTCCTCTATGGGTATCCTAGGCTTGTCATAACCCGGAGGGCGTATCTCTATGCCAGGGTTTGGCTGATGTCCTGTCATGGCAGTGGTGCTATTGTCGAGGATCACGAGGCAAAATTTATGTCTGTTGTGAAATGCGTTTGCAAGGGACGAGATTCCGGAATGGAAAAAAGTGGAATCCCCTATAAATGAGACGATCTTATGATCCGTTGATACGGAAAAACCAGCGGATGTACCCACACTCGATCCCATGCAGAGCAGATAATCTGCCATCTGTATTGGCGGAAGAAGCCCAAGGGTATAACAACCTATATCTGTTGGGTATATCGCACGTTCCTCCATGCCAAGTTCCCTGAGGGCGGCCTTAACTGCGTTGTATGTCTCCCTGTGGGGGCACCCTTTGCACAAGACGGGAGGCCGCATAGGAAGCTGAGGCAGAACCGACAGGTCTGGCTGGTCTGGGCTTTCAAGTTCAATAGCTGAAACATCGGCTATGGCTCTTTTCACCATCAGGGGCTCAAACTCATACATCCTTGAAAAATGGCCTGATGCCTTGCCAAAGACCTGGATATCCAGACCAAGGTCCCTGCACAGGATCTTGATTTCATCCTCGACAAAGGGCTCAAGCTCTTCTACCACAAGGACCTTCTTGACACCTTTGAGGAACTGGCCCATCAACTCGACAGGAAAGGGATAGGGGAAACCGAGTTTGAGAAGGCTGACATCTTCTGCACACCCAAGCTCCATGAGGGCGTCTTCCACATAACAGACAGACACGCCAGATGCTATCACTCCAAGATCCCCCTTACCCTTTGAAAGGCTGTTGAATGGGGAATCTTCACTGAATCCCTTGGCCTTTTCCATCTGCTCGAGCAGCGCCTTGTGCCTGAGCCTGGCAACTGCTGGAACAGGCACCCACCTTCTGGGGTCCTTTTGAAATTGCCCCTCACGTTTTACGTCCTTTGGCAGGTTTCCCAGCTCCACAGGTCCCCTGACGTGAGAGGTCCTCGTAGTCGTCCTGATGATTACAGGCAGCTCCAAGGCCTCGGACAACTCAAAGGCCGCAATTGTCATGTCCTTGGCCTCTTGAGGAGAAGATGGTTCCAACATGGGCAAGTTCGCAAATTTTACATAGCAGCGATTGTCCTGTTCGTTCTGACTCGAATGCATGGAAGGATCATCTGCCGTAATTATCACCATTCCGCCCTTTACACCAACGTAAGCCAAGGTCATCAATACGTCAGAAGCCACATTCATGCCCACGTGCTTCATGCAAGTCAGGGAACGAAGGCCTGCTGCCGCAGCTGCAGCAGCCACTTCCATAGCCACCTTCTCGTTGGTGGAAAATTCAAAGTATATAGGCGCATCGTCCTCCTGGGAGATAAAAAACAGGTTGTTGCCTATCTCCGATGAGGGGGTTCCCGGGTAGGCGGCCGCCACTGCACAGCCCGCCTCCAGAGCGCCTCGCACAATGGCTTCGTTTCCCAAAAGGAGCATATTCTTTCCAGTTTTATCAGATAATAACGGGTGCATATTTCACTAACTCCTGTTCCAAAAGGTTGTTGTTTCTACTGTGCAAGCTCGGACATCTTAACCACATCTGTCACATCGAAACCCGAACCACTCAGGACCTTTGCCCTGGAAGCGTCTGTTCCAAAAAGCTGGTCTATCTCTATGGTGCCCTTGAGCTTGCCAAGGCCAAAGCCCAAGGATCTCTTTGTTATCGGGTCGATGATTTCCTTGCCCCTTGCATATACATTTAGCTTGTCACCAGGCTGTAGCCCAGTAAGCCTGCCTGAATTGAGATACACATGGCCATCCTCTACCTTGACTATCCTGCAAGACCATTCGGTGCCCCTGACCACATCCTTGGAGATCTTTTTTGCAACATCCTGAAACTGGTTTACGGTTGCTAAGTAAGAACCTATGAGCACATTTTCCGTTGCATGGATCACGTCGAGTCTAAGTGCGGAACGTTGCTCCTTGGGGGCAGCAGTGTTGCTCTGAGGGAAATAGACGAATATGTAGGCCTGGATGCCTGCAATCGCTGCAATCTCACGCCTTACCGAAGCCGAGGCCAAATCGGCCACAGAAAAACCATGTTCTTTGAGTAGCTCGGCAAGCTGCCCTGAATCGACTGGCACTATTCCATCTGTACGCCTTAGCGCTGCAGGAAGAAGAGAAAGCACATCAAGCCCAAGGTCTCCAAGAAGTGAGATGAGAACCACTTTTCTCCTGAGCACTGGCAAACCGTGGCTGTCTACCTGCCTTTCAGGAAGACCCTTGAGCCTCTGCTCCAGCTTGGCCAGTCTTTCTTCCAGCTCCTTTTCTCTTTTGCTACTGCCAAAGAGCCTGATCTTGTTGGTGGAGCCTTGTGTCTTTCTGAAGTATTCGGCTGACACGCCAAATGTAGGATCTGCAATGACCTGTTCATCAAGCTCTGCCTGACGCTGCTCCTCGATTTGCTCCTTGGTTGGTTCTGCCTTTTTACCAGTTTTCTCCCTGGAAGACTTCCCAGAAGAGAGGCCGGCACAAGAGGCCAGAAACAGTAAGCAGAAAAAAAACAGCAAGAATTTGCTGGCCGTCCCAAATTGGTCTGGTGTCAGCCTATTGGCAGCCCCAGAATGCAGTCCATTTCTCTTTGTGTTCATTATCAGGCAACTCCATAATCCCATGCCTGACCATCATTGGGCGGATTGGTCTTGACCTATAAGGCAATAGCCAAGCATAAGAGTTGATTTAAAAAAGATGTCCAAAATCTCAAAACTATAGACTTCCAGACCTTCAAGGTCAAGGAAACAGGAACGTTTACCCCAAAAGGCCAATAGCCCATTGATAAATTTTGAAAAATGACATGTGTGGGAATGGGAGAAACAAAAGAAAAAGGGGGCGTGTCCACCGCCCCCTTCCGGGCATATCATGCTAAGGGCAATGCCTTAGAAGCTATAACTTACATAACCCATCAGCATCTGGGTAGTAGAGCCCTGATCCCTGTATACATAAGGATCTTCATCGTCAAAATAATAGAGATAATAATTCAGGTTCAGCCCTATGCCATTATTCATCCGGTAGGAGGTGCCTATGGTGAAATCCACCTCTTTGTAGTCCAGGTCTGAATACTTATCCATGCCATTTAAATACGCCACGTCATAAAGATGCGGCATGTCTGGATTTACGGCAGACACGTCAAGATCCAATTTTGCATCGCCTGTTGGATACATAGAGGCAAAGCTCAGATCTGAGATATTTCCGTGACCTACGGTAAAGGCCAGATTTGTAGAAACATTCCAATTGGGCAGTATGGAATAGGAAGCGTTTGCATTGAGAGTGTGGGCTTCCGTGTGATAATCCATGTTTGTGTGTTCCGAACCAAACTGGTCCGTTGTGATGAAGTTGCCTCACCCATCGTATATGGCTATACAATACTGCGAGTCATAACTGTCGTACATGTATGTATAGCCAGCTGAAAGAACCAGGTCCTTCATGGGAGTAAGCACGCCTCCCAGCCCAGCCATTACCATGTTCTGTTTCCAGTCTTTGCCGTCCACGTCGCTGTTCTTGGCATAGCGGTATTTCACGTGGAAGTTGGTTGACAGGCTGTGGAGAGGATGCCAGTGGCTCTTTACCATGATTTCATGGACATACTCAGGCATATTGGACCTGGCAGCTGTTCTCTCTCCATAGATGGCTGGTTCGTAGGCCCTTTCCACATCGTAGAGCCCGGCAGGAAGGCCGGCATAAACCCCATAGCTTCCATCTGGGGTACACTCCGCATCCTTAAGGACATAAGGGTCATCCACATATTCAAACTTGTAATCAAAGTCGAATTTCAGATTGTGGTTCACCCTCCAATCGCTGGCAAGGCTGAACTTATGCTCCTTGGTGGCTTTAGGGACGTGATGATGCTCATAATTGTCCCTTTTTTCCCGCTCAAATTCATAACCAAACTTGAACTTTATACCGCGGGTCATTCTCCATGTTAGATCAGTGCCAACAATGTAAGAATTGCCATCATAGCCTGAGGACCTGCTTTCTTCCTCCTCAAAGTAAGACCAGCCGCTGTTGTTTATATAGCCCTCAGTCAGTGTGACATCTCCCCCTGGCGCACCAGCGGGATTCGTCCTCACATTTTTCTCTATGTCGACGGAATCATTGCTGAGGTTCTGATAACGGCCAAACAGATTGAAGGAGAAGGCCCTGTTGATCTTGCTGTGGAACTTGGCGTTTACGATATTGCTATGGAGATCGATCTCGTCTCCAAACTTGCCCATTAGTATATCGTATGCCCCATCCACTGTCTGGTTCGTATACTGGGAATAGATATAGTTTGCAGTAAAGATGTTATGGGCGTTCAAGTCCCAGCGGATCTTGCCCTTAAAGGAATCCTTGGTAGAATCTGGAGTGCGGCTAAAGGGCAGTTCTCCTGTGGTATTATCATACTGGAGCCTGTTCTGGAACAGCTCCTTGCCCTTTAAGCCGTTATATACAACGGACAAGTCCTCGTTGCTGGTATCAAATTCCCTGTGCAAATACGAAAATTCCATTGCGAGGGTACCAATGCGAAGGCTCGCCTTTGGTGAATAATCATTGGTCCTTTCGTTTATGCTCTGGGCATTTGACACCACATGGCAGGACAAACACTTGCTGTCTGTCATTGCCTGATCTTCACCCTTTCTCTGTTCAAACCGGTGGTTGAAGCTGAGCTTCAGCCCAGGAAACATGGGGATGTTGAAATCCACCTTGTTTTTCCACTCGGCCCTTGCAATACCAAAAAGCTCGTCGGGTGCCAGATCAGTATGATACACATTTGCCGTTCCTATGGTCTTGCCGCCATCTATATCGGCAAGCTCCGGGCTGCTGCCCCAGTTCGACCAACCGCTGGATGCTGGAGGAAATATATGGGCATTCAGGTTGTCCATATAGTCATGATCCAGCCTGTGATAAAACCTGCTGTAGTCGGTCTTGAAATTGATAACCCTCTTGAGAGAAACCATTCCTGAATAGTCTTGTTCGTACACATCCCTGTAAAGGGCATCTGCACTGAATGCAAAACCATCCTTCATAGCCTCAAGATTGCCGCCAAGATAAGTGGTCCACTTGTAACCAACAGGAGAGTTGTACTCTGTCCCACCTTTGGCACCGCTTTCGTCACTGTGAAGCTCTTGAAGGGTTGTGGTGGCTCCTGCTTTTATTTCGCCGGAATACCATTTTCCATCGTCTTTTGCGCAAACGGTACTTGCCCCGGCAGTTGCCAGCGCGAAAATCGCCGTCAGCATAAATACTGTGATCTTTCTCATTGGCTCACACCTCCTTGGCTTACCGGGTCAGTCCATGACCGCTCGTTACGGTCTGGGATGTGAAATCAGATCCATGTACATTCTGATGACACTGGGTACACTTGGTCATAAAGGATTGCTGGAAACCGTAATTTGTCCCAGGAAGCCTTCTTCCATTGTCATAAGGGCTGCCCCCGCCTGGGATGGAATGGCTCTCGAGGCTGGAAGCCCTCGCCGCGTGGAAGTGGGCCTCATGGCACTGGAGACAGATGAATGGCTCCTGTTGCTGAAGAAGATTGTTGGCCACTGTCCCGTGTGGGTCATGACAGATGAGACAGTCTTCGACAACAGGATCGTGTTCAAATACGAATGGACCCTGATACCTGGTGTGACACTTCAGACAAAGATCGTTGACCCGCTCATCAGTCCTCAACATGCCCTCCACCAAACTGCCACTTCCATGGGGATTGTGACAATCAGAGCAGGTCATCTTCCCTTCCTTTACTGGATGATGGGACATCAAATACATCTGTGCATTAACGTCTGCATGACATTCAGCACAAAGTTCTCTTTCTGGCATCTTGACCAGCAGCTCTTTGTTGGAATTATGATGTATCTTATGACATTCCGTACAGGCCACGTCCCTTTCTGCATGGGTAGAACCTGGCCAGTTCATCTGCTCGTCGATCTGGTGACAAGTGGTGCAGACGCCAGCGACCTCCTCGGCGGGTAATCCCTCCTCACCAAATCGTATGATCTTCTCGGTATCTCCCTCTCCGTCCACATGGAGCGATGCAGGGCCATGACACGATTCACACCCCTTTTTATATCCCCCGACCACTTCGAAATCGGCTATAGCCATGTGGACATTGTGTTTGTCATTCGCCATGTCTTCATGGCAGTCAAAACAGGTCTGGCTGCCAACATAGGTTGCACCAGGAGCAGCTGAAGGGGCCTTTATCACATTGGCCCTCTTGTCGAGCACCTGGGAACAGCCGACAACGAGACCTATACCGACTGTCAGAATGAGTAGCTTTCTAATCATAAAAATTCCCTCCGAATCCTCGTTGAATGTAAAAGGCGCCGGATGACAAACCGGCTTGTTCCTACACTCCCTTAACTCCTATCCGTTCCTGGTCTATCACCTCCTTTCTTTTTCCTGGTTTTACGATGGAGGACAAAAAAAACGCCCTCGTCTAATGAAAGACAAGGGCGTTAGAAAAACCGGACGAAATATGCTTTCTGCCTGACTCTATATTTTTTACAAGACCCGCCGGGCCTGTGTTTCATTTTGAATCAGTAGGCGAACAAAGACAATTTATCCTGCCCGCAAAATTCCTTGTGCATAAAAGTACAAAATCCTCCCTAACCCAATGAAATCAAATCACTTTAAAATAAACTGTCCTATTTAGACTACACGAGAAAAGATACATGTCAAGTGCAATAATTTACAAAAAATCTTTTTTATCTCATTATTAGTACGATAATTTTGGTTTCATTTTGCAGCAGTGGCGATTCATCCATGACCCATACAGATACGATTTTGGAGGCTTGATTGGCCTTCCAGGGGGATTTCCTCTTGCCAAAAACAAGATTGTCATCTAATCCTGACATGGGTCCTAATCCTGTTATTCACTTATCGGTTAAAAGGAAAATGTCTTTAGGCTGCTTCTATGGATAGAATTTTAGTTTGGAGGTGTAGCAGTGAAGAATAAAATCTTGAGCAGGCTTCTTATGCTCATGTTTCTCTATTTTTTCAGTATATCGACTACTGATGCATCGAGCCTTGGTATAATCTACCCATTGTACAGCTATCCGAACTGGTATGATTCCGACAGCTATATCTATGACGATGTGGCCTCAGCAGGCCAACAGGTGAAAATTACAACCATTATCAACCCTGACAACGGCCCTGGAGGCCCAAGCAGCCCAAACGGTGACTATCAAAGAGGGCTTTCCGACCTGTCCGCGGGAAATGTAGGCATGGTTGGTTATGTTCACACCAGTTACGGAAAGAGGGATATCGAGGAAGTCAAATCCGAGATCATTAAGTATAACGATAGCTTCAACACGGCAAACTTTAACGTAACAGGTATCTTCTTTGATGAAGTGAGTAGCTCAACAGACCATCAGGTGATGAATTACTACCGCAATCTTTATGACTTTGTAAAAAATGATATCCACTCCACCAATCTGGACATGGTGATATTTAACCATGGCACCCATGCGCCTTCATCCTATCTGGACTTTTCAGATGTCATGGTGATTTTCGAAGGCTCATACCAACAATGGACCGATTATGAGCCTGACGCATATGTGGAGGCTTATCCATCAAATCGTTTTGCAGCTTTCATCTACGATGTACCAAGCCCTGGTGATATGAAAACGAGCATCGATCTGGCAATGTCAAGACATGTGGGAAATGTATTTATAACAGATGACGCCCTTCCAAATCCGTGGGATTCCCTGCCCTCTTATTGGAAAGACGAGGTGTCCGATGTGGCCGCAGTGCCCTTGCCCTCGAGTGCGCTCTTTTTTCTGACAGGTTCCACTTTCATTTTTTGGTTTTGGGGCAAAAAAGACCCAAAAGTGATGAGCAAATAACAGGGCTCAGAAACTCGGCGCCTTTCGTATCATCATGGCAATGATCCTGATGTGGCCCTTTTCCTGTTCAGCCAAGATGGACATGGTTTTGACGATCTCACTATCTTCAGCCCTGGCAACCAGATTTTTATAAAGATCGTATGCCATGAACTCTATATCCAGTGCCAGCTCACAAAAATTCAGGTACAACTCCCCCTCCATGTCTTCAAGCCTTTTTATGGCCCCAGACACGGACAAGCCCCCTTCCATGATTTCCGCCTCGACCTTGTCAAACAACGTTTCAAAATCCTGGATCCCTGGAGTGTTTTTCTTCAAACAATGGTAGACGATCCTGGCATGGTCTACTTCCATGCCTGCCAAAGTCGAGGCCTCGCGAGCCAAGGCCTCGTGATCGAACGCCTTTGAACAAGCCAGATAAAAATTCCTGGTTCCCTTTTCCAATTCGAACGCCCTGAGTAACATCTGGGAAATATCCATTGCAGGAGGAAAAAGAGCCAGTTTGGGAAACTCAGGAAGCCTTTTGCCCTGCCACGACAATATCCCACCCTCAAGGTTGAATATGTTCCTTGCAGGCACTCCCATGTCTGCCACAAGGTTTGCTGCAATCCTGGAACGCCTGCCACTCCTGCAATAAAAGATCAGGTCCTTTTCAAGATCTAAATCGATAATGCCCGTTTCCACTTCCTTGAGGGGCAAAAGCAGGGCCCCTGGAATATGGGCCTGCTTGTATTCCTTGGGTTCTCTGACGTCCACAAGCTGATACCTGTCTTCCTTGGCATCAGCCATGTATTCCCTCAACTCCTTTGAAGAGATTTCTCGAACTCTAATGGTTTCCATATGTTGCTCCAAGATCAGGATTTTTTACGACTATGAATAGACGAGGGTCTGGTTTGCCGTTCGGCAAACATGAACAGGAATGTCAGAAAAGGTCTTTCGGCCTGCCATTAGAGAAGTAGTCGCCCTGAGGCAGGCCGAAAAAAGGAATAATCTTGCTTACAGCTCCACTGAGATCACATTTGAAACGCCGTCTTGCTGTTTCAACTGTTCCAATACTTCTGATGGGGCAGGTTCATCCGTGGTGAGAAGTATTACATTACGGTTGTGGCCTGGGTCCTGGCCAACCTGCATCCTGGCTATATTTATGCCTCCCTCTCCAAGTGTCGTGCCTATCCTTCCTATCACCCCTGGCCTGTCCTCGTTGTAGATAAGAAGCATGTGCCCCTCGGGCGCTGCCTCGAGGGTGAAGTTATTGATCCTTACAAGCCTTGGTTCGGTCTTTCCGAATATAGTGCCTGCAAGGCTGTTTTCTTCTTCCCCACTCGCCACCTTGACCTCGAGAAGATTATTGAAATTTTCACAGGTTTCGCTCTTCGACTCCACCACCTTTATCCCGCGATCCTTTGCCACGACAGGTGCGTTGACAAAATTTACGTCCTCTCTGAGCACTGGAGCAAGGAGGCTTTTCAGAATGGAGATTGTCACTGGGGCTGTGTCGATCTCGGAAAGATCTCCCTGATACGATATCTCCACCCTTTTCAGGGGACCATTTACCAGGTGGGCCAAAAAGGCTCCCATCTTGTCCGCAAGGTTCAAAACCGGACCAAGCACCTTCATGGTCTCTGCGCTTACAGACGGTACATTCACTGCATTTCGCACTTCACCTTTTGTCAGGTAATCTGCGATCTGGCGCGCCACAGCCACGGCAACATTTTCCTGTGCCTCCCTCGTGGAAGCGCCTAGATGTGGTGTACATATAAAATTTTTCAGCTTGAAAAGGGGATTTTCTATGGTGGTCGGCTCCTTTTCAAAAACATCCAGGGCCGCGCCTGCAAGCTTGCCAGAAGTAAGGGCATCGTATAGATCCGCCTCATTCACTATTCCGCCTCTGGCACAGTTGAGCACCATGGCGGAGGGTTTCATCTTGTCGAACATCTCCTTGTTGAGCATACCCCTTGTCTCCTCTGTGAGAGGGGTATGGACAGAAACATAATCTGCCCTTGAAAGCAGCTCGTCAAGGTCCACAAGCTCTATGCCAAGCTTGTCCGCCATTTCCGGATTCATGTATGGATCATATGCCATGACCTTCATCTTGAGGCCCTTGGCAAGCTGGCTCACTATGCCCCCGATGCGGCCACTGCCGATTATGCCAAGCGTCTTTCCAGCCACTTCCTGGCCCTGGAACTTCTTCTTTTCCCATTTGCCTGCCTTCATAGAGGCAGTGGCCTGGGGAATGTGCCGAGTCAGGGCCAGCATCATGGCAATGGTGTGTTCAGCAGCAGAATTGGTATTGCCGCCAGGTGTATTCATGACGACTATTCCCTTCTTGTTGCAGGCAGGGATGTCTACGTTATCGAGGCCAGTACCAGCACGTCCTACGACCTTGAGATTCTTGGCATGCTCCAAAAGATCTGCTGTGACCTTTGTGTTGCTTCTTATAACAAGGCCGTGGGCTTGCCCTATGATCTCCTTGAGTTCATCAGGAGAAAGTCCGAGTTTCTCTTCGACTTCAAGGCCGGCTTCCTTGAGGATCTCTATTCCTTCTTGTGCAATTGGGTCTGTGATAAATATCTTCATAGCTCTCTCGTCCTGTCCTTAGTACCAAAATATTTATTGGGTCGTCTCTCTTCTGTTAATTTGTGAACAGCCTGCATTACGCATCAGTTGTCGGCGAAATATTCCTCTGCGGCAGCCACTCCCGAGCCATAAGGGATTTTGTGGCCAAGCTGGTTCAGGGCCCGTTCAATGGCAGATATGGCAATAATCATATCCCATTCACTGAGGTATCCATAATGGGAGATCCGGAAGACCTTTCCCTTGAGATGGGCCTGGCCTCCGGCAATGGTGATGCCATACTCCTCGCGGAGAACCTTGACAACCTCTGTTCCATCCACGCCTTCAGGGGCCTTTATGACTGTTATGGCCTCAGAAGCATCCTTTGGAAACAATTCGAGGCCCATGGCGGCAACTGCCGTCTTGACCCCTCCAGACAGCCTCCTGTGATGTGCAAAAAGCGCCTCAAGCCCCATTGCCTTGAATTGCTTCAACACTTCTCCAAGGCCAATTATGAGGGAAACAGCCGATGTATATGCTGTGGTCTTTTTGCCAAGCGCCTTTCTCTCCTTCAAGAAATTGAAATAATAGCGGGGGCACTTTGCCTGCTCTGCAAACCTCCAAGCCTTGTCACTCACGCTCACCATAGAGAGCCCTGGAGGCAATGAAAAGGACTTCTGGGACCCGGCGACCACAACATCAAGCCCCCATTCGTCTGTCTTGAGGTCATAGACGCCCATAGCACTTATTGCATCCACAATGAGCAAGGTGTTTTCGCGCTTTGCCACTATCTGGCCCAATTCCTTTACTGGGTGCTTCACTCCCGTGGATGTCTCATGGGCCTGGACGAACACTGCCCGGCACTCGGGATGCTTGGAAAGGGCCTCCTCCACCTGCCCTGGCTCCACTGCCCTGCCCCATTCGACGTCTATATTTATAGTCTCCACTCCGTAGGTCTGGCACAATTCTGCCCACCGTTCGCCAAACTTGCCGCCTATCACGCAGATGGCCTTATCTCCAGGAGAAAGCATATTGCAAACAGCCGCCTCCATACCACCTGTGCCAGATGAAGCCATGATAAGTACGTCATTTTTGGTCTGATAAACATATTTGAGGTCTTCTCTCACCTTGGTCAGGATCTCGCTGAATTGTGGAGACCTGTGGTGAATGACAGGCTCTGCCATAACCAGCATGACATGAGGATCCACTGCCACCGGCCCTGGAGCCATTAAATAACGCTTCATTTCCTATTCTCCTCTCTAAACTTTTGTGCAGACTGCAAACCCCACCTAGCAGCCCTGCCATGAAAACACCGCCCTGATAACGTCCAGCTGCAATCTTCACGGCAATGATCTGCGCCCCTTTGGTCTGCAATAAACTGATAATTAACCATAAAAATCCAGCTCCCGGTTCATATCAAGACAGAATCAACAAATGATTTCAAAATTATTGAATTTTCACCTAATCTGTCCTCTTGTCAAGATTCAAAACCGCCCCAACCTCCGCCTCCTGGAGTCCTGATCTCAAGAACATCTCCAGAAAAGGCGTCCATCACGCATTTTCCAGGAAGCATCTCCCCTTCATTCCTGCCCTTTCTGAACAGGATATTTTCTCCCTTTTGGCCACTTCCACCCATATTGAGCCCCCAGGGTGCCAGCCTTCTCCTCTCAGTCAGAAGGGAAAATTTGCATTGGCTTCTGAACCTGTAGCGCCGGACAATGCCATCTCCTCCCCTAAACCTGCCTTGGCCGCCTGAGCCCCTCCTAAGACTGTATTGCTCCACCATCAGAGGGTATGCCTGTTCCAAGGCCTCTATGGGAGTATTGAGGGTGTTTGTCATGTGTACCTGGACCCCTGAAAGGCCGTCTCTTCCAGGCCTTGCCCCCATTCCGCCTCCAATGGTCTCATAATAGGTAAATTCTTTTCCCTCTGCGGTGCCTCCTATGGATAGATTGTTCATGCTCCCACAGCTTGCAGCTGGAATCACGTCGGGAAGAGCCACCGACAGGGCACCCAACACCGTATCAACTACACGCTGAGAGGTCTCCACGTTTCCTGCCGCCACTGGTGCCGGAGGCCTGGGATTTAGCAGACAACCTTCTGGAATCCTAATCTCGACAGGAGCCAGAGAGCCTGAGTTCACTGGATACCCCTCTCCCACCAAACAGAAAAAACAATAGAAAACCGCAGATCTCGTAACACTCTTTGTTGCGTTAAGGCTTGTTGCTACCTGGGAAGCCGTGCCATCGAAGTCGACTATGGCCTTCTTGCCAGCCACATCTATCCTTACCCGAATTGGCACGGGATCCGAATTTATACCATCGTCGTCAAGAAAATCCTCAAATCTGTAGCTCCCGTCCGGGATCTTCTCTATGGTGTTTTCCATGAACCTGTTTCCATAGGAGATGAGATGAGGAAGCAACTCAAAAAGACTGTTCTCTCCGTACCGGGCAAGCACCTCGTGAAGACGTTCCTCCCCCCTGAGCAGACAAGCCACCTGTGCCCGAAGATCCCCTGCCCTTTCACCCTGATTGCGCATCTTTGAGACAAGTGCATGAAGATATTCCTCCAGTATCTCTCCATTCTTAGAAAAATAGGTAGGGGTTATGACTATGCCCTCATCTTCGAGGCGCATGGCAAGCGCCATTGATCCTGGAACCTTGGCGCCCACATCTGCATGATGCGCCCTGGCAACGAGATAAAACAGGAGCCTGCCGTGGGTCTTACTGAACACTCCAGAGATCAGTGTTATGTCTGGAAGGTGGGTTCCTCCTGCAAACGGATCGTTGGTAATGATTATATCTCCTGGCGAAAGAACGAATCTCTTCCTTATTTCAGCAACAGTGTCCGGCATGGCACCAAGGTGAACCGGTATGTGGGCGGCCTGGGCAAGGAGCTGGCCTGAGGAGTCAAATATCGCACAGGAAAAATCACGCCTTTCCTTGATATTCGAAGAAAAGGCAGACCTTTGAAGCACTATGCCCATCTCCTCTGCCACAGAGACAAGGGTCTTGTTGAGCACCTCTATATCAACACTGTTTGCCATAAGGCCACCTTTAAGAATTGTTGTTCTTCTGTCTGAATAAATGCGTTGGACTCAAAAATTAATACTCGGAATATCAACGACATATCAGCGGCTATCTTTCTCCTGGGCTTTGTTCTGGAAAAGCAAACCTCCTGTCTTTCAGAGGCAGACTCAAATATCTAAGCCTTGTTATGCATGGGCCCAATATAAATCAAAATAGCCGGTAATTGACAAGGCAGAACTGCATGTTTAGGATAATTTCTACCTTTCACCCCAATCGCTGAAGTGGGCGATTAGCTCAGTTGGATAGAGCGTTGGCCTCCGGAGCCAAAGGTCGTGGGTTCGAATCCCGCATCGCCCGCCAATAATCTTTCCTTTTCATCCCATCTATGTAGGCTACATCATAAAATTTTTGGTTCTTCGGACAAAGGAGTATCCATGAACATGTACATGTAAAAATAAATTTCCATGTTGAACAGGGTATTTGGGCTCGGCCTCGGGCACTCAGATGCCAGAAGAAGTAAATTTTTCTTGAAACGTGAACATATGTTCACTATAATTGAGCCCATGAGCCTTACAAAAAGACAAAAAGAGATCTTCGAATTTATAAAGCAACAGATCCAGGAGCAAGGCATACCGCCTTCTGTAAGAGAGATATGCAAACACTTTGGCCTCAAGGGGCCAGCAGGGGTGCATAGGATACTAAAAGTCCTTGAAAGCCAGGGTTATCTCATATCAAGCCCTGGGAAAAACCGCACATGGCGACTTTCTGACACCACGCCATCGAGGCGTGGAATCCCGGTCCTTGGATCCATTGCGGCAGGGATTCCCATAGAGGCACAGCAGGAACAGGCCGAAGAGCTGCCAGTCGACTGCACCCTGTTTGGCCCTGAGGGCTGCTTTGGACTCTATGTAAAAGGGGACTCCATGGTGGGCCTCCACATAATGGATGGAGATATCGCCATAATAAGGCCCTGTAAGGATGTTGAACATGGAGAGGTGGCTGCCGTAATGGTAGAAGACGTTCTGCCAGAGGCCACCCTAAAGGTGGTAAAGAAAAACAGAGACGGCATAGAACTCCATGCCGCAAACCCCGGCTATGAACCCTTGGTGTTTACAGGCAGGGACGCAGCCAAGGTTAGCATAATCGGAAGCCTTGCCGGAATAATAAGACGCAGGTATTAGCGGCCATGGCTACCCTTTCAGACCCCTTTGTAAACATCGATGTCATGAGCAGCTTTTCATTCTTATGGGGCACGTTCAAGCCAGAAGAGCTGGTGGAACATGTGGCCCAAATGGGACAACGGGCCGTTGCCCTTACGGATGCATGGTCCCTTTTTGGTGCCGTACGTTTCTGGAAGGCATGCAAGAGGCACGGTATCCAAGGCATAATAGGTGTAAGAGTCAGGCTTTTCGGCCAGGGATGGGTAGTGCTTCTTGCAAAAGACTTTGAAGGTTATGGCAACATATGCAAACTTGCCTCCTTTGGCCTCCTACAAGATTCAAAAAATCCACGGGATATTCCCCTAAGTCTGGCTCAAAAGCACTCAAGGGGGCTCGTGTGTATCTGTGGAGTCCACGGCTCAAACATACGCCTTCTCGCATCGGAAGGCCTCATGGATGGAGCTGGCATAAAGCTTCTCGCCTTGAGGTCTGTTTTCAGGCAGAAAGATAGCCTGTTTCTGGCCATACAATCCCATGTGGCAGCAGACAAAAGGGCCAACCATATCCTTATGGATCTTGCCGAAAGGCTTGAGATTCCGCCTGTTGCCGTAAGCCACACCGCATTTTTGAGACAGAAAGACTTTTATCTCCATCAGATATTAGTTGGCATCCAGCAAAGGCACCACCACCTCGACATCCCCCCTCTTCCCAATGACTCCTTCTTTCTAGCCTCTTCCAAGGAGATGTTGAGCAGGCTCGGCCGCAGGGATCTTGTGGAAAGAAGCCTCGAGGTGGCCAATCTATGCAGCGGATTTTCATTCCCTTCAGAAAGGCTCAAGCCACCAAGGTTCAGAGATCCGAAAGACGCAGACGATAAGCTTGCCAGAAAGACCCTTCTCGCCCTTGCCAGAAAATTCAACACCATACCCCGGGACTACATCGTGGGCCTCGAGAAGGAACTTTCCGAGATAAGATCCAGAAGGCTTTCAGACTTTTTTCTACTGGTCTCGGAAATTTGCGCCTTTGCAAAGAAAAAGGGCATCCGCCACTCCATCCGTGGTTCTGCCGCAGGCTCCATGGTGGTGCATCTTCTTCACAATGGACCAGACCCAATAAGGCACAGACTCCTTTTTGAACGTTTCATGAACAGTGGGAGAAACGATCTGCCAGACATAGACATCGACTTCGACTCTGAAAGGCGGGACGAGGTCACCTCCTGGCTTATGGAACGCTTTGCAAGGCCTGCCAGGGAAGCCAGGGCTGCCCTTGTGGCCACTATCCACACCTTCAGGCCGAGAAGCTCGGTAAGGCTTGCGGCAAGGGCGCTAGGCTATCCCCTTTCGCGGATAAACCGTATCGTAAAGGCTCTTCCCTGGAGCCTCAGGGGCATAAGCCTAAAGAAGGCTGTGGCAAGGCTACCAGAGCTTAAGGATTCACCCCTCAAGAATGAACCTGTTCTTTTAAAGACTGCATCTGCCCTTGAGGGACTTCCTTTTCAGGCCTCTGTACATCTTGGGGGAGTAATCCTGTCAGCAGGCCAGATGGCCAATTGGTGCCCCCTGTGGATGGCTAGAAAAGGCTTTCCTGTGGCCCAGCTTGACAAGGATGACGTAGACTGGCTTGGCCTCCTGAAAATAGACTTGCTTGGCCTTAGGATGCACACGGCCATTGAAAAGGCCCTTTCTGTCTTGAAGCAGCAAGGAATAGACCTTGATATCGACGACATTCCCCTTGATGATGAAAAGACCTTTGATCTTCTATGCTCAGGCAGGACACTTGGGATATTCCAGGTGGAATCTTCTGGCCAGCGGAATCTCATTGGAAGGCTCCAACCCAGAACATTCGATGACATAGTGGCAGAGATCTCTCTTTTCAGACCAGGCCCTGTAAAAGGGAATATGGTTGCTAAATATGTAAGACGCAGAAACGGGCTGGAGCAGATAGATTTTATTCATCCAGACCTTGAGGATATAGTGGGAGAAACCTATGGAGTGATAGTCTTTCAGGAACAGGTGCTTCGCATTGTTGAGCGCTTTGCAGGCCTTTCGTATTCAGAGGCAGATGCCTTCAGACGCGCCATGACAAGGGGGCGTTCAAGGGGCGAGATGAAGATGCTAAAGAGCGCTTTTATCCAGGCCGCCCTGAGAATGGGCCACTCTGAGAGGGAGGCAGAGCTTGTGTTCAAACATATAGCAGCCTTTGCAGCCTACGGTTTCTGTAAGGCCCATGCTGTCGCCTTTGCCCACATAACGTGGCAGAGCGCCTGGCTAAAGGCCCACCATCCATCAGCATTTTATGTTGGCCTTTTGAATGCAGGGAATGTGGGTTCATATCCACCATTTGTGATCTTGAATGAGGCAAGAAGAAATAAAATTCATGTACTTCCACCCCACGTGAACAAAAGCGGCCTCCAATATCAACTCGAAGAAGAGGCCATACGGTGCCCCTTGCAGGTAATAAGGGGAGTGGGAATGGAGACAGCAGGCCGTATAGTGCGTGAAAGAGATGCAAGAGGAAGATTTGTGGCCTGGAGTGACTTCTTTTCCAGGGTCCAGATGCCTGTCCACGCAAGATACATGACAATACTTGCAGGGGCACTGGAGGGGCTTCCAGGCCTTGACAAAGATGAAGAAAGCGGACACAGGGCAGCTTGAGGATATATACCTTGAAAGGCTCAGCATGGAGGTCTATTGCAGGCATCATCCCATGTCGGGCCTGAGAATGGCGCTAAGAGACAAAGGCGCTATCACTGCGGCCGAACTCTTGCACCTGCCTTCAGGGAGCATGGTTTTGATATCTGGCCTTGTAATATTCTTCCATACGCCTCCAACAAGGTCTGGACAACGCATCATATTCGTAACCCTTGAAGACGAAACAGGCCTTTTCGATATAATAATACTGCCAAAGGTCCAAAGGAGATGGGCAAGATACGTCTATGGAAGCGAGATTCTCACCATACGTGGCAGGCTCCTGAGACAGGGCAGGGGAGGAATTTCCATATCCATCACTGCAGAACAGGTCATAACCGGCCTCAGCGGCAATTTTACAAGGCTCATGGAACTTATCGAGCCCCATCGCTGACTCAGGCCGAATTAGATCCATTCCATCGAGGATGGCATCCCACCTCAAACGCCGCTGGTGCTCTAGGATGGCCCTTTATCTATTCTATCCACCATCTTGACAAACCTGTCGAGATCGATATCCCTTGGAAACACCTCGGCGTGTCCTGGATCGGCCTTTATGCATTCATTCAAGAGGGACCTTGCCATATCCTGTCCAATCTCATAATAGGCCTCCCACTGAGCATTATCAAAAAACTGATCGGACGTGGGCTCATGGGGAAACCTGGGATGATAGAGCCTGTAGGTGTAGCTTCTTTGCCCTTTTTTAGGATTTTTTATCTCTTGCGGTGTTACAGATGCCTTGACATACACCAAGGTGCCCACAAACTTCTTCTCTCCACCAGGGTGTTCAGGCAGGTCACAGATATCTGCTATGCAGAATTGCCTCTTGGAAAAACCAAGTGTTGCACCAGGCCTTATAAGTTCCTCTGGATCCTTTCTGAATATGATCTCCATGCCCAACTCATTCCTGGCCCTCATAACAAGGTTTTTCAGATCGGAAAAGCTATACTTGGGATCTGCCCCGGCATCTATGGCGATTATGAGCCTGCACTTACGCCTTAAGAGTTCAAAAACACCAAGATTTTCTATGTGACCCCCATCTGAAAGGTTTACCCTCCATCTGTCTATTCCAGACATGTCGAACAATTCATACAAATTATAGACCGGCCAATAGGTGGGCCAGAAATATCTGATCCTGCCGACTCTGGCAAGCAACCTGTAGATGGAAAATGCAACCTTGTCGATTAGGCACCACTTTCTTCGAAACAGATATGGATTCAGCCCCCAGTAGCCGAGACGCAGGTTGAGAAGCGTCATAAAAAAGGCCGTCACCTTGCTGGACCTGTAACCCATTTCAGGGTTGAGGGCTGCTCCAGAAATGGTTATGGCAGTGGAAAGGGTCATCAATCTATATTCGCTCCTGTCCGTGGGAAGAAAACCCGTGAGTTTTGAACCGCAATAAAAGGGGGACAGGAGAAAATAGTCGCATGTCTTATAGCCGCTGTAGGGAAGTTTGCCATGGCTGGTTTTGGTGGGACCGTCCTGTGCGGTCTGGCCGCCACCAACACCAGGCCCTGTCCCTTCCTCGGCCTTGGCAACTCCCGAAAGGTTGAGTGTGGCATTAATCAGGGGATAAGGGGCTATGCCCCATGATCTGCCTTTAGAGTCTGGGCAAATTTCCCATAGGGTTCTCCTCGTCTTGCCAAACCACCTGAAGGCCTCTTCCAGACGGAAACGGTAGATCTGGCTTGGCGACAGTATGTTCGGGTTTGCAAATATACCAAGCAAGCCTGTGGCCAAGACGAGTATGCAAAATTCACTAAAGGCCCCTTCACCAACGAATTGAGGCAACATACTGGTCTGATTCAAAAGATAGAACAGGGCCGCGCCTGCAAGTGACAAGGCAAGGATGGTGATAAGCTGCTTTACAGGCCAAGCCCTATAAAACCTCAAGCCATGAAAAAAGTAATAATAATATGCGGTAACACAGAAGATCGCAGCGGCGAACGAAAATAACCCCTCGACCACCCTGTGTCCCATAAGGTGCTGGCCCGTCTTAAAAAGATAGAGCACACTCATAAAGGCAAGGAGGTACCACAACAGATGGAGAAGGCCTGTTGCCAGAAAACCACCCCCAAGGATTATCTTGTCCTTGAGCCTTTGCCATCCGTGTCTGCCTGGGACAAGATATGACCCATGGTCCTTTATGTGCTCTATATCAGCCCTCGTAAAAAGGTGCGAATAAGGATCTGAGCCATGAGATGGGCCATTGCCGTCTATCCCTATCCTGAGCTTCTCTGTTACATAGCTTCCGGTATAACCTCCTCCGGAAACCGTGGACATATAGTCGGTAAGCCTCAACACGTTATTTTCGTTGAGTATCTTGAGAAAACCTAGATTTATTGTGGCAGACCGTATCCCTCCGCCAGAAAGGGCTATGCCCAGCATGTCAAACGGGGCATCTTTGAGCAGATTTGGCTCGATGAACCTCACCTCCCCCTTTTCTGTATCTGCTGGTTCATCTGTCTCAAATCCGAGCCCAAGGGCCTTTCTCCTTTTTCTGATGGCCTGGATTTCATCCTTGTACACTTCAGGAAAATTCACATTTTCAGGCAGAATTTTACCGTTTTCCATGATCCTTTTTCTCCCGTAGGTCGACGTAGAGGCTGAAGAAGACATTTATGTGGAATATGAAGAAGATAAGGGCCTGTCGTGAAAAGAGAAAGACAATACGTGATACTACCTGTTGCCCCATGTAATGATTCCCATTGTTTGTTTTTGCCCTGCATCCTGTCTTTTGGACTGACAGCAAGGATCAAAAAAGATAAACTTTTCAAATAGCAATTAATGGGAATCCAAATTTAATATTTCTATCATTTTCATAACATCTAAATTTTGATCACGTCAACCGAAAAGGATGAAGGCAACTGCCCAAAAAGAAAAAGGCAGCCTGTCTCAAGGCTGCCTTTCACAAGTAAAACCCAAAATATGGAAACGACCAGCTCGTCTTTTTATCAGGCCTTCACCTCTATCTTTTTGGCCTTGCTTTCCTCCTTCTTTGGGAGTTTGATCTTCAAGATGCCCTTTTCATACTTGGCTTCTATCTTGTCGCTTTCCACAGGAACTGGAATTCTTATGGCCCTTTGGAAGGAACCACGCCTCATCTCCACCCTGTGAAAATTTTCGTCTTTTTCCTCCTTCTCTTCCTTCTTCTCACCCTTTATCACCAACATATCGCCTGAAAGGGAAACATCAATATCCTTGGCATCCATTCCAGGCACTTCAGCCTTTACGATAAGGGCATCCTTGGTTTCAGAAACATCGACTGCCGGCACCCAGCCTTCGGCCTTGGAAAAGATGTCTTTTTCACCAAAGAAATCCTCCCAAAGCCTATCCATCTCTTTCCTCAAAGTGGAAAGCTCATTCATGGGTTTCCACGGTGCAAGTTCAAACATTTTTTTGTACCTCCTTACCTTCTTATTTGTTAAAAAAGATAAGCAGCGACCTGAAGGAGTCAACATAGAGGGATATGGCATATTTTGAATGTGGCCCCATAAACCACTCTACTACGACAGGGCTAAGGGTCTTGAAGGACATCCATTTTAAGCTGTCCTCTCCAGTTGTCGTAGTGATCAACGGCCCCTCTGGCTGTGGCAAGACCACACTCCTCAGGGCAATGGTTGGCCTCAACAGGGCTATGGTTAAAGCAAGGCTGTTGGATCACGAAAGTTATCCTGAACGAAACCTTCCGTCATGGCGAGCGCAGGTAACCCTTCTGCTCCAGGACGCTCCATGCCTCCAGGGGACCATACTCGAAAACCTCACCTTTCCATTCGGATTCAAAAATGGCGGCCATAAAAGCTTTTCCAAGGGAAGGATCATGGAAACGATGAAAAGGGTGCAACTTGAGCACATCCCCCTGGACGCAGACGTCTCAAGACTTTCAGGCGGCGAAAGGCACAGGCTTGGCATTGTGAGGGGGCTTTTGTGGGCGCCTCGAGTACTCCTTGCAGATGAGCCCCTATCTGGCCTGGAGCCAGAACTTGCTGACAGATGCTTTGGTCTCCTCGTGGACTTTGCCAGGGAAAAAGACGCCATAGTAATTTGCGTCCTTCACCAGGAACGGTTTGCCAGACAGGCAGACCAGTGGCTCAGACTTGAACATGGCACACTACATCGAATTAACCCCGTTTGACCTTTTTCTTGCTATTGGCCTCATCGTAATAGCAGTAATCATCTCTACTGCCCTGAAACTAGGCCTTACCAAATCACTCACCCTTGCTGCTACCAGGTGCATGCTCCAGCTTGGCGCAATGGGCCTTATACTCAAAAAGATCTTTCAGATAAATACCCCCCTCTTGGTAATCGGCTGGCTCTTGATAATGCTGGTCTTTGCAGGCAGGGAAGCAGTAAGAAGATCCAAGACAAAATACAAGGGCATAAATCTTGACGCCCTGGCCACCATGACTGTTTCAAGCCTTGTGGCAGGGGGCCTCGTGACGCAGATGGTCATCAAGGTTCATCCCTGGTATGACCCCCAGTATCTCATTCCCATCTTTGGAATGGTTTTTGGCAATTCTCTCAACGGCATCTGCCTCTGCCTCGACAGACTCACGGAATACGTCAGGAGCAGGGGGCGGGAGATAGAACTGATGTTGACCTTTGGAGCCACAAGATCAGAGGCAATAAGAAGTGGTGCCCGCCAGGCAGTAAGGACCGGTATGATTCCTATAATAAACAACATGACAGTGGCTGGAATAGTCTCTCTTCCAGGCATGATGACAGGCCAGATAGTGGCAGGGGCAAGCCCTATGCAGGCGGTTGCATACCAGATTGTAATCATGTTCATGATAGCTGCTGCAAATGCCCTTGGCTCCATGTCTATCGCAACCCTTGCTGGAAGGAGGTTGGTCTCTAATTATGGAATTCAACTGCCAGAGGCCAAATAGGCACTGTTTTCTATCCCGAAGCGAAAGCCTCAGTCATGCCAGGAGACAAATTCCTCCAAAGGGGCCCGTGGAGTCCTGAAACTGTTTACCGCGGCCTTTTTATCTTCATATCCCATGGACATGCCGCAGACCAGGATAAATTCATCCGGGATGTCAAGGCATTTCTTGACAGCCTCCGGATAAGCGGCAAGGGATGCCTGTATGCAGGTTGAAAGCCCTGCTTCCACGGCGGCAAGGGCCAGGGTCTGGATGAATATCCCCATGTCCAGGAGAAACCCTGTGCCAAGGGCCCTGGGCATTGAGAAAAAGAGCCCTACAGGGGCCCCGAAAAACCTGTAGTTCTCCTCCCAGGCCTCCTGCCTGGCGTTGGAATCCCCCCTTTCTATCCCCATTGCGCTGTAAAGGGCTATGCCGCACTGAAACCGCCTTTCCCTGTACGGATTTATCCACGATTCCGGATAGTA
>Ga0256914_1000047_pt1 | contig 117230 bp, 118 predicted proteins | sample HulkmetaG_FD_191571 | JGI IMG/M metagenome (GOLD analysis project Ga0256914, IMG submission 191571) | Hydrothermal chimney microbial communities from Main Endeavour vent field at the Juan de Fuca Ridge, Pacific Ocean - Hulk | ecosystem: Environmental > Aquatic > Marine > Hydrothermal vents ...
CATGCCTCACGCAAAGTCCACTCCATGATCCGATCCTTACCTTTTAAGCCTGAGAAGCGTCCCAGACGTCGTAAGAGTCTCCTCCTGGCCAAGTTGCGGGATGATCAACTCTACTTTCCCGATCTCCTCTTCACCCCCAAGGGTGCCCCCCGGGGAGAGTATTTTCAGTTCTCTCTAGTTCTCCAATTCGATTCCAAAAAGAGCGCGAAGGAATGGCGTGAAAAGAGGGCCCTTCTGGAAAGTCTCATCGTGGAGGTGGGAGAAGGGTTTGATTACGCCGATTTGCGCACCCCCGATGGCAAAAGGCTTTTTAAAAAAGCCCTGCTACAGGCCTTGCGCCGAAAATACGGGTCAGAGATCCAGGATCTCTGGCTCACAGAATACAGTTTTGCCAAGGTAAAAGGCTTATGAAACCGTTGCTTCTGGTGGTAAAACAGCCGGGGTCCTGGGAGGTGGCTTTGATTCGCGCCTCAAAGGAGGTCAAGACCGGGCGTGAAGTGACTCTCCTTTTTCTGGGTGAAGCTGTAACTCGCTGTCCCCGTTGCGAACCAGAGCTTTTCCGGCATCTCCATCAATTTGTGCTCGACGGAGGACGTGCCGTCGTGTGCGTCAAATCCCTGCTGGAGAAGGGGATACCCGAGACTCGTCCGCCCGAGGTCTTTGAGAGAGTCCCAGATGGTCAGCGTTTTCTGGAGGAATTTAAGGGGGAATTGGTAGAAATTTGAAGGCTCCCTTCTCTTAGCCCTAACCCGGGGCCGATGGCGTCAAGGATTTTCAGGAGAGTGGGGACCTGCGGGGAAGAGGTATGAACAATGACGTGGCCACCCTTGAGGGTGGTGAGCCAGCCCAGGTGCCCATGTCCTTCGAGGATGAAACGCAAGAAATAGATCCGATGAGGATCGATCTGAAAATGGAGGTGAACTTCGGTGGTTGACACCTGGTTTGAGGGAGAATTACCCTCCTGGCTCATGCGGCCTTCTCCTTCTTGGATTTCAGTTCCTCCGGACGAGCCTAGCATCAAAAGATTGAGCCGGGAACTCAGGATTTCCCCTCTTCTGGCCCATCTTCTGATTGTAAGAGGCATAAAGGAGCCGGAGGAGGCTCATCGCCATCTCTATCCCCGCCTGATCTACTTTGCCGATCCCTTTCTCCTGCCTGATATGGAAAGGGCCATAAGGCGTCTGGTCCGGGCCGTTCGTCAGCGTGAGAAGATAGCTATCTATGGAGACTACGACGTTGATGGTACCACCGGCGCGGCGGTGCTTTACCTCTTCCTACGAGAACTGGGGCTTGATCCGGTGGTGCTCTTTCCTCATCGGGAGCGTGACGGTTACGGATTTCACGCCTCTTATCTGCCCCGCTTGAAACAAGAAGGGGTCAAGCTGATAATCACCACCGACTGCGGCGTTACTTCTCAGGAAGCCTGTTCTCTGGCCAGGGAGCTGGGAATAGAAGTCATTGTTACAGATCACCACGAAGTCCCTCCGAAACTGCCACCAGCTTTAGCGGTGATAAATCCCAAGCGAAAAGACAGTCGTTATCCTTTTCGGGAGCTGGCAGGTGTGGGAGTAACCTTTGCTCTGGTACGGGCTTTGAGGCAGGCCCTTTACGAAGAAGGCTTCTTTGAGGAGGTCCCCAATCTCAAACGTTATCTCGACCTGGTAGCTTTGGGCACCATTGCTGACATCGTACCTCTGACAGGAGAGAACCGGCTTATCGCCTGTTTTGGTCTGAAAGAGCTAACAGAGACCTCTCGTCCGGGCCTGTTGGCCCTCAAGGAAATAGCAGGCGTTCGGGGAGAGGTGGGCACCACAGAGGTGATCTACCGTCTAGCCCCGCGTCTCAACGCTGCCGGGAGATTGAAAGAGGCCCGGCTGGCTTTTGAACTCCTGGTCACCGACGAGCCTGCCAAGGCTGGAAAGTTGGCAGAGGAACTCCACCGTTTGAACGCCGAGAGACAGCGCCTGGAAGAGAGGATTCTACGTGAGGCCTTGCAACAAATCGAAGGACGTCTCTCCCCGGAGAGATGGGCTTACGTTTTGGCTGGAGAAGATTGGCCTTTAGGCGTGATAGGGATCGTGGCCTCCCGCCTTCAGGAGTTCCTCTATCGGCCGGTGATCCTTCTCACGAAAAGAGAAGATGTTTGCCGGGGCTCCGGACGCAGTATTCCAGAAGTGGATCTTTACCGATGTCTGTCCCTTTGTCGCGAACACCTTTTGAGTTTTGGAGGACACCCAGCGGCAGCTGGTCTCAAACTTTCTCTGGAAAAACTTGAGGATTTCGTCCGCTCTTTTGAAGAGATCGTGGCCCGGGAGATGGCTGGAGAAAGGCCTGTTCCCAGTCTTCGTCTCGACGCCTGGGTGAAGGTGAAGCACCTCTTGGATCCCCAGTTTATCGAGGGTTATATCCGTTTGGGACCCTTTGGGCCAGGTTATCCAGAACCCCTTTTTGGTTTGCGAGGCTTTGAGGTCAGGCGTCCCACCATTGTGAAGGACAAACATTTCAAATTCTTTCTCTGGCAAGAAGGACTTAGTCTTGAAGCCATCTGTTTTGGTTTTGGTCCGGAGATACCGCAGGCGGTAAGGGCTTTGGCAGGAAATCTTGATTTTTCTTCCTTTCAGGGAAGGCAGTATCTCCAGTTCCGCGTACGGGATCTAAAGACGAACCCTTTGGGAGACGAAAAGTAGAAAGGATCAGGGGTTGACAATCACCGGCGATGCCCGTTATTTTTAGCTGCGCTGGGTCGGTAACTCAGTTGGTAGAGTATCGGCCTTTTAAGCCGAGAGTCGCAGGTTCGAGTCCTGCCCGACCCACCAGGCTTTTATAGAGAACAAGGTGTCCCCGTCGTCTAGCCAGGTCCAGGACACCGGCCTTTCACGCCGGCAACAGGGGTTCAAATCCCCTCGGGGACGCCATTTATCCTTCCCTCAAAGGCTCCTCCATGGAAATCAAGGTCCTGGCGGCTGAGAGTCTTGGTGTCCGTTCGATGGCGGTCTTGGTGCGGACGCCAGATGTCAGTTTTTTGATTGATCCAGGAGCGGCTCTGGGGCCCAAACGATACGGGCTGCCACCAGATGAATTGGAATGGAGGAGACTTCGGTCTCTTAAAAGAGAGATTCGTGATCTCCTCCAACATGAAGCCCAGCTGGTGGTCATCACGCATTATCATTACGATCATTACGATCCAGAATGGGCTCGTGATCTCCGAGGGAAACGCGTCTTTCTCAAAGATCCCCACCGAGCCATCAATCGTAATCAGTCCAAAAGGGCCAAGGAACTCTTGAAGAGGTTGGCAGCCCAAGGTGCCCTATGGCACGTAGCTGAAGGCCGGCGAGAGCTGTTTGGGGGGACCGAAATCGTTTTTTCACCTCCGCTCAACCACGGTCCAGAAGAACGCTTTGGAGCGGTGGTGTCGGTGGCTGTTAAATCCGGGGGGCGGGTCTTCCTCCACACTTCCGATGTTTCCGGACCGGTTCAGGAAGAAGCCCTGCATTTCATCTACCAGCACGAACCACAGATCATCCTGGTCGATGGTCCTGGCACCTATCTGGGGCCACGTTTTGGACTGGAGGCCTCAGAGCTTGCTCGAAGTAACCTGGTTCGCCTGGTGGAGGATCTCTGTCCAGAATATCTCCTCCTGGATCATCACCTTCTGCGAGACCTGAACTGGAGGAGATGGGCAGAGCCCATCTTTGAGGCTGGCTTCAAAAAGGGAACCAGGGTCTTGTGCGGGGCGGAGTTCATGGGCTGTGAACCCCTTCTCCTTGAAGCCGAACGGCGAGATCGCTATAAAAATCACTCAAAAACGGTTGACACCCGACTCATACCTGGTTAGGTAGCGCCACAAAGTTTTTTAAGGGGGAGAAGTATGAGTCTTTCGAGTTTTCTTTTCACTTCCGAGTCTGTTACCGAAGGGCACCCCGACAAGGTAGCAGACCAGATCTCAGACGCCATCCTGGATGCCATCATTGAAAAAGATCCTTACGCCCGCGTGGCTTGTGAGACCTTGGTCAATACCGGCATGATTCTGATTGCGGGTGAAATTACTACCGAGGCCCGGGTGGATTATCCCAAGATCGCTCGAGGAGTGGTGAAGGAGATCGGCTACAACCATTCGGATCTGGGTTTCGACTGGCAGACGTGCGCCGTGCTTACCAGTATCGACCGGCAAAGCCCTGACATTGCCATGGGGGTAGATCGGGGCGAGGAGATCGGAGCCGGAGACCAGGGTCTTATGTTTGGCTACGCTTGTGATGAAACCCCGGATTTCATGCCCATGCCCATCTGGTATGCTCACCGTCTGGCCATGCGTCTGGCAGAGGTGCGCAAAAAGGGCATCCTTCCCTTTCTCCGACCTGACGGAAAGACACAGGTCACCGTAGCCTATGAAGACCGGCGCCCCAAGTACATCCACACGGTGGTGATAGCCGCCCAACACGAACCCTGGGTGGAATACAAGGAACTACGCGAGGCCATCATCGAAGAGGTCATTAAAAAGGTCATCTCTCCAGAACATTTGATCTCCGAGACCAAGTTTCTGGTAAACACTACCGGGCGTTTCGTGATCGGAGGCCCCTTGGCGGATTGCGGGATGACCGGGAGAAAAATCATCGTTGACACTTACGGCGGCCGCGGACACCACGGCGGAGGGGCTTTCTCCGGCAAGGACCCCACCAAGGTGGATCGCACGCCTTCTTATTACGCTCGTTACGTGGCCAAGAATATGGTCGCCGCCGGAGTGGCCAGGGAGCTTGAAGTTCAGGTGGCTTACGCCATCGGGGTCCCGGAGCCTATTGCCATCAACGTAAACACCAATGGTACCAACAACATTCCACTTGAGCGGATCGTTGAGATCATCAAGGAGCTCTTTGATTTCAGGCCCCGTCACATGATCGAATATCTGGACATGCGGCGTCCTATCTACCGGAAGACTGCAGCCTACGGACACTTTGGCCGTCTGGAACCGGAGTTTACCTGGGAAAAACTCGACATGGTGGAAAAGATCAAAGAGCTGGCCGATCTCTAGATTCAAAGCTCTCATCTCGCAATTAGAGCCTCTCTTTCAAAGAGAGGCTCCTTGTTTTTCTAAACGCCGCTTAGCAAGGAGGAAGAAATGAAATATGACGTAAAAGACCTTTCCCTGGCGGAGAAGGGCAAGCTTCGCATCGAATGGGCCGGGAGGGAGATGCCGGTTCTTAGGCAGATCCGTGAGCGGTTCGAACAGGAAAAACCCTTGTCCGGGATTCGTATCGGGGCCTGTTTGCACGTGACCACGGAGACCGCCAATCTCATGGATGTCCTCAAGGCTGGTGGGGCAGAGGTGGCCCTTTGTGCCTCAAACCCCCTCTCCACCCAGGACGACGTGGCCGCAGCCCTGGTCAAGTTTTACGAAATTCCGGTCTTTGCCATTCGAGGTGAAGATCGCGACACTTACTACGCCCACATCAAGGCTGTGCTTGAGATGGAGCCCCACATCACCATGGACGACGGGGCAGACCTTATCTCTACCCTCCACGCCGAGTTCCCCGAGCGCACGGAAAACGTCATCGGAGGGACGGAGGAGACAACCACCGGAGTTATCAGATTGAGGGCCATGGCCAAAGACGGAGCATTGAAATATCCGGTGATTGCGGTGAATGACGCCTTGACCAAACACCTCTTTGACAACCGTTATGGCACTGGACAATCCACCATCGATGGTATCTTGCGAGCCACCAACCGGTTGCTGGCGGGTTCGATCTTCGTGGTGGCGGGTTATGGCTGGTGTGGCCGGGGGGTGGCCATGCGAGCCCGCGGCATGGGAGCCCGGGTGATTGTGACTGAGGTGGATCCACTTAAGGCGCTAGAAGCGGTGATGGATGGTTTCGATGTCATGCCCATGGACGAAGCAGCGGAACGGGGCGACTTCTTTTGCACCCTCACCGGCGATATCAACGTCATTCGCAAGGAACACTTCCTCAAGATGAAAGACGGGGCTATCGTTTCCAACTCCGGCCATTTCAACGTGGAACTCGATCTCGAGGGTCTCAAAGAGATTTCAACCGGAGTGCGGCGCATTCGTGAACACGTTGACGAATACACCCTGGTAAACGGCCGGCGGGTTTATGTCCTGGCTGAGGGGCGGCTGGTGAACCTGGCAGCTGCTGAGGGGCACCCCTCTGCGGTGATGGACATGAGTTTCGCCAACCAGGCCCTTTGTGCGGAGTATCTGGTCAAACACGGCCGCAAACTGGAGAAAAAGGTCTACAAGGTGCCAGACGAGATAGACCGTGCCGTGGCGGAGATGAAACTCTCGGCCATGGGTATCCGCATTGATCGTCTTACACCGGAGCAGGAGAAATACCTTTCCTCCTGGGAGATGGGCACCTAGATGAAACCTATTGCTGTGTGTCTGGTAAGCGGCGGGCTTGATTCCTGTGTGGCTGCAGCGGTGGCAGCCAGGGAATGTGAGCTCGCCTTCCTTCACGTCAATTACGGCCAGCGCACCGAAGCCCGAGAACTCAAAGCTTTCCACGAGATAGCGGATTTCTACGGGGTGAGACTGCGCCTCGTGGCAGAGGTTCCAGCTCTCAAGCAAATCGGCGGTTCGGCCCTTACGGACCAGAAGATCGCTGTGCCTGAAGGAGAGATCTCAACGGATCGTATCCCGGTAACTTACGTTCCCTTCCGAAACGCCCATTTTTTGGCCATTGCGGTCTCATGGGGAGAGGTCCTGGGAGCCAGGTTTATCTTTATCGGGGCCAGTGAGGTGGACTTCTCAGGCTATCCTGACTGTCGGGCCTCATTTTTTGAGGCCTTCAACCGGGTCATTGAAGAAGGCACCCGTCCGGAGACCAAAATTCACATCAAGACCCCTTTGATCAACCTCTCCAAGGCCGAGATTGTAAGGCTCGGGGTGGAACTCGGTGCCCCCCTACATCTCACTTGGTCCTGTTATCAGAGGGAGGACGTGGCCTGCGGACGGTGTGAGTCTTGTCTCCTGCGTTTGAAAGGTTTCCAGGAAGCTGGTCTCAAAGACCCCATTCCTTACGAATGATTCCCTTCCCGGATTTCAGGCTCTTCAAACTCCTCATCACATCTGGAAGTCTTTCGGGTTCCTGGCTTCGGTAAGTTGGTAAACAGGCCTGGTCCGGCGGGAAGAAGATGGTATTTTAACGCCATGGCCAGAAAGCTTTTCGAGTGTCAGCGCTGTGGTTTCTGTTGTCAGGGTGAGAGCACCGTTTCCCTTTCTCCTGAAGAGCAAGAACGCATCGCCCGTTATCTCAATCTCAGTTTGGAAGAGTTCCTTTCCAGATACACGGTGCGCCGCGGAAAACGCATAGAGATGAAAACAATGGCCGGCCACTGTATCTTTTACGACGAAAAAGAAAGTCTCTGTCGGATCCATCCGGTCAAGCCCTTCCACTGTCGCCAATGGCCTTTACATCCAAGCATCCTTCGTGATGAAGAGAGCTTTGAGATCATTCGTCGCACCTGTCCCGGATTTGCCAAAGAGGCCACCTGGGAAGAGATCAAGAAACTCCTAAAATCCGAGCAATAACCCCAAACGATAGATGATAAAGGCCAGCAGCCAGGCCAGGGCCAGTTCGTAGGCGATGCAGAAGGCGGGCCACTTGAGGGCTCCGGTCTCCCTCCAGATCGCAATAACCGTCGCGATACAGGGAATATAGATCAGCACAAAGACCATGAAGCCCAGCGCCACGCTCTTTGAAAATCCGGCCTCCCGCAACCTTTCCCGCAGAGAGTGGGTGTCTTCGTCCTGTACCTGATAAAGCACACCCAAAGAGGAGACGACCACCTCTTTGGCTACGAACCCTGTAGCCAGGCTCACGCCCAGACGCCAGTCGAATCCTAGGGGTTCCATCACCGGGGCCAAGGCTCGGCCCAGGTGACCGATGTAGCTTTTTTCAATGGGAGGGGCCTGGCCATTGACCCTGGGAAAAGCCGTGAGACCCCACAGGATGACCGAACAAACCAGGATAACCCCGCCCATTTTCTGGAGATACACCTTGGTTTTCTCCCACATGTGGAGGAGGAGCCCCCTCAGAGTGGGCATACGGTAGGGAGGTAGTTCCAAGACAAAGGGGGTGTCTTCTTCCTTGATGAGTACCCGGCTGAAGAGTTTTCCAAGGATCATGGCCAGCCCGATTCCCAGGGCGTAGATTCCGAAGACTACTCGGCTCTCCTGTCCTGGGAAGAAGGCCCCGGCGAAAAGGACGTAAACCGGAAGTCTTGCCGAGCAACTCATCAAGGGATTGATGATAATGGTTAACACGCGATCGCGATGGGTCTCGAGCGTACGAGTGGCCATGATAGCTGGCACGTTGCAGCCAAAGCCCATGAGCAGAGGAATGAAAGATTTGCCGTGGAGCCCCAGGAAATGCATGACCCGATCCATAATAAAAGCGGCGCGGGCCAAATAGCCAGTATCTTCAAAGATACTAATACCAAGAAAGAGAAAGAGGATGTTTGGCAAGAAGACCAGCACCCCCCCCACTCCTCCTACGATGCCGTCCACCAGTAGTTCTTTGAGGAGGCCATCGGGGAGTTTGGCCGAGAGGAGACGAGCCAGGAGGTCGACTCCATATTCGATGGCTGTTACAGGGTAGGCGGCCAGGGTAAAGGTCAAGTAGAAGAGGGCGTACATGGCCAGGATGAAGATGGGAAAGCCCAGGAAGCGGTGGGTAACGATGTCGTCGATTCGGTCTGAAAGGGTGCGGCGGTCAATGGGGGAGACCTTCACCACCTCTCGCAGGGCCCCGGCGATGAAACCATAGCGGGCCTCGGCGATGATGGCCTCTGGTGTGTCATCCAGAAGTTCGCGGAGTCTCGTCTCACTCCGACGCAGCTGTTCAAGGACCTTTTCACTCCCCGGGATGGTAGAGATCCGTTTCAGGATTTCGCGATCATTTTCCAAAAGTTTGATGGCCAGCCAACGGGCCGGGTATTTCTGGCACAAGGGCTCTATCTTTTTGATTTCTTCGACCAGGGTTCGAATTTCTCTTTCTACTTCCGGACCATAATTGATGCTCACCGGGCGGGTCTTGATCTTTCCTTCGGCCACGGCCACGATGGTTTCCAGTAATTCGTCGAGTCCGAGGCCCTTGGTGCCCACCGTGGTCACAATGGGTACCCCGAGGAGGCGGGAAAGGAGCTCGGTGTCAATGATAATGCCTCTGGCTTTGGCTACGTCTATCATGTTCAAGGCAAAAATCAGGGGGCGACCGAGCTCCATGAGCTGGACAGCTAGGTAGAGATTTCTTTCCAGATTAGAGGCATCGATGACATCCACCACCACGTCCGGCTGGTCTTCCAGGATGAAGTCTCTGGCGATGATCTCTTCGATGGAATAGGCCGTGAGGGAATAGATGCCGGGGAGATCTACGATACGAATGTGGTGATCTTGATAGACGAGATGGCCTTCTTTTTTCTCCACCGTAACGCCAGGCCAATTCCCCACCTTCTGCCTGGCACCGGTGAGAGCGTTGAAAATGGTGGTCTTCCCGGCGTTGGGATTGCCGGTTAGAGCAACGGTGATCTCCATTCAGGAGACCTTTTCTACTAGAATCTTGGCCGCCTCTTCGTGGCGGAGGCTGACGTGGTATCCCTTGATTTCGTACTCCACTGGGTCTTTAAGGGGAGCGTACCTGATAACCTTCACCTCGGCACCCGGGATGAAGCCCATTTCCATCAAACGGAGACGAAAGGGACCATTGCCCATGATCTTGACAATGCGACCGACCTCGCCCGTACGCAGATCTTCCAGACGCAAACCAGCCATCACTCTCCTCCAGCCACGTTAGGAGATTTCCTTTTTGAGGCACTCCGGGCAATAGCCGATGAGTTCAAACCGAAAACCTGTGAGACGATAACCAAAACGTTCGCTTACATCGCGTTCAATCTCTTGAAGACGGTCGTCTGTGAACTCATCCACCCGGCGGCAGGCCAGACAGCGCAGATGGGCGTGGGGTTCGTGGCCATAGACGTGTTCATAATGCATGTGGCCGTCTTCGTGATAGACTTCCTGAATGAGGCCACAGTCTTTGAGGAGGGGGATGGTGCGATAGATGGAAGCCTTGGAGAGCTTTTTCCCCTTGTTGCGAAGGCGTAAATAGAGTTCATCAACATCGAAGTGGTCGTGGATCTCAAAGATCTCGCGTACGATAATCTCCCTTTCCGGAGTGAAACGCAGTCCCTTGCGCCTGATATATTCCCGAAAGATGTCAATCTCTGGCACGTGTTCGCTCTCTTGTTCCTTGTTCTTTTTGCCTCGCGCCATGAGCAAATTTCTCCTCTTTTGAAGAATTAACCTTCGATAAAATGTAACAGTTGAATTTCTTTAACAATTTCTTAACAATTAGTAAAAGATTCGTCCCTCCCTTGTCAAGCGTTGCTTTCAAGCCAATTTGATTTCAGGCCGATTCCCTTGAAGGAGAAAATTTTTTCAAGGGCTCGATTATGCCAGAAAAACGGGGTTTGTTACTCCTGAATAGCTACACACCAGAAAATGACGAAGAAATTGCCAGGTTTTTGAGACCTTATCTTCGGGGCAATGGAACAGACCTGGAAAAGATAAGGGAAGTCCTTCGTAAGGCCCCTCTCATCCTCAAGCGAGATATCGAAGAACGAGAAGCTCGGTTTTTTCAAGAAAAATTGGCCTCTCTTGGAGCGGAGGTCGTATTCATTCCTCATCAAGACTGGTCTCAAGAAAGCGGTGGCAAACAGACAGGGAGTGAGCCGCCGGGAGAGTCTCGAAGCGAAGGAGAAACAAAGTCCAGCTCTCAGGGGCCGAGTCTTTCGGAGACCGAAAGGAAGAGTCCTCCACCGGAATACTTACTGGAGGAACTCCTCTCTGAAAGCGAACCCCTTGAACCTCCTCGTCCGCCTCTGTACGAACGGTTGAAAAGACGGCTGAAAGAAGAATTCTATCAAGTAAACAAAGAGTTTTGGCTTATTCTTTCTCTGGTGAGTATCATCGCTCTGATGAACTATCTAGTGGATTCCCAGCGCCTATTGTTGAGCTTCTACATCCTGCCCACCGTGCTCTCGGCCTATTATTTTGGGAGGCGACACGCGGTCTTCACCGCCTTGGCCAGCATCACCTTGGTCCTCTTTATTCTCTACTATCTTCCCCGTCTCTTTCAGACCGAGCCTATTTTGCGGCTAGGTCCTGAGGGATGGCGCGAACTTGTAGTGTGGGGTGGAATTCTCATCATTACGGCCTATGCTATGGGGACCCTCTATGAAAAACACCGGGATAAGATCCGCGAACTCCAAAAGACCTATCAGGGTATCCTGCTGATCCTGCGTCACTTCATCTCCAAGGACGAATACACCGAAAATCACTGCTATCGGGTTTCCATCTATGCCGTGAAGATCGCTCAATACATGGGGCTGCCAGAAGAACGCATCGAAGACCTTCGGGCGGCAGCTCTCCTTCACGATATTGGCAAGCTCAAGATCAGCCGAGAAATTCTTTACAAAGCCGCCAAACTATCCCAAGAAGAGTTCGAAGAGGTTAAGAGACACGTTACTGCGAGTGCCGAACTGCTGGAACCTATGCAGGGGGCTCTGGGTCGCATCATTCCCATCATCCTGGCGCATCACGAACGATGTGATGGTTCGGGTTATTTGGGACTTGATTGCAACAAGATTCCCGTTGAAGCCAAGATATTGGCGGTGGCGGATGTTTATGACGCTCTGGTGAGTGACCGGCCTTATCGCAAGGGTCTCCCTCCCTTTGAAGCTAAGGAGATCATTGTTAAAGGGGCTGGCAAACATTTCGATCCCAAGGTGGTGGCGGCCTTTGTCAAGGCCTTTGATCGGGGTGAGATGGATGTCCCCCGCATTGTGGTTTGAAACTTGTCTACGAGATGAGACGCGCTAAAATTGGAGCCTCATGATACCCGGTCTCATTCCCCAAAAAGATGGTTCCTTCGCCATTAGCGTTGAGCTTCCGGGGACTACGATTTCGTCCACGGTTCTCAAGGTTTTGGCGGAGCTAGCTAGCGAGGGAGTGATAGTCCATCCCACCACGGCCCAAAAGATTATGCTTTTGGGTCTTTCGGAAGAGCAGGCCAAGGAAGCGCTTGCCCGGCTTGAGGCGGCGGGCGCCATGATCCGCAAATCTGGAAAGAGTCTTCAGCCGCGCACCTGTGTGGGATTGCCCTATTGCAAAATCGCCATCAGGGAGACCTTTTCCCTTTCGCGTGCCATCTACCAAGCCTTTCCCAGCGAAGACCTACCCCATAAACTCAAGGTGGCGGTGGCAGGTTGTCCGGCCTGCTGTTCCTGGGCCAATATCATTGACTTGGGTTTTGTGGGGGCCAGAGAAGGATTTAAGGTTTACGTAGGGGGTAAAGGGGGCTATCAACCCCGTTTCGGACAGTATCTGTCCACGGTAACCAGCCAGGAAGAAGCCCTTTCTCTCATGCGCGGGGTGCTTCGTTTCTTTAAAGAAAAGGGGCAGAAGAAAAAACGCCTGGCAGTCCTCCTGGAAGGAGGAGGGCTGGAGGAGCTTAAAAGGTCTTTGAATCTCTAATACCAGCCCGCGCCGAAAAGCGCCTCCTTGGCCTCTTTCAAAGTCTGCTGGGCAAACCGACGGGCTCTTTCATTGCCTGTGGCCACGATTTCTTCAAAGAGTCCGGGCTGTGATTCAAGGGTTTTCCTCCGCTCCCAGAGAGGTCGTAGGCTCTCGATGACCTTTTCGGCTAATTTTTTCTTGCAGTCTTTGCAACCCAGTTGGGCTGCTTTGCAGGCTTCAATCACCCCGGTTTGTTCTTCGGGGGTGAAATAGAGACGAATAAGATTGAAGGCCACGCAGCGTCTTTCTGGATCTCCCGGATCACTTTTTCGCGGGCGCTCGGTATCAGTCACCATGGAAAGGATTTTCTGACGAACGGTATCTTCGTCATCCGTAAGGAAGATGGCGTTGCCAAAACTTTTGCTCATTTTACGACCATCTATCCCCGGGACCTTGGGAACCTCGGAAAGTAAAGGCTCGGGGAGGGGAAAGACCTCGGTCTGGTAAAGATAATTAAAGCGTCTGGCTATCTCGCGGGTGAGTTCGAGATGGGGTAACTGATCCACTCCCACTGGCACGCGATGGGCTTTGTAAATCAGGATGTCGGCAGCCTGAAGCACCGGATAGCCCAAAAATCCGTACGTGGCCAGGTCCTTCTGTTTGAGCTCGCGGATCATGTCCTTGTAAGTGGGGTTTCGTTCCAGCCAGGAAACAGGCGTTATCATGGCAAAGAGGAGATTGAGTTCAGCGTGTTCCTTGATGGCTGATTGGACAAATAGGACGCACTTTTCTGGATCAAGTCCTACGGTGAGCCATTCCAGGAGGAGCTCCTTAGAAAAGGAAGGGATCTTCTTGGGATTTTCGTATTCGGTGGTAAGGGCGTGCCAGTCGGCTACGAAATAAAAACACCGGTACTCCTCCTGCAGGCGCAGCCAATTCTGGAGCACGCCGTGGAGGTGACCCAAATGTAAGGGACCGGTGGGCCTCATACCGCTAAGGACTCGTTTTTCGCTCACAGCCAGATGCCTCCCCGAAAGATCTGACTCAGATAAAGGATCGCCGGGAGTATAATTTTTTGGATAGCCCCTGTAAAGATGAGAAGGAGCAGGATGAGGAAACCATAGGGCTCAAGTCGGGCGTATTTGAAGGCCAGGGGACGGGGTAAGAGACCAGTCAAGATGCGACTGCCATCGAGCGGAGGAATGGGAATGAGATTGAAGACCGCTAGACCGATGTTTAATTGCACTCCTAGGGCTAGCATCAACGCAATGGGCCGACCGAAGAATACCGTGGCCTCCTTCCCCAACAGAGAAAAGGGCCAAATTAGATAAGGCAGGAACTTGAGGAGCAGCCCACACAGGGCAGCCAGAAAGAAATTGGCCAGGGGGCCGGCGAGAGCCACCCACATCATGTCACGTCTTGGATGACGAAAATGGCGTGGGTCAACAGGTACGGGTTTGGCCCAGCCAATGGCCTGGGTAAGGATAAAGGCCAGGGTTCCAAAAAAATCGAGGTGTTTGATGGGGTTTAAAGAGAGGCGACCAGCCATTTTGGCGGTGGGATCTCCCAGATGATAGGCCACCAGGCCATGAGCCACTTCGTGTACGGTGACGGCGGCCAAGAGGGGGACCGCCATGACAATCAGGATGTGAAGATCAGGTAGAAAAGACATCAGGATACTCCTTTTGCAAGAAGGTCCATTCTTCGGTTTCGTTTTGCACCAAGCCGTCGAGTCTGGCAGCGCGCAGTCTTTTTAACATCTCTCCAAGCTTTGGCCCAGGGGGTACGCCGGCTTGGCAAAGTTTTTTTCCGGACAGCAGGGGTTTGGTCGAGCGGTACTCACGAAAAAATCTTACAAAAAAGGGAAAGAGCGTTTCATCCCGGGCCCCTTCTGCGACCAGTACCGGAGCGGGAAGGCGTTCCAGAAAAAAGACCTTTTCACTCAGCTTACTCTTACCTCGCAGGAACTCTCGCCGACTGTTGAGTTCTTCTCGGGCCCTGTTCAGAGAGAAGAAGCGCTGTCCAGGGATCCCGAAAAAAGAGGACTCTCCCTCCCGGGCTAAGAGGAGGGCCAAGGCTTCGAGCTGATCCTCTTTTCTCAAATGACGTGCCAAGACAAAGAAACGTTTGAGCTGTTCCATGCTGGTTGGTCTTGAAAACAGCAGGGACAAAATCCCTTGGCGCTTGAGCCAGTTGATGACGCCTGCCGGGTCTCTTTCTTCTAGGATACGCAGCCACTCGTTGCGCATCCGGGCTGGAGAAAGCAGAGGGAGTACCTTTAAGTTCAAGGCCAGGTGAAGGGCTTTCCGGGTCCCGGGGCTCAAATCCCAGCCAAATCGGGTGGCATAACGAGCCGCTCGAAAGATTCGGGTAGGATCATCAACAAAACTCAGGGTGTGGTGTACCTTTAGCCGTCTGCTGGAGAGGTCTTGGAGGCCACCTAGGAAGTCGACAAGACGTCCAAAATGAGGTCTTGAAAGGGCCAAGGCCAAGGCGTTGACGGTGAAATCACGTCGGAGGAGATCTTCCAAGAGATCCCCGGAGACCACCTTTGGCAAGGCTGCAGGGGACTCATATTCCTCCCAGCGGGCTCGAGCCAGGTCTATCTCGAATTCTTCCAGTCGAAATTTGAGCGTCTCAAAAAGGGAGCGTTTGCACCTCTGAGCCCCCAGCTTTTCTAAACGCCTTCCCAGGGTTTCCAGTTTACCGAAGACCACGATATCGAGATCAAGGGGCGAGCGATCCAAGAGGAGGTCTCTAACCGCTCCCCCCACAAGATAGATCTCAACTCCGAGCTCTTCTGAAACTCCATAGAACCAAGCCAGGAGGGATTTGAGCCTTCGAGGTAGCGCTTTCTTGAAAGAAGAATGGCGAGGGAGGGCCAGTCCTGAAAAAAGGAGACTTTTGGGGGAGAGAAGTCCCAAGGGTCTTTCATCTTTGAGGATCAGAGCCCTTTGAAAGGGGTTTCGAAGTAGAAGCCCCAGTTTTTCAGGAAGGGCCTCTTCTTCGGCGTCGACGATGGGCAGATCCGGATTGGCGAGATCCCCGGCCCGAAGGGGCAGGGAGAATCTTCTGGCCTTGAGGGCCACGTGGCGTGAGAGGAGTCCAAGGGGTCTTTGACCTTCCATTACCAGGAGATATTCGCCACCGAGACGCTCGAAAAGGTCTTTAACTTCAGCCAGATCCGCTTCAGCCGGGATGGAACGCAGGGCTTTCTCGCACAACTCTCCCAGTCGCATCTCAACCTCTGGGGTGGTAACGGGCATGAATGCGACGCAAGGTTTCGGCTTGTACATGGGTGTAGATCTGAGTGGTAGCCAGGGAGGCGTGGCCAAGCAAAGCTTGGACAGTACGCAGGTCAGCACCACCTTCGAGCAGATGCGTGGCAAAGGAGTGTCTCAAGACGTGGGGAGAGATACGTTCCGGATCAAGCCCTGCTTTCAGGGCGTATTTCTTCAATATCTGCCAAAAGCGTTGTCGGGTAAGGGGTTTCCCTCGCCGATTGAGAAAGACCTCGGGGACATCAGTGCCAGGGCGCAAGAGTTTCGGACGCCCATAGAGGAGATACTTTCTGAGTCTGTCTCGGGCCATCTCTCCCATGGGGACCAGTCTTTCCTTGCCACCTTTGCCTTTGACCCGTACAAAACCTACTTCCAGGTTGAGGTCAAAGAGACGAAGTCCCACCAGCTCCGAGACCCTCAATCCGGAGGAGTAGACCAGTTCGAGCATAGTCTGATCCCGTAAACCGATGGCGTTCTTTCCCTCCGGGGCTTCAAGGAGACGTTTGACTTCTTCCACCGAAAGCACCACCGGTAATTTGCGTCCGGGCTTGGGACCTTCGACGAGGAGCAGGGGATTTTCCGCCAGTCCGTGTTCTAGGACCAGAAATTTGAAGAAACCCCTGAGGGAAGAGAGCCGGCGGGCTATGGTCTCTTCAGCCAGACCCCTCTTCCTCAGGGAGGAAAGGTAAAGGAGCAAGTGGGGAGCTTTGATTTCAGCAGGTGATTTGAGCCCTTGATCTTCCAGAAAGTCCAAAAAGTCGGAAAGATCAGCCGCATAAGAAGAAACGGTCTGTTCCGAGTAACCGCGTTCCACCGCTAAAGTGGAGAGATATTCATCCACCAGGAGATGGAGGTCCATTCAGGCTCCTATCTCTTCGAGTACCATGAGGGCGGTGTCACGTACTTCATCTTCTTTAGCTGTCATGGAAAGGATTCGTACCTTGCTCACGAAACCCTGTTGTTCCACCAGCCCTTTCTCTGGATAGAGCTCTTTCAATGCTTTTAAGGCCTGGCATACGATCCCCCGGTCCTTATGATCAAGCAGAAGGATGAGGGTGCCCCAGTCTTCTGGGAAACCGTATTCCTTAACGTAATCTCGAACAGCTTTGTGAAATCGGCTAGTGCCATAAGACTTATGAATTTTTTCGAGGGCCTTGTCGTGTTCCTTGCTTCCTTTTTTGCCGGCAAAGAGCTTTTCGACCTCTTTGAGATAGCGCTCTTTGAGCCACTTGGATTTCAGGGCCCGTTCTATTTCACTTTCGCTACGGTCTCGTCGTCTGGTGTGTGGACTACGGTCTCGTCTTTTGTCGATTTCGCGCCAGGAAGGACGCTCTCGTTCGTCGTCGTAAGGCACTTTTTCACCTCCCGCAAAATTCGAAATAGAATTCCACTTCAGGGAGCTTGACCGCGGTCAATTTCCCACCATAGACACAACCCGTATCAATGCCAATTTTGTTGGGGGCTACAAAAGGAGTGGAAAATGGGGTATGCCCGAAAATAACTCTCTTTCCCCAGTCGTAATCTGAGAAAATGAATTCCCCACGGATAAAAAGCAAGTCTTCTGGTCTCTGTTCTCTTAGAGGACGGCCTGGTCGTAGTCCGGCATGAACAAAGATGTAGTCTTCAGTCTCCCAGAAGTAAGGCAGGCCGCGCAGGAAAGAGACCACCTCTGGGGGCACCTCAAGTCTGCCTCCAAGGCTGAACTGGGCTAGAGTCACGTCGCCTCCGTTGAATAGATAGAAGTCTTCATCCAAGCCATGAAGATAACGTAAAAACATCCACTCGTGGTTTCCCAGGAGGGTAACCACCCTTTCACCGTGGATCTCTTTGAGCATCATGATGGTCTCCAGGGTAAGTCGGGGGTCTGGTCCCCGATCCAGATAGTCTCCCAAGAAAACGAGATAGTCTTCCTCCCAGTTCAAAGGTAATTTCTCAAGGAGCCTCTCAAGCGGTTTCAGACAACCGTGGATATCTCCAATGGCAAAAATGGCCATCTTTAAAATGTGAGCCAGAGGAGTTTACGAGCGGCACGCTGGTCAAGCCGGGTGAGACCCGCTTCTCGGGCCCATTTCAAGGCTTCTTCATATTCCTCCTTTGTGAGACGTCGGTCAAGAGGGGGATATTTCCAGGCCTCACCACAGGGATAATATTGGTCCATAACGTTTACGTAGGTGTGGGGAGAGATCTCCTCAGCTATCCAACGTAAGATCTCCTTGGTGCCAGCCAACCCCCCAGGCAAGACGAGATGCCGGATCAGAAGCCCACGTCTTGCAATGAACTCTTCGTCTAGGACGAGATCTCCTACCTGACGATGCATCTCTTTGATGGCAGCCCGTGCCACCTGAGGATAGCGGGGAACCTTCGAGAGTTTCAGGCCGATTTTCTCATCCCAATACTTAAAATCCGGCATGTAGATGTCAATGATGCCTTCTAGAAGTTTGAGGGTTTCCACCTTTTCGTATCCTCCGCAATTGTAAACCAGAGGTAGACAAAGGCCCTTTTCCACGGCAAGGCTCAAAGCCTCTACGATAAAGGCTATCTGATGCGTGGGGGTGACAAAGTTGAGGTTGTGACATCCCCGGGCCTGGAGGGCTAGCATCATGCGAGCCAGTTCCTCTACGGAGACCGGGTCCCCTTCCCCAAGATGACTGATTTCCCAGTTCTGACAATAGACGCAGGCCATATTGCAAAAGGTGAAGAAGATGGTACCAGAGCCTCCGTAACCCACCAGAGGCTGTTCTTCTCCAAAGTGGGGGCCGTAACTCGAGACCACGGGCTGGTCCAGTACGCGACAAAACCCCTTTTCTCCCCTCAGGCGGTTCACTCCGCATTCATGAGGGCAGAGGTCACAGGAAACCAATCGTTCTTTTAGGAGGGCCACACGTTCTTTGAGTTTCCCGCGGCGATGGAGTTCCAGATAACTCGGCTCTCTAGGATACGCAGCCATCTTTTGACGATGGTAGATCCTCTACCTGTACGTTGCTTGGTCACCCCACGCCGTCGTAGAAAAAGAGGATTTTTCTTTCAGCTTCGATTTGTTTGGGTGAGAGGGGCCGGGGCCGATTCTGTTTTAAAATCTTGAGCATTTCTTCCCGTGAAGGTAGGTCTTCCAAGCGGTGTCCCAAAGTCTTCTTGGTCTTGGTGTCCAGGACAGAGAATTCTTCACCATTTCCCTGGACACAAATGGGAGGTGGATTCTCGGGAGAGAGCAATCTGGCCGCAGCGATGGTTCCCCTCTCACGACTTACCACCGAGCCTTCATTCAAGCGAAGACACAGGGCTGGATGACCATCTATTTCGACTACCAGATCGGCCTTGGTATAGAGGCGTTTGCCAGGGATTTCCACCACCAGGGGGACGAGCTGGCGAATCTCTTCTGGCCGATAACCCTTTTTTTCCACCAGGAAGCGGGCGATCTTTTCCCGCGTCTCCCGGAAAGGATCAAGGGCACATTCACAGACTCCAGTTTCACATTCACAGCTGACGAGAGGCATCATCTTAAAGATAGCACAAACTTTCATGGATTCATATTCGAAAAATAGGGCCTGAAAGATAAAAAAGCGTTTTACGGGATGACGTCTGTATAACGTGCTAGAAATCCGGCTTTTTGGTAGAGATCCTGGGCAGAGAACGAAAAACGCTCAAATAACTTTTTGAAGAGCGTAAGGCGTTCCTGGACCAATCCCACATGAAGTCTCAGGAGTTGACAATACTGCCGGGTGCGTTCGGGAGAGCCGGTAAGGGCCTGTACTGGACAGCGTCCCCCACAATAAGGTTCGATCCCGCAGCGATGGCACCCTAAAGGATCCCGATAGGCCGCCAGAAAAGAAAGATCTTGAAGGCGAAGGAGAACTTCTCCTTCGGGAGTGATCTCACCCAAGGCGAACTCAAGAGGTAGATCCGCACAGGCGAGGACGCGTCCTCCTACCAGATCAAAGTTGCTGGCCAATTCAGCCCCGCAAGCGGTATGACCGCGCCGATGACCCGTCAACATGAAGGCCAGGAGTTCGAGGAGGTGGACCAAGGGCAAGAGCTCACCTTCTTTGAGTCTTTCTGAAAAGACCTGGAGGAGATCACTGAATTCGGCTTCGTATCGGAGGACATAGTCTTTAAAATTTTCGAACGGTTCCTGCGTTTCGGCGAAGTGATAAAAGAAGTAATCGGCCAGGCCTTGATCGTAGAGATTGAGAAATTCGGTCAAACAGTCCTTGAGAGATTGCTCCTCTCTTAAGGTGGACCAAACGAGTACCCGAACGTGAGGGGCAAAGTCTTTTAGAAGACGAAGGTTTCGATGGATGCGATCAAGACAGGTCCCTCGCCTTATGGTTTCGTGCTGCTCTTTCTGTCCGTCTATGGAGAAGGAGACCAACCATAAATCTTGGATCAGGTCTGGATGGCGTGCTATGGCTTGATCAAGGAGCATTCCGTTGGTGTAGACCATAAAGCGAACGTCTGGCCCCAAAGATTTGCGAAGGAGACGGCGCATGAGGTCCATTTTTTCAGGAGCCAGGAAAGGTTCACCACCGTAAAAGGCCACGGTGATGGGTCTGGGAGCCTTTTGGGCCAACACACTGATGGCTCGGCTCTCCCGTACGGGGTCGGCTTCGAAAAGCTCCAAAGTTTCAGCACGCCCTTGGCAGGTGAGGGAAACATTGATGCAGCCCTTGCACCGGGCGTTACATCGACCAGTGACCGTGACATGGAAGATGGTTCCTTTGTCTTCCTGGAGAGCTTTATCAGAAGTCTCAATGATTACGGCCTCTGGCGAAGAAAGGTCACCAAAACGAGGATGTTTGAAACCGTCAAGCTCAAAAGAGCACAATGCTTTCTCAAGTTTCGTTAAGACTTCTTGAAAGCAAATCTGCATATTTCTTAATTAAGGAAAACTGTAAGGAAAGACAAGTTTATAATACGCTAATCAAAAATGTAATATTTGGTAACACCAAAAATCGATTTGTATTATATTCCCGTCTCGGGGGCACCAGGAGACGTTCCCTAAGACCACAATATATTGTGGATAATTTCTCGTTGACATCCATTATAAGGTGGTTTATCCTGTAAGCACTTGAAACCCGCCGGGAGGTTTAGAGAATGGAACCCTTGGTAAGGAAGCGAGACGGGAGTTTTGTGCCCTTTGATCGGCGGAGGATCATAAATGCGGTCTACAAGGCCGTAAAAGCCGTGGGGCAAGAGGATCGGCAGATAGCTGAAGACGTAGCTAACGAAGTGGCCCTTAAGCTTTATCGGACCTTCTTCAAGTTTGGAAATGTCCCTCACGTAGAACAGATCCAAGATATCATCGAGGATACCCTCATTGCGCGCGGGTTGGCAGAGGTAGCCAAGGCGTACATCCTCTATCGAGAAAAGCGCAAACAGGCCCGCGAGATAGGTAAGGCCATTGTCGATGGAGTCAATCTCATCGAGGACTATCTTACGCGAGAGGACTGGCGCGTTCAGGAAAACTCCAACATGAATTACTCCCTCCAAGGGCTCAACTTTCACATTTCCTCTTCGGTAGTTGCCCGCTACTGGCTGACCAAACTCTATCCGCCCAGCGTGGGGGAGGCCCATCGGGAAGGAGACTTTCACATCCACGACCTAGGTGTCTTGGGGCCCTATTGCGTGGGCTGGGATCTTTATGATCTTTTGCTCCGAGGTTTTGGAGGGGTCCCAGGAAAGGTGGAATCCACCCCGGCCAAACACTTTCGTTCGGCTCTCGGTCAGATTGTCAATTTTTTCTATACCCTCCAAGGGGAAGCTGCTGGGGCCCAGGCCTTCTCTAACTTCGATACCCTACTTGCTCCGTTCGTGCGCTATGACCGGCTCTCCTATGAAGAGGTAAAACAGGGGCTGCAGGAATTTCTCTTTAATGTCAACGTGCCCACCCGTGTCGGTTTCCAGACGCCATTTACCAATCTCACTATGGATCTGAAAGTACCGGAGAGTTTCAGGGAAAAGGCGGTAGTGATAGGGGGGCGTTTGCAAGAGGAAACCTATGGCGAATTTCAGAGAGAGATGGACCTCATCAACCGGGCTTTTTGCGAGCTCATGATGGCCGGAGACGCTAAGGGACGTATTTTTACTTTTCCCATACCCACTTACAACATTACCCGGGACTTTGATTGGGAGAACGAAAACCTGGAGCCTCTCTGGGAGATGACGCGCAAATACGGCATTCCTTACTTTGCCAACTTTGTCAACTCTGATATGGACCCAGACGATGCGCGCTCCATGTGTTGCCGCTTGCGCCTCGATAACCGGGAGCTTCGCAAGCGTCTGGGAGGGCTGTTTGGATCAGCCCCTCTCACGGGTTCCATCGGCGTGGTGACCATCAACCTCCCGCGAATTGCCTACTTGGCCACCTGTGAAGAGGATTTCTTCGATCGACTCTCTCACCTCATGGAGATGGCCAAGGTTTCTCTGGAGATCAAGCGCAAGGTCATCGAGGACTTTACAGAGCGAGGTCTTTACCCTTATTCGCGGGTCTATCTCTCGGCTGTCAAGGAACGGACCGGATCCTATTGGACCAACCACTTTTCCACTATCGGGATACTGGGCATGAACGAGGCCTGTCTCAACTTCTTGGGAGAACCCATTTACACTTCGGCGGGCAAAGAGTGGGCCAAAAAGGTCCTATTCTTTATGAGAGAGAAGATCTCCCAGTTCCAAGAAGAGACGGCTAACCTCTACAACCTGGAGGCCACTCCGGCGGAAGGCGCAAGTTATCGTCTGGCTCGGCTTGATCGCCGCCGTTTCTCTGGCATCAAAACTGCTGGAACAGAAGAAGTTCCATACTATACCAACTCCGTTCATCTCCCGGTGAACTACAGTGACGATGTGTTTGAGATTCTCTCCCATCAGGACGATCTCCAGACCCTTTTTACCGGGGGTACGGTGGTCCATCTCTTTATCGGAGAGGAGATCCCGGACACGACCATGGTCAAGAACCTGGTACGAGCCATTGTCCACCGTTTTCGACTCCCTTATTTTTCCATTACACCGACCTTTTCCGTCTGTCCGGTTCACGGTTATTTGCCAGGCAAGCATGTGGTTTGTCCGTATCCCCACAGTGACGAAGACCTGGAACGCTTCGGGCGGGAATTTGAATTGCCAGAGATGGAGCTGGCACTCCTTTCGGACAAGGCCTACCGGCCCATTTCATAATTCTCTTAAGGAGGGAAGAGATGAAGAACGAATTGCCCAAGGTGAGGATCAAGGCCATGCCCGTGGAGGTCTACTCCCGGGTGGTGGGATATTTTCGTCCGGTCCAGAACTGGAACAAGGGCAAACAGCAAGAGTTTGCTGAACGCAAGCACATTCCGGTGACAAAGCTCGGGGTCTGTGGTTGTAGCAAATAGGAGATATGATCAAGGGTTTTCGGGGTACGAGTTTGGTGGATTTCCCGGGACACCTGGCGGCGGTGATCTTCTTTGGGGGATGTAATTTCCGTTGTCCCTTCTGCTACAACGTGGATCTGGTTGTTCCCGAAAGGCTGAAGAATCTTCCCTCCCTGGAGGAAGAGGAGCTTTTGGACGAACTCCTCCGCAGGGAGGGTTTCATTTCTGGGGTGGTGATCACAGGTGGGGAGCCCACCCTTCATCCACGCCGCTTGCATCATCTTCTGGCCATGATCCGGGCGGAAACCAGCCTGGCCATCAAGCTCGACACCAATGGTTCGGCCCCGGAGGTGGTGCGCGAGTTGGTAGAGGCTGGTCTCCTGGATTATGTGGCCCTTGATTTCAAGACCAGTCCCGCTCGTTACGGTGAGCTCTCCGGACGATTCGAACCGGTAGCAGAGACCCTGTCTTATCTGCGTGATCAGGCCCATGCCTTTGAAGTACGGATCACCGCAGTGCCAGCCCTGGTTACTCAGAAAGAACTGGAGGAGATGATTCCCTTTCTCCAAGGGGTACCACGGGTGGCTCTGCAGCGTTTTATGAACGAATACGAACGCTTACAACCTGAAATGGACCTTGGGGTCTACGGACCGGAGGAACTCCATGTCCTGCGAGACTTTTTGGCCCAAAGGCTTTCGGCGGAGGTTCTGTTGCGCCACGTATAGGCGATTAATCCTGTGGCTGACACTTTTCTTGATAGCGTCCTGTGCTACCGCTCCGGTGACCGGGCGCCGTCAGCTCATCCTTATCGACCCTCAGACCGAAATGCGTCTGGGCCTTCAGGCCTACGAAGAGATCCTGAAAGAAGTGAAGCTTTGTCGTGATCCAGTAGTAGACGGGATGGTCGAGCAGGTGGGCAGACGAATCGCCAAAGCTACAGGCAAACACTACGACTGGGAATTTAAGGTCATCGACGACCCCAAGACCATCAACGCCTTTTGTCTGCCGGGCGGAAAGGTCTTCGTCTACACTGGTATCCTGCCTCTGGTAAAAAACGAGGCCGGTCTGGCCACGGTATTGGGTCATGAAATCGGACACGCCATTGCCAGGCACGGGGCTGAACGAATGAGTTTGGGGTTGATGGCTGCCTTTGGAGAAGTACTTCTGGCAGAAATGCTCGATCTTAAAAACCAGACTACTAAGCGCATTTTCCTCACGGCCTATGGTCTTGGAGCCACGGTAGGTCTCATTTTACCTTACAGTCGCAAACAGGAGTTCGAAGCCGATACCATCGGTCTCTACCTTATGGCCAAAGCGGGTTATGATCCGCGGGAAGCCATCGCCTTCTGGAAGAGGATGCTGGAGGTGAGCAAGGGGCGTCCGCGACCTCCGGCCTTTCTTTCCACTCATCCTCCAGACGAGGCCCGTATCAAGCATCTGGAAGAGCTCTTGCCCCAGGTGTTACCGATTTACGAATCAGCTCCTCACAAGTATGGCCGCGGGCGGGAGATCCCAAAACCTCATTGCTCTTAGGCCCTTTTCGCTGTAAATTAGCCTTAATTCCACAAAGAGGGTCTCTTGTGTTCGAAAATCTGAGCGATCGCCTTGAAAGTACCTTCAAGCGCCTGCGCGGGCGGGGCAAGCTCACCCCCTCCGACGTAGAGAAAGGTCTGCGCGAAGTACGCCTGGCCCTGTTGGAAGCCGACGTCAATTTCAGGGTGGTTAAAGACTTCATTAATCGCGTTAAGGAAAGGGCCTTAGGGGCCGAGGTCATGGAGAGCCTTACCCCGGCCCAGCAGCTCATCAAAATTGTTCACGAGGAACTCATTCACACCCTGGGTGATCGAGCGGTTCCGCTTGATCTTGCGGGGCCCCGTCCGGTATCCATCCTTCTGGTTGGTTTGCAAGGTTCCGGTAAGACGACTACCGCGGCCAAGTTGGCCCGTTTCCTCAAAAAAAAGGGTAAAAGACCCTTTCTTGTGCCAGCTGATGTCTATCGTCCGGCGGCCATCGAACAGTTGAAGACCCTGGCCCGTCAAATAGACGTTCCCTGTTACGCGACCAAGCCTGGCGAAAGACCCGTTGACATTGTCAAGACGGCTCTGGCCGAAGCCAAGGCCAAGGGGTACGACGTGGCCATCATAGATACCGCGGGCCGTCTCCATGTGGACGACGAAATGATGGCCGAAGTGGAGGAGATCAAAAAGGCGGTCTCACCCCGGGAGGTCCTCCTGGTGGCGGACGCCATGACCGGTCAAGACGCCGTCAACATTGCCAAGACCTTCCATGAAAGGGTGGGGCTAACCGGGGTGGTGCTCACCAAGGTGGAAGGTGACGCCCGAGGAGGAGCAGCTCTCTCTATTCGGGCGGTTACAGGATGCCCCATCAAGTTTTTGGGCACCGGGGAGAAGCTCGAGGCCCTCGAGGTCTTTCATCCAGATCGGATGGCCTCCCGTATCCTAGGCATGGGAGATGTCCTCTCTCTGATTGAGAAGGCTCAGGAGGCCTTTGATCTCAAAAAGGCCCGTGAACTCCAGGAAAAGCTCAAACGAGAGGCCTTTACCTTGGAGGATCTGCGTGATCAGATCCGTCAGATGAAGCGCCTGGGCTCTTTGGAGCAGGTTTTAAAGCTTATTCCAGGGCTTGGCAGCAAACTCAAGGATCTTCCTTTTGATGAAAAAGAGCTGGTCCGTATGGAAGCTATCATTAATTCCATGACACCTCAGGAGCGTCGTAATCCGAAGATCATCAACGCCAGCAGGAAGCGACGCATCGCCCGAGGAAGCGGTACCAGCGTGCAAGATGTCAATCGACTCCTTAAGAGTTACGAAGAGATGCGCCGACTTTTTAAGCGGATGAAGAAACGAGGAGGGATTCAGGCCCTTGCTCGAAGCTTCTTTGGGATGTAAATAAGGCCAAATTTACAAAAGGAGGTGAATGGAGTGGCCATCAGGATCCGACTTATGCGTCGCGGGCGTCGTAATCGTCCCTTCTATCGTGTAGTGGTGGCAGAGGCCTCTTCACCGCGTGACGGGCGCTTCATCGAGATTTTGGGATATTACGATCCCCTGAAAGAGCCTTATGAGTTCAAGGTGGACCCGGAGAAGGTTAAGAAGTGGCTGGATCGTGGGGCTAAACCTACGGAGACGGTAAGGGCCCTCCTTAAGCGGAGCGGGCTCCTCAAAAATTCCGCCGGGGCCTCTACCGCAGCCTAGGGAGGATGCCTATATTCATAAGGCGGAAAGTTCTAGAGGAGGTTAGGCATGGGTAAGCTGAAGGAGCTTATCGAGCAGATCGCGAAGGCCTTGGTGGACAATCCGGATGCCGTCCAGGTCAACGAAATTGAGGGCGAGCAGACCTCGGTAATCGAGCTCAAGGTAGCCAAGGAAGATTTGGGCAAAGTCATTGGTAAGCAAGGGCGCACAGCCCGAGCGATGCGGACCATCTTGAGTGCCGCCTCCACTAAGTTGCGCAAGCGGGCGGTTCTCGAAATTATCGAATGATGTCTGCCGGGCACCCTGTCTCCGGAAAGAAATGGCCGGTAGGGAGGGTGGCCCGGGCACACGGAATGAAAGGGGAGGTGAAGGTCCTCCCCTATCTTGTTCAGAACATCGATCTGTTGCGCGAGCTTCCGCGTTTTTACCGTCGCAGGGGACGGGGTGTCTTTGAGGTCTTGACACCAGAGAGCATTCGAGAGGCCCCTGGAGGGGGTTTTCTTATTAAATTTCATGAAATAGCCGATCGGGCCGAAGCCGAAACCCTGCACGGAGAGGAACTTTTTGCTGAGGAGAGCGATTTCCCTCCACGGGCAGAAGATGAGTACTACGTCTTTGAGCTGCTCGGTTTGAGGGTGGAACTCCCTGATGGTTCGTTTTTGGGAGAGGTGGTTGGTCTCATGCCTGTTGGCCCTTACGAGCTCCTAGAGATAAGACGTCCGGATCGAAAGACTTTTTACCTTCCCATGGTTGAAGACGTGATCCGCGAGATAGATCTCGAACACAAAAAAGTGGTGGTCACTCCTCAAGAGGGGTTGCTCGAGGCTCAGGAATGAATCAGAGTTTGAGAGCCCTTTTGACCTCTTCTGAAAGGCGAAAACCGTGTTCTTCTTGAGGGAAGCGCCCTTCTCGTACCTCTCGTATATATTCCTTTATGGCCTGCCGGGTTTCATCTGCTAGTCGGGCGTAAGACTTGACAAACCTAGGACGAAAACCCTCAAAGAGGCCCAATACGTCGTGAAGGACCAGGATCTGACCGTCGGTTTCCGGACCAGCTCCAATACCTATGGTAGGTACAGGGACCTGGTGGGTGATTTCTGCGGCCAGTTCCTGAGGCACACACTCCAGTACCAGGGCGAAAACCCCGGCTTCTACCAAGGCGTGGGCGTCTTCCAATAATTTGCGTGCGGATTCCAAGTCCCGTCCCTGGACCTTGAACCCTCCCAGGGCGTGGGCTTTCTGGGGGGTGAGTCCCAGATGCCCCAGGACCGGAATGCCCGCTTCCACCATCTTCGCGATCCGCGGGGCCACTTCACTTCCTCCTTCTACCTTGACCGCCTGACAGCGGCCTTCTTTGAGGAAACGGCCAGCATTGCGAAGGGCCTCTTCATCGCTTACCTGGTAGGAAAGAAAGGGCATGTCTCCCACCACTAGGGCCCTTTTTACCCCGCGAGAGACTGCCCTGGCCAACAGGAGCATCTCATCCATCGTGATGGGCAGGGTGTCTTCGTAACCGAAGACGATCATGGCGGCAGAGTCCCCTACCAGCACGAGATCAATTCCCGCTTCATCCAGGAGACGGGCGAACAGCACGTCGTAAGCCGTAAGGGCGCAAATCTTCTCCCGCCCCTTTTTGGCCTTTAATTCTGGGATGGTGAGTCTAGAAGAGGGCATCCTTCCTCCTTACCCCAAGGTATTGGTAGGCTCGTTCCGTAAGAACTCGTCCTCGGGGGGTACGTCGCAAGAAACCACAGCGAATCAGAAAGGGTTCGTATACGTCTTCCAAGGTGCGAGGGTCTTCACAAAGGGCGGTGGCCAGGGTTTCGAGTCCTACAGGTCCGCCATTAAACTTTTCCATGATGGTGCTGATGAGCCTTCGATCAAAGGGTCCCAGGCCCAGATCGTCGAGATCCATGAGGGAGAGAGCTTCTCTGGCTCCTTCTCCTGTGATGATCTCATAGCCGTGCACCAAAGCGAAGTCTCGTACCCGCCGCAGGAGACGATTGGCCAAACGAGGGGTTCCTCGAGCCCGGCGAGCGATTTCCAGGGCGCCTTCCTCTGTTATGGAGATCTCCAGGACCCGGGCGGTCTGGAAAATGATTCGGGCCAGCTCTTCTTCTTTGTAGAAATCGAGTTTGAAATGGATGCCAAAACGATCCCTCAAAGGGGCGGAGAGGAGACCAGAGCGCGTGGTAGCACCCACCAGCGTGAAACGAGGCAAGGAAAGCCGAAGGAGCCTCGCCCCAGGGCCCTTGCCTACTACGAGATCGAGTTTGAAATCTTCCATTGCCGGGTAAAGGATTTCTTCCACGGCCGTGGGTAAGCGGTGGATCTCGTCGATGAAAAGTACGTCCCTTTCAGCCAGATTAGTAAGGATGGCTGCCAGGTCTCCGGGGCGCTCTAATACGGCACCAGAAGTGACGTGGATCTGGGTCCCTAGCTCCGCCGCGATGATGTGGGCCAAGGTGGTTTTCCCCAGTCCCGGATAGCCTGTGAGAAGCACGTGGTCCAGGGCCTCCTGGCGGGTGGCCGCTGCTTCTAGGTAGACCTGGAGGACTTTTTTGATTTCTTCTTGACCAATGTAGTCCTTTAGAGTTTTAGGTCTCAGATCTCTTTCCATCTTTTAGCTGGAAGAGAGCCGTTTAAGGGCTTCTCGAATTAGTTCTGCAAGTTCCAGGTCTTCTCGAAAGACCTGGTTCAGGGCCTTCGTCGCTTCTTTTTGAGAAAAACCCAAGTTGAGCAAAGAGGAAAGGGCCTCCCCAAAAATTGGAGAAGGGGAGGGTGTCTGGTTAGTGAGGCCCAGACGATTGCGCAATTCTACGCATAGTCTTTCTGCCCGTCGCGGGCCAATTCCCGGGACCTGCGACAAACGGCGGTAATCGGCCTGAGCCACTACTTCTGCCAGTTCTTCGGGTTTGAAAACAGAGAGGATGTTCAGCGCCAGGCGTGGTCCTACCCGAGAGATGTTTTGGAGTCGACTGAAAAGCTCTCGAGATTCCCAATCCGAAAACCCGTAAAGTTCCAAGACTTCGCCCCGCAAGCGACCCGTGACAAAAAGGCTACATCGCTGTCCCTCTTCGGGGAGTTCTTCATAAAGAGAGATGGGGACGAGGATTTCAAAGGCCAGCGGACCAATCGAAAGGATTACGCGGCCTGGAAATTTTTTTTCAATGGTACCCGAGACCTTGGCTAGCATTTAACCCAGTTTGGCCTGAATTTTGGCTACTTGCAAATGATAAAGAGCGACGGAGAGGGCGTCTGAAGCGTCGCGAGGGAGATCTTCCTCCAGCTGGAAGATCTTTTTGATAACGAAACAGAGCTGATCTTTAGAGGCGTTACCATAGCCCGTAAAGGCCTTTTTGATCTCAAGGGGATGATAGAGGAAGACGGGTAGCTCGTTCTGAGCTGCCACCAGTAAGGCCACCCCTTGGGCTTGTCCTAGCTTGAGGGCCGCGTGTGGGAAAGATTCCGGTAACACTTCTTCCAGCGCTATCACTTCGGGGCTGTATCGTTTTATGAGTTCTGAGAGACCCTGGTATATCCGGAGCAGGCGCGTTGCTAGATCCTTGTCACGAGGACGAATAACCCCAAAGGCCAGAGCCCGGTGCCCCTCAATTACACCGTAGCCCGTGGCCTTAGAACCTGGATCAATTCCAAGTACGCGCATCACATCTTGGCGCTCACCCGTTCCATGAGCTCGTCTGGGATATCAAAATTGGCGTAGACCTGTTGTACGTCGTCGTGGTCCTCCAGGGTCTCCATGAGACGTAACATTTGCTGAACAGTCTTTTCGTCTTCTAGTCGTACGGTGGTCTTTGGTACCATGGTCACCTTAGCGGATTCAATTTTAAACCCAGCCTGTTCTAAGGCGGACTTTACGTTTTCAAAGTCCTGGGGGGCTGTGATGACCTCGAATTCACTTTCGTACTCCCGTACGTCTTCCGCCCCTGACTCGATAGCTAGGTCCAGAAGCTTTTCTTCATCGGCTCCGTCACGGGAGATTACAATCAAACCCTTCTGTTCGAAGATCCAGGCTACGGCCCCGGGCTCTGCCAGGTTGCCACCGCACTTGCTGAAAAGATGACGGAGTTCCGAGACCGTACGGCGTTTGTTATCGGTGACGCTCTTAATAAGTACCGCCACGCCTCCGGGCCCGTAACCCTCGTAGGTTACTTCTTCCCACGCGGTGCCGGGTTCCTGGCCGGTACCTTTGCGAATGGCCCGTTCGATGTTCTCTTTGGGCATGTTGGCAGCTTTGGCTGCCTGGATGGCGGCTCGCAGCCGCGGATTAGCGCTCGGATCCCCTCCACCTAAACGGGCGGCTACCATGATCTCACGGATGAGCTTAGTGAAGAGTTTGCCTCGTTTGGCGTCTTGAGCAGCCTTTTTACGCTTGATCTGAGCCCAATGTGAATGTCCTGCCATAGGAAAAAGCTTACCCTTGCGGGGGTTGGGTTTATCTGCCCCCAACCAGGGCGGTGATGTCGCCGAAATCTTAGCGGTTTTACCGAGAGTTTGCAAAAATTAAGCGGCTTCTTCCTCTAAGAGCACAAGATTATCGCGATGGATGACCTCGTCCTGTCCGGAAAATCCTAGCCGTTTGGGTATCTCACGGCTGTGACATCCAAGGATCTTTTTGAGGTCTTCGGAGGTGTAGTTGGAAAGGCCTATAGCCACCCGTTGACCATCTTCGGTGATGCATTCCACGCAGGCTCCGCGATCGAAAATCCCTCTCACCTCTTTGATCCCCGCTGGCAAGAGGCTTTTGCGGGCTTTGAGAGCCGCTGCTGCCCCTGGATCTATGACCAGGACACCTTCTGGTCTTCGATGATAGGCCAGCCAGAACTTACGTGAAGAAAGCCCCTTCTTTTCAGGGAAGAAAAAGGTGCCAACTTCCTCGCCAGAGAAAATTTGCTCAAGAATAAGGGGTTCGCGTCCTGGGGCGATGATCATGGGCACCCCAAAAGAGGTGACAATCTTCGCGGCCCGGATCTTGGAGATCATACCTCCTCGCCCAAAACGTCCCGGTTTTTTCCCAGCCATGGCTTCGATGCGTTCGTCGATACGGGTCACCCGACGAATAGCCCGGGCTCCCGGTACCTCGCGAGGGTCATGTTCGTAGAGGGCATCGATGTCCGAAAGACAGATCAAAAGGTCTGCTCCAACCAAACCCACGGTAAGGGCTGCTAGGAGATCGTTGTCTCCAAACTGGATCTCCTCCACCGCTACGGTGTCGTTTTCGTTGATGATCGGTATCACTCTCCAGCGCAACAGGGTGAGGAGGGTGTTTCGGGCTAGAAGATAACGTTTCCGGTCTTCGAGGTCCTGACGTGTCAGCAGCACCTGGGCCACGTGTTGCTCGTATTGGGCAAAGGCCTCTTCGTAGGCCTCGATCAGCCCCGCCTGCCCTATGGCAGCCAGGGCTTGTTTTTCGCTGAGACTGAAATCTCGTCGAGAGATTCCCAATTTCTTGCGACCACAAGCGATGGCCCCAGAGGACACCAGGATTACGTCGTATCCCTGACGTTTGAAGCGGGAGAGTTCGGCTGCCAAATTGGCTATAACAGGGCGGGAAAGACCGTCCTCAGCGGTGAGGACCGCACTACCTACTTTTACCACCAGTCTTTTGACCTTCTCGAGCCAGAATTTGCGATCCGTCATTTTATGGGTTCCCCGGGCCGGGCCCTCACCACAAGTTTCCAGAGACCTTCCAAGAGATCTTTGATCCCCTCGCCGGTGACCGCTGAGACAAGATATACGGGATAGCCCTTCTCTTCAAAATAGGACTTGAGTTCCTGCAGGCTCTCGCGTTCAGGCACCAAGTCGATCTTGTTGATGGCAACAGCCGTAGGTTTTTCAAGGAGTTTGGGATGATAATGGGCCAATTCCCGATTTACAAGCTCGAAGTCTTTTGGGCACTCCTTCAGTCTTGAAGCATCAAGGACGTGAAGGATGACCCTCGTGCGCTCGATATGGCGCAGGAAATCGTGTCCCAACCCTACACCTTTGTGTGCCCCTTCGATGAGTCCCGGAATATCGGCTACCACAAAGGTGCGGTCCTCTGAGAGTTTGACCACCCCGAGGTTGGGAGAAAGGGTGGTAAAGGGGTAGTCGGCGATCTTGGGACGGGCCGCGGTGATGCGCGAAAGGAGGGTAGACTTCCCTACGTTTGGCAGTCCGACCAGCCCCACGTCAGCGATAAGTTTAAGCTCGAGGATGATCCAGCGTTCTTCACCGGGTTCCCCGGGTTCGGCAAAACGGGGAGCCTGGCGTGTGGGAGTGGCAAAGCGGGCGTTACCACGTCCTCCCCGTCCTCCACGAGCTACGACAAAACGTTCCCCATCGCGTGTAAAATCGTAAAGGATTTCACCTGTTTCAGCGTCCCGTACCACCGTGCCCACCGGCACGTAAAGAATAAGATCTCGCCCATCACGGCCTTTCATCTTTTTGCCCATTCCAGGGCGGCCGTTTTCAGCCCGGAAATGAGTCTGATGGTGAAAGTCGTAAAGAGTATGGAGTTGACTGGAGGCCACCAAGATTACGTCTCCTCCGTCACCCCCATCGCCTCCGTCTGGCCCTCCCTTGGGGACATATTTCTCCCGTCTGAAGCTCACACAGCCAGCTCCACCATCTCCGGCCTTAACGTATATTTTGGCGCGGTCTACAAAACGAGACATTTTTTCCGTCTCAAATTAAGCGGTTTGAAGAGATTAGTCCAGGCGATGGACGTAGAAGGCGAGTTTATCAAAAAGGATGGTGATGTCAGAGTGTTCTACCACCACGTTGGAAGGGTGTTGGATACGGACCGGAGCAAAGTTCAAGATACCCCTAATGCCCAATTCGATGAAGCGGTCAGCCACTTCTTGGGCCGCGCTGGCAGGGGTAGTGATGACCCCTATGTCAACTCGGTGTTCCTTCAAGACGTAGGGCAATTGTTCGAAGGAATAAACATAGACGTCGTTTACCACGCGTCCGATTTTCTTCTCGTCTATGTCAAAAGCTGCCACGAATTTGAAACCCCTTTTGGCAAGCAATTCGTAATTGAGGAGCGCCTGACCCAGATGCCCCACGCCTGCCAGAATCATATGCCATTCCCGGTCGGTGCTCAGGATACGTCTGATGTGTTTCAACAATTGGGGGACAGAGTATCCTACCCCTCTTACTCCAAACTGTCCGAAGTAGGAGAGGTCCTTCCGAAGCTGGGCCGAGTTGACACCGCACTCTCGCGCTAGTTCCTCCGAGCTTATTAGCTCCCGACCTTCCTGCAAGAAGCGCTCCAGCGCCCTGACGTAAAGCCCTAAGCGGTAAACCGTTATTCCCGGTATCTTGAAATCAGACATGGTAAAGAAATATTATCTACGAGAAACACCATTGTTCAAGAAAATTTTTACTCTCTAACAAAAAAAATGAAAAGGCCGTGGAGGTTATAGCCCCCACGGCCCTTTTTCTCTGAAAAATTCCTGGTTAAGCCCCGATGAGAGCCATGTAGGAAGGCAGCTTGGCGAAAACGAGATAGAAGCTCAAGACCAGGGCATAGAGGGTCAAAGCTTCGATAAAGGCCAGACCCAAGATCATGGTCACGGTCAGCTTACCGGAGAGCTCAGGGTTCCGGGCGATACCTTCACAGGCACCGCGAACGCAGTGACCCATGCCCACGCCGCAGCCACTAGCAGCCACACCCACGCCCAGGCAGGCACCAAGGACCACCAGACCAAGGAAGCCGTTACCTACAGCCGCCTGGGTGGACTCAGCGGCAAAAGCCATGGCTACACCAGTGAGTACGAAAAGAACCGCAAGACTAAGGACCTTCTTCATTCTGCAACCCCTCCTTTGAAATTTTTTGACTTTTGTCTCAAGGGATGCAAAGGGTCACTCCGCACCCCGTCTCGACTAATGTTCTTCTTCCACGGCGCCAGCAAAGTAAGCCAGCGACAGCGTGATAAAAATGAGCATCTGGATAAAGGCCACCAATACGCCCAGAGCCAGGATCGGAAGCGGAGCCAGGAATGGACCCGCCAAAAAGAGAAGAATGCCGATCAAAAGCTCCTTGGCCATCATGTTGGCAAAGAGTCGGACGGACAAAGAAATGATACGTCCGATGTGACCAAAGATTTCCGCCGGGGCAATGAGCGGAATGAGATAAGGAATAGGCCCCAGAAATTGTTTAAAGTAACGCAACCCCTGAAAACGAAGCCCCAGGAAGTGATAATAGACAATGGTGATCAAAGTGAGCCCCAAGGTGACATTGATGTTAGCCGTGGGGCACATAAAGCCAGGTATAAGGCCCAAATAGTTCGAAAAGAGAATGTAGAGGGCGAACATAACGATGAGGGGGAAGACATAAGGGACAAGATTTATCTTGCCATGCTCACCATGGGGGACATTGTCTTTGGTGAAGTTGTAGAGAGACTCCACGGTGAATTCCCAGAAGTTTTGCCCTCCCTTGGGGATGAGGTCCCGTCTGGTGAGACCGATCTTGATCAGGATGATCAAGAGGAGACAAACAAAATAGCTGTGCACCATGTGGGGGGCAAAAATGTAGGCCATGATGCCATAGTGACTGGCTTCTTCATAGTAATGAGGCCCAGATGGAATGCCAAAGAGCTGGAGCAAGTAACAGAGGAAAAACAGAGGATGTTCCATGCCTCTAACCCTCCTTAAATTTTAGCCAGAAATTACGCCCGATTTCCCGCAAAAAGCAAAGCAGGATATTGACCAAAACCACGGAAATACCAACCAAAAGTGGCAAAGGATGGACAATTCGGAGTTTTATCACAAAATAAAGGACGATTGCCGTGGCTAGGAGACGCAAATAGTACTTAAAAAGATAAGTCCTCTGTGCCCAACCAGGGCTTCTCTCACCGCTGGCTACCGCCTGGGCAACAGCCTGGGCCTCCTTCTGGAGGGAACGGAAGTTTACGAGGGCGAGAATTCCTCCTATCAGGATGCTAAAAGCGACGGTCCATTGGGCAGTGAGGAGATAGGAAATCACCATTGCTCCGACCAACAAGCCAGAGCAGGCGGTCTCGAAACGTTTGAGGAATTTGCTGCTGGTCTCTAGTCGGATCATTTGTTCTCCCTTTTGTTGCGTAGCCGCCGTTTGGTCATGACAAAGATATTCCTTATACCACCTGCAATCCCGAAGGCCGCACAAATGATAGTGAAATAAGGAGAGGTGCGCCCGTGGAAGAGCTTCTCGTCAATGAGCCAACCCGTGATGATTCCCGCAAAGACCGACCCCCCGACGGCCAAACCTATACTCAAAAAGTCTCCCAAAAGACCAAGGAGATAACGAAGATTTTCTCTCATCCATCACCAGGGACCTTTTCAGATCTTCTTCCAATAGCACGTATCCGGAAGCTGAGTCAACGACGTTGAAGACGATTTGGGGGAAATAATGGAGAAGGCTCCCGAGAAAGAGGACGTAAATCGCCCGCTTCAAAACTTCCTAAGTTCCCGGACCACCCGGTTGATCTTTTCTTTGTCTTCCGGGGAGAGCTCTTGGAAACTGACCCCCATGCCGGGAGGGGTTCGGGTGACACCCGGAAGGTTGGTGTGCCATTCCACGCGTCCTTTCACTCGGATAGGTTCTTTGAGGACCGGCAGGAGGAACTCGATGATGATCTCGGTACCCACTTCAAGGGGGCTGGAGGTTTTGATGAAGAGACCCCCCTCGCTTATGTTTTCGGCAAATTCATTAAATAAGGCGTCTGGGGTTCGGTAATCTACGCGGAAGACATGGGGTACCCGTGGGAAACGGCGTCTGTCCTTGTCCATTTCTACTCCGTCAAGGTAAGGATCCCTGCCAAGATGAGAATGGCATAAAGTAGCCTCATGTAAAGCTTTAAACTCAATCGGAAATAGAGTCGGTGTCCTAAAAATAGCCCCAGAACCGTGGTGGGGGCAAACCAAAAGAAACGCTTTCCTACGGACCAAGTGATGAGACCCTCTAAGAAATGACTGATGATGATAAGGATCAACAGGAGGAGAAAGTAGCCTTGTAGGGTACTTTTGACCTCTTCTTTGGGCCAGTTTTTAAGGGTGACATAGATCACCACCGGGGGGCCGGGAGTGTTCAAGGCGGCTCCCAGGGCTCCAGCCAGAAAGCCAAAGAAAAGACCCCAGAGGTCCGACAACACCGGGCGTGCTCTGGGGTTGATGACTCCCCATAGACCATAGGAGATGAGCGTTATCCCCAAGATAAATTTCAGCTCCCCTTCCGGGGCCTTGGAAAGAAAGACAGCTCCAGCTGGTACCCCGAACAGAGCCCCGAGCAGGAGCGTTAAGATTCGTTTGGGATAGAAATGTTTTCTTAGGGAGAAGAATAGGAGGCCGTTTAAAACGAAGCCCAGGAGGGCCATGAGGGGGACAATCTCTTTCAAGGGCCAGAGGAACGAGAGGAGGGGGACTGCCAAAAGGGCGAAGGCAAAGCCTGCCAGCCCGTGCACGAAGGCGGCCAAGAAGAGGATGAAGAGGGCTATCAGGGTTTCCATGTCTCGCACCCACTAGCCACGTAAGGCCACAGGGCCCGCTTGAGCCATGCTTCTTGCCGACGTCTTTTTTCCGTACACAAAAAGATGCGAGGACCCAAGATCAAAGAAATGGCGCCCTCTTCTTTGGTCCCTAGGTGGGGGAGGTTCAGACTTTTTAAGCGCCTCAGGGTTTGGGGAGCGGGGTGGTAGGTCCGTCCCGAAGAAGAGAGCACAAGCGAAGGGGAGACGGCCTTCAGAAAAGGAAGACTTCCCGCGGTACGCGAGCCATGATGAGGGAGGATTAAGACCGTGGCCTTTAAGGGAAGATGGCTCCTGACCAGGGTCCTTTCCCTCTTGAAACCTATGTCACCGGGGAGAAGGAAACAAAACTCCGAAAAGCAGACCCTGCTTACCAGAGAAGCCTGGTTGGGATCGCCGCGCCCCGGATAAAAAGAGAAGAGGACTCCGCCCTGGCTCATCCAGGTGGGACGTTGGAGCCAGAGGCTTCCAGGGCCAAGCTGAAAACCCGAGATGACCTCCTTGATGAAAAGGTGTCTCTTAAGATAAGCCAGGCCTCCAAGGTGATCGGCCTGAGGATGGGAGATGATTACGCTCTCCAGTCTCTTCACCCCCAACTTTCGAAGAGCCGGAGCTAGAACGAATTTGCCAGCGTCATAGCTTCCAAACTTTGGTCCGGCGTCAAAAAGGAAGGCCGCTTCTTTGGTCTTGAGGAGAGCGGCGTTTCCATGGCCTACATCAAAAAGGATGAAAAAGCTCCTGGGAAAAGACCAAAAGAAAAAGTGAAGGAATAGGCAGAGACCAAAGGCCAGAGAGGCAGTCTTTCTGCTAGGCCAGAAAAGGAGAGAGAGACCCGGAAGAAAAGCCACAAAGAAGGCCCCCAGGGGATAAGGAGGATTCAAGAAGAGAGAAGGCCCTCGAGGTATTAGAGAGACCATTCGGGCAGCCAGCTCCGCCACACTGGCTCCCCAGGCAGACTTGATCAAAGCCAACAGGGCACTCAGGAATTCCAATGGAAGGATTGATAAGCCAAAGAGGGGTACGCTTAAGAGATTGTAAAATGGACAGAGCAGGGGCATCTGTCCCTTGAGGCTCAGAATCCAGGGGGCGGTGGCCAGGCTGGCGGCCAGGGAGAAATAAAAGACGTTGAATGGATATCGCCAGCATCCGGAGGTGCCGGGCAACTTTTTTCTTAAGCGGGCCGCTATCAAGATAGCTGCTGTGGCACTCACCGAAAGTCTAAAGGAAAGGCTTCCCACGGTGGCTGGCTGTTTCAACAGGATCAAGAGCACCGTGAGGGCCAGAAGGTCGAGTCCACGTCCTTCTCGATATAAGATCAGGTTCATCGTAAAGAGGCCGAACATGACAACGGCTCTGAGGGCCGAAGGAGTGGGGCCAGAGAGCAGGCTATAGGAGACCAGAAGCGGGCTTGAGACCAGAAAAACCAGAAGTTTTTCCGGTAGAAAAAGGAGAAGAGAGGGCCAAAGTCTCAAAAACAATTTTACCATCAACCAGCTCCAGCTCAGAAGGAGCCCGAGGTGCATCCCCGAGATGGCTAGGAGGTGGAAGGTCCCTTGGGTCTCAAACTTTTCTTGAAGTCCTGCCGGAAGGTGGAAACGACTCCCGAGAATTAGCGCTTCAAAGAGCCCTTGGGCCTGAGGGGAGAGGCCCTCTGCGAAACGGAATAGTTTGTTGCGCAGACGCTCAAGCCAAGACGGACTTTGGGACAGGAGTTTTGCCCTTTTGACATAGGCCCGGAAAAAGAGGCCCCGGCTTTGTTTCACCCGCACAAAAGAATAGGAAAAGGGGTTGAGTCTCTCCTTGAGGGGTTTGAAGACACCCTCTATCAAAAGGAGACTGCCCGATCCAAACTCCTGACCGCCTTTAAAATAAAGTTCGGTCTGGACCCGGGTTTTCTCCCTCCTTTGGGCCAAGGTCTCGATTTCCGCTAGGGCGTAAGAGAAACCCTCCCGTTTGAGAGTGGGGCTCAAGAGTCTCACCACGGCCTCCGTGCGAAGGGGAAAGGAAAGATCCGCAAAGGGGCTGCGAAACTCAAAACTTTGAGAGCCATAGGCAAAGCTCAGCCCCAAAACCAGGAGACCGAGCCTGCGTTTTGGGGCACGCCAAAAGAAAAGACCGGCCAAGAAGAGGAGGAAAGGAGCTCTTTCCCAGGCCAAGAAAAGACCCAAGAAAAGGGCCAAGGCCAGGATCTGTAGAGGACTTCCTTCAACGACTTTCTGAGACAAGATCGGACCCGACCTCTTTTTCCCTTCTTCGGTCAGGTCCTGATGAAAGGTAGAATTTTAACGCGGAAGCCCTTCGGGTCTTTCTCCCAGGAGGTGCTTGAGCCTTTCTATTTCTTCCTGCAGGTCACGGATGCGATCCAGGAGTTGAAGGATGATATCGATGCCAGCCAAATTGACACCGAGTTCGTCACGTAAACGGCGGATGAGGAGAAGCCTCTGGAGGTCGTTTTCGTCAAAGAGATAGCGGCGTCCCTGGCGTTGTGGCTCAAGAAGACCCTCTTCGATCCAGACCCGCAAAGTCTTGGGCGAGAGCCCCACCTTTTCGCAGACCACTTTCATTTCGTAATAAATGGCCATCTTTAACCCTCCTGAAAGATCGTTATTCCCTAGGACCAAAAAGAGCCGTTCCCACCCTTACGATGGTGGCTCCTTCCTCGATGGCTATTTCGAAATCGTGACTCATTCCCATAGAGAGTTCAGAAAGGGGTGCTTCTGGAAAGCGCCTTTTCAGGTCTTCCAGCAAGTTGCGCATCTTGGCGAAAAAGGGGCGCACCTCTTCCGGGTCTTCTCGGTAGGGCGGGATGGTCATGAGTCCCCTGAGCTCCAGGTTTGGCAAGGCGATGATGGTTTCTGCCAGGCCGGGGAGTTCCTCCGGGCTCACCCCGGCTTTGGTCTCTTCACCTCCCACATTAACTTCGATGAAGACCGGCAGAAGGCGTCCCTCCTTCTGGGCTCTTTTGGCCAGTTCCTGGGCAATGCTCGGCCGATCGACGGTTTCAACGAGATCGAAGATCTTAACGGCCTGGCGAGCTTTGTTGGTTTGAAGTGGACCGATAAGATGCCAAGTAAGATCCAAATCTTCCAGGAGTTTTCGCTTTTTTTGAGCTTCCTGGACGTAGTTCTCTCCGATGAGACGGAGTCCGGCCTCGTAGGCCTCACGGATCTTCTCCACGGGCTGGCGCTTAGCAGCTCCCAGAAGGCGGACTTCCTCCGGACGTCGTCCGGCTCGATGGCAACTCTTCCTAATGGCCTCCATCAATCTCTCGTAGTTTTCCCGCACTCTCATGACCTCCACCTCAGCCATAAGTCCCAGGCGATGGCGGCCAGGGAACAGGTGAAGATGATGATGTAATTCCAGCGTTCCTTAGAAACTTTAAGACTGGAAACCAGATAATGAAGGGCCGCCAGGTCTTGGGGGCTCAGTTGACGATGGGCTTCGAGTTTTTCGAGAAGGTCGAGTTCTTCAATCACTCGACGCCGACGACCTGCTACGTAGAAACGAAAGCTGAAAAATACCATGTTCCCGCAGACCCCCAGGTACCACAAAACGGTGATAAGTTCCGGGCGGTAAGCCTTGGCCACCAAGATCAACCGGAGGGAGATAGCTCCGGTGAGCCCGATGAAAAAAGCCAACCAGGGTACCCAGGAAGGAAATTTGTGGGGCACTTGGAAATCGCCTTTCTCCATGTCTTTCAAATTTAGCCCGACTCAGGGCCACGACAAAGGCTTCTTTTAGATCTTTGTTTTGATTAAAACTATTTTCCCTGATTTTGAGAAATCATCATCTACTTTTAATACAATGAAGATAATCTATACGTTTCGTTTTGTTTTATATGACTTTCAGTTTTCGAAATGTAGTTCTAACATCGTGGAAAAGAGCCGCTAACCGATACTGTTCTAAGTTTGATATTGAAGTTGTGGATCTGCGAACCTTTGGTTGGGAGTGGAGATCAAAGAGGTCTTGTCCTTGGAGCCCGTCTTGACTTCCGCGGAGGCCGCAGGCAAAGTGTGAAAAATTTTGGGAACGCGGGGGAGATGATGCTTGATCTGCGTCTCATTCGTGAGAAACCGGAGTTTGTAAAGGAGCGGCTGGCCCTGCGAGGTGGAGAATATCCGGTGGATGAGGTGTTGGCCCTTGATCGCCGTCGAAGGCAACTCTTGACCGAGGTCGAACGTCTCCGACACGAACGAAAGATAGCCTCCGAAGAAATCGGACGTCTCAAAAGGCAGGGCAAGGAGGCTGCTTCTCAGATGGAAGCGGTAAAACGCCTTGGGGAGCGTCTGAAGGAGCTCGAAGCGGAGCTGCGTGAGGTGGAGACCAGGTTGCGTAACCTCCTCCTTGAGATCCCAAATTTGCCTCACGAATCAGTTCCTCCTGGTGAAGACGAAGGCGACAATCAGGTGATAAAACGTTGGGGAGACCTCCCAAATTTTGGCTTTACACCAAAGCCCCACTGGGAAATAGGCGAAAGGCTTGGCATCTTTGATTTCACCCGGGCGGCCAAGATCACGGGGAGCCGTTTTGTCGTCTATCGTGGGGCAGGGGCCAGACTCGAACGAGCCCTTATCTCCTTCATGCTGGATCTGCACACCAGAGAACACCGCTATCGAGAGGTCTTTCCGCCGTTCATCGTAAATGAAGCCTCCATGATCGGTACCGGCCAGCTCCCCAAGTTCAAGGAAGATCTCTTCAAGCTTGAGGACTGGAACTATTATCTCATTCCCACGGCTGAGGTCCCGGTGACCAACCTTCACCGGGATGAGATCCTTCCAGAGGAGGTACTGCCGCTTTACTACGTGGCCTATACCCCTTGTTTTCGGGCTGAAGCTGGGGCGCACGGGCGTGATGTAAAGGGCATCATTCGTCAACATCAGTTCAACAAGGTAGAACTGGTCAAGTTCGTCCATCCTGAGACTTCTTACGACGAACTGGAAAGCCTTACCCTAGACGCCGAAGAAGTCCTTCAAAAATTGGGCTTGCCCTATCGCGTGGTGGTCCTTTGTACTGGTGATCTGGGCTTTGCAGCTGCCAAGACCTATGACATTGAGGTCTGGGCTCCGGGACAGGACCGTTTCGTAGAAATTTCTTCCTGTAGCAATTTTGAGGACTATCAGGCCCGCCGGGCTGGGATTCGTTTTCGCCCTAAGGAAGGGAAAAAGCCTCGTTTGGTCCACACCCTAAATGGTTCTGGTCTGGCTGTCGGGCGCACCCTGATGGCCATTCTTGAGAACTATCAACAAAGGGACGGCTCAGTAGTGATACCAGAGGTGTTGAGACCCTACATGGGGGGACAGGAAGTCATCGAACCCGAAAAGTGGGTCTAGATCCTTTCGAGTCTGGCAAATTTGAGGTGAAGGGTCTTTTCACCGGCCTCCTGAAAGCGGACGATGACCTTGTCGGTATCCACCATGCCCTTTACCTTGCCTTCTCCAAACCTGGGATGCCAGACGAGCTCTCCCGGCAAGAAGACGTCGGTTGCAGTTTCGGTTTCTTCGACGCTTTGTGGTTGCCAGCTGTCTTTTTTTTCTTCCCAGTTTTCTAAGTAATTCCGGTTTTCTTCTACAAAGCGTGAAGGCTTGCTGAAGATGCGCCCTTCTCCCGGGGCGTAGTAGGTTGCGGGATAGGTGAGGAAAAGCCTTTCTTTGGCCCTGGTAACGGCGACGTAAAAGAGCCGCCTTTCTTCTTCAAGGTCTTCTTCTCTGGCCATGGCATAACTTGAAGGGAACCTTCCCTCGGCAAGCGAGATGACGAACACACTGTGCCATTCAAGACCTTTGGCGGAATGTACGGTGGAGAGGGTGAGTTTTTCCTCGTCCGAAGAAGGGGCTTCGACTTCTGCTACGCTGGCTTCCGGGGGTTCAAGGGCTAGGTCCGCCAAGAAGTCCTCCAGCTTCTCGTACTTGTGGGCGATGGCCAGGAGTTGGTCCAGATCCTTGGCTCGTTTGGGATGGTCGTCATAGTAGACCCGTTCCAGGATGGGTTCGTAGTATTCGTAGAGGAGAGAGAGCCTTTCCTCTGGTGAGAGGGGTTCTTGGAGGAGTTTGAAGAGCTGGTGGAGCCGGCCAAGCCCCGTGACAAAGGACGCCTTGGCTGGAAATCGTCCTAGGGCTTCGAAGGGATCGTTTTCGGTCTTGATGGTTTCCATGATGCGCCTTGAAGTTTTGGGGCCAATACCCTCCACCAGGAGGAGGACCCGGTTCCAGGCCAACATGTCGTAAGGATTGAGGAGCAACCTCAGATGGGCGACCACGTCCTTGATGTGGGCGGTTTCAATGAGTTTCAGCCCTCCCTGTTTGGTGAAAGGTAAGTTTCGTTTGGCCAGCTCTAGCTCAAGGTCGAAGGAATGATAAGCCGAGCGGAAGAGGATAGCCATTTCGGATAGGGGTATCCCCTCCTCGCGCAGCTCAAGGATCCTTTCCGCCACGAAACGGCTCTGGTCGGCTTCGTCACGAGCCTTGTAAAGGATCGGACGTTGTCCTCCGGCCCGACGCGTGTAGAGACATTTGGTGTATTTTTCCTTGGCCCTTTCGATTACGGCATTGGCTAAATCGAGAACCGGTTGCACGGAACGATAGTTTTCCTCAAGTTTGATGATCTTCGTGCCAGGAAAAAGCCGCGGGAATTGCAGGATATTTCGAAAGTTGGCCCCTCGAAAGGCGTAAATGGATTGTGAATCGTCTCCCACCACCATGACGTTCCCGTGTCCTTCGGCCATGAGACGGACAATTTCAGCCTGGAGGGCGTTAGTGTCCTGATATTCATCAACCATGATGAACTCAAAGCGCTGAGAAATGGCTCGCCTCACTTCCGGGTATTCACGGAGAATTCGGAGCCAGTTGACCAAAAGATCGTCGTAATCCATGAGATGATGTTCCTGTTTGTAGCGCACGTAATGGGTAAACAAGCGCAGGAGGTCTTCCAGGTCTTCGATGAAATGGGGATACTCTTCGGTCACCACTTCTTCTATGGAAAGCCCCTTGTTGACGGCCTTGCTGAAGATGGAAGAGACGGTTTCCTTTTTGGGGAAGCGGCGTCCCCTTTCAGAGAGACCAAGTCCGGTGCGCAACAGATTGATAGCGTCTTCGGCGTCTCCACGATCCAGGATGGTGAATTGTCTGGAATAACCAAGCAGGGGAGCGTATTCGCGGAGCATAAGATGGGCCATAGAATGGAAAGTGCCACCGGCCACGCGTTCGCACGATTCGTTCAAGAGAAGGGCGGCTCGGCGTAACATCTCTCGTGCAGCTTTGCGAGTGAAGGTGAGGAGGAGGATACGTTCCGGAGGGACGCCTTCTTCTACCAGTCTGGCCACGCGATAGACCAGGGTGCGGGTCTTGCCAGAGCCTGCTCCGGCGATGACCAGGATCGGGCCAAAGAGATGGCGTACAGCCTCAAGCTGGGCTGGGTTCAGTTCTCTGGCGTAGTCCAACCGGTACTTCATGTCCTTATCAAGGATACCCCGCTTTGGGGCCTGGCCCAAGGAGTTTGGTTTCGGTTGTAAAACATTTGTCCGCAAGTAGGGGACTCTTTTCAGGGGGTTCGGTCTTCGGCAAAAGCGAACCAGGCGGCACAGGTACCCTCGATGGAGACCATGCAAGGCCCTTTGGGGTTTTCAGGCGTGCAACTCCGGCCGAAAAGAGGGCAGTCCACAGGGCTCTTGCGTCCGCACAGGATGTCTCCGCAAAGACACCCTCTCGGCTCTTCCGCGGGAGGTACTTCCACCTCCAGTTGTTTCCGAGCGTCAAAATCAGCAAACTCCTCTCTCAACCGGAGACCACTGGCTGGGATGAGGCCCAATCCCCGCCATTTGGCCTCACAGGGTTCAAAGACCTTTCGCATGAGTTGTTGCCCCATCACGTTTCCTTCCCAGGTGACAGCTTCCTGGTATTCGATTTCTAGTTCGGCTCTGCCTTGGGCGATCTGTCTGGCCAGCATGTAAAGACCAGCCATGATGTGACGGGCCTCAAATCCCGCAATCACCGCTGGCAGACCGAATTCTTCGGAAACGAAACGGAAGTAGTTGGCTCCCGTAATGGTGGAGACGTGGCCTGGAAGAAGCAAGCCGTCAAGGGCTGCCTCACCGGAGAGGAGAGACCTTAAGGCCTGGGGCATGGTCCGATGGCTAACCGCAAAGAGGAGGTTGGAAAGGCCGTCTCTTCTGGCTTCCAACACCGCTACAGCCACGGCTGGGGCGGTGGTTTCAAAACCGAAGGCCGCGAAAACTATGGTTTCGTTTGGTCTTTCACGCGCCAGCTCTACGGCATCAAGAGGGGAATAGACCAATCTGATTCGGGCTCCCTTGGCGCGGGCCTCTTTGAGCGAGGAGCGAGAACCCGGAACCCGCAACAGGTCTCCAAAAGTGGCCAGAGTGACTCCTGGTAATTGGGCGATTGTCACGAGATAGTCGATCTCTTCCGGAGGAGTCACACAGACTGGGCAACCGGGGCCTGAAACGAGGGTAAGGTTGGGAGGAAAAAGGCTCCGCAGTCCAAAACGGAAGATGTTCATGGTGTGGGTGCCGCAAACCTCCATGAAACGGACAGGCCGTGGAAGGATCTCTCCTATGGCTTTGGCCAATTTAAGGATGTCCATAGGATAACCCTAATCCAAGGGACGCGATTTTAAAATGGCCATGGCCTCCTCGCCAAGGGCTTTGCTCTCCTGTCCCAACAGTTCCTTGAGCCTAAGGGCGTTGGGAACCGCCCAGCCCAAGGCATCGTTGTCGAAATAGACGTAACCCGGAAGCCCCCAAGACCTTATTCTATCGGCCCAAAGATTTAGCTCTTCTTCGGTATAACATGAGCGGTAGAGGACTCGAGAGCCGTGGAGACGGACATAAATGAAGTCTGCGGTGAGTTCCAGAAGGAGAGAAGGATACCGTCCAGCGGTATCCGAGAAACAGAGGGCGACGTTTTTCTCCTTGAGCTGGGTGAGGAAACGTTCTTGATGAAAGCTTGCGTGTCGGATCTCGAGGCTGGTTTGATAACGGAGGTCAAGAAGGTCCAGGAAATCTCCGATGAGATGAGGGTCGTATTTGAGACTTGGTGGAAGCTGGAAGAGAAGGGGCCCGATCTTTTCTCTAAGAGGTGAGATGGTCTGGTAAAACCGGGCCAGGGGCTCTTCAATCTTTCGGAGTCGCTTGACATGCGTGATGAACCGGCTTGCCTTCAGGGCAAAGAGGAAGTTTTCAGGCGTTTCTTGATACCATCGTCGGAAGGTCCCTTCCTTGGGTGTGCCGTAGAAGGTGGCGTTGACTTCCACGGTGTCAAAGTAGGAAGCGTAATAAATGAGCCATTTCTTGGTGGAGAGCCCCTTAGGATAAAAGACCCCTCGCCAGTGAGGATAGTTCCAGCCCGAGGTACCTATTCGGATTTGCGGCATCGTTGACACCTTTTGCGCAACGTATTATAAAGCGCCGTGCAAAACGCGAGAAGGAGGGATTTGTCTTGCCTCAGCATAGATCTGCCGCCAAAGCGCTGCGCCAGAGCCTGAAACGTCGGATGCGCAACAAGGCCATCAAGACCCGGGTGAAGACGGAAATCAAGAAGTTTTTGGCCACTCTGGAGAAAGGCACCGTTGAAGAGGCCGAGGCTGCCTTTCGACGGGCTCAGAGCATTCTTCAACGGGCGGTGAGCAAGGGGACTTTCCATCATCGCACCGCGGCTCGCAAGATCTCCCGTTTGGCAGCCAAACTCAACGCCAAGAAGGCCCAGGCCGCGGAAAACGCTTAGTTGACACCGAATAAGCCTCCCGTTAGCTTTTAAGAGTCGTGGGGATGTAGCTCAGCTGGGAGAGCGCCAGAATCGCAATCTGGAGGTCGGGGGTTCGAATCCCCCCATCTCCACCAAGATTTCCTACCTTTTGAAGCCTTTTAGAAAGCATGGTCCCTTTTGTGCAGCACTTTTGCATCTCTTATTTTCCCAAAAATCCAGAAATTCTGATAGATACATACAATTTGTTTTAAAAAGAAGAATTTTTTCTTCTATTTTTTGAAAAAATTCCCGCGATTTCTTCAAGTTTCTTTCTGGCTCCTCCGAAATAGGGAGTGAATCCCGCGTCAAAGGAGAGGAGCTCATGGGGAGGTCCTGGAAGGAGAGATTTTCTACTTTATCTATTGGCCAAAAGCTTTTGGCTTCTTTTCTGTTGGTTTTGTTTCTGGTGCTGGGTATTACGACCTACCAATCTGTCAAACTGGTCAAAGACCAGGAGCAAGTCCTTATTAGAAAGGAGATTTCCGATCAAAAGGAACTGGCGCCACAAATTGGTCGGATGGCCAGGCAGTATCTTCAGATAGCCTTTGTTTTGGCCGAGCAAAACGTGACCAAAGAAGCCCTGCGCACTCGAGATCGCGAGCTTCTTATGAAACGGGCCATTCCCCTCTGGAAGGAGATCGATGCTCAAACCCCCAATCGTCGGGTCTACATTCACTATCATGTACCCCCGGGGGTCTCTTTCCTGAGGGTCTGGAAGCCGAACAAGTACGGAGACGACCTGCGAAGTTTTCGTCATACGGTTGTGCAGGTTATCCGCACGGGGGAGCCCATCGCGGGGATTGAAGCCGGACGTGCCGGTTTGGCCATTCGAGGGATAGCACCCGTCAAGGACGAAACCGGTAAGATCCTGGGAAGTGTGGAAGTTTTCATCAAAATAAACGATCTGGCCAAAATTGAGGCGAAGAACGAAAACAAAGACGTGGCTGTTTTTCGCAAAGAATTGGTGAAGACGTTTGATGACGAAAATACCATTCGTGTGGGAGATTACCGTCTCATCTTTGCCACCAATAAAACACTTCTCAAACCGGTTCTGAATAAGGCTTTCATCGAAGATGCTTCGAGACGGATTGTAACCTATCAAGACGGACATTACCTCTACATCGCTAGTCCCTTGAGAGATTATGCCGGACAGATTACGGGCATCTGGTTGACGACCCTTGATCTTTCTACTTTTCATCAGGCCCAGCGTTCTCTCATCACCCGCAATGTTATTTTGGCGATTATTTTGGTAATCTTGGTGGCCCTCCTGGTGAGTCTTCAAGTGAGGACTATTGTCAGCAAGCCCTTGCAAGCCTGTTTGGAAGCTGTGAACAAAGTGGCCGATGGAGATCTCAACGTTCGCGTCCCTGTAAGAAGAAGAGATGAGATTGGACGTCTGGCTGAAGGTCTAAATCATATGATAGAAAGTCTACACAAACTTATCAAAAAGGTCTCGGATGGGACAGATCAGTTAGAAGATGCCGAAAAGAACCTTATCTCATCCTCTGAAAATCTGATTAGGGTCTCTGGTGAAACTCATCAAAAAGTAGATGATATTGCTCGCACCAATCAGGAAAATAAAGAACGTATGGTTCAATTGGCCAGTGCTAATGAAGAAATCACAGCTACCGTTCAAAACGTTTCTGAAAATGTGACAAATACCGTTCAGATGTTTAGTGAAGTTACCGAACAAATTGACAAAACTACAGATATCATTAGGCAATTGAATCAGCATTTTGTAAAAATAGAAGAAGTTTTGGGTTTCATCAGTCAAATTGCTGATCAGACCAACCTTCTGGCCTTAAACGCCACCATCGAGGCTGCCCGGGCCGGGGAGGCGGGTAAGGGTTTTGCGGTGGTGGCTGGAGAGGTCAAAGAACTGGCGAAACAAACAGCCGAAGCCACGGATCGTATCGTCAACACCATTCAGGAATTGCGCCATCTGGTGAGTGGTTCGGTGGAGGAAGTGCACAGGATCAGTGAACTGGTCTATCCGGTCAAGGAGATGACAGAAAACATAGCAGCGGCTATGGAACAGACCACTGCCGCAGCCAATGAAATCAGCCAACAGGCCCACGGGGTGCTTGAAGGGACGGAACACTCCCTCGTCTTGATGGAAGAACTCCGGGTAGCTACAGAGGAGGTGGTTCGAGCGGCGGAATTTTCAAACGAAGCCGCACAAAAACTTCGAGATCTCTCCAAGGAATTGAAGGTCATGATTAAGCGTTTCAAGGTTTAGGAAAGCAACGGGTCCGGAGTTCCTCCTAGGAGGGAAAGAATTTGTACTCCCAAGGCAGGAGCTCCGGATCTTCATTCACTTCCGCTTCAAATTCAAAGCGTTTTTCGATCTCTTCCAAAAATTCGATCTCTTCGCCTGTCAGGGCTTCGGCAATGGAAGGATGGACCTTGATCACCACCTGTTTGCCCCTGATGTGGGCTCCCATTTTTTCCAGACGTCGGAAGATTTCATAACAGATGGTACGCCGGCTCTTGGAATAGCCTTCCCCATGACAGAAAGGACAAGGCTCCATCAGCAGGTCATAGAGGCTTTCTCGACGCCGTTCTCGGGTCATTTCAATGATGCCAAATTCAGACATGGGCCGGACGTTGGTCTTGGCCCGATCTTTCTTCAGATAGTCCTTAAGGGCCCGGTAGACGGCTTCCCGGCTCTCGGTTTTCTGCATATCGATGAAATCGATGATGATAAGCCCTCCGATATTTCTTAGACGTAGCTGGTAGGCGATTTCTTTGGCCGCCTCAAGATTGGTACGCAGAACCGTTTCTTCCAGGTCCACTTTTCCCACGTAGCGTCCAGTGTTGACATCGATAGCGGTAAAGGCCTCACAGGGTTCGATGACGATGAATCCTCCGGATTTGAGCCAGACCTTTCGGGAGAGGAGTCTGGTGGTTTCTACCTCTATGCCGTAAGCCTCAAAGAGGGGGGGAGGACCTTCGTGCAAGCGGACGCAACCTTTGAGATGAGGGGCCATGCGATCCATAAACGAAAGGATCTTTTCATAAACCCGCCGGTTGTCCACTACCAGAGAAGAGACCTCTCGCACCAGGAGGTCTCTTACGGCCCGCAAAGAAATATCGAGTTCTTCATAGATCAAGGCCGGGGCCGAGAGTCTTTCAGCCCGCTGTTTGATGTCTTGCCAAAGGGACAAGAGGAATTCCATCTCGGTCCTTAGCTCCTCTTCCGAGGCCTCGCGGGCCACGGTGCGCACGATCCAGCCCGTGCCAGGGGGGCGAAGACGATCAATGAGGTCCCGGAGGGCTTGACGTTCTCTTTCATCTATTATCTTCCGCGAGACTCCGATGTGGGACATGGTGGGCAAGAAGACCAGGTAGCGCCCGGGGAGGGTGATGTTGGTCGTCAGGCGAGCGCCTTTGTTCCCTACCGGTTCCTTGACTACTTGCACCAGGATTTCCTGTCCGGTTTTGAGGAGGTCTTCTATCGGGGAGCCTCTGAATTCTTTCTCTGAGATCTCTTCTCCAAAGAGATCTTCTGCCTCCAACAATCTGGGACAGAGATCTCCTCCGTAAAGAAAAGCGGTCCGGGAGAGACCGATTTCAACGAAAGCGGCTCGCATCCCTGGCAGAACCCGAACTACGCGTCCTTTATAGATGTTGCCTACGTAACCTCGTTCGCGAGGCCGTTCCAGGTAGAATTCTGCCAAGGTTCCATCTTCGAGGAGGGCCACCCGTGTTTCGTAGGGAGCGTAGTTGATGAGGAGTTCAGCCATTCAACCACTCCTCAGGAAGGGCTTCCAGAAAATCCTTTACAAGGCGTAGGAGCTTTTCTTCGGCCTTTTGGGCTGAAGCGATGATCTCCTCGAGTAAGATGGGCTGAAAGTGATCCGGATCGTTGACGTTGGCGATCACTGAGATCCCCAACACCTCCAACCCCGCGTGTTTGGCTACGATTACTTCCGGCACGGTGGACATCCCCACGGCATCGGCTCCGATGAGCCTGAGGTAACGTGTTTCAGCTGGGGTCTCAAGGCTCGGACCAGGGACGGCCACGTACACTCCTTCTTTCAAAGGGATAGAGGCTCTGCGGGCAACCTCCTTGAGGAGGCGACGTAACCGCCGGCTATAGGCCTCGGAGAGGTCCGGAAACCTGGGTCCCCATTCTTCAATGTTAGGGCCGCGGAGGGGATTGTCAGGGATGAGATTGATGTGGTCTCGAATGAGCATGAGATCTCCGGGATGAAAGGAAAGATCAAGTCCTCCGGCAGCGTTCGAGACGATAAGGACTTTGGTCCCGAGGAGACTCATTACTCTCAGGGGAAAGGTCACCTCCCGAGTAGAATAACCTTCGTAGTAATGGAATCTTCCCTGGAAGGCTGCCACTTTTTTGCCTGCTAGGCGCCCTATTACCAGGCGCCCTTGGTGGCTTTCCACGGTGGAACGGGGAAAGTGAGGAATTTCTTCGTAGGGGAGGACCAGGTCTTTTTCTATTTCTTCGGCTGCCCCAGAGAGTCCGGTTCCTAAGATGAGAACGATTTTGGGACGATAAGGGAGTCTTTCGGCCAGGAAGAGACGAGCTTCATCCACTTTTTGACGGTAAGTTTCCAGCTCCATGTTGACTCCTTGAGTTTCTTTTTTGTCACATGCTTGCAAAAGCTATTTAATTCAATAAAATTATCTGCACCAGACTTTGCGGGTATCTTCTAAGATCGTGGCTTCCATCCCGGTTCGAGACATATATCAAGAGGGGCCTTTACGTAATATTGTTGGTAATAGTCCCGCCATTAAGCGGATCAAAGAGCTTATCCTCCAGGTAGCTGATACAGATCTGAACGTTGTTATATATGGGGAAAGTGGGGTCGGCAAGGAAGTGGTAGCTCGAGCCCTCCATGCTTGTTCTCACCGGGCCAAAGGACCTTTTGTTAAGGTAAATTGTGCTGCTATTCCGGGGGATCTTCTAGAAAGCGAACTTTTCGGCTACGAAAAAGGGGCCTTTACCGGGGCCGAAAAACCCAAGCCCGGCAAGTTTGAGCTGGCCAACGGCGGGGCCATCTTTCTCGATGAGATCGGGGACATGCCCCTTCAGCTCCAATCCAAACTCCTACAGGTGCTCCAAGACCAGGAATTTTGCCGTCTCGGGGGGCAGAGAGAGATCAGGGTGGATGTCTGGGTTATTTCAGCCACCAATCACAACCTGGAAGAGGAAATTCAGCGCGGTAATTTTCGGGAAGATCTTTACTATCGTCTGAACATCATCAAGATCCACATCCCTCCTCTTCGTGAACGAAAGGAAGACATCCCTCTCCTTTGTGATTATTTTGCCCGCATTTATTGCAATCGATATCGGGTGTCGGAGTTTGAGATTCCAGATGGTCTGATGCAGCTTTTCATGCGCTATCACTGGCCGGGTAACGTGCGCGAACTTGAAAACTACGTCAAGCGTCTGGTCGTTCTTCGAGACTTTGACGAAGTGACCGAAGAGATCGAGCGTCTTTCAACCACCCTTACTGACCCTCCACGTCGGAGACGTGAAGGAGAAGATGATTTTGCGTATCTCATTTCACGAGAGCTCGCGCGTGCAGAAGAGGGTTCACTCTCCCTCAAAGAAGTCAAAAAACGGGTGGTGGCCATCGTAGAGAAGAGGATCATCGATCTTGTTCTCAGACAAACCGGAGGGAACAAGCGCAAAGCAGCAGACAGTTTGGGGATCTCCTATAAAGCCCTCCTTTACAAAATCCGAGAATTTGAAGAGATGGGACTCTGAGCCCAATTCCTTCGCGGAGGCTTTCCCTATGAAACGATATTTGGTAACGGGCGGAGCGGGTTTTATTGGCTCAAATCTTACGGAATATCTCTTGAAAGAGGGACATTTTGTCCGGGTGCTCGATAATTTTGCCAACGGAAAACCCGAAAATCTCTCTTTTGTTTCCAGGATCCCGGGGGCAGAGGAGCGTTTCGAGCTCCTCAAGGGTGATATCCGCGATTATGAGACCTGCGTGCAGGCTTGCGAAGGGGTGGATTTCGTCCTCCATCAGGCGGCCCTTGGTTCGGTACCCCGTTCTGTGGAAGACCCTGACACCTATCATCAGGTAAATACCACCGGGACTCTCAATATGCTCCGGGCTGCAGCGGCCAGCGGAGTAAAGCGTCTGGTCTACGCGGCTTCCTCTTCGGCGTACGGAGATGTGGACCGGGAACGTCCTACGCCCAAGAGAGAAGACATGGCCCCAGCCCCTCTTTCACCTTACGCCGTGGCCAAGCTCACCGGGGAATATTATTGCCAGATCTTTCCCAAGCTCTACGGTTTGGAAACGGTCATTTTGCGTTACTTCAATGTCTTTGGTCCTCGACAGGATCCCCATTCTCAATATGCAGCCGTAGTGCCAAAGTTCATCACTTCCCTCCTTCAGGGGGAGGCCCCCACCATTTTTGGCGATGGGGAACAGTCCCGAGATTTTACCTATGTTGAGAACGTAGTTCATGCCAATCTGGCCGCCTGCGAGGCCGGGCCTGAAGCCGTGGGAGAGGTAATCAACGTAGCCTGTGGCGAAAACACCTCTATCAACGAACTCTACCGCCTCATCGCCGAACTGATCGGTACGGATCTTAAACCTCGTTATGCTCCCCCTCGCCCGGGCGACGTGCGCCATTCCCTGGCCGACGTTTCCAAGGCCCAGCGTCTCTTGGGATTAAAAGAGGTAGTGGACCTACGTGAAGGCCTCAAAAGGACGATTGCCTGGTATCGCGAGCAAATGGGGCTTTAGACTTTAATCCCCGCCTTGGCCAAGTTGCGTTTGATTGAATCTTTTAGCTCGGTGAGATCATAGGACTTGACGATGTAGTCGTCAGAGGCCCATGAGCTCAGATCCTGTTTGTATTCCGGATAGGCCGAACAGAGTATTACCGGGAGTTCGGGGGTCTTTTCCTTGATCTTGCGAAGTACTTCCAGGCCATCCATGCCAGGCATGTTTATGTCCAGGACTACAAGGTCTGGTCTTTCTTTGTCGACTAGTTCCAAGGCTTCGGGGCCACTCATCGCTGAAATCACCTCGTAGCCTTCTTCTTCGAGTTCTTCTCGATAGAGCAGATGGATACTTTCTTCGTCGTCGACAATCAAAATTTTAGGTTTTTTCTCCGCCATCTTGGCCTCCTTGAGAAAGATTAATCTCACGCAAAAAGTGAGCCGCTTCTTCAGGAGCGGTGGGGGTGATGTAGAAGCCTGTGCCCCATTCGAAGCCTGCAATTTGGGTGAGTTTGGGCAGAAGTTCGAAGTGCCAGTGATAATGTTCGAGATAGGGCTCCCTCAAGGGAGCGGTATGGAGGACAAAGTTGTACGGGCAATGTGGAATCGCGGCTTCCAGACGTTTTAGGACTTCGGAAAAGATCTCCGCCAGGGCCTGAAACTGACCATCATCAATGGCGCGAAAATCGGAATGGTGTTTTTTGGGTACGATCCACATTTCAAAAGGTTGTCTGGGAGCAAAGGCGCAAAAGGCAACAAATTCGTGATTTTCACACACGATCCTGGTGCCGGTCTGGAGTTCTTGTCGGACAATATCGCAAAAAATACAGCGTTCTTTGTAGTCGTAATAGAGCTTGGAACCTTTGAGTTCTTGGGAAACTAGGTGAGGGACGATGGGAAGGGCAATGAGCTGAGAGTGGGAATGTTCTAGCGAGGCCCCAGCGGCTCGGCCGTAGTTTTTGAAGATGATCACGTAACGGAAGCGGTTGTCTCGAGAAAGGTCCACCATCCGATCCCGATAGGCCCAAAAGACCTGTACCAGGCGTTCCGGAGGCATGTCCGCCAGGGTTTCATGATGATGGGGGGTTTCTATGATGACTTCGTGGGCTCCGATACCATTCATCTTGTCGTAAATCCCCTCTCCTTCCTTCCATAGTTCGCCTTCGATCCTGAGAGCCGGAAACTTGTTAGGCACCACTCGCAAGGTCCAGCCTGGACTGTTGGGAGGGGCTCCGGGAGGGCGCCCATAGGCCAAGACTTCGGGTGGGGTGGTGTATTCGTGTCCCGGGCACAGGGGACAAAAACCCCCTTTGACTTCGTCTTTGGGAACGACAAAATCATGAGGTCTCTTTCCTCTTTCTTTGGCGATGATGACCCACCGGCCAACGATGGGGTCTCTTCTGAGCTCGGGCATAAAGCCTCCTTCACACTTGCCACATTACTTGTTCAAAGTTTTCGTCTGGAACCGTAAAAACTAAATTTCCTGCTCGCGGAAAACGCTCCCGTGGCAGGTCACCTTCGAAGAGCTCGAGATAAAAACTTACCCTTTCTCCTACGTGAAACCCCAAGTTTTCAAAGGGGATAGCCAGTTCGATGATTTGTTGAAAGGCAATCTTTCCAGCCTGTCCTCCAAAGAGATGATAAGGGCCGCGAGAGAGTTTGAGGGTTTTCTGGATGTCTTTGGCCTTGGGGCGAAAGTTGAGCTCCACTTGGTGTTTCTCTCCGAAGAAGATGATCTTGATTCGGGTTTCCTCTGGAAGATGTTCCAAAATCTTGGGACGAAGATCAAGTCTCAGATAAAAATTCTGGAGGTCGAAACCAAAATAGAGGGCTTTGAAGAGGCTTTGGCCCAAATACATGGCTTCGCCTAAGGAGTCCGGTTCGTAGCGGCCAGCTCCTATCCATTCGTAATAAAAACTCTCTACACCATCTATTTCCGGCTTGATGAAGGCGGTGGGAAGCTCTTGGGGTTCCACAGGTCTCGGACGCCTCACAGGCTCGGCCAGATCACTCAAAGGTTCCTTACCCAGTACGCGAAAGACATGGAGGAGATGGCCTCGAAAAAGGCGATCGAACTCCAGATCAAAGAGGCTTGTAAAATGGTCACCATACCACCAGAACCAATCGCTTCCCTCCGCTGCCATCATGGCCTCCACCGCTTCCTTGGGGGCCCCTTTCAGATCTCCCAAGAAGTTTCTGGTGCGTCCCAAGAGTTCCCAGGCCCGGTTTTCTTCTTCGTGACCAATCCAGATGTCAAAATTGGCGTTAATCCAGGAGCCTGTGTAGAGATGTGGGATGGATTCTTGAGGAGGATGCTCCGCGAGATAGTCTGAAATCGTGGTCAGAACAACCTCTTTTTCTCTCTCCAGGCGGGAGTAAAGGGTCCAAAGAAAAGCCTTCCCTCCATCAGCGTAGTACTCCCAGGGATTTTCGCCGTCGAGGATGATAGCCAATAGGGGTTCCTCAAGCCCGCTTTTTCGAGCCAGTTCTTTGGCGGTGCCCAGAAGGTTTTCCACCGCTTCTTCAGGAGGCATGGTCCGATAGACAAAACCGATGCGATCTGAAAGTTCGTGATGTCGAAAGACCATGGCTACCTTCTGGTCTTCGTGGACCGCCAGATAGGCTTTGAGCAATACTTCGGGACCGGAACGTCCAAGACTCCGGTAGAGGATTTCTTCATCAGTGGCCAGCCATTTTACCCCGGCCCTGGCTGCCAGGGGAATGAGCTCTGGTGAGACCGACCCCTCCGAAGGCCACATACCATAAGGCCTCTGCCCAAAGAGCCTTTCGTGATATTCGAGGGCCGAGCTGATCTGAAAAAAAGCGTCTTCAGGATGAGAAAATCGCGGGGGTAATGGGGCTTCTGGCAGGTTTCGTCTGGCACAATCGGTGTCAATCAAAAGGGGGAGAATGGGATGGAAAAAGGGGGTGGCTGAAATCTCAATGCGACCTTCTTGCCATAGTTCCTGATAGAGGGGAAGGATCTTCTTTATGATTTCTAGATGCAGGTCAAGGAGGGCATTTTTTTCTTCTTCGGTGAAGTCGCGCCCCTTGGCTTTTAGTTCTCGCACCAAAGGGTGGTCTTGATGGCCAAACCCTATCCAGGTGAGATTGAACCAGACCTGTAGATCCCGGAGATCACCGGGGCTGAATTTTTGAGCGGCTTCGGAGAGATTGCGCTTTTCCCCCGCCCCTCTTTTTTCGAGGAGGTCCAGATAACGGGGGTAAGGATTGAGCATGGTGTCCCAATGACAGCTGAAGAAATAATTCAGGATGAATTCTCGCTCCTCTGGGGTCAGTTCGTCGGCCGGTTTACGTGAAAGATAGAGAAAGTAGTCTTCTCCTCCTTCAACATAGAAGAGGAGCTGTTTCAGGAGTGAGGGGACCAGGTTAAAGTTCCCGCGTGCCTGAGCAAAGGATTGCAACATCCATGGCATGTCGTAATAAGCTTTGACCGCGTGAAGTCTCACCCAAGGCAGGGAAAGCCAGCCCTTCTCCCAATCGAAGTAGAAGGGCTGGTGCATGTGCCAGAGAAAGACCAGATGGATTCGAGAGGCCATCAATCACCACGCAACTTTTCGAGCTGTTCCTGCTTGCGTTTGCAATGGATACAAAGGCTCGCCTCAGGACGGGCCAAAAGGCGTTTTTCGTCGATGTCTTCCCCGCAGGCTTCACAAATTCCGTAAGAGCCTTCTTCGATCCGTTTTAAGGCCTGGTCAATCTTGCGAATAAGTTTTCTTTCTCGGTCACGAATGCGGAGCTCAAACCCTCGATCACTCTCAAAAGCCGCTTGGTCTGTGGGATCGGGCAATCTTTCCGGATTATCTACCAGGTCTCCGACGGTCTTGAGGGCTTCCTTGATCAGTTTCTCCCTTTTCTCCAATAAGAGTTTTCGGAAATATTCGAGCTTTTCTGCTTCCATGGCGCCTCCTATTCGAGGATTATGGTTCCGCTCTTTCCACCACTTTTTTTCACCAGGCGGATATCTGTGATGCGAATCCCTTTGTCCAGGGCTTTACACATGTCATAGACCGTAAGGGCTGCTACAGAAACCGCGGTTAGGGCTTCCATCTCTACCCCGGTTGGGGCCACAGTCTTAACCCGGGCTTCGATTACGAGGCTTTGACTCTCGGGTTCTAACTCGAAATCTATCTCGACCTGAGAGAGAGGGAGGGGATGGCAGAGGGGGATAAGTTCATCTACCTTTTTGGCGGCCAGGATGCCAGCGATTCGGGCCACGGGAAAAAGATCTCCCTTGGGAAGGCTGCGATCACGAACCGCAGCCAGGACTTTTTCTCCAAGAACAACACGACCACGGGCCACGGCTTCACGTTTCGTGGGCTCCTTACCCGAAACATCCACCATCCTCGCCCGTCCGTCTTCCGTAAGATGCGTAAAAGCCATTATTGTCTGACCGAATGCCAAAGGCGCTTGAAAAGGTTTTCTCTCTTTTCTCTCTCTATTTCGGCAAATTCTTTCAAAAGTTCTTCCTGGCGTTTGGTAAGTTTCTTTGGAATCTCCACCTTAAAACGCAGGATCAGATCTCCTGGAGGACCTCCATGAGGGTCGGGCATCCCCTTGCCCTCAACGGCCATGGTCTCACCAGGTTGAATGCCGGCCGGGATCTTTACCTTGATGGGACCTTCGAGGGTGGGAATTTTTACCTCTCCTCCCAGCATGGCTTCCACCACCGAGATCGGCACCTCCAGATAGAGATCCTTGCCGTGGCGTTCAAAGAGTTCGTGAGGCAATACGTGGACCCGCAGATAGAGATCTCCGGCTGGCCCTCCGTGGAGACCAGCTTCACCAGCCCCCGGTACTTTGAGCACGCTTCCGTCTTCGATTCCCGGAGGGATGCGAACCTTGATCTTTTTTCGTTTGAGTTTTCGTCCCTCTCCCCGACAAGAGGGGCAGGGTTCGGAGAAAGTCGTTCCTGTTCCGTGACATCGAGGGCAAGTAGTACTCAGACGGAAGAAACCTTCGGTGTGGACCACGTAGCCGCGTCCCCGACAGGTCGGGCAGTATTCTACTCGGCCCCCAGGGGCAAGACCCGTGCCCTGACAGCTCTCACAGGTTTCATAACGCTCAATTTCAAGCTCGACTTCCTTACCAGCAAAGGCTTCTTCAAGCGTGATGCTAACTTCGTAGGAGAGATCTGCTCCCCGGCGGGGACGACGGCCCTCCCTTCGCCGCCGACCAAATCCTCCAAAGCCCCCCAGAAATTCTTCGAATAGATCCGAAAAGGCGGAAAAGATGTCTTCTACGTCACTGAAGCCCTGATAGCCGTGATCCGAAAGACCGGTGTGCCCCTGGGCGTCGTAGATGGCCCTCTTCTGAGGATCTGAAAGGACCTCATAGGCTTCGGAAATCTCTTTGAAACGCTCTTCGGCTTCTTTGTCCCCGGGGCGCAGGTCAGGATGATATTCCCGCGCTAGTCGACGATAGGCCTTCTTGATCTCTTCCTGACTAGCGTTTCGCGGAACACCCAGGATTTCGTAATAGTCTCTCTTTCTCACGCTGACTTTTCACCTGGGAGGGAACCAAGATTGACCAAGTCACCCAAAGCGAATTCTTCAAGTTCCCGGCCAAGTTGTTCGATGTTTTCAGGCGTTACCTTGCCAGCGGCGATCTCCCGCAGGGCACAGACGATCTCCTTGTTGTGACAAGGCACCAAGGGTTTAGCCCCCTTGCGGAGCTGTTTCACCCTCTGAATGGCCAGGTGGATGAGCCGGAAACGACTTGGGACCTGACGCAGACAATCCTCTACCGTGACCCGGGCCATAGTCTTTCCTCCTTAATCTACGGCTTCAACCGCTTTGACTTCGGGGACTTCTTTCTTGAGATAACGTTCGATCCCCATCTTTAAGGTCATCTGGCTCATAGGACAGCCCTTACAAGCCCCTTGCAGCCGCACTTTTACTATGCCATCTTCGCTCACTTCGACCAATTCCACGTCTCCACCGTCAGCCTGCAGCATGGGTCTCACCTTGGCCAGGGCCTGTTCCACCGCTTCCCGCATAAGGACCTCCTCAAAGGTTTGGGAGCATTTTAATCATCTGCGCTAACCGTGCCAAGGAGAAGAAGAATAAAACGGCAAGAACCGAGCTTAAAGGATCAAAACTGGCGGAGGGGGTGGGATTCGAACCCACGGTGCCCGGTTAAGGGCACACTCGCTTAGCAGGCGAGCACCTTCGGCCACTCGGTCACCCCTCCGGGGACCATCTTAAAGCTAACGAAACTTGTCTTATTTGACAAGCGGAGGGGGAGGGATTCGAACCCCCGGAGGGCACTAGGCCCTCAGCGGCTTTCAAGGCCGCCCCCTTCGACCACTCGGGCACCCCTCCTGGTTGCCTTTTTCGTAAATACTAGTAAACAAACTTTAACAACCCCACAAGGAGGAGACGATGGGCCTCGAGGAAAAAAAAGAAGGGCGGGTGTCTGCGGAGGAACTCTATGAAGAAGGGGCTTTTTTGCTTTTCAAGCAACAATTCGAGAAGGCCCTGGATTACCTAAACCGGGCCCTTGAGCTTGATCCCAAGATGGTCAAAGCCCTTCACGCCCGAGCAGCTGTCCACCTACGGTTTGAACGCTTTGATGAGGCGGAGGCCGATCTCCTGGCTGCCCTCGAGGTGGAACCCAAAAATGCTCGTCTCCATTTCCGGCTAGGGCAAGTGTATTACCGCAAGAAAGACCTTGAAAAGGCCTTGGAGTGCTTCAATCGGGCCATCGATCTTGAACCTCTTTACGCCGCGGCCTTCATGGCGCGTAGCCAGGTTTATCGAGACCTTGGAGAGGAGGAACTGGCGGACATAGACCTTGACAAGGCGGTTGCTATTCAAAAGGCCACGGCCCAAGCCAAAAAGATCGTCGATTTTTAGGACCTTTTAAATCGGTAGGGATTGCAAAATCTTCCAGGGAAAAAGACCCCAAAAAGGGTCTGCCTTCCTGGGTAAGGAATTTCTCAAAAGAGAAATTTTTTTCTTTTTTTGTTCCTGGGCCGAATTAAGGAATTCAGAAGATGTATTAGTTAGGTTACAAACAAGTATGCACGGGTTTTGCATCTACCAAGAGCGTCTATGGTATCCTTCTGCGTTTGGAACGGAGACAGCCTTCTCGGGCGCTACGTGGCGCACCTCCTCTCGCTGGCTTATTTGAGCCCGAGTACCTTGGAGAAGGCGCAACTTATCATCCTCGTGGAGCCGGAGAGGATTCCCCGCGAGGAACTAACCTTCATTGAAGAGCGCCGCTCCTCTCGAAGCACCCTCGTCTCCATAGGGACCAGCCCCTGGAGGGAAGGGGTTCCCCATTTGAGCCCGCCTTTTCAGGTTTCGGCCTTTTTTTCTTTCGTTGAAGAGGTTACAAGGCGTCTTTTTCCGTTGAACCTCATCGAGAGAGAGAAGCCCTTCATTGGGGAAGACGAAAAGATCGAACGTCTTCGGGCCACGTTACCCACTTTGGCAGAGTTACCGGAACCTGTTCTCCTTGAAGGGGAACCAGGGACTGGAAAAGAACTTTTTGCTCGCCATCTCCACGCCAAAGTGGGAGGGGTGTTTGAGAAGTTTGCCACCGCTGCCCTGCCCAAAGAGATGATCGAGCCCCTGCTCTTTGGTTTTGGGCCCGGAGTGATGCGGAGAGTCAAAAAACCGAAAGAGGGTTTTCTCTGGCGTGCCAGGGATGGTGTTCTCTACATAGAAAGTCTCGAAAACCTGCCCCTTGCAGCCCAGCAAAAACTGCTCTTTTTCTTGGAGACCGGAACATTTTTCCCGGTGGGCTCCAGGGAACCGGTTTCAGCCAAACCCAAATTGGTTGTCTCTCTCACACGTTCTCCCGGTCTTCTTATCCAGGAAGGCAGGCTCCTTGACGCCCTTTATTTCCGTTTGGCACGCTTTAGTTTTCATCTGCCACCGCTGCGGAAGCGGCTAGTTGATCTTCCCCTTCTCACCGAACATTTCTTGCAAAATTACGCTGCCCTCTATCGACGACCTCTGCCACCCCTGGACGAAGATTTTTTCCGGGATCTTCTTTTTTATCGTTGGCCTAGGAACGTGGCAGAACTAGAAGAAACCGTCAAAGATATGGTCATCTTTGGAAAAGAAAAGGTCAGAGGGCGTTTCAGTAAAGAAAAATCTCGGATAAAGATCAAACTTCAAGACGTGGAGGAGATCTTGGCGCGGGCCTTTCGCCTCAAGGCTAGTCCACAAACTGAATCCAGCCGTAAGGATCAGGCCGATCACCGTACTGAATCCCGGTAAGCTCATCAAAGAGCCTTTGAGCCAGAGGGCCGGTTTTCCCTTTGTTGATCACGTACTCCCGTCCTTGGTAGGCCAGCCAACCAACGGGTGAGATAACCGCCGCGGTCCCCGTACCGAAACATTCTTTAAGACGACCGGTTTCGATTCCTTCCAATACTTCGTCGATGGAGATACGGCGCTCGGTGACCTTAAGCCCCCAATCTCTTGCCATCTGAATGACTGATTCACGGGTGATTCCGGGAAGGATGCTTCCGGAGAGGGCTGGAGTTGCCAACTCATCTTCAAAATAGAAAAAGATGTTCATGGTGCCCACTTCTTCCACGTAACGACGTTCAATGGCGTCCAACCACAGGACCTGGGTATAACCCAGCCGCTTGGCCTCCTCCGAGGCCATGAGGCTGGCGGCATAGTTGCCCCCGGTCTTGACGTCTCCCACTCCACCCCTCACAGCGCGCACGTATTTGTCCGTTACATAGATCTTTATGGGATTGAATCCTTCCCGGTAATAGGCCCCTACAGGTGAGAGGATAATGAAAAAGATGTACTCGCTGCTTGGTTTTACCCCTAAAAAGGCCTCGGTCCCCATCATCAGGGGGCGTATGTATAGGGCTGATCCCCTTTCTCGGGGAACCCATTCCCTTTCGATCCTTACGAGTTGCTTGAGGGCCTCAAGTACGAAGGCTTCGTCTACCTCTGGCATGCACATGCGTCTGGCAGATCGGTTGAGACGGGCCATGTTGCGTTCTGGACGGAAGAGGCGAATGCGGCCGTCCACACCATAATAGGCCTTAAGCCCTTCGAAGATGGTTTGACTGTAATGAAAGACTACGGCTGCCGGATCAAGACAAATGGGTTCGTAAGGCTTGATGCAGGCCTTTTTCCAACCTTCCCCTTCTCGATATTCCATATAAAACATGTGGTCCGTAAAGATCCGGCCAAAGGGAAGTTGGGAATGGTTTTCAAGACGCCCTCTTCTCTCTGGTGGTAGAAGCCTTAGTTCGATCTCCATCGGTTGCAATCGCCCTCGGGCTAGGATATCTCTTAGGCAAGTCTTAGCACTTTTAACGCAAGGGTGTTTCATGTTCAAGTGGTTCCGCAAGAAGGAAACCGAGAGTATTCCCCCAGCCGAGAATCGTCCTTCGGAGAAGGTGGAGTCTTCTCCCGGACTCTGGCAAAAGTTTCGGGAGAGGCTCTCCCGTACCAGAGAGCGCCTTCAGGAGAGTCTGGAAGAGATCTTCGAGATTGAGCGGGCCGTTGATGAGAGTTTTTTTGAGGAGCTTGAAGAGGCCCTCATCACCGCTGACATCAACCTGGACACTGTGAGAGCTCTCCTGGCTCCTTTAAGGGTACGTTTCATGCAGGGGGAGCTCACCAAACCCAAGGCTTTCAAGGCGGCTCTCAAAGAAGAGATGCTCAAGATCCTCGACCTTCCTGTTACCCCCTTTCCCCCCGGGGCGCGACCAGCGGTGGTTTTCCTGGTGGGGGTGAATGGGGTAGGGAAGACCACTACCATCGCCAAACTCGGCCACCGCCTGAAGGAGGCTGGGTATCGGGTACTGTTCGTCGCAGCTGATACCTTCCGGGCGGCGGCCATCGAACAACTAGAGACCTGGGGTGCCAGGCTTGAGATTCCAGTCATCAAACAAAAGATGGGAGCAGATCCTTCTTCGGTGGTCTTTGAAGGACTGAAGGCTGCTCAGGCCCGTGAAATAGACGTGGCCCTGGTAGACACTGCCGGGAGGTTGCACACCAAATACAACCTGATGGAAGAACTCAAAAAGATGGCCCGGGTGGCCAACAAAGTCCTGCCCGGAGCCCCACACGAGAACTTTCTCGTCCTTGACGCTACCACCGGACAAAACGCCGTCAGCCAGGTGAAACTCTTCGGAGAGGCCTTGCCTCTTTCCGGGCTGATTCTTACCAAAATGGACGGTACCGCCAAAGGAGGCATCGCCCTTACCCTTGCGCATCTTTTCAAGATTCCCATCCGTTTTGTGGGTTTGGGTGAGAGACTCGAAGACCTTGAAGAATTTGATCCAGAAGCCTTCGTGGACGCCATCCTTCCGTGAGACATGAAGCTTAGAGGTCTTCTTTTGTTGGGTCCAACGGGCGTTGGGAAGTCTCCTTTGGGAGATCTCCTTGAGGAAAGAGGTCTCCACGGAAGGAATCTCCTCCATTTTGATTTTGGCCGCCAGTTACGGGCCGTGGCTCAGGGTGAGATAAGGGACGGTATCCTTCCCTCCGAGCGGCTTTTCATCCAGCAAGTCCTGGAGGAGGGATTGCTTCTGGAAGACGAGCACTTTTATCTGGCGATAAAGATCCTGAAGGGTTTTTTGGCCTTCAAGGGGGCCTCGGGGCGAGAAATTTTGGTCATGAACGGCCTTCCGCGTCATCAGGGACAAGCCAAGGGGCTTTTGCCTGAAATGGAGATTCCGTTGGTGGTGATGCTTGAGGCCTCTTTTGAAGAGATCCTGGAGCGCATCCATCGCGACGTGGGGGGCGATCGTCGAGGGCGTACCGACGACCGCATCGAACTCATTTATCGCAAATGGAAAACTTACAAAGAACGCACACGGCCCCTTGTCGAATTTTACCGGGCCCGTGGGGCACGAGTCTTGAAATTGCTGGTGGGACGACATACTAAACCCCTTGAGACCTACGCTCTTCTTGAGAAAGAACTCCCTCCATCGGAATGGGCTAAACTTTTCGCGTAGGTCTTCGATGATGAAAGTTTTCTCTAAGCCTGGAGAAGTTGGTTTTCGTGTTAAACTTTGGGGACACTGGTGAAGGAGGTAGGGATGGAGAAGGTCTATGTCGGATTAGACGTGGGTTCCGGGACAGCCAAGGTAGCGGTTCTCTCCGCAGAGCGGGAGGTCCTCTTTCACGATTACCAGAAGACCCACGGTCAACCGGTGGAAACGGCCCTCAAACTCCTCAGAGCCGTGGAGAAAAAATATGGAGCCCGTTTGGCGGGTCTTACCTGTACGGGAACAGCTGGAAAGTTCATTTCCAAGATCCTTTCCGTGGCTTTTGTAAACGAAGTGATGGCTCATGCTCGGGCGGTGGAACATTTCCATCCCGAAGCATGTACCATTATCGATATTGGTGGGGAAGATTCCAAACTGGTCTTCATCTCTCATGAAGGCGGTCGTTTTCGCATTCAGGATTTCGCTCTCAACACCATGTGTGCCGCGGGCACCGGGGCCTTCTTGGAACAACAAGCAGCCCGGCTGGGTTATACCATCCAAGAATTCGGAGAACTGGCAACCCGGGCCGAACACATTCCGCGCATAGCAGGCCGCTGTACGGTCTTTGCCAAGTCCGACATGATCCATCTCCAGCAAGCCGCGGTGCCAGACCACGAAATCATCGCTGGGCTTTGTTTCGCCATTGTTCGTAATCTGAAAAGCAATCTGGCGCGAGGGCGAAAGATTCTGCCCCCGGTGGTCTTCCAGGGGGGAGTGGCTGCCAATCCGGGCGTGCGCCGGGCCATTCGGGAAGTCTTCAACCTCAAGGAAGAAGAACTCATCATTCCTCGCTATCATTTCATCATGGGGGCTATAGGGGCGGGGCTTTACGGACTGGATGGCCGGTTTGCTGCTCCCTATCAGGGCTCGGAGGTGCTAGAGGCTTACCTTAGGGAGAGAAAGGCCCGTCCCAAGAGGCTTCCTCCGTTGGGGCCCTATACCGTGCGTACCAAAGAGCTGCCGCCCCAGAAATTCGAATTCCAAGACAAGCTCTGTCTCTATCTAGGAATAGACGTGGGTTCGGTGAGCACCAAATTGGTAGCGGTGGATCCCGAGGGTCGATTGGTGGCCAAGACCTATGCCCTCCATCATGGCAAACCCTTGGAAAGCGTAAAGCGCGGTCTTTTGGACCTTTTGGAACGTCTACCAAAGGGCGTGGAAATCGAGGTCTTGGGCGTTGGGACCACGGGTTCGGGGCGCTATCTGGTGGGAGATTTCGTAGGGGCAGACGTCATCCGTAATGAGATTACGGCCCAGGCTAAGGCTGCGGCCTTCATTGACCCTGAGGTAGACACTATCATCGAAATCGGAGGGCAGGATTCCAAATTCATCCGTTTGGAAAAGGGTACCATCGTAGATTTCACCATGAACAAGGCCTGTGCCGCGGGCACGGGCTCTTTCCTAGAAGAACAATCGGTAAGATTGGCGGTGCCCATCGAAAAGTTCGGTGAATATGCCCTGCGTGCTGAAGCTCCCCTGGCGATGGGAGAGCGTTGTACGGTTTTTATGCAATCTGACCTCTTGCATTATCAACAGCAGGGTTTACCCAAAGAAGACCTCATTGCGGGGCTGTGTTACGCCATCGTCCACAACTATCTCAACAAAGTAGTGGAAGGGCGCAAGATCGGGCAGAAGGTCTTCTATCAGGGGGCTACGGCTTTCAACGCTGGAATTGTGGCAGCCTTTGAAAGGGTACTTGAGAAGGAAATCGTAGTTCCACCTCACCATGAAGTGACCGGTGCCCTCGGGGCGGCCCTTCTGGCCCGTGAAGAGACCAAGGGACAGAGTCAATTCCGGGGTTTCGATCTTTCCCATGTCCGCTACGACATATCAACTTTCGAGTGTCAGGGATGTCCAAACCGATGTGAGATCCGGAAGGTCTCCATTGAAGGGCGACCTCCTTATTTTTACGGTGGTCGCTGTGAACGCTACGAAGTGGATCATCGCAAACCACCAGCGGATCTTCCCAACTTGGTCCTGGAACGCGAGAGGAAGCTCCTTTCCTATGTGAACGAAGACCATCCTGGTAATCGAGGGGAGATAGGACTTCCGCGGGCCCTCTTCAACTTTGAACGTTTGCCCTTTTTTGCCACCCTTCTCCAGGAACTGGGTTTCAGGGTGGTTCTTTCCGAACCCACCAATAAGAAACTGGTCAACGCTGGGTGTGAAGTCATCGCTGCTGAGACCTGTTTCCCGGTAAAAGTGGCTCATGGCCACGTGCTCGATCTGTTGAAACGAGAGGTGAAGAAAATCTTCGTGCCTTACATCATCGATCTTCCACCGGATCATGCCCGCCTGGAAAAGGGAAAGATTTGTCCTTACGTTCAGAGCATCCCTTCGGCCCTGCAGGCCTCCTTTGATTTTGCTTCCTATGGCGCGGAGATTCTGGCCCCTGTCTTTCATTTTGGTACCGGAGGGCGGGTGTTGGAAGACGAGAAAAAGGAACTGGCTCGGATCCTTGGGGTCAGCCGACGAGAGCTCAAGCGCGCCTGGGAGGCCGCTGAAGCGGCCCAAAGAGACTTTGAGGGCTGGTTGAAACAGAGAGGAAAAGAGATCCTTTCCTCTCTTAAGGAGGGTGATGTAGCCCTGGTGATCGTGGGTCGTCCCTATAATTCTTGCGATCCCGGAGCCAATCTTGCCATTCACAACAAGATCCGAAGTCTGGGGGTACTCGGTATCCCGGTGGATATGTTGCCCTTATCCGAGGTGAAGGACCTGGACGGTTTGGAAGGAATGTACTGGCGCTATGGGCAGCGTTTCCTTTTGGCGGCGCATTTCATCCGGGAACACCCGGCCCTTTATCCGATCTTTTTGACCAACTTTTCCTGTGGCCCGGATTCTTTCATCGTGCATTTCTTTGAGGAACTTCTGGGTGGCAAACCCTATCTCGAACTAGAAATAGATGAACACAGTGCAGATGCTGGGGTGGTGACCCGCATCGAGGCCTTTTTGGACAGTGTACGCGGTAAGATTCTCAGACCAGAAAAACCTCCTCGGCGCTATCGAAGGAAGGTCAAACCCGAAGACGGGCGTATCCTTTACATCCCACCCATGGCTGACCACGCCCACGCCTTGGCAGCGGCCTTTAGGGCCTGTGGTGTGCGGGCGGTCGTGCTCCCGGATTCCGACGAAGAATCTCTCCTTCTTGGGCGCCGTTACACCTCTGGTAAAGAGTGTTATCCGGCGGTCCTTACCACTGGTGACATGATCAAGATGCTCCAGCGGCCAGATTTTGACCCGAAAAAAGCGGCCTTTTTCATGCCTTCCGGCTCTGGACCCTGCCGTTTTGGTCAATACAATCGTTTGCACCGCAAGATTCTCGACGAGCTCGGTTATCAAGACGTGCCCATCTATTCTCCCACCCAGGACGTTCGTTTTTACGAAGAACTCGGCATGATCGCCGGAGGCAACTTCACCCGTCTTTCTTGGCAAGCCATTGTTTGCGTGGACATCCTCGACAAGCTCTTACGAGAGGTGCGACCTTATGAGTTGAACCGGGGAGAGACTGACCGGGTCTATCAAGAGAGTCTGGCCCGGCTTTGTCGCGCCATTGAGGAGGGACAGGACCTGTTAGAAACCATGATGGAGATTCGAGAAGATTTTGCAGCTATACCGGTGCAAGGCCGGGGCGAAAAGCCAGTGGTGGGTATCGTGGGAGAGATCTACGTCCGGGCCAATCGTTTTGCCAACGAGGATCTGGTACGGGTCCTGGAAGAGATGGGGGCTGAGGTCTGGTTGCCCACTATTGGAGAATGGATCTATTACATCAACTACACTTCCAAACGCACGGCCAAGAGACTGCGCAAGCTCAAGGAACTCATGCGTCTCATCATAGAGAGTCACGTGCAACTAAAGGACGAACATCGGTTTGCCTCTCTGGTCAAGGATCTCCTGCGTACCGCTGAGGAACCGCAGGTAGACGAGATCATTTCTCTAGCCAAACGGTACGTGAGCGAAGAGTTTGAGGGAGAAGCCATTCTCTCCGTGGGCAAGAGTCTGGATTATCTCCGTCACGGAGTAAACGGCATCGTCAATGTCATCCCCTTCACCTGTATGCCGGGAACAGTGGTCACCATGCTTCTCAAACGGGTACGCGAAGAACATGGCCTGGTACCGGTGCTCACGGTCTCCTGTGACGGACAGCGTTCAATGGGGACCCGGATGAGACTCGAGGCCTTCATGCATCAAGTCCACGAGCACTTCGAGGAGGACCGAGGACGTAAGCTAGCGGCGGCCTGAAGCCCTGTGCTATACTAGCTCGCAATTTTTGGGGGAGAGCGGAGTAGGGAATTGCGTATCAAACACTGGATGATCAAAGACGTGGTCACTATCTCACCCGAGGCCACGGTAGAAGATGCCATTCAGCTCATGAAAAAGCACTCCATCAGACACCTTCCGGTAACAGAGGGTGACAAGCTGGTGGGTCTGGTTACGGAGAGCAGCATTCGGCAATATGCCCTCCCTTCCCTCATGGATCTTCCCATTCGCGAGGTTATGATCATCAATCCGATCACCATCGACGCCGAAGCTACCATCGACGAGGCTGCGCGACTCATCTATCGTTACAAGATCGGTGGTCTCCCGGTGGTTCAGGAGGGGCGTTTGGTGGGCATTCTCACCATTACCGATCTGCTTGAGGCCTTCATTGAACTGATGGGTATCCTGCGTTCAAGCTCCCGGATCGACGTTATCCCGGCGGAAGGCCAGAGTTTTGACCAGGTACTTGACATTATCCGAGACCATGGAGGACGGATCATCTCCGTAGGGATGGATGTCCATCACAGTGGTCGCCGTATTTACTACATCCGGCTGGAAAGATGCCCACTTGAGTCCATTGCCACGGCCCTCGAAATGGCCGGTCATGAAATCATTTCTTTGGTGGAATAGGAGGGGCAAATGGCGTTTAAGGTGCGGAAGACCCTTGAGGAGATCAACGAGAAGATCAAAAGGGGAGAGGCGGTGGTGGTGACCGCCGAAGAGATGGTGGAAATCGTCAAGGAACACGGGCCAGAGGAGGCGGCCCGTGAGGTAGACGTGGTGACCACCGGGACCTTTGCTCCCATGTGTTCCTCTGGGGCCTTCATCAATTTTGGCCACAGCGTGCCCACCATCAAGGCCCATCGTGTCTGGTTAAATGGAGTACCGGCTTACGCTGGTATCGCCGCGGTGGATATCTATCTTGGGGCCACCGAACCCACGGAAGATGATCCCCTCAATAAGGTTTATCCGGGCGAGTTTCGTTACGGAGGAGGACACGTCATCCAAGATTTGGTGGCAGGTAAGACTGTCCACCTCAAAGCTGTGGCTTATGGAACCCATTGCTATCCTCGCAAGTACCTGGAAAAGGAGATTACGCTCAAGGATCTCCCTTATGCTTTGCTCTGTAACCCGCGTAACGCCTATCAAAACTACAATTGTGCCATAAACCTTTCTGATCGCACCATTTACACCTACATGGGTGTTTTGCGACCTCGAGCGGCCAACGCCAACTATGCCACTGCTGGTCAGCTTTCTCCTCTTTTTAAAGACCCTTATTTGCGAACCATAGGCGTGGGGACCCGGATCTTCCTGGGGGGTGGCATAGGTTACGTAGCCTGGGCTGGAACCCAGTGCAATTTCAAGGTACCCCGTACGGAAAAAGGACTTCCCATGACCCCGGCAGCTACCCTCATGGTCTATGGAGACCTCAAACAGATGTCTCCCAAATGGTTAGTGGGGGTGAGCATTCTGGGTTACGGTTGTTCCCTGGCTGTGGGGGTGGGGGTCCCCATTCCCATCCTTAACGAAGAGATTGCCTCCTTTGCGGGGGTTTCAGACGAGGAGATCTTCACCCAGGTTGTGGATTACGGTTACGACTATCCCAACGGTGTTAAACGCTCTTATGGTACGGTGAGTTACGCAGAACTCAAAAGCGGTAAGATCCGTATCCTGGACAAAGAAGTCCCCACGGTTCCCCTTTCGAGTTACGTCCGGGCTCGGGAAATTGCCGAAATCCTCAAGGGCTGGATCAAAGAGAAGAAGTTTCTCCTCTCAGAACCTCAGGCTCCCTTTCCTGGTACGGAACTCTATCCCACGCGCTAGTTTTTGAAGCTAAGAGCCACAGGGCCCGATCCAGAAGAATGATGACTCCCCTTCTGGCACGGGCCCTTTCTTGTCTTAACGGGGTCTTGAAGGGCAAGCCCGGGGTAGTGCGTCTCGGAGTGGCTGCTCTCTTGGCCCGGGGGCACCTTTTGCTTGAGGACCTTCCGGGAACCGGCAAGACTACCTTTGCCATGGCCATGGCCCGGGTCTTTGGGTGTAGTTTCAAACGGGTGCAATTTACCAACGATCTCCTGCCAGCTGACATCCTGGGCACAGAAATCTACCTGCCAGCTGAGGGACGTTTCGAAATAAGACCAGGCCCTATCTTCACCAACTTTTTTCTGGCTGACGAATTGAATCGAGCCAGCCCTCGTACCCAAAGTGCCTTGCTTGAAGCCATGGGTGAGGGGAGGGTGAGTCTCGGAGGACAGACTTTGGAGTTGCCTTGTCCCTTTTTCGTAGTGGCCACCCAAAACCCTCTGGAACAGCATGGGACCTTTCCCTTGCCAGAATCCCAGCTGGATCGTTTTCTGATGTGTCTTCGCTTGGGCTATCCGGCCCGGGAAGAAGAAGCGGAGATCCTCTTTCGGGATGGTTTTTATGAAAAGGCCCGAGATCTATCCCAGATCGTATCTACCAAGGCCCTCTTGAAGATGCAGGAGGAGGTGCGAAGGGTTCACATCTCCTCTCTGATTGCCGACTATCTTTTGGATATCGCTTGGGCTTCGAGAGAAGAAAGGAGTTTTGTCTTCGGCCTCTCCACCAGAGGACTTCTGGCCCTCAAACGTGCCGCACAGGCTGTGGCCTATCTTGCCGGGCGAGATTTCGTTCTACCAGATGACGTGAAACAGGTCTTTTTACCGGTTACTTATCATCGACTTCTGCTGGCCGAAGAAGTTGCCGGCCCGGAAAAAGAAGAGTGTCTCAGACTTTTCCTATCCGATGTCCCGGTTCCGGTATAAGATGCCAACGATTCGACTGACCAAAACGGGCCTCCTCTTCTTCCTTATTGAGCTGGCGCTTTTGGTGGTAGTCTTCGTTTCTCGTAATCCCAATCTTTTGGTCCTCTCCGGAACTCTGGCCGCAATTTTCCTGACTTCTCTAATACTGGCCCTACTCAACGTGTGGCTGGTGGAGCTTCGTGTGCCAAAGAGGCGGCCTGTGGGTTCGTCTCTTCTGCTCTTCTTAGAAAGGAAATGGGGGACATCTTACGCCCTGTGGGTCAAGGCCGGTGACTCTCAAGAAGGGTTAGCACGTCTTAAAGGTCATCAAAGAGTGGTGCTTCGGTTCCGTCCTCCGCCCCGGGGGATGCTTTCCCTTTTGATTGTTTCAAAATATCCCTTTGGTTTTTTTCGGGTAGCCAAGACCTTTGACGATTTGCACCTGATCCTTAAGAAACCGGATTCTTCTTGGCAGGCCGCGGACCGGGTGGCTGGCCTGACAGAATACGACGGACGACATCCCTGGTCACGACTGGACTGGAAGGCCTTGGCCCGGCTTCAGCGTCCCCTGGTCAGACAGGGTGAAGAGGAGCCTTTTCCGCCTCACAGGAGACCTTGGCTGGTTTACTCCCAGGATCGACCTTCAGTTTGGCCGGCGTCTTTGGCTTACCTGACTGTTGTTCTCACGGCTTATCCCTTTCTTCTGAAAGCCCCGCTCTGGCTGGGTCTTGGTTTCCTGGGGGGTGTTTGCTATGGACTTTTTCGGGCCCTTTCTCGAAAAAAGGCCCTGGTGTCCGAAAATCTAGGGGCTCTGGCTGTCTTATTGGTAGCTGTCTTCAGTCTCCCGGGACTATCCCTGACAAACCTCTGGGCTCGCCTGGCGGGTTTCACTCTCTCGGTGGTATTGGTCAAGACCCTTTCCCAGCACGCGCCGCGGGATGTGCTTCATCTCTATTTGCTAGCCTTTTTGCTCCTGATACTCCAGACTATGGAAGGAACTGCCCTGCTGTGGCGTCCCTTGTTGCTCTTCTATGCGGTCCTTTTCCCGAGTTTTTACCTCTCCTCTGTCCTTCTGGAAGGATTTTCCCCCAAGGTTTTCTGGCGTCCTCTGCTTTTGTTCCTCGGACCCGCGGTTTTGGTTTCCTGGGGGCTGATTCGATACGCCTTTTTCTTCTTACCGGCCTGGTCTTGGAGCGGGCTTTCGAACTTGCTGGAGCTGGGAGAGATATCCTCTCTTAAGCTTGATCCCCGTCCCATAGGCTATCTCTTTTTGGAAGAGCGCGGAAAGGTCTATTTGAAGGCCTTTGTTTATGGTGATTACCATCGCGGACGCTGGTCAATAGTCTGGCTTCCTTTACGCTGTCAGGGAAGGCAGGAGCGTTACCAGCTGGATCTAAAAGAGCCTTTGCCGGCCCTGCCTTATCTTCGATGTCCCCTCAAGATAGAGGCTCCGTTTGGAAAGTTTCATCCGCAACGACTTCCTTTGCCAGCTGCTCGTCCGGGGACCTATTACTTTGAAGAGGCGGAATTTTCTTTTGGGTCAGAAGAACCCCTTCTTTTTCTCCAGGTGCCACCAGAACTTGAGGAAAGATTGAAACCGCTTGCCAAGCTTTTGAAAGGTCGGGATCTTTGGCAAACCCTGGAGAATCTTCAAAACTTTCTGGCCCACGATTTCACCTATTCCCTCTCTCCTGGGCAACCCGAAGGAGATCCTGTATCGTGGTTTCTTTTTGAGAGTCGCCGGGGATTTTGCGAACACTTCGCCTCTGCCGCGGTCCTCCTCCTGAGGGTGATGGGATATCCAGCGCGAGTGGTTACGGGATTGGTGACGGAAGAGTATACAGGTGGCCATTATCTTCTCAGGGCCTCAGGGGCCCATGCTTGGGTGGAGGTCTGGAACGGCCAGACCTGGCACCCCTTTGATCCTACTCCACCCCGCAGAGGACTTTGGTCTTTGGGGAACTTTTCTTTCGGTTTTTTGAAAAGATTTTTCCCCTGGGGGCTTCTGGCCCTCCTTCCCCTGGCAGGGGTATATCTTTTCTTTCGCTACAGACGCTCTGCAGATCCAGTGGAGGAATTCTTGCGTCTTTTCGAAGGCCTTGGTGAAAAGAAGGCCCCTTCGGAAACCATGGCGGAGTTTGTGAGGCGATTACAAGAAAATTATCCCGCTCTTTCCAAAGAGCTGTTAAACTTTTTAAATCTTTATCACGAGGTTGTTTTTGGTGAAAAGGGTTCCAAAGATCGACTTAGAATTTCTCTTAAAGATATTAGAACCAGAATTCAGCAGCAGGTTAAGGGTTCTGGTAGATATCATTCGTGAAAGGGGTCCTCTGGCCGTTGCCTTCTCAGGAGGCCTTGATAGCGGGGTGTTGCTGGCTGTGGCGGCCCTGGTCCTTTCTCCAAGTCGGGTCCTGGCCTTGACCGTTACCTCGGAAATCGTTCCCCGCTCCGATCTTTATCGGTCGGTGTTGCTCACCGCTTCCTTGGGAGTCCGCCATGTCCTGGTTCCCTTTGATCCCTTGGCCCTTCAAGCCTTTCGGCAGAATCCACCCGATAGATGTTACTACTGCAAACTGGCCATGTATGAGGAGCTTCTGGGGGCAGCTTATCGCGAGGGGTTTCGCACACTGGCTGACGGGACCATCCTTGAGGATTTTTTGGAAGATCGACCAGGTTTCAAGGCCATCTACGAATTGGACATAGCAATCCCCTTAGCTGAAGCCGCTTTTTACAAGCGGCACGTGAGGGCCTTGTGGCAGGCGTTGGGTTTCCCGGATGGTCACCGGCCTTCTTCTCCGTGCTTGGCCACCAGGTTTCCTCCCGGGGAGCCTATCACTTCATCCAAACTGCGTTTGGTGAGTGCAGCGGAGGATTTTTTGCGTTCTTTGGGTTTTGAGAGGTTTCGGGTGCGGATAAAGGCCAACGAAGCTCGTCTCGAGGTCGTCCCGGAAGAAGAACCCCTTCTCCTCCAGGAAAGAGATCTCATCTTGGCCCGCTTCAAGGAACTCGGTTTTAAAAAGGTCTTTTTCGATCTGGAGGGCTATCTTTCTCCTAGGCTACGATCACCCTGAGGAATCTCTTCTTTCCTACGCGAAGGACATACTTTCCGGGAGAGAAGTGAAAATGTTCTTCTTTCCATTTCTCTCCGTTGATTTGAAGACCGCCCTGTGAAAGAAGGCGCTTGCCTTCGGAAGTGCTTCTGACCAAGCCCTGATCTTTGAGGAACCTGGGCAGCCAGGTTTCAGCTGGAGAGATCCGAACTTCGGGGATATCTTCTGGAATGCCTCCGCGGGCAAAGACCCGTTCGAATTCTTCAGCCGCTTTTTCAGCTGCTTCTCGGCCATGATAGCGGGCTACGATTTCTTTAGCTAGGCGAACCTTGAGGTCTTTGGGATTGATTTTTCCTTGTTTTACCGCCTCTTTCCAGGAAGCAATCTCTTCAAGGGGTACGTCAGTGAGCAGCTCGTAATAGCGCCACATGAGTTCGTCACTGATGGACATGATCTTGCCAAACATCTCTTGAGGAGGTTCCGTGATACCGACATAGTTTCCCAACGACTTGCTCATTTTTTGGATGCCGTCGAGCCCTTCCAGGATGGGGACGGTGATGATCACTTGCGGTTCCTGTCCATATTCGCGCTGGATGTCTCGCCCGACCAAGAGGTTGAAGAGCTGATCCGTGCCTCCTAGTTCTACGTCTGCCTCTAGGGCCACGGAATCGTAGGCCTGGATGAGGGGATAGATGAGTTCGTGGATAGCAATGGGGCGTCCGCTCTCAAACCGCTTTTTGAAGTCCTCGCGTTCGAGCATGCGCGCCACGGTGTATTTGGCACACAATCGGATAAAGTCCTCCGCGGTGAACCGGGACATCCATTGGCTGTTGAAGACCACTTTGGTCTTCGAAGGGTCCAAGATCTTGAAGACCTGTTCGGCATAGGTCTTGGCGTTTTCCAGGACCTGTTCTCTGGTAAGAGGAGGTCTTGTCTCCGAGCGTCCGGAAGGATCGCCAATCATGGCGGTAAAGTCGCCGATGAGGAAATAGACTTCGTGTCCCAGATCTTGAAAATGGCGCATTTTCCGCAAAAGGACCGTATGTCCGAGATGGAGGTCTGGAGCTGTAGGGTCGAAGCCCGCTTTGACCTTAAGGGGCTGGCCGGTTTCCAGAGAACGTTTGATCTTGGCTAGGAGTTCTTCTTCCTCGATGATGTCAACCGTACCTCGGCGCAGATAGGCGAGCTGGTCTTCCGGACTCTTGGTGCTCATACCGCCTCCTCTTTTTGGGAAATCGCTCCCAAAATAACGCAACCCTTAAGAGGTGCAAGGAATCAACAAATGCGGGGCAGAGGTTCCCCATGAAGACTCTTGATCAGGCGATGGCCGCCTACCTTGGTTTGGAGGACGACCTGGGCAGGCCCTTTTCTCACCTCGCCTATTATCTTAGCTTCCCGGGTTTCTGGTTGTTTGTGTAAGACGGCCAGAGCCTTCTCCGCAGCCCCGGATGAGACGAAGGCCAAGAAACACCCTTCACAGGCCAGATAGAGCGGATCGAGTCCCAGAATTTCGCATCCGGCCTCGACTTCCGGGCGGAGAGGAAGGTCCTTTTCTTGCAGGAGGAAGGTGGCTCCACAGGACCTGGCCAGTTCATTCAGAACGGAGCCCAATCCCCCGCGTGTGGGGTCTCTCAGAGCGTGAAGCTCAGGGCCCAAAGCCTCAAGAAGGGCCGCTACCGCTTGATGAAGGGGTTGGGAATCGCTCTTAAGACCTTCAAGCCCCAGGCCCTCACGAGCCAAAAGCACAGCCAGTCCGTGTTCGGCAATGGGACCAGAGACCAGGATGCGGTCTCCAGGGCAAATACGATGGGGGGTGATTTCTGTTCCTTCCGGCACCACTCCCAGGCCGGTAGTGTTGATGAAAATCTGGTCCGCCTTCCCCCTAGGGACGACCTTTGTGTCGCCACATACCACCTTCACTCCAGCCTTCTCTGCGGCCCGGGCCAGAGAGGAGACCACTTGTTTCAGGGTTTTGATTGGAAGCCCCTCTTCCAAGATGAAGGCTACCGAGAGAAAAAGAGGCCTGGCTCCCACCATGGCCAAGTCGTTTACGGTGCCGTGGACCGCTAAACTCCCGATGTCTCCTCCGGGAAAAAAGATGGGACTCACTACGAAGGTGTCCGTAGTAAAAGCCAGGCGACCATTACTCGGAGGCAAGAGGGCGCTGTCCAGAGGCCTCACGTCCTTTAACAGGGGGAAAAACAACTTTTCTAGGAGCTCCTCGCTGGCTTGCCCCCCGCTGCCATGCTCCAGCAGGATGATCTCATTGCCAGACGCCATCGATCTTGGCTCCACACTTCGGACAGGTCCCTTCAGGTGTGAGGCGGTAGGTGTTTACCGCAAAACCCAATCTCTCGATGAGGAGTTCACCGCATTGCCAGCAATAAGTATTTTCTCCTTCCTCTCCGGGGACATTTCCGGTGTAGACGTATTTGAGTCCTGCTTCTTTGCCGATCTCATAGGCCCGACGGAGGGTTTCAACTGGGGTCACGGGCCGAGTGAGTAGACGAAAACGCGGATAGAATCTGGTTACGTGCCAGGGAGTTTCCGGACCAAGTTCCTGGGCGATAAACATAGCGATATCACGCAATTCGTGTGGATCGTCGTTTTCTCCCGGAATGATGAGGGTGGTCACCTCAAGCCACACCCCTTGTTTCTTCAAATACTTGAGGGTTTCGAGGACCGGAGCCAACCGGGCTTTGCAGAGCCGTCGATAGAAATCCTCCCGGAAACTCTTAAGGTCAATATTGGCCGCGTGCAGATCGGGGTAAATGAGATCCAAAGCCTCTCTGGTCATGTAGCCGTTTGAGACGAAGACATTTTTGAGACCGCGCTGGCTGGCCAGTCGGGCACAATCCAAGGCGAATTCAAAGAATACCGTGGGTTCATTGTAAGTGTAGGAGATGCTCTGGGAGCGGGTAGCAAAGGCTGCTTCTACGATTTCCTCAGGCTGGACTTCCTCGCCGGGAATCGTGCCCTCAAAGCGGGGAAATTGTGAGATCTCATAGTTTTGACAGAACTCACACTGGAAGTTGCATCCCACCGTGCCAATGGAAAGACTCCGGGAGCCAGGTAAGAAATGGAAGAGGGGTTTTTTTTCGATGGGATCCACGTGCCTGGCAATGATCTTACCGTAAACTAGACTGTAGAGGGTCCCCCCCTCGTTGTAGCGGACGTGGCAGATGCCGAATTTGCCAGCGGGGATCTTGCAACGATGGTTACAGAGCTGGCAACGTACCACCTGATCTTCTAGGCGTTCGTAAAGCAAGGCCTCTTTCATGCACCACCTCCTTTTCTGTCTTTGAAATTAGACACGGTGGAGCCACTTGTAAATCGGTTAAAGTTTTGGCCTGAGGATTCGAGAAGAGAGACAAGGAACGCCTGAGGGGAAAGGAGAGGTCTATGAGCAAATCCCTAGTAGTTGAGGCGCTAAACGAATCCGTCAAAGAGGTCCTCATGACCTTTACCGGAGCTGTTCCCGAAGCGGAAAAGAGTTTTGTTCGTGGAGAACCTGAGGCCTTGGGGGAGGTTTCGGCGGTGGTGGGTTTGACAGGGAAGGGTTTTACCGGAAGTTTTATCGTCAGTTTTCAGAAAGACTGTATTTTGAGCATCGTGGAAGCCCTTTTCGGGCAGCGTCCAGAAGACATAAACGATGAGGTACGCGACGCCGCCGGGGAAATGGCCAACATGATGTGTGGGGCCTTTCGGCGTCGTTTTGAAGAGAAGGGGATCAGCCTTCAGGGTTCCACCCCGGTGATTGTCACCGGAGAAAAACACGTGCTTGATATCCTTTGTAAATCGAATCGTCTGGTCATCCCTTTTGCTCTGAACGGATCGAAACTCTTTATTGAGTTTTGTCTAGACAAATCCTAAGCCAGGGCCTGTTTGGCGGTTTTAAGTCGAATCCTGCGATGCCGGACAAAACCATCGATAATTTTGACGATCTTTTCTGCGAGACTGGAAAGCCTTTCCACCTGTCGGTAAGTGGCCTGAACCCCAAAGACCCTTTCCAGGGCAATTTGCAATTCGTGTGGTTTGAGAAAAGGAAAACGTCTTTTGACAAGTACCAGCGCCGCGAGTTGTAAATACTCAATGGAGGAGAGGTCCCCGTTTAATTCTTCTTTTATGTCCTTCAAAAAACGCCAAAGAGTACGGTTGAACCGGGAAGATAGGTTCTTTCTCCTGCCCAAACGGTATCGTTTTTCATCCTCTCCCTCTCTGGCCAGGTAGTCCATCTTCTCAAGGATCTCAAGGGTCTGGGCAAAGTTCTGAAAATCTTCCTCCAGCTGGAAGGAACCCGTTGCTGGGAGTTTGAGAGATCCTTTCAGGAGGAAATAGTAAAAATAGGCTTCCGCAGCTTTTAGGGGTTGGACGTGGCGGAAAATATCAAAGATGATTTCTTTGTTGAGATGGAAGACGTTTCCTCGTTCTTTCATCTTCCCCCCTCCGCCCCGCCCCTCGTTTTAGATCTTTTCGGAAGATTTTTTCTTTTTCTTAACCCTCGATGGTATCGCTAAACCAAGCGCAGATTGACCTTTTCTACCAAAGGGGAGAAGGCCTTGGTTCCTTTGGCTTCGCTTACCAGGCGGAGGATGTCTTGTTCCTTGACCAAGAGGCCCGAGAGTTGGGTGATAGGGCTGCCTGCGAAGACCTCAGGGCAGAGGGGCGTGCTGGGGCCTAGGAGGACGATCTCTCTGGCCTCAGAAAGGAGTTCGAGTAGTTCTTCTAAGGTCTTGTTGATAAGAGTGACGGAGGTCACGATGGCCACTGTGGCCTGGGGGAGATAATCGGCCATCTCGGCTTCACTCAAGGCCTGGGCGTAACGACCTTCGGTGCGTTCGAAGACCCAGAATTCCGTTACCTTTCCTTGGAGTCTTTGGGCGAGGGGTTCGAAATAGCCGATCATGGCTACCCTATCTTCCGGACCGAGTCCTAGGAGGGAGAGCGGATCACCTGGAACGAAATCTTCTTGCGGACGGTTGAGAATGGCGTTGATAGTGGCTAAGCCAACGCCAGCTTCTATAAGATTAGGAGAGAGAAAATAGCGGGCCACCAGATCCGCGGGTCTGCCAGCAAAGCTCACCTCAGGCTCAAGGAGATTACAGGTTTTCTTTTCTTCCAAGACCGTGTAAGCCAGACCCAGGCCTCCATCATCTAACAACACAGCGGTATAGCCCAGGCCAATACGGACGTCCCTCACCAGGCGGCCCCTTCCACGGGAAGCGGCCCGCTCAAGGAGTCTTTTGTAGAGGTTCATGCCCGTTTCAATCCGCAACTTCCGAGTCGTTCAAATTCCAAAGACTTTTCAATCACTTTGTCGGCAATCTCTGCGAATACTCGACCGACTTCGCTTTCGGGATCAAGGGCGGCTGGTCGTCCGATATCACCGCTTTTGCTTAAAGTTGGATCAAGGGGGATCTTCCCCAGGAAAGGAATCCTTAGATCGCGCGCCAATTTTTCCCCCCCGTCTTCTCCAAAGACCGGGATGATCTGTTCCTTTCCGTCGGGTCCGACGGCCTTGAAATAGGCCATGTTCTCCACGATCCCCATGATGCGGACCCCGAGTTCGTCGAACATGTGAATGGAACGCACCACGTCAGCAGTTGCCAGCTTTTGGGGTGTGGTTACGATGACCACTCCCCGAAGGGGAAAGACCTGGGCAACGGTAAGGGGAGCATCGCCGGTGCCAGGAGGTAGATCGATGACAAGAAAGTCGAGCACTCCCCAATCTACTACTTCGGCTAACTCCGAAAGGGCCCGATGTACCAGGGGCCCTCGCCAGATAATGGGTTGTCCTTCTGGAGCCAGGAATCCAAAAGACATGACCTTGATCCCCCAGCGCTCAGGGGGCACCAGCTTCTGTTCCCGCGAAAAAGGTCTCTCCCCTTCCAGCCCCATGAGGATGTGTACGTTGGGACCATAAATATCGGCGTCCAGGATGCCCACTTTTTGCCCTTTCTTGGAAAGGGCCACAGCCAGGTTTACCGCCACCGTGGTTTTACCCACCCCACCTTTGCCACTGGCCACTGCTATAATATGTCGGATGTCCTTGAGGGCCTTCTTTTCAGCTACGGGTTTCTTGCCGAAGATCTTCTCCCTCTCTTCGGGGGTCATGGTGGTGAGCTCTACCTCTACCTCCTTTACCCCGGGCAGCTTGAGCACGGCCTCCCGCACGTCTTCGGCAATGCGCTTCTTCATCGGACAACCAGCGATGGTCAGGGCCACGGTGACCTTCACCCTGTCTGCTTCTACTTTTACTTCGCGAATCATGTTGAGATCTACCAGGCTTCGCTTGAGTTCCGGGTCTTGGACCTGCTTGAGAGCCTCCAGGACTTCTTTTTCCGTGGGCATGGTATCCTCCTTGTTGGGAACAAGTATCAATAAGCCGCGGCCTATTCTAACACCATCCAGTCTTTTGGGTAGCAGGAAAGACCGGCCAGGAAGTTTTTTAAGTCCGTCTGGCCAGGACGAAAATTTCCCGACTCTCGCTTCTCGTGCTCTTGGGACGAAAACGCTTTACCGGACCGATTCGCTGCTTGATCTCCTCCACCAATCCCGGGAAGGCTTCTCCCTCAAACACCTTGACCAGCAGAAACCCGCCGCTTTTAAGTAGTTCGTCGGCCAGAAAAAGGGCCCTTTGTGCCAGATGAACCGAACGAAAATGATCCGCACCCCTGTCCCCGGTGGTCTTGGGAGCCATGTCACTCAATACCGCGTCAAAATCCCTCCCGTTTACGAGGTCTCGAAGTTCTTCTGGTTCTACTTCGAAGACATCCCTTTGGAGGAAGATTAGGTTGGAGGCTGCAATTTTGAGAGGCGAGAGATCAAGGGCTATGACCAGTCCTTTGGGTCCCACGCGCTTGAGTGCGTACTTGCTCCAGGACCCCGGAGCAGCACCAAGATCAAGGATGATTTGCCCCGGGCGTAGCAAGTGATACTTTTGGTCAGCTTCCTGAAGTTTGTAAACCGAACGAGCGGGATATTTCTCCTGTTTGGCCTTTTTGAAGTAGTGATCCCTGGGTTTATAAGCCATCGGGACCCTTTTTGATCAGCTCTTGCCACCAGGATGGAATACTGAAAGAGGCCCGGTGTACCGCTGGATTATAGTATCGGCCGTGTAATTCCCGTTGGGGCTGTGAAGCAGAGGAAGCTTCCTTGTGGCCCAGGATGAAGGCGATCTCATCACCATAACAAGGTACCGGAGCCCTTAGGATCTCTACCAAGGGAAAGGCCTTCCGGGCTCGATGATAGGCCAGGGGAAGGGTTTGGGGATAAAAACGAGGGATGCTAGCCTGCTGGATGAAACAGCCATGGGGTTTCAAAATTCGAGCTACCTGAGCGTAAAATTCTTCTGTGTAAAGACTGACCGCAGGCCCAATGGGATCCGTGCAGTCTACGATAACGAGGTCAAAACTCTCGTCTCGAGCCTCCTTGACAAATTTTGCTCCGTCAGCGATTCGGAACTCCACCCGTGGATCATCATAGTCTCCTGCAATCTCTCGGAGATATTTCTGACAGGCCCGGAAGACTTCTTCATCTACCTCAAGTTGCAGGACCCGCTTCAACCCGGGGAGACGTTGTAATTCACGAACCACTCCTCCGTCTCCCCCACCGATGACCAGGACTTCTTCCGGGGGCGAACTGAGAGCTGCCGCTGGGCAGAAAACAATGACTTCGTGGTAAATAAATTCGTCCCGTTCGGTGAACTGAGTGATCCCGTCCAGGACGAGAAAGCGCCCCCAAAGATCGTTCTTGAAGATCAGGAGATGCTGAAAAGGGGTGCGCTTTTCGTAAACGGGGATAACGTGATACCCGTGCGAATAATGCGGCGTGATCTTTTCAAACCACCAGTAGCGAGTCAAGTCTCCTCCATCTCCACGAGTTGTCCGCGTTTCATTTCAAGGGCGTGGACATAATGGGGTTTGAAGGCCTCTTTCAGTCGTTCAAAGACCTCATAGGCCCCTTCTTGTGACCCCGCAAAGATGTCCACCGCCGCGTAGCCGTTTTCCGGCCAGGTGTGGATGAAGATGTGGGCGTCTCCAAAGGTGGCTTTAGCTGAGACACCATAGGGAGAGAACTGATAGCTGATCACGTCTCCTTCTTGCCCCTGACCGTTACCGGCGTAACGTAAGGCCTTTTCTACCTCTCGCGCGTCAGCCAGAAGAGAAAAGGGAGCCTGCCACATCTCCACCAGGATGTGAGTGGTAAGGAAGTTACAGCTCCTGGCCCTTTGGGCCTCCTGGGCGGGAAACTTCTCGATCTGACACACAGGTGAGGTTCTCATTTGGCACCTCCCCCCAGGCAGACGCCCGGTTCTCAAAAAATTTTAAAGGCTCCCAGAAAAGCCAGGAGCCTGCATAAAAAAATTGGTCGGGACGGGCGGATTTGAACCGCCGACCCCCTACACCCCAAGCAGGTGCGCTGCCAGGCTGCGCCACGTCCCGCTGCGTCCCGAACCGTGGAAATCTATAACCACCAGGGAGGATTTTGTCAATCTTTGGAAGGTTTGGGTTAATATAGACTTTCCAAAACCTGCCAAAAATTGGGAAAAGATTTGGCAACACAGGCCGGATTTCGGATGACCATACCTGGAGTGACCAGTCCTAAAATGGCAAAGGCCATAGCCATGCGATGGTCTTCGTAGGTCTCGATCTCCGTGCCCTGAAGTTGAGGTTTCCCTTCGATGATGAGTCCGTCTTCGAGTTCTTCCACCTGAGCACCGCATTTGTTGAGTTCCGTGGCTACCGCGCGCAAACGGTCAGTCTCTTTGTAACGAAGGTGAGGTACCCCTCGAATATAAGTTTTGCCCTGGGCCCGAGCCGCCACCACCGCCAGAGTGGGCACCAGGTCTGGATAACGTCCCATATTGACGTCGATACCTCGCAGGGGGCGATCGGGATCCCTTTTTACGGTGACTCCTTTTTCGTAAGACACCTCACACCCCATCCGAGAAAGGAGACCGGCAAAGGCCGCGTCCCCCTGGAGAGAATTGAGGGGAAGGTTCTCTACCGAGACTTCTCCTCCCACCAGAGCCGCAGCTGCCAAGAAGTAAGAGGCACTTGAGGCGTCTCCTTCGATCTCATATTCTCGGGCCTGATAAGGCTTGGGAGCCACGCGAAAGGTGGATCCATCTTCTTCTATTTCGGCTCCAAAAGCTTGCATTACAGCGATGGTGAGGTCCACGTAAGGACGGGAGACTAAAGGGCTTACCAGCCGAATCCTGGCAGGCTTTTTGGTGTAGGGTCCTACCAAGAGAAGGGCCGAAAGAAACTGACTGCTTTTGGCGGCGGAAAGTTCCACCTCATCCCCATTGAGACCACTTCCTGTGATCTCAACGGGCAATACTCCTTCGCGCTCGAGATATCGTATCCGGGCTCCCCATTGAAGCAAGGCGTCAATCAGAGGCTTGACTGGTCGTTCTTTAAGGCGTTTGGTACCTGTGACTACCAGCGGTCCTCCCTCCCCCAGACAGGCCAGGGCCAGGAAGAAACGCATCCCCGTGCCGTTGTTGCCCATGAAGACTTCGGAGGAGGAGAGTTGCGGGCTACCAGCTACACCTTGGAGGCGGTACGTTTCTCCCAAGGCCTCGACCTTGACCCCCACTTGTTTCAAGGCCTGAACCAGAAGTTCTGGATCTTCGCTGCGCAGGGCCCCTTGTAAGAGACTCTCACCCTGGGCCAGGGCCGCGCAAATCAGGGCACGCTGGGTAATGCTCTTGGAGCCAGGGACCCTGACGCGGGCTTTCAGGGGACGGACTATAGGGTTTATCTCGCGCACTTCCATTCTATTCTCCCTTTAAAGCGGCCAGGGCCGCTTCTTCCATGAGCCCCACCGGAGGCTCCTGGCCGGTAAAGAGGCGGAACTGCTCCGCCCCCTGGTAAACAAGCATTTTCAGGCCATGGACTACCGTACAACCCATCTCCCGAGCCTCTCTCAGGAGTCTGGTCTCGAGAGGGGTGTAGACGATGTCCATCACCACCTGAAAACCTGAAAGGACTTCTTTGGGTACAGGGCTTACGTCCTCTTTCAATCCCACACTGGTGGTTTGTACCAAAACCTCCCCTTTGGCCCGAGGTAGTTCCTCCCAGGGGCGGGCCTCTACACTAAAGCGCTCGGCCAGATCCCGGGCTTTTTCCCAAGTCCGATTGTAGATGACAACCTCCGCTCCTTCGTGTTTTAAAGCGTATACCACCGCTCGCGCTGCCCCTCCGGCTCCCACTACCACGGCGCGTTTTCCGCGCAAGACTATGACCTCCCCCAGGGCCTCCTTTACTCCGATCCAATCGGTGTTGAAGCCCAGGAGCTTCTTTTCCCGGTGGAGGATAGTGTTTACCGCTCCGATCTGCCAGGCTACCTCGTTCAAGGCGTCTAGATGGGGGATGACGTTTTCTTTATGTGGGATGGTGACAGAGACCCCTCGGATGTTGAGGGCTTTAAGACCTTCGAGAGCGGCCTTGAGATCTTCAGGGGCTACAGGGAAGAGTCCGTAAACCGCTGGTATTTCTAAGGCCCGAAAGGCCGCGTTGTGCATGACAGGTGAAAGAGAATGGCTCACAGGCCAGCCAATAATACCGTATACATCCATAACCATGGAGTTTACTTCTTTGAAGGACTTAATCAAGCGGGCTCAAGAGAGGATATCCAGGACTTCTCGTAACTGATCGGCGGGAATTTGTCCGGGAGCTGCCCGGCAACTCCGGGGTAGGGAGGCGTAAGTAAGGGGCGAACCCAAAAGGAGGCACACGGCACGGGAAAATTTACCTGCTTCCCCCATGGCAAAAGCGATGAGGGGGAGCTTGAGCTCCCGTTTCGCCCAGCTGATGAGAGAAAGGGTTATCAGGGCCTCTTCCGGACGGCGGGCGGTGGTGACAATCTTGCCCCATTTGGCTCCGGAGGCTTTCATCTCTTCAGCCTTGCCACGCAACTCGTCTTCTGCCGGCGTGCCAGAAAAATCATGGTAAGAAAGGATGAGGCGCGTCTTTTGGAGTCCTTTCTTGACTTCAGCGATGGCCTCCGGGCCGCTGGCTAATTCCAGATCTATGGCGAAGGCCCCCAGGCGAGAGGCCTCTTTCAGGAGAGAAAGCCTTTCTTCTAAAGGGAGATCCTGAAAGCCGCCCTCTTCCCGGGCCCGACAGGTGAAAAGTAAAGGCTTTTCTGTGACCCGGAAAAAGGGGGCTACTTGAGGTTCTTCAAGGGCATCGAGGCGAACCTCTACTACGTCTGCCACTTCAGAGGCCCGTTCACAGGCTGAGAGAGCAGAAGAGACTTTATTCTCCACCAGGGAGACACAGATCATTCGATACTCGCCGGGTCGATCCCCTTCAGGTATTGATAGATAGCTGTATCATACTGGCTCGTGGTTTCAAAAACCTTTCGGGCCAGTTCAAAACGGGTTTTAAGGGTGGTTTCTCCGTTATTCTCTTTCATTTCCGCTAAAACACGTTGATAATCTGCCGGATCGACCACAACGGTAACATCCCGAAAGTTTTTGGCCGAGGCCCGCAAAAGGGTAGGACCACCGATGTCGATGTTTTCGATGGCCTCCTCCAAGCTGGCCCCACGTTCGACGGTCTTCTCGAAGGCGTAAAGGTTTACCACTACTAGGTCAATGGGGTCGATGCCCTGTTCCTTCAGCTGCTCCATGTGTTCTGGATTGGAACGAATGGCCAAGATGCCACCGTGGATTTTGGGATGAAGGGTTTTGACCCGCCCGTCAAGCATTTCCGGGAAACCCGTTACTTCAGAGACATCGGTTACCGGAACCCCGGCCTCCCGGATGACACGAGCCGTACCTCCAGTTGAAATAATCTCGACCCCCATTTCGTGAAGGGCCTTGGCAAAGTCTGCCACTCCGGTCTTGTCCGTGACACTGATGAGAGCCCGCTTGATCTTGGGCATGGTTCCCTCCTTAAGCGACGCCAATTTCTTCGTCTGTTAAGTAACAGGCCGGGTCAGGGGCCCACAGATCGCCCGTGGCGGCCTCGGCCCGTACCCGGAAGTTTCCTGCGCAACAGTCCAGGAAACGACACTTGGCACAGCGCCCCTTTACGTATTTCCATTTTTCCTTGAGTTTGGCCATGAGAGGGTCGCTTGTGTCCGTCCAGATCTCACTGAAAGGTCTCTCCCTCACGTTGCCAAAGGAATAGTGCCGCCAGAACTGATCAGCGTGTACCGAACCATCCCAAGAGACACAACCGATGCCCACTCCGGAATTGTTACCCCCGTTCATGCGCAAGAGCTCAAGGACTTCCTCGGCCCGCGGATTACCTTCACGCTTCATCCGCAAATAGAGATAGGGACCATCGGCGTGATTGTCTACGGTGAGAACCTCCACCTTAAGGCCTCGGTCGTGGAGCTCTTTGGTCCGATCGATGATGTAGTCTACCCAAAAGCGCGTCTCTTCGTGGTTCAGATCCTCTTCCATCAACTTAGTTCCCCGACCGGCATAGACTAGGTGATAGAAACAAATGCGGGGGATTTTCATTTCCTCTACCAGGTCAAAAACTTTGGGGATTTCCTGGGCGTTAAGCCGATTGATAGTGAAACGCAGACCCACCTTGATGCCTTCGGCCTGGCAGTTCTCCACCGCTTCCATGGCCTTGGCAAAGGCCCCTTTTACGCCCCGAAATCGGTCATGGACCTCTTCCAAGCCGTCCAAACTGATGCCTACGTAAGAAAGGCCCAGCTTCTTGAGTTCTCTGGCCAAGGCCCGGTCAATGAGGACTCCATTGGTAGAAAGAACCGCCCTCATTCCGAGGGAAACCGCCCGGTGGATGAGATCCAGGATGTCTTCTCTCATCAAGGGCTCTCCTCCGGAGAAGAGGATTACAGGAGAACCAAACCGGGCAAGGTCTTCAAGAAGGGCCATGCCTTCCCGGGTGGTCAGTTCATCTGGGTCAGCCTTGGTGGTGGCCTGGGCGTAACAATGGATGCAGCGCAAATTGCAACGTTTGGTCACGTTCCAGACCACTACGGGTTTTTTGTCTTTGGAGAACTGGAGAAGATGGGAGGGAAGATCTTTGGCTCGCCGCCCGTAGCGCAAGGGGTCAGAAGCTTCTACTGTACCGCAGTAAAGCTTGGAGATGCCAATCACGTTTTTTCACCTCGCAGGAAGTTTTTTAGAACTTCTCTTATTTTAGCAGGATTTAGAGGACGCGTAAGATGGGCATCACAACCGGCGTCTTTGGCTTGCTCTTCCTGATCACACCGACCTTCACACACTGCCACGATGGGTATGTCACGGGTGCGCTTGTCGTTCTTCAGGAGGAGAAGGGCCGAGAGGCCGTCTAACACCGGCAGATTCCGCTCCAAAATAATGAGATCAGGGAGGTTTTCCTTGGCTAGATCTACCAGTTCTTGGCCGTCCTGGGCCACCAGGAGTTCGAGTTCCTCTTCTTCCAGGACACGCTCGAAATCCATCAAAGATTCGGCCACGGCGAGCAGGACTTTTTTCATGGCTAACGCGGAGAACGATAGCTTTCCTGGACCAGACGGTTGAGATATTGTTCCGGATGTTCGATTGCTTCGGGCGGGATGACAAAGCGACTCTTGCCGGTGCGTTCGTTGATCAGGCGCAGGCCATATTCCAAGAGGTTTACGATTCGATCACAATAGGCGTAAACCCCTTGGTCCATTTCAATGATGTGTCGCAGGATGCGGTCTACGGCCTCTTCGGAAAAGACCACCTTGAAACCAGTCCTTCGTTCGAAACTGCGCTCGTAATTTTTGACCTGGCGCATGAGGATGAAGAGTTCTTCCAGGGCCTGATGGACGTCGAGGTCATCTCGCCGGTGTAGTTTGACCGCCAGATCCAGACGTTCCGGAGTGAGTTTGAGACCATGGCCCCGCAGAAAATGGGCCTTCTTATGGGAGATAAAATCTTTCAAGCGCTGATTTTCTTCCTCAAGGGCCTTGAGATAACGGGCTTCCCATTCCGGGCTGCGGAAGGAGCTCTCAAAACTTGTCAGCATTCCTTGAGGATCTTCAACCAGTTCCTTGGTGACCACCAAGAACTTGGCCCCCAGGGAAGGAAGCCTCTTTTCGAAGGGGATCAGGACACGCTCAATCACTCGCACCAGGGCACGAGCCCCGGTCTGTTCTGCCGCTGCCAGCTCTGCCAGACGCCTCAAGGCAGGCTCTTCAAACACCAGATCAATGCCATAGGCACGAAAATCCCGTTTCTTGTTTACGATGACTGTACTGTTGGGGTTGGTCAGGATGAGGAAGAGGTCTTCCACGGTCAGGGGATCAAAGACCGTGATAACCGGCAGCCGTCCTACAAACTCGGACTCGAAGCCATATTCGATGAGGTCTTCGGACTTGACAAACCGCAAGTAGTTGACCTCACTCTGATGTTTGGAGGCCACCTCTGCCATGAACCCCAGGCCCTGTTTGTGGAGTCGTTTTTTGATGATGTCTTCCAGACCACTGAAGGCCCCGGAAACCACAAACAGGATGTAACGGGTGTTGATGGTGCGACGTTTGCGTTGGCCCGTACGCCGATAATATTCGATGGCCTCCAGCTGGCTTACTGGGTCGTGCGGGACTCGAAGGTCTACTTCGGTCTCTTCTAGTGGTTTGAGCAGGGCCCGTTGCACCCCGGTTCGGGAGACGTCAGGACCAATGAGGTTGCCACTTGAGGCGATCTTGTCGATTTCATCCAGATAAACGATACCAAACTGGGCCCGTTCCACGTCACCATCGGCTTCTTGCACTAAGTCCCGGATAAGGTCTTCGACGTCACCTCCCACGTAGCCGGTTTCGCTGAACTTGGTGGCGTCTCCTTTCACAAAGGGGACGCCGAGACGATTGGCAACGAGTTTGACCATGTAGGTCTTTCCCACGCCGGTGGGACCGATCATGATGATGTTGTTCTTGACGAATCCGGTGTCGTTGAAACGCCCCCCTCGCTCCAGCATATAGCGAACTCGATGGAAATGGGTGCACATTTTGGTGGCCAGCACGGCCTTGGCCTCAGGTTGGCCGATGAGATATTCGTCAAGATAGGCCTCCAGTTCTTCGGGTTTGAGATCAAAGTTGATGAGGGGCTGGTTGGAGACCTTCGAACCACGGGTCTGGCCTCCAAAACGAGGAGCGGTCATCTCATCTCCTGGATGGCGCTGTTTTTTGAATCTAGCGAAGGAAGGTAGAAACTTGTCGTCCTGTTCCATAATCAATAAGCATCTTACAGAGAGGCCTCCCTTTTGGCAAGGAATTTCAACCTAGTCCGGATCGAAATCCACCAGCCATCGTTCTCTTTTACGGGAAAAATCGTCTTCCCGGAGGAGTCGCTTGAGGGCCAGGTGCAGGTCTTCGGTAGAACCCCGTAGCAGGAGGGAAGAGTAGAAGGTCCCTCGCCGTCTTTCTTCACGGGGGCCAAAAACCTCAAGATCTTGCTTCTCTAGGAGCTCCTTGGCCCTTTCCGCTAGGGCTTCCACTTCTTGACGATCCCTGTCTTCAAAACGGAGGAGAGCAAGCCTCTTGAAAGGAGGGAACCCCGCCCGGTAGCGGGCCTTGATCTCGGCCTGGAAAAAGGCTTCGTATCCTTTTTGAAGTCCATGAAAGACCGGGTGCCGGGGATGGAAAGTTTGGATGATAACCCAGCGGGCAGGGTTGAGGCTCAAGCGTTTCAGGATCTGATAGGTCCTTTCCGCGGCACGCCAGTCTGGGAGTCCGAGCATCTGATCGGCTAGAATCACGGCTATGAGAGAGAGTCTGGGAAGGGGAATCTGCCAGCCCGCTTTGCGGGTAGCGATCAGGATGTCAATCCCTTCAAAATCAATGGTCTCCTTGGCGGTTTCTCGATCCAAACGGGCCATTCTGGCCTGGGGAAAGAATTTTTGGACTATCTCCCATAGCCTTTCGGTTCCGGTTCCAAGGAAACGCAACTCTCCACCTCCGCACTCCGGACAGATCGGAGGGGCTGGGAGGGTTTGTCGGCACAGGTGACAGAGTAGTTTTTCTTCCTGGCGGTGATAGGCCAAGGGAGACCAACAGCGTGGACAACTCCACAGATAACCACATTCCTGGCATTGAAGAGCGGGGGCATAGCCCAAACGGTTTAAGAAGAAAAAGACCTGCTCTTGTCGACGGAGGGTGAGTCTTACGGCGTTTAACAACCTCTGTGAGAGGAGCCCTCGGTTTTGTCGGAGATCGATGATTTCCAGTCTTTCAGGGCTTCTTTTTTCTCCTTTTTGGAGTTTGTACTTTCCGCGTTTGGCCCAGTAGAAACTCTTTATACTGGGAGCCGGACTTCCCAGGATGACCTTCACTTCAAAGAACTTGCCCTTCATCAGGGCCAGATCGCGGGCCTGGTAACGGAAGGCCTGTTCTTCTTTGTAGGAGGGGTCGTCTTCGTCCTCGACGATGATGATACCGAGCTTGGTAAAGGGCAGGAAAAGGGCGGAGCGCGTCCCGAGCACTAATGAGACCTTCCCGCAGAGTACTTCCAGCCAGATCCGAGCCCGCTCTCTCGGATTTAGACCTCCGTGATAGAGGGCCATCGAAGGGAACCTCTCTCGGAGCAGGGGCCAAAGCTCTTGGAGTTTCTTCTTTTCCGGGAGTAGAAAAAGGGCCTGTCTTTTTTCCAAAACCTCTTCAAGATTTCGCAAATAAACCGCCAGACGGCTCTTTTCATCTTCTTCGTGGAGCAGGAATGGGGAAAACCCGCCTCCCTTTTCCTTTGGAGGGATTGGGCCAGCGAAGGATTCCAGGGCTTTGCGCCGGGGCAAGGCAAAGAGGGCGCGAGGTAAGGCATAACGGATTACCTGTCCTAGGGGAGCCAGGTGATAGTCTGCTACCCAGCGCAGAAAAGAAAGTTCCTCTTCCGGCAGAACAGGTTCCTGATCCACCACGGCCTCTACCAGTCTCGTCCCTGGTACAAGGGCTCCTTCAAGACTCGTGATCAGTCCCAGAGTTTTTTTCCCTCGCAACGGAACAATCACCCGCTGTCCGAGACGTACCTCGTCTGGGGCAAGGTAGGAGAGGGATTTTGGGATCTTGAGGGGCAGGGTGACTTCGATCACCCTGCCTTCTTGGTTAGAGAGAGGCAATCTTTTCCTTGAGATAACGTCTGAATTTTTCACCTATTTCCGGGTGTTTGAGCCCGAAAGTGACCACAGCTTGCATAAAGCCGAACTTGTCTCCGGCGTCGTATCTTGTGCCTTTGAATTCATAAGCATAAACCGGATGGTCTTCTTTGAGGGCGGCTAGGGCGTCGGTGAGTTGGATCTCTCCTCCCACCCCGGGCTTGGTCTTGGCCAAATAATCGTAAATTTCCGGGATGAGGATGTAGCGGCCGATGATGGCCAGGTTGGATTCCACTTCTTCTGGCTTGGGTTTTTCTTTCATTTGACGGACCCGAAAGACCCCTTCAGCCACTTCTTCTCCGTCGATAATGCCGTAACGATGGACCTCTTCCTTGGGTACGCGCTGTACGGCGATGACGGGGCCTTTGAAACGCTCAAAGACCTCGATCATCTGTTTTAAACAGGGGACCTCGGCATCCACCAAGTCGTCTCCTAGTAACACGGCAAATGGTTCACGTCCTACGACGTGACGGGTTACGTAGACGGCATGCCCCAGGCCAAGAGGTTTTTTCTGACGCACAGAGATAATGTCTTCGATGAGGTTGGTTACGCGACGAACCTCTTCCAGGAGGTCATGTTTGCCCTTCTCTTCGAGATAGGCCTCGAGTTCGTAAGAATAGTCGAAATGATTTTCAATGGCGGATTTTCCCGCGGCTGTTACCAAGATGACCTGTCTGACCCCGGAATTAACCGCTTCTTCCACGATGTACTGAATAGTAGGTCGATCCACCACGGTGAGCATTTCTTTGGGAATGGCTTTGGTCGCGGGAAGGAATCTTGTCCCCAGACCAGCTACCGGGAGAACCGCCTTTCTGATCATCTTGCCCCCCTCTTGCAGGATTTGTTACGACATAGTTAAGCCCTTTTGGGCCTGATGTGAAGGTCAAAGTTGTTTTTCAAGCTGTTCCTGGGTCTTGAGGAAGGGCTGATAGAAGTCTTGCCAGATTTTTTGTCCCCTTTCCAGGAGGTCCGGAAAGCGGTCCAGGTCCTCGAGATTGACAACCATTTGGAGGCTTTTGAGAAAGGCGGGTCGGGGATCGAGGGTCTTCACCTTGTTTGTGATCCAGACGGTGAAGATTTGCCGCCTCTCGGGCATGGAGAGCCGGTTCAGGATCTCCAGAAAGGGACGCAGTTTTCCTTCTTCACAAACCAGGATGAGCAAGGAAGGGGTGTGAAAGCGTAGCCATTGGACCAAGAGGGAGGCCTTCTTCAAGGTGCGTACTTCGTAGCCCAGACCAATAAGGACCTTCAAAAAGGCTGACTTGTCCACGGTTTCTTCCCAGAAGACCAAAGCCAATGGTTTTTCAAGCAGGAACTCTCCCTGAAAGACAGATTCCTCTCCTCCCAACTCGAGCATCCCTCCGCATTGGGGGCAAGGTAGGGAGAGGAAATCCATGGCGTTTGGATCACCTTTGAGACGATATCTCTTGCCGCAACCTACACAGCGGGCTTCGATCACCATGTCCTCCCTAAGCGGTTGATTTCGATCTCCAATTTGTCCTCTTCCAGATCGCTTGTTTTCTCCCCGCGTTTGGCCTTGATCTGGTCTATCCCCCGACCTACGATGTCACGCCGCGTACAATAAGCCAGAGCCGTTTCCTCTTCGATAATTCCTTCTTCATAAAGAGCAAGGAGATGCTGGTCGAAGGTCTGCATGTGGTAAGGTGAACCTTTACTCATGATGTCGTAGAAGGTGCGATTTTCGTCCTCTCCTTTGATGATGGTCTCTTTGGTGCGGATGTTGTTGTAGAGGATCTCAAAGATGGCCACGCGTCCTTGGTCCTTTCGAGGAATGAGTTTTTGTCCCACGATCCAGCGAACGGTGTCTGCCAGCCGGAGACGGATTTGGCGTTCTTCGTCAATGTTGAAGAATCCCAAGATTCGATTGATGGTATTCCCGGCCCCTACGGTGTGCATGGTGGAGAAGACGAGATGCCCGGTCTCTGCGGCGGCGAGGGCGATTTCCATGGTCTCCCGATCCCGGATTTCTCCTACCAGGATAACGTGTGGGGCCTGGCGCAAGGCAGCGCGCAAGCCACTGGCAAAAGAGTCAAAATCCCGGCCTAGTTCCCGCTGGTTGAAAGTGGCTTTGGCGGGTTTGTGCAAATATTCTACAGGATCTTCCAGGGTTACGATGTGGAGGGGCTCGGTGTGATTGATCTCTTCGAGGATGGCCGCCAAAGTAGTGGTCTTTCCCTGGCCGGTGGCACCGGTGACCAGGATGATGCCGGCTTTCTCCCTGGCCATGTGGTAACAGGCCTCGGGAAGGCCCAGGTCTTTGATGCGGGGAGGATTGGAAGAGAGCCGTCGCATGACGATTCCATAAGTGCCCTGGCGTGAGAAGACGTTTACCCGGAAACGGGTACCATCTGGCAGGTAGTACGAAAAATCTGCTGATCCGTGGCGCAGGAGGTCTCGTAAGAGACGACGTTCCCGTCCGATGAGAGATAGGGCCAAAATTTCGGTTTGAAAAGGTGTTAACTGTTCAAGACGGAAATAAGGCAGGTCCACCGGGTGAAGTTTGCCGTCAGCTGCCACCTGAAGGGGTCGTCCGGGGGTGAAGATCAGGTCGCTGATCCTCTCCCGGGAACGGGCCATCTGGGAGATGAGATTGGCCACTTCTGCTGGTCTTATCATCCTGGCACCTCGGTAAAGTCTGCTAGATCGGCCTTTTTGACTAAAGGTAGGAAGCGAGCCTTGTCTACGGCTTTGTTGAGGGCTTCTTCGGGACTGATGAGCCCCTTTTGGAGGAGGTCCATGATGGAATCGTCCAAGCTTACCATTCCATACCGCCTTCCGGTCTGGATGACCGAAGGAAGCTGGTAAGTCTTTCCTTCTCGAATGAGATTCCTGGCAGCTGGGGTGGCGATAAGGATCTCAAACGCCACCACCCGGCCAGGACGGTCAACCCGTTTGAACATGGTTTGAGAGACCACAGCTCGCAGGGCGTCGGCCAGAGTAGAACGAATCTGTGGTTGTTGGGCGTGAGGGAAGATTTCGATGATTCGGTCTACGGTCTTGGGAGCGTTAAGCGTGTGCAGGGTAGCCAGCACGAGGTGACCGGTCATTGCCGCCTCGATGGCCAGAGAGATGGTCTCAAGATCTCGCATTTCACCAACCATGATAATGTCCGGGTCTTCGCGCAGAGCCGAGCGTAGGGCTGCGGCAAAGCTTTTGGTGTGCACCCCTACCTCGCGCTGGTTAACCAGACATCCCCGCGATTGGTGGACGAATTCAATGGGATCTTCGATGGTGAGGATGTGATCCTGCCGATTGCGATTTGCATAATCGATGATGGCTGCCAAGGTGGTCGATTTACCAGACCCCGTGGGTCCGGTAACAAGGACCAGTCCTTTGGGGAGCATGGCCAGTTTGGTGATAATCGGTGGCAGTCCCAATTCTTCGGCGCTTTTGACCTTACTTGGGATGAGACGAAAGACCGCGCCGATGCCATTTTTTTGCTGGAACATGTTGACACGAAAACGCGCATACCCCGGAAGCTCGAAACCAAAATCCACGTCTCCGGTCTCTTCAAAGACTTTAATCCTCTCCTCCGGGGTGATCTCATAGAGCATGGCCTTGAGTTCGTCGTTGTCCAGGACCTTGTATTTGATCTTTTGGAGGTCACCATGAATGCGTAAGAGAGGAGGGTTACCGGAAGCCATGTGGAGGTCGGAGGCCCCGGAATCTACCATCAGTTTGAGAAAAGCGTCTATCTTGGCCATATCGCCTCCTTGCCACCTGGAAGAAAAAATCGGCTCCCATCCGATAAGGCTTGAAGGAGACGAGTTGCTAGGTGAGGGGCGGTTGCTATAATCCGGTAAAGATGCCAGATATTCTGCGCTTAGAAAGGGTTTCTAAGTTTTACGAGCCTCATATCAGGGCCCTGGACGATGTTTCTTTTTCGGTGGAAAAAGGGGAGTTTCTCTTTGTTACCGGTCCAAGTGGGGCGGGAAAGAGCACCCTCCTCAACCTGATTTTCCGGTCAGAACGCCCTACTTCGGGAGAGATCTTTTTTGAGGGTCGCCCCCTTTCCTCTTACAAGCGTTCAGAGATCCCCCACCTGCGCCGTCAGATAAGTTTTGTCTTTCAAGACTTTAAACTCCTTTCTCAAAGAACGGTTTTTGAAAACGTGGCCATTCCGCTTGAAGTCCTGGGGCTTCCGGAGGCTGAAATAAGACGTCGCGTCTTTACGGTGCTTGAACAGGTAGGTCTTTCCGGCCGGGAGCGCCAACCAGTGCGGCAGCTCTCAGGCGGAGAGAAACAGCGGGTGGCTCTGGCTCGGGCGGTGATCAATCGCCCCCGTCTCCTCTTAGCCGATGAACCAACGGGAAACCTCGACGCCCGGAGGACCGAAGAGGTGATGGAAATCTTTGAAGAATTGAACGCCCAAGGGACCACCATCATTTTGGCCACCCACGATGAAGCCCTCTTCGTAGATCGACATCGACGGGTTTTGGTGCTCGAGGAAGGGAGGTTGCTCAACCCATGAGACTTATCAGGCGGGCCTTCTCCGAGTGGCGAACAGCCCCCGGGCTTCACCTGGCCTCCACCTTGGTAATTACCCTCTGTGTGGCCATTTTTGTCTTTTTTGGTTTCATCTATCTGAACCTCGACCATTTCTCCCGGGAAATCGCCAGAGAACTGGTCCTTAATATTTATCTCAAACCGCAGCTTTCCCAGGAAGACATCAAAGACCTTGAAACAAGCTTGCTCCAGAGGGCAGAAGTGGCGGGAGTGCGTTACCTTTCGTCTTCGCAAGTCCTGGAAGAACTGAAACATCTTTTTGAGGATCAGACCCTCCTTGAAGGAGTCGAGCCTTCCTTTCTGCCGCCAGTCCTCATTGTTTCTTTTAAGGACCCCTTTTCCGCTGTTAAGAACCTGCCCGAACTGGCAGCCTCTCTTGAGAGACATCCGGAGGTGGAAAAAGTCCAGTACGCCCGTAGCTGGCTGGTCCGTCTCTCCGGGCTTCGACGCTTTCTTGAACTGCTCTCGTTAACGGGTCTTTTTCTGCTGGGATGGGCTACGGTTCTCATCGTGGGACTGACGGTGCGTTTCTCCCTCTCTGAGAGGCGAGAGGAACTGGAGATTCTCTCCCTGGTAGGGGCTACTCCTGGATTCATCCAGGTTCCTATTCTATTGGTTTCTGCCCTGGAAGGGATGGTGGCCTCGATTTTGGCCCTGCTCGCCATCTTTTTGGTGAAACTCTATCTCAATGGTGTCCTGAAGGGGCTCTTTCCGAGTTTTACGGAGGGGCTTGTCTTTTTCGGTCGTCTAGAAATGGGCATCCTTATCGCAGGGGTGGTAATACTTTGTCTTTTAGGTTCTTATTGGGCATCACGGCGTTATTTGCGCTATTGACGGCTTCTCTCCTCTGGGCGGATTTGAAGGAAGAATTGAATCAAAAGGAGGAGATTCTCCGTCATCTTACCGCCCGTGAAGAGGCCATTTTAAAAGAGCTTGAGGACTTGGCTCGGAAGATAGAGGCCAAAAGACGGGAAGTTGAACGTCTGGAAGACGAAATTGCCACCCGAAAGATCTCCCTCAGGCAGCTGGTTCGGAAGGTGGAGGAAAAGGACCAGCAGCTAAAGGCCCTTGAACACCTCTTTAGACAGCGTCTCAGGGCCTTGGCCACGACCGGACGCCTGGGCTGGCTCAATCTTCTACTGTCTCCCTCGGAGGTCTCTTCTTTCTTGCGACGTGAAGAATACGCCTTCCTCATCTTGGAGCATGATCGTCTCCTGGCGCAACGCATCGCTCAAGAGAAAGAAAATCTTCTTAAGGAACAGGAACGCCTGCTGGCCGAAGAAAAGAGATTGCAGCAGCTCAAAAAAGAGCTTGAACTGGAGCGCGAAGCCCTTGAAAAATTGCAAAAGGAAAAACAGGCCCTCTTGGAGGAAGTGCGACGTAACAAACGTCTTTACGCCGAAACCCTTCGCACCCTAAAGGCCGCCTATCTGGCCATCGAACAGATGGCCGAAGAACTGAAGGCCACCCGGCAGGCCTTGAGGAAAGCGCAAGAGGAAGCAGAAAGGGTCAAAAAGGAAAAGACCAGCCCTTTCCCGCGTCCTCCCCTCATCGAGGTCAAGGGTTATCTTCTCCCCCCGGTGCAGGGAGAGGTGGTTCGTTTTTTTGGTTTGGAACGCGATCCGGTAACCGGAGAAGAGGTTTACGAACCAGGGATCACTATTTCTGCCCCGCCCGGCACTCCGGTGCGGGCCCCTTATGGAGGCCGGGTGGTCCGGGTGAGCAGCGTGAGAGGAAAAGGTTTTGTGGTCTTTATCGATCATGGCTATCATTTCTTGTCGGTGATCGGAGGGCTCGGTAAGGTGAGGGTCACCTTGGGAGAAGAAGTCAAGACCGGAGAGGTCATTGGTGAGGTGGGAGCTCTCCCTTTTGGGCCGGAAGGGGTTTATTATGAGCTCCGTTACAAAGATCGCCCTCGTAACCCTTTAGATTGGCTTGATACGAGTAAACTTAGGTTTTTGAGGTGAGTCTGATGAAGAAAAAGTGGCTCTATCTTTCGCTCTTTCTGGTTCTTTTGTTTTTCCTTTGTACGTTTGGGTTTTCTTACCATCAAGCTCGCTCCTCTACCCAGGAGGACGTCTACCGGCAGTTACGCCTCTTCTCCCAGGTGCTCGACATCGTGCAACGAAGCTACGTAAAAGAGGTAGACGTTCAGGAGCTTATTTACGGGGCCATTCAGGGAATGCTTTCCAACCTGGATCCCCATTCCTCTTTTTTGAAACCTGACGATTATAAGGAACTTCAGATCGAGACCAAAGGCAGTTTTACGGGCATCGGCATCGAGATTACCATCCGGGACGGAGTTCTCACAGTAGTGGCCCCCATTGAAGGTACACCGGCCTGGAAGGCGGGCCTCAAACCCGGAGACAAGATCATCAAGATTAATGGCAAGCCCACCAAAAACATGAGTCTCATGGAAGCAGTCAAGCTTTTGCGGGGTCCCAAGGGCACCAAAGTTACCATTTCCATCTTGCGTAAAGGTTGGACAGAACTCAAAGATATCACCCTGGTTCGGGATGTGATTCCCATCAAAAGCGTGCGCTATCAGACCATAGAGCCGGGTTACGGCTACGTTCGTATTTCCAATTTTCAAGAGAAGACCCCGCGAGAACTGGTTCAGGCCCTTTCGAGGCTTGAGAAAGAAAACAACCCCATGAAGGGTCTAATCCTCGATCTGCGTAACAATCCGGGAGGATTGCTGGATGCCGCCGTCAAAGTGGCAGACGAGTTTATTGATCAAGGTTTGATCGTTTATACCGAAGGGCGGATCAAGCAACAGAATATGCGCTTTGAAGCTACCCCTAATCGGCGCAAACATCCTTATCCCATCGCGGTGCTGGTCAATGAAGGCAGTGCCTCCGCTTCAGAGATCGTGGCTGGGGCCCTTCAGGACCATCATCGAGCCATCATCGTAGGGATGCCCACCTTTGGAAAAGGCTCGGTCCAAACTATCATTCCCCTGCCAGATGGTTCGGCGATCAGGATCACCACCGCTCAGTATTACACCCCGAGCGGACGCTCCATTCAGGCCAAGGGGATCGAGCCCGACGTGATGGTACCACTCCTGGACCCCTCCTGTCTTAAAAAGGTCGAAAAACATCATCCCATTCGTGAGAAAGATCTGGAGGGCCACCTGGAAAACCATCAAACCAACAGCGAACAGAAGGATCAAGAGAAACGACAAGAGCAGAAGGAATCGGAGAGATTCAAATATGACAGCCAATTTCAGGAGGCCCTGAGACTTCTCAAGAGCTGGGGGATTCTGTCACAGATGAAAGTTGATTAGACGCCATGGCTCGTCGCCGTAAGAAAAGGCCCATCCCGGGAATCCTGGGATGGGCCTCTCTTGTCCTTTTTGGACTGTTAACTTTCCTGGTGGCCCTCTGGGTCCTGCGGCCTCTGAAACAGCCCCCACCTAAAGTACAAAGACCCCCCCTCAAGGTGGAACACTGGCGCCGGCCAAGGTCTCCGTTGTCAAGATCAAAGAAGGCTAGGCCTTTGGCGGCCATCATCATCGACGACATGGGACAGAGACCCTCGCTGGAAAGAAGGTTTTTCAAGCTTGGTCTCCCTCTCAACTTCTCCTTCCTCCCTTATGCTCCCTTCACTCCCGAACTGGCATTGGAAGCCCATCAAAGGGGGTTTGAGGTCTTGGTTCATCTTCCCCTTGATGCTGGCAACGGAGAAGGCACCAAAGGGCTCATTTCTTTAAAGATGGGACAGGACGATGTCAAAAGGCGGGTAAGAGAGGCCGTGGCAAACGTACCCTTTGCCGTGGGTATCAATCATCACGAAGGTTCGAAATTTACCGAAGACTGGCGTCATACCCGTTGGCTTTTGGAAGAGGTGGCGGCTTTGGGCCTCATTTACGTGGACAGTCGGACCACACCCAAGACCGTGGTTCCACAGGTGGCTAAAAGACTCGGACTGCCATGGGCCGAGAGAAGGGTCTTTCTTGACCACGAATTGCAAGAGAAAGCCGTTGAGCGGGCTGTGGAACGGTTTATTCTTCGGGCCAGGAAGAAAGGTCCCACTCTGGCCATAGGACATCCACATCCCGTGACGCTGAAGGTCCTGCGGGCTAAAAGAGAGGAGCTCATGGAGGCCCTGGAGCTAGTTTCGGTGAGTGAGTTCGTCAGACGGATCAGGAGGCAACCATGATTAAACCCTATTTGCGAGAATTCAAACCCTATCCTCCCGGCAAACCCATTGAGGAACTCAGGCGGGAGCTGGGTCTTAAAGGACCTATCATTAAACTGGCTTCAAACGAAAACCCTTTGGGCCCCTCTCCCCGGGCTTTAGAGGCCATTAAGAAAGCCCTTCCACACCTACATCGTTATCCGGATGCTGCGGCTTACGAGCTACGTCGCGCTCTGGCCATCCGTTATGGGGTTGAGCCGGAAGAAGTAGTCCTGGGCAACGGGTCCAACGAAGTCATCGATCTCTTGGTCAAGGCCTGTGTGCGCGAAGGCGAGGAGATCCTGATGAGCGAGCCTTCCTTTCTCATGTACGAAAAATTTGCTCAGGCTGCTGGGGCCAGAGTGCGTAAGGTTCCCCTGAAAGAGAGGAGACACCACCTGGAGGCCATTGCAGAGCTGGTAGGAGAAAGAACCCGGCTCATCTTTCTCGACCATCCCCACAACCCTACGGGCTCCATCCTTACCCATCAAGAGGTTTCTTCTTGGCTAAAAGAGCTTCCCAAAGATTTGATAGTGGTGATAGATGAGGCCTACGGGGAATTCATTCGGGAAGAAGGAGCTGTTAATCCCCTTTCCTTCAAGGAAAACCAACCACCGGTGGTTCTTCTCCGTACCTTTTCAAAGGCTTACGGGTTGGCGGCTTTGAGAATAGGTTATGGTCTTATGAAACGGGAGCTGGCAGACGTCTTGAATACCATTCGTCAACCTTTCAACGTCAACACCTTGGCTCAGGTGGCGGCCAAGGCCTCTCTTGAAGACGAAGATTATCTTAGGCGAGTCAAGGAGACGGTGTGGAGGGGGCTTGACTATCTTTCCGAAGCCCTGAAGGAATTGGGACTTACGCCTTATCCTTCGCAGGCCAATTTTCTTCTGGTTGACCTTGGTCGTCGGGCTCAGCCAATTTACGAGGCCCTTTTGCGCCGCGGGATCATCGTCCGCAGTATGGAGGCCTATGGTTTCCCGACCTGTTTGCGAATAACCGTGGGTCTGCCAGAAGAAAATGAGGCCTTGGTAAAAGCGCTGAAGGAGGTCCTTGATGAGACCTAGGGGGCTCCTCATCACCATCGACGGACCTGCCGGAGCTGGTAAGAGCACGGTGGCCCGGGCCCTGGCCAGGGAGCTCGATTATCTTTATCTCGACACTGGAGCCATGTATCGGGCAGTGGCACTGGCGGCCAAGAAAAGAGGGCTTTCGTTTCAAGACGAAGATGCCTTGGCCCGTCTATGTGAGAAGCTTTCCTTGGAATTGCTCCCCTGCCGAGAAGGACTTTGTGTCCTGGTAGAAGGAGAAGATGTCTCGCAGGAAATACGTACTCCTGAAATAGATTATCTTTCTTCGTTGGTGGCGAGAATCCCGGGGGTGAGGCTCTGTCTCAAGAAGAGGCAGCGGGTCCTTGGAGAAGCCGGTGGGGTGGTGGCTGAAGGGCGCGATATGGGCAGTCATGTCTTTCCAGACGCAGATCTCAAGTTCTTTCTCACGGCTTCTCCCGAAGTGCGGGCGCAAAGACGTCATCGTGAACTCCTGGCCAAAGGACATGAGATCTCCTTTGAAGAAGTCCTGGAGGAAGTCCTGGCCCGAGATAAACGGGATCGAGAAAGGGAACTGGCCCCGCTGGTGGTACCGGAGGGGGCTTTGGTTCTTGATACTTCGGAGCTTTCTACCGAGGAGGTAATCGAACGCTTGCTCCAAGAGGTCCGGTCCCGCCTTCGCTCCTGAGGGGGAAGTTGCTCCTCGGTTGAATTGCCTCTTCTGGGGTGGTATAAGGTGCAGTCAAATTTAGGGAGGTCGAGGCGATGGAAAATTTGGCTGAGAATCAAACTCAAAACCCGGCAGAGGAAAATTTTGAAGAGCTCCTCTCCGGTGAATTCAAGACCATCTCGCGGGGAGAGGTTTTAAAGGGTACGATCCTGCGACTGGATTCCGACTGGGTAATTATTGACATTGGTTATAAGAGCGAGGGAATAGCTCCGGCCGAGGAGTTCAAGAGGCCGGATGGTGAATTCAAGGTGAAACCCGGAGACGAAGTGGAAGTCCTGGTTGAAAAAACCCGCACCTCCGACGGTCTGGTCCAGCTTTCTTATCGCAAGCTTCAACGCCGTAAAGCTTGGGAAAAGGTCGAGCAGGCCCGCGAGAGTGGAGAACCCGTTGAGGCTTACGTAATGGAACGAATTAAAGGCGGTTTCGCCGTAGACATAGATGGTCTGAGGGCCTTTTTGCCCTTTTCCCAAGCCTTTTTGCGTCCTCCCAAAAATCCAGAAGAGATTGTAGGGACCACCTTACGGGTCCAGGTCATCAGCAGTAATCGAAAACGCAACAACATCGTAGTTTCCCGGAAAAACGTCTTGGAAAAAGAACTCGAAGAAAAACGTCAGGCCCTGCTTGAGAGTCTTGAGGAAGGTCAAGTGCGGGAGGGCGTGGTAAAGAGTATCACAGATTACGGTGTTTTTATTGATTTGGGAGGGGTAGACGGTTTGCTCCACGTCTCAGACATCACCTGGGGCCGCGTAAAGCATCCTTCCAACTATTTCAAGATAGGAGATAAGGTCAAGGTTAAGATCATCAAATTTGACCGCGAAAAAGAAAAGATTGCCCTTGGCATCAAGCAACTCACCCCGGATCCGTGGGAGAGCGTAGCGGAGAAATATCCGGTAGGCACCAAGGTTCAGGGGCGGGTGGTTTCACTTACGGATTTTGGAGCCTTTGTGGAGCTTGAGCCCGGAGTAGAAGGTCTGGTACACGTTTCGGAACTCTCCTGGACCAAACGTATCAAGCACCCTCGGGATATCCTTTCGGTAGGAGACCAGGTGGAAGTAGTGGTTATCGGAGTGGATCAGGAAAATCGGCGTATCTCCTTGAGTCTCAAACAAGTGGAGCCCAATCCATGGGATGTCCTGACGGAACAGTTTTCAGAAGGAATGGTCATTGAAGCTCCGGTCAAGACGGTCACAGATTTTGGGGTCTTTGTGGAGGTGATGGAAGGGATCGACGGCTTCATCCACGTCTCTGATCTCTCCTGGGGGCGCATCAAGCACCCTTCAGAACTCTACAAGCCTGGGGACACTATCCAGGCCGTGATCCTCAAAATCGACCGCGAGAAGGAGCGATTGGCCCTTGGCGTCAAGCAACTCACCCCGGATCCGTGGGAGAGTGTGCCTGAGAAGTATCCAGTTGGTTCTGTGGTTTCCGGGCGGGTTTCCAACGTGACGGATTTTGGAGTGTTTGTGGAGCTTGAGCCCGGAGTAGAAGGATTGATTCATGTTTCGGAGATTTCAGACAAAAAGATCAAGAGTCCGGTTGGGATGTTCGAGCCGGGCCAAGAAGTGAAGGCCAAAGTTGTCAAGATGGAGCCTGAAGCCCGCCGTTTGGGGCTTTCTATTCGCAAACTCAAAGAAGACGAAGAAAAACGGGAATTTACGGAATTTACCAAGGAACAAAAGGCCGGTAGCATCACCCTCGGGGCCCTTTTGAAGGAGACTCTGGCGGCAGACCGCAAAAAATAAGGTCTGAAGATGTCATCACGAAACACTTTGGTGGTGGGGTTGGCCTTCCTGGGGGGATTCTTTCTCTTTTTGATCTTCCTCCTGGTAATAGGTTTTTTCTGGGCCCTCAAGGGCAAACCTTCTTTACCCCACGGAGAAAAGATCGGGGTCGTAGAGATAAAGGGGTTGATTTCCGAGGCGGACGCTGTCTTGGAAGATCTGCGTCAATTTGCCCAAGACGAAAGTGTTAAGGCCATTATTGTACGGATTGAGAGCCCCGGTGGGGCGGTGGGGGCTTCGCAGGAGATCTACCGCGAGCTTAAGAAGATCGCCCACCAAAAACCGGTGATAGCTTCCATGGGTTCGGTGGCGGCATCAGGAGGACTTTACGTGGCTCTCGGGGCCCAAAAGATCGTGGCAGCCCCTGGCACTCTAACGGGAAGTATCGGAGTGATGATCCAGATCCCAAACATCAGGAAACTCTTGGAGCGGGTGGGAATCGAGGCCACGGTGTTAAAAAGCGGGCCTTACAAGGACACTGGCAGTCTCTTGCGCCCTTTGACCAAGGAAGAGAAGCGACTCCTGATGGAGACCATAAGGGACGTTTACGCCCAATTTGTTCGAGCGATAGCAGAGTCGCGAGGGATCCCCGAAGAGGAAGTAAAAAGATTTGCAGACGGTCGCGTGTTCACCGGAAAGAAGGCCAAAGAACTTGGGTTAGTGGATGTCCTTGGGAATTTCGAAGACGCGGTTGATTTGGCCGCCAAAATGGCAGGCCTCAAAGGCAAGCCTCATCTGCTCTATCCAGAAAAGGAAAAGCCCTGGCTTAAATGGTTGATGACCAAGAGCCTGGCGCCGAAAGGTCTGGTTCTCCTTTTTGCGCCGCTTTACCTGGCAGAGATTTGAGCCATGGTCAAAAAGGACTTGGTCAACGAACTTTGGCTCCGTTTTCCAGATTTTCGAAAGAAGGATCTGGAACTGATCGTTGATCTCCTATTCGAGAGGATGTCCGAAGTTTTGCGCCAGGGCAAACGTATAGAGATTCGTGGTTTTGGCCGCTTTTTGGTCAAAGAACAAAAGGGACGTCTCTTTCGTAACCCAAAGACCGCGGAAGTACGAGAACTTCCCCCTCGCCGGAGGATTATTTTTAAACCTGGTAAAGACTTGAAAGAACGTCTCAACCAGGAGGCCTGGGCCAGCTTGGACCTTGGGACTCAAACTTTCCGTCTTCTCCTGGCCAAGCCTGCGGAAGATGATTTTCGGGTTTTGCTGCGACGGAGAGAAAACGTTCGGCTGGGAGAAGGATTGGCAGAGACCAGGTGTATTACTAAAGAAGCCATGGCCAGAGGGCTTGAGGCCCTTCGCTCTTTTCGGCGAGACCTGGATCGGGCAGGGGTGAAACATTACCTGGCGGCTGGCACCGCGGTTTTTCGGCAGGCGGAAAACGCCTCTGAGTTTCTCAAAGCCGCGCGGAAACTGGGGTTTGAGATCAAGGTCCTTTCTCCAGAAGAAGAGGCTTCCTTCACCGCTCGAGGGGTACTACATGGTATGCGTCTCAACCCGCGCCGCCCCACGCTGATCGTGGATGTAGGAGGTGGAAGCACGGAATTTATTTTTTGTCAGGCAGGAGAGGTCTTGGCCAAGAGGAGCCTGGAGATAGGGACGGTTACCTTTACCAAGGCCTATCTCAAACATGAAATTCCCAAAACCTTTGAATTGAACACCTTCGAAGAGAAGGTGAAAGAGGTCCTCAGAGCCCTCAATCCTCCCTTTGCTCCTCAATTGATTGTGGCCACCGGAGGTACAGCCTCCTGTTTGGTGGCACTCAAATTCGGCCTGGAACGCTACCACCCGGATCTGATCCACGGACGTTGTCTTCACGAACAAGACCTGGATTCTCTCTTTGAAAAATTACGCCGAATGACTTTAGAAGAAAGAAAGGCACTCAAAGGGATGGATCCCGGGCGAGAAGATATTATCCTGGCTGGCACCAGGATTTATTCACTCCTCCTACAACACTTTTCTTTGCGGGAACTCTGTGTGAGTGAGACGGGTATCCTGGAGGGTCTCCTCTTGCATCTCAAGGAATCCGTTACCAATATTTCGGCATCAAGCTGAAATTTCTCATCCAAAAGGGGTGATTAAATGCTCAATCTTCCTATTGAAGAGGCCTATACCTTTGATGACCTTTTGCTTTTACCAGCCGAGTCCGAGGTCTTACCGAAAGACGTGGATCTTAGGACCCGGATCACCAGGGAGATTCAGCTGAATATCCCGCTCCTTTCCGCTGCCATGGATACTGTGACCGAAGCCCGGATGGCCATCAGTATGGCCCGGGAAGGGGGAATCGGCATCATCCATCGCAACATGAGTATTGAAGAACAGTGCCGCGAGGTAGAAAAGGTCAAAAAGTCCGAATACGGCATGATCATTGACCCGGTGACAGTGGGGCCAGATGTGCCTATTCGCAAGGTGTTAAAGATTATGGAAGAGTATCGTATCTCTGGTGTGCCAGTGGTGGAGGGCCCCGAGAAGAAGCTTCTGGGCATTGTGACTAATCGAGATTTACGCTTTGAAACCCAGCTGGATCGGCCGGTGAAAGAGGTCATGACTACAAAGAACCTTGTCACCGCCGAACCCGGAGTGACCTTGGAGGAAGCAAAAAAGATCCTACATGAGCACCGGATCGAAAAGCTCCTCATTGTTGATGAGAATTTTTGTCTCAAAGGGTTAATTACCATCAAAGACATTGAAAAATTGCGCAAATATCCCAACGCCTGTAAAGACGAGCTTGGCCGTTTGCGAGTAGGAGCGGCTGTGGGCGTAGGACCGGAGAGGCTGGCCCACGTGGAAGCCCTCCTCAAGGTGGGTTGTGACTTGATCGTGATTGATTCTGCTCATGGTCATTCCAAAAATGTCCTGGAAGCGATTCGCGATATCAAGGCCCATTTTCCGAAATGCAATCTCATTGCCGGCAACATTGCTACGGCCGAAGGGGCCGAAGCCCTGATCAAGGCCGGGGCTGATGGTATCAAAGTGGGAGTGGGACCGGGCTCTATCTGTACCACCCGCATCGTGGCCGGTGTGGGGGTGCCACAGCTTTCGGCCATTCATAATAGTGCTACGGTAGCCAATAAGTATGACATTCCGGTGATAGCAGATGGTGGCATAAAGTTTTCGGGAGACATCACCAAGGCGATAGGAGCTGGGGCTCACGCGGTGATGATTGGTTCTCTTTTTGCGGGCACAGACGAAGCCCCTGGAGAGATGATTCTTTACGAGGGCCGGACCTACAAGGTTTATCGTGGCATGGGATCCTTGGGAGCCATGATGAAGGGTGGGGCTGAACGTTACTTTCAAAAGGGGGCGGCTAAATTTGTCCCCGAAGGGGTGGAGGGTCGCGTCCCCTATCGTGGGCCGGTCTCAGGGATGATCTTTCAGCTCATGGGTGGATTGCGTTCCGGGATGGGATATTGCGGTTGCCGGACCATCGAGGAACTCCGCCAAAAGGCCCGCTTTGTGAGGATTACCCCGGCTGGTTTACGAGAAAGTCACGTCCACGATGTCATCATCACCAAAGAAGCCCCCAATTACTGGATTGGCCGCTGAAATAAACTTCCCCTCGGCTCTTTCCGAAAAAGCTTAAAAAAGCCGAGGGGAAGTTTCTATGCCGGTTTACGAGTGGGTAGGCAAGAGCCCAATTGGTGAAACTCTCCGGGGTGAGATGGAAGCCCCGGATGAGAAAGTCGTTCGTCTCAAGTTGGGGCGTCAAAAAATCACACCCGTCAAGATCAAGCCCAAAGGCAAAAGCCTCTTTTCGAGTCTCAAGAAAAGAAAGGTCTCTCCAAAAGAGCTGGTCATCTTCACCCGACAGCTCTCAGCCATGCTGGAGGCGGGGCTCCCTTTGGTGCAAGGGCTTGAGTCCCTGGCCAATCAGCAAAAAAACCCCTATTTCAAAGAGGTCATCTTCAAGATCAAACAGATGGTCGAGGAGGGGACACCGTTTGCCGAAGCCCTCAAGCAATATCCCAAGATCTTCGATCGATTTTACTACTACATGATTTCCTCTGGTGAGGCGAGCGGAAATCTCGATTTGGCCTTAAAGAGGCTGGCGGTTTACATTGAGAAGGCCCTGGCTCTGAAGGCCAAAGTCAAGAAAGCCATGATCTACCCGTGTATCATTCTGGTAGTTACGGCTTTGGTATTGAGCATCATCATGATTTTCGTAGTTCCTACCTTCGAGAAGATGTTTTCTGAAATGGGACACGCTTTACCCCTGCCAACTCAGATCGTAGTGGAACTGAGCCGGATGACCAAGAAATACTTCCCATACTTCTTGGGTGGACTGATAGCTGGCAGTTTCCTGTTGAAGCGTTATTACCGGACTGAACGCGGAAGGGCCCAGATTGACTCCCTTTTGTTGAAACTTCCCCTCTTTGGTGAACTTTTTCGCAAAGTGGCGGTGGCCCGGTTTGCCCGGACTTTGGGGACCTTGATCGCGAGCGGTGTTTCGATCATCGAGGCCCTGAACATTGCCGCCAAGACCGCAGGAAATGTGGTCGTGGAAAAAGCGATTTATGACGTGCGCCAGAGCGTTCAGGAGGGACAATCCATCGCTGAACCGCTGGCCAGAAGTGGCATCTTCCCTTACATGGTTATCCAGATGGTAAGTGTGGGAGAATCTACCGGGGTGCTGGAGAGCATGCTGAACAAAGTGGCAGATTTCTTCGAAGAAGAGGTGGACAACGTGGTTGATGCCCTGGCCCAGATGATCGAACCTATCATGATCGTCTTCTTGGGAGGGGTCATCGGGGGTATCATCGTTTCCCTTTATCTGCCCATTTTTCAAATGGGAAATATCGTTTCAGGCTAAGGATTAGAGAGAAAAGGGCTTTATTCCTAGTTTTTGGAGGGTCTCGCCGGCCAGGTCAAAGACCTCTTTAGCTCTGTCTACCAAAGGCGCATCAGCAGAGGCCAGAAGGGGGACGCCCATTTTCAATCTTTGATCTGCAGCTCCTAGCAATTCTACCCGTCCGGAAAGACCTTCTCGGGCCAGGGTCCTGCGAATAAGGGCTGCTAGTTCTCCGCTTCGGGAAAGGGGTCGGTCCAGAAAGAAGATGACTTCTTTGGGGCCTATTCCTTTGAGTTCCTGTAACAAAGCAGTCAGGGCCTGGAAGGTCGTCTTTGAAGCGCGAAACCGGCGTGAAAGCCGCCTGGCGTCACGGACCAGGCCATCGTCCGCCAAAAAGACCGGATGTCCCTGAAGACCGGACTCGACGGTGATAAGGACGTTGTGCCCGTCTATGTAAAGGGTTTTTCCCCGTATTTCTTTGGCATCCACCAGCTTTCTTTTTCTCTGAGAGGCTTCGGCTGAAGGGAAGATCGCCCTTTTGAGGATTTCCCTTTCCAGAGCCGTTAGAGCCCAGCGATTACCCAGGAAACGCAAGGCCGGCTCAGAATGGTATCCTCGATTGAGGAGATAGCGAAAGTCTTGGGCTACCTCGCGCAAGAGGTCTAGGCGGAGATCAAAGGCCGAGTTTGGCCAGCTCTTCCAGGAGTTCACGTTGTCTTTTGGTGAGCTTTTTGGGTACGTCAATCTGGATGATGAGATATTGGTCTCCTTTGGTCCCATCTTTGCGGGGAAGTCCTAACCCTTTCAGGCGGAGCTTGCTCCCTCCCTTGGTACCAGGAGGGATCTTAACCCGGACCCTTTTGCCATAGAGGGTCGGTACTTCTATGGTTGAGCCAAAGACAGCCTGTGTGAAGGGTAAAGTCCAGGTGAGATAGACATCTTGGCCCTGTCTTTGAAAGAGGGGGTGATCTTTTATCTTGATTTGTAAGTAGAGGTCCGCTCGTCTTCCGTCTGGACGGAAGCCACCCTGGGCCGGAATTCGAAGTTTTTGTCCGTCTTCTATTCCAGGGGGGATGCGTACCCTGAGCCGCTCAGGTTTTCCCGTAGGAGCGACGGATATCACCTTTTCTGCCCCTTGGGCAACTTCTTCCAGGCTGACAGGGAGTTCCAAAACCAGCTCTTCGGCCGGTTTTTCCTTTCTGGGTTGATGAAAATGCCAGTCTTCTTCAGGAGAGGTGCCAAAGATCTGACTGAAAAGGTCTCCCAAGTCGAAGGAAAAATGGCCAGTCCGGCGGCCTCCAAAACGAAAAAGTCGATTGAGGTCAAAACCTATACCAAGATCACGGAAAATGCTTTCGAAATCAAAACCACGAAAGATGTCTTCCTGACTGAAACGTCGGTGGAATTCTGCCGAGCCAAATTGGTCGTACTGGCGCCTTTTTTCTGGATCTGAGAGGACCGCATAGGCTTCGTTGATTTCCTTAAACTTCTCTTCAGCTTCTTTGTTACCTTTATTGCGATCCGGGTGATATTTAAGGGCCAGGCGCCGATAAGCCCGTTTTATTTCCTCTTGGGTAGCGTTCCGCGAAACACCCAGAATCTTGTAGTAATCTTTAGACATGGCCTTAATGGAATCTTTCTTTTATTTTTCGGCCAAAAGGTAAAAACCCATTGAAACCTGTCAAGAAAAAGAATGGTCCCCCTGTGGGTCAATTGAGGGATGGAGGTGGGTATCTGGTCGTCTGAGGGTGGAGATCTGAGGGGGGAGACCCACAAGGGGACCAATGTTTTTGAAATAAACCCCCACTCGGTTCATCGAAAATAGCAACTTTGATTCAATCACTATTAGTGCGCTTTCAGTAACCTGTCAAGATTGAGATTATAAGGAGCGGTTATTAGTTATCAGAAGCGATGTTTAGGCTTCGAGATGTTCGGCCACGAGCCTAGCATATTGACGCGCCGCCCCTCGATGGTGTTTGACCACCATCAATGCTTGCTTACCAAAATCTCGGGCCCTGGGCAAGATTTCTTGAACGATGCGGGCCATGTTTTCGGGTTCTGGCAGGAGACGTCTGGCTGCTCCGGCTTCTTCGAGTTCTTCTGCCAGGTCAGCCACGCTTTCCACGTAAGGGCCAAAAAGGATGGGTTTCCCCCATTGGGCCGGTTCAATGAGGTTGTGTCCGCCAACGGGTACCAAACTTCCTCCCACGAAGGCTATTTCGGCCAAGGCATAAAGCTTTCGGAGCTCACCCAGGGTATCCACCACCAAGATTTTGGTTTTCCTGGGTTGGCTCCTGAGGCAGGCTTCTAAGCCCAAACTCTCAGCCAGGGCAAGGATCTCTGAGGCTCGTTTGGGCTGACGAGGGCACAGGATCAGAGATCCTCTTTTGAGGAGACACCAGGCCCTTAACCAGAGTTCTTCTTCGCCCGGATGCGTGGAACCGCAAACGATTACCGGGGGGTCGAGAAAGGGAGCCAGCTCTTTGATGATCCCTTCCACCTCTTCCAGACTCGGGGGAGGAAGGTCGAACTTCAAGTTGCCAAAGTAAAAAATCTCTCTAGAAAGAAGGGAAGAAAGACGTTTCTGGTCTCCAATAGTAGCGGCTCCTATAAAGTCAAAGGGATCGTAGAGAAAGTGGGCCAGGGGCAAAAAGCGGGCTAGTCTTCTCTGGGCCCGGACTGAAAGGGCGGCGTTTATCAAGAAAAGAGGAACTCCAGCGGTTTTGAGGGACCAGAGGGTCTCTGGCCAGAGATCTGTTTCCACCAAGATGAAGGCCCGGGGAGAGAGGACCTTTTGGAAGCGTCTTACCACCGGGAAAAGATCCATCGGAGAAGTCCAGAGGTGATCGTAGAGGCCCTTGAGGCTCTTTTGAGCCAGCTGAAAACCGGAAACCGTAGCCACCGTAAGGAAGAGAGCGTAAGAGGGTAACTCTTTGCGAAGGGCCTCAAGGAGGGCCCTGGCTGCTTGGACCTCTCCTACAGAGAGAGCGTGTACCCAAAGGAGAGGCCGGTTTTCTTTCAACGCCGGGGGTTTAAGTTTTCGTGACCAAAGGGGGCGTCTTTTCTTCAGGAGGGACCAGAACAAGACGGGGCTTCCTAGGAATTCCATCAAACGGTAAAGCAAAAGGAGCTTCATGCCCTCAAGACTTAACCGCTTTCTTGGGTTTTCGTCGAGAAAAAACGCTGGCCAAAAAGGCCACCAGGTCTTAGTTTCCTTTCAGAGATTAGGCTAGGAGGGCGCCCATGGCCAGGAAAAAGGAGCCCGAAAAGAAAGAAGAATTGCGAGAAGAAAAGAAGCCTGGCAAGAGAGAGATCCCCCCTGAAGTGATCGAGCGTGTCAAAAAGCTGAGGGAAGAGATCGAATATCACAACTACCGTTACTACGTGCTCGATTCGCCGGTGATTTCTGATGCGGAATACGACGCCCTCATGCGAGAGTTGAAAGAGCTTGAGGAAAAATATCCCGAGCTTGTAACTCCGGATTCTCCCACTCAAAGAGTGGGATTCCCACCAGCTAAAGAATTCCGACAAGTACCTCACGCCGAACCCATGCTCTCTCTGGATGACGCCTTTAGCGAAGAAGAAGTCTACGAGTTTGACCGACGGGTAAAGAGGTTTTTGGGCCTGCCTGAGGAGGAGAGGATTGAATACACGGTAGAGCCCAAGATGGACGGGCTGGCCGTGGAGTTGGTCTATGAAAACGGTGTCTTTACCGTAGGTTCTACCCGAGGGGACGGCTATGTAGGTGAAGACGTGACTAATAATCTCAAGACTATCAAATCTATTCCTTTGCGTCTTTTGCGTCACGAGGGTCTCCCCATTCCCAAACGTCTTGATGCGCGGGGAGAGGTCTACATGGAAAAAGAGAAGTTCAAAAAATTAAACGAAGAGCGGCTGGCGCGGGGTGAACCTCCCTTTGCCAATCCTCGCAACGCAGCGGCTGGTTCCTTGAGACAGCTCGATCCTAACGTTACCGCCCAGCGACCGCTGGACATCTTCTTTTACGGGGTGGGTAAGGTTGAAGGCTATCAGTTTAAGACCCAGTGGGAGATCCTGACCACCCTCCCTAAATGGGGGCTTAAGACCAATCCTCATTGCCGTCTGGTCAAAGGAATCGAAGAGGCCATTCGCTACCATCATGAAATGGAAAAAAAACGAGAAGAACTCCCCTATGAAATAGATGGTGTTGTTATCAAGGTGAATGACCTTTCGTGGTGGGAAAAACTAGGGACCAAGGCTCGAAGCCCCCGTTATGCCCTGGCCTACAAGTTTGAGCCCACCCAGGTGACCACTCAGGTCTTGGATATTGTCCTGCAAGTGGGGCGAACCGGGGCCGTTACCCCGGTGGCGGTCCTCAAGCCGGTGCGTGTGGGGGGAGTGATTGTTTCTCGGGCCACCCTGCACAACGAGGATGAGATTCGGCGAAAAGACATCCGTATAGGGGATTGGGTGCTGGTCCAGAGGGCAGGGGATGTGATCCCGGAAGTAGTGATGGTGATCAAGGAAAGACGTACCGGGAAGGAAAAACCCTTCGTTATGCCCAAGACATGCCCGGTATGTGGGAGTCCGCTGGTGCGCAAACCCGGAGAGGCGGTCTGGCGGTGTCCGAACAAGAACTGTTATGCCCAGCTGGTTCGCCATCTGCAACATTTTGCCAGCCGAAACGCCATGGACATTGAGGGACTGGGTGAGAAAGTGGCCAAGGCCCTGGTGGATGCGGGGCTGGTGCGCGATGTGGGGGATCTTTACTACCTTAAGGTTGAAGATCTCCTACAGCTTCCGGGCTTTGCCCTCAAAAAGGCCCAAAATCTCTATGAGGCCATTCAGAGGAGCAAAAAAACCACCTTGGCCCGCTTCCTTTACGCCTTGGGTATTCGCCACGTAGGTGAGGTAGTGGCACAAATACTGGCCGAGCATTTCAAGAGTCTAGAGCGTCTAATGAAGGCCTCGGTTACCGATCTTTTGGCCATCCCTGGAATAGGGCCAGAGGTGGCCAGAAGCGTGGTGGAATTTTTCCGCAATCCCCGAAACCGTGAAACCATTGAAAAACTTCTCAAGGCCGGCATTGAATTTGTGGACGTAGAGGAAGGGGAAGAGAAAGAAAAGCCCCTGAGGGGCCTTACATTCGTCTTCACCGGGGCCTTGAAGAGCATGACCCGGGATGAAGCCAAGAAGCGGGTTCAGGCCCTGGGGGGCCGGGTAGCCTCTGATGTTTCTCGGCACGTTGATTACGTGGTTGTGGGAGAGAAACCTGGTTCCAAGTTCCAACGTGCCCAGCGTTTGGGACTCAAGATCCTCAACGAGGACGAATTTCTCAAGATGATTGGTGAAAAGTAAGCCCTCTTCCTTTTGAGGAAAGAAGAGGCTAAAATATTGGCGTCAGAACGTTTTGGTCCCTTCCGCTTGACAATCTTGGAAGGGACCGTTATATAACAGCGGCCCGCAGGGGAAAGGAACCCCTTACGGGTTGATATTGACTTTTAAATGGGGTTTGGAGATGCCAACCATCAATCAGCTGGTAAGACTGGGTCGTGAAAAGAGGAAGACGAAGTCCAAGTCGCCGGCGTTACAGGGCTGTCCTCAGCGGCGCGGGGTGTGCACCAGGGTCTATACGACCACTCCGAAGAAGCCTAATTCTGCGCTGCGAAAGGTAGCCCGTGTGCGGTTGACCAATGGAATTGAGGTTACGGCTTATATCCCGGGCATTGGCCACAATCTTCAAGAGCACTCGGTGGTTTTGGTTCGTGGTGGTCGTGTCAAGGATTTGCCAGGTGTGCGTTACAAGATCATCCGAGGGGCGCTTGATGCGGCGGGAGTGCAAGATCGACGCAAATCCCGTTCTAAATACGGTGCCAAAAAACCCAAGTAAGAGGTGTTAGAGAGCTATGCCGCGTAAAGGGCCGGTTCCCAAGAGGGAGATTCCTCCTGATCCAAAGTATGGTAGTGAGTTGGTGGCGCGGTTCATTAACCGCCTAATGATAGACGGCAAAAAGAGTGTGGCCCGGCGCATCTTCTACGGGGCCATGGAGCTTCTGCGGAAGAAGTCAAAGGGAGAAGATCCGCTTACGATCTTCGAAAAGGCCGTTGAAAACGTAAAGCCTCTCCTTGAGACCCGTTCTCGTCGTGTGGGAGGGGCTACCTATCAGGTACCCGTAGAGGTGCGTCCGGAGAGGCAGCGCACTTTGGCCATTCGCTGGTTGATTCTGGCGGCTCGTGAGCGTCCTGAGAAGACGATGGTAGAACGTTTAGCGGGAGAGCTATGGGACGCTTACAATAACCGGGGCGCTGCTATCAAGAAAAAAGAAGATACCCACCGGATGGCAGAGGCCAACCGGGCCTTTGCGCACTACCGGTGGTAAATTTAGTAGGTTTCCCTTGTTTGAGAATGGGGAGACTGTAAAGTTTCCCCATTCTTTATGTTTGAAAACCACAAGAGGTAGGAAGGGGTTAGAGAGACAAATGAGGAAGGAATCATTGGAAAGGCTCAAGAAGACTAGGAATATTGGTCTTGTGGCTCACATTGACGCTGGCAAGACCACGACGACCGAGCGCATCCTTTACTATACGGGCCGGACCCACAAGATCGGTGAAGTGCACGAGGGCACGGCCACGATGGACTATATGCCTCAGGAGCAGGAGCGAGGGATCACTATTACTTCGGCTTGTACTACCTGTTTCTGGAAGGACCATCGGATCAACATTATCGACACTCCGGGACACGTGGATTTCACGGTGGAAGTAGAGCGTGCCCTGCGGGTGCTTGACGGAGCGGTGGTAATCTTCTGCGCTGTAGGTGGAGTTGAGCCTCAGTCTGAAACCGTCTGGCGACAGGCGGACAAGTATCGCGTCCCTCGTATCACTTTCATCAACAAGATGGACCGAGTAGGGGCCAACTTTGAGGCCTGTCTGGAACAGATGAAGACCCGGCTCGGGGCCAATCCCATTCCAGTCCAAATTCCCTATGGAGCCGAAGAAGACTTTCGTGGGGTGGTTGATCTGGTAGAGATGCGGGCCATCGTTTGGGACGAATCTACCCTTGGGGCTCGTTACCATTTTGAAGAGATTCCGCCTGAGCTCAAAGATCAGGCTGAAGAATATCGGGTGCGAATGCTGGAGGCCCTGGCTGACGTAAACGAAGAGATCATGATCAAGTATCTTGAGGGCGAAGAGATAACCCCGGACGAGATTCGGGCAGCTTTGCGTCAGGCCACGGTTTCTCTGGCCGGGGTGCCTGTACTCTGTGGTTCGGCCTTCAAGAACAAAGGGGTCCAGCCCCTCCTTGACGCCATTATCAATTATTTGCCTTCACCCCTTGATATTCCTCCGGTCAAGGGAGTCAATCCCGAGACGGGTGAGGTGGAGGAACGGATCACGGATCCGGAAGCCCCGTTGGCGGCCCTGGCCTTCAAGATTATGACCGACCCCTACGTGGGGACCCTTACTTTCTTGCGCATCTATTCTGGTCGGATTGAGAGTGGAATGGCGGTTTACAACGCCACTAAGGGCAAGAGAGAGCGCATTGGACGTTTGGTCAGGATGCACGCCAATCGCCGGGAAGAGATCACCGAAGCGGAGGCCGGTGACATTGTAGCGGCCTTGGGACTCAGGGTTACCACTACTGGTGACACCCTTTGTGACGAAGCGCATCCTATTGAGCTTGAGTCCCTTGAGATCCCTGAGCCGGTAATCTCGGTGGCCATTGAACCCAAGACCAAGGCCGACCAGGAGAAACTGTCAGTGGCCCTTCAGAAGATTGCCCTTGAAGATCCTTCTTTCCGGGTAATGACAGATCATGAGACTGGTCAGACCCTGATTTGGGGTATGGGAGAGCTTCATCTGGAAATCATCGTGGACCGTCTGACCAGAGAGTTCAAGGTCCAGGCCAACGTGGGCCGTCCGGAGGTAGCTTACAAAGAGACCATTACTATTCCGGCAGAGGCTGAAGGAAAATACATCAAACAGACGGGTGGTCGCGGTCAGTATGGTCACGTAAAGATTGTCGTGGAACCCAATCCCGAGAAGGGTTTTGAGTTTGTCTCCGAGATTGTGGGAGGCGCCATTCCCAAGGAGTACATCCCGGCGGTAGAAAAAGGGATCCGGGAGGCTATGGAACAGGGCGTCCTGGCAGGTTACCCGGTGGTAGACGTGAAGGTTCGTCTGGTGGATGGTAGTTATCACGAGGTGGATTCTTCGGAGCTAGCCTTTGCTATTGCTGGTTCTCTGGCCTTCAAGGAGGCGGCTTCCAAGGCTCAGCCGGTGTTGCTGGAGCCGGTGATGAAGCTCGAGGTGGTCACTCCGGAGGAGTTCCTGGGAGACGTTCTGGGAGATATTTCTTCGCGGCGAGGTAAGGTCCAGGGAATGGAGCACCGTCCTGGAGTAAGGGTGGTCAAGGCGCTTGTCCCCTTGGCAGAGATGTTTGGATATGCTACAGAACTCCGGTCTAAGACTCAGGGTCGGGCAACCTTTACCATGCAGTTCTCTCATTACGAAAAGATGCCCGCTCCCTTGGCCGAGGAGATCGTGCGCAAGGCGAAACTTGCCGCTTAAAGGAGGGAGGCTGAGATGAGTAAGCAGAAGTTTGAGAGGCGGAAGCCGCATTTAAACATTGGGACGATAGGTCACATTGACCATGGGAAGTCGACGTTGACGAGTGCGATCACGAAGGTTTTGTCGA
>Ga0256914_1000048_pt1 | contig 115385 bp, 116 predicted proteins | sample HulkmetaG_FD_191571 | JGI IMG/M metagenome (GOLD analysis project Ga0256914, IMG submission 191571) | Hydrothermal chimney microbial communities from Main Endeavour vent field at the Juan de Fuca Ridge, Pacific Ocean - Hulk | ecosystem: Environmental > Aquatic > Marine > Hydrothermal vents ...
AAAAGGTCTCTGCTATTACACCTGTTCCTGGTGGCGTTGGTCCTATGACCGTTGTATCACTTCTTATAAACACTTTATCTATCTATCGGAGGAAGTTCGGTTTTTCTCACCATCCTTTAACAGAAACTTAACGCTGTCTTTAGTAACAAGTCCTCCTGATAGAATTATTCTCGTTGCTTCCTCAACAGACAGATCTGTCTGAATAGTCTCACTTTTTTTAACAAACAGTGTATAACCTGAGGTTGGGTTTGGAGCCGTTGGAACATAAACAAGATAATACTCTTCTCCATTTAACTCAACTTCATTTGCTACAAAACCTATTGAAAGCATACCTTTTCGTGGAAAATCAACAAGAACAGTTTTTGAAAATTTTCCTTTACTGTTAAAAAGATTCTCCATCATCTGTTTTATAGAATGATATATAGATCTTACAAGAGGAATTCTGTTTATAATGCTGTCCCAGTAATCTATAACTTTCTTGCCAAAGTAGTTCTGAGCTATTAGACCTGTCAAAAAGATAAGTATGAGGGTTAGAAGTATTCCAACACCCGGAATATTAGGTATTGGTATTATATATCTAATATATGGGAGAATAAGACTGTTAACAAAGGTTAAAAGCCATATTACAAGCCATACTGTTATAGCTATAGGTATAAATACAAAAAGACCTGTTATAAATATATCTCTAATTTTCAATATGGTCCACTGTCTTTTCCATCTCCCCATTAATTTCTACTACTCCCAGCAGGTTGACTATTTCCAGGTCTCTGATATGGAACAGGTATATACTGAACCGCTGGTGTTCCAGCGGGTTGTGGATAAAGATCCATCAATGCATAAACTTCTTCAGGAACATCTGTATTTATTTTAAGTCCAAGATTCTTAAGATACTCAACCGTAAGAGGATAATCATGGGTCCATCTTCCCTGAGAAAGCTCATCAGCTATTCTTGAAGCTGTTTCCATATCGTATCCTTTCTTAATAAGAATATTTTTTACATTATCATACATCTGTTTTAATGCTTTCTTGCTTATATCTATTTTTATCAATGTTTCATCATCTATATCCTTAGGCTCCTTCATTTTTTCAATATTAACTATAGAAGCAGCAGGTTCTTGACCAAGCTGAGGATCAACAGGTCCTAAAACTGCATGTTCATCCATAATGATCTCATCTGCTGCAAGAGCTATCAAAGTTCCACCAGACATAGCGTAATGAGGAATGATAACCCTTACAGGTGCTTTATGATCTACAAGAGCATGTGCTATCTGTGTTGCTGCAAGAGCAAGCCCACCAGGTGTATGAATAATGAAATCAATCGGCATGTTGTTAGGTGTCATCCTTATAGCTCTCAGGACCTGTTCTGAGTCCTCTATTGTTATAAATCTCATCATAAAAAAACCAAGCAAAGATCTTGTTTCCTGTCTATGAATCATCGTTATAACCCTTGATCTTCTCCTTGTTTCTATGGCTTTTATAAGTCTCTCCCTGCTCCATTCTAAAGTCTGGGCTTTTATCATAGGAAGTATAAGCAGAAATATAAAAATCAGCCAGAATATCTGACTTATGATAAGTCCTCCTGTAGGATCCATCTTTTCCCTCCATCAATTATGTAATTCCTCAAAAGCCTCCCTTATTTTTCTCTCAAGCTGGTTTTTATCCTTTACCTGCTTAACTATATTAAACAGGTACTGATTATCCTCAAGTCCATTAATAAGTTTTCTATACTCTCCCTTATTATATCCTTTTTCTTGTCTTATATGGTTCAGTATATTTTTACCAATATAAAGTAAATAAAGTTCATCAAAAGAGATAGTATTTTTAACAAGAAGGCCAAAGAAAAATATACCTTCATTCAGGCTGTCCTTTAAAAATCCCTCTGCTACTCTTTCTGCAAGAAATATTATTTTTTTATACTTGTCTGTCTCGCCAAGATAGTGATTTATATACTCCCCAGGTATGTCTATATTATGGAAATTCTGCTTAATACCCTTGATAAACATATCTACAGGAAGACTTCTCACAGCTTCCTCTGGACTGTAATGATCCATAAGAATATAAGACATTATAAAATGCCATATATCAACAATCTCAATCTTAACATTGTCCATATCAGCATCTTGCTTTTTCCACCATTTCCATGGAAGACTATCAACAAGCTCTGCACATTCTATCCATGTAGCCCTTGCAAAATCTTCTTTTGTTCTAATATCCCTCCAGTTTTCATTTATCCTTTTATTAAGATTATCCTGAAGTTCAAGCATATCAAGTATTTTCTCTCTCATAACCTCTCCTTTTATTCTATGTTTATCTCTCTCAAATATTTAGCAGCATCTTCTGGAGGTGTCGGATTTATAAAATACTCCGTTCCAAGTTCAAAACCTGCATGTATAGCCATTCTGGGAAAGATCTCTATATACCAGTGAAATAGTCTGTTCATCTGGTAAAAATAGTTTGGATCATAAGGAAGATCTCTCTTGGGAGGAGATGTGTGCAACATCATATTAAAAGGAGGATTCTTTAAAAGTCTGTCAAGTTTTCTTACAGATACTCTGAGAGCCTCTGAAAGTGAGTGTATCATTTCATCACTGATAGATGAAAAGTCGTCCAAATGAACCTTAGGAACAATTCTCAGTTCAAAAGGAAATGCTGAAGCAAAAGGTGTATATACTATAAAATAATCGTTATCATGCACAACCCTTATTCCTTCTCTTAGTTCAAAACTTACCTCATCACACAAAAGACATCTTTCTTTTTCCTTATAGTAATGCCTGCACTGTTTTATCTGCGTTTCGACCCTTTTAGGTATCCTTGGAAGTGCTATGAGCTGGGAATGTGAATGATAAAGACTTTTTCCAGCTTCTTTCCCATGATTTTTAAAAATCTGAACGTAAAATATATTTCTCTCTGCATATATCTGCCTCATTCTTTCCCTATAGGCGGTAAACATAAGAACCAAATCTTCAACAGAAAAATCATTTATATGTTTCTCATGATCAGGCGTATCAATAATAACTTCATGAAATCCATAACCGCCCATAAGATCATGTATTGCTTCAGAAGTTCTGAAAAAAGGTTCTGAAGGTTTTAAAGCTGGAAATTTGTTAGGTATAATTCTAATCTTCCAGCCTGGTTTATTTGGTTCTGATCCAGGTTCTCTGATTGCAAAAACCTCTGGTGGTGTTAAATTTTCATTTCCTGGTTCAAATGGACAGCTCTTTTTATCTACTTTTTTTTTATCCTCCCATACTAATGGATAATCATGGGGTCTCTTTGCTCTTTCTTTTGATATTATTATCCATGTATCGTTCAGTCTGTTATATCTAAGTTCAGGCATTTAAGATCTCCAGATTGAAAAACTACAAAAGCCCTCTTCTTTTCAGTGCATCCTCATAAATTCTGTTGTAAAGGATTCTCCACTCAGGTGTTCCTTCAAGAATTTTTTTAGAATAGGATTTTATTCTCTGTCTTACTTCCCTATCTATCTCTTTTTCTTCTTTAACAAGCTGTTTTAAAATTTCAAAAACCTTTCTTCTAATCTTATTTGGATGTTCAAATATCTCGATTGTAGGATCTGTCTCTATATATTTTCTTATCTGATGAGCAACTTGATTCATCCTTTCCTCAGGATCAAGATGTATATTTCTTTCTTCTGCAAGTTTTTCTTTAACCTTTAGTACCGCCGTTCTGTATCTTATATCCTCAGACTCTATAAGATGCATATGTTGTTCAACAAGTTTCTCAGCCTGTTCTTCTATCTCTTTTTCTTCTGCTATAGCTTTATTTATTATCTCAATTAAATCTTTTTTGAATTTTTCATTATCCTCAGCTTCTACGTAATGTTTATCTAAAAGTTCTTTTATTATATTTTCAACTATTCTCTCAACCAGCCTTGCTGGTATTTTCATTAAATTCCTCCTGCACCTTTTTCAGTTTTGTTATTATATTACATTTTATATATTTTTCAAAACTGGCAGGATGATGAAAAAATTAGCTTTTGACTGGAATTTAAAAGAAAAACCAGAAGATTTTATAGTTAGTGAAGTCTCAAAACTTCCCTTAGATGAAAACGGAAAATTCTACCTCTATCTATTGATAAAAAGAAATATGAACACAAAAGAGATAACCAACAAATACAGGCTTGATTATGCAGGACTCAAGGATAAGAATGCGTTAACCTTTCAATATGTATCATCAGTTAGATTTTTGGGGAAAGTAGTTAAAGAAAAAAAAGATAACGAATCTTTTTATATACTTTACTACTTAGGAAAGATATCCAGGAGAATAAAGATAGGACAGCTTTTAGGTAATAAATTCAGTATTAAACTCAAAGGATCAGATATAAATATTCAGAACTGGTTCATAAATTATTTTGATGTACAAAGATTAGAGAGAAATTTTGAAAAGGGAAGAAAAATTATACAAAATGTATCTTCCAATACAAGCTGGAAAAAATTAAGCTGGTTTGAAAACTTTTATATAGATGCATATCTCAGTTATTTATGGAACAAGACATTAATGAGATATCTTTCTGAGAGGTTTGAAGGTTATAAGATATATGAGAAATCGTTTGGTTTTTTTATACCTTTTACAGATTATCAGTTTCTATTTGAAAATATTCCAAGATTCTGGCCTATATTAGGATATAAAGTGCGCATAAAAGATTATGAGTTAAATATATACTCAGAGATACTGTCTGATGAAGGTATTGATATAGAAAAAATTTTAAACAAATTGAAAAACCTAAGAATCAAAGGAGATTACAGGAAAACTTTTTTAAAAGCTGAAGATCTCATTATAAAAGGAGACAGGATACAGTTCTTTCTTCCAAAGGGAGCCTATGCAACGATGTTTTTAAAACATATCTTTAATTATGGAGTACAAGAATGATCTTCAGATTAAGTAAAGATATATGGTTTCCAGATCCATACACAGCTCCTAAGAACTATCCAGTAGCTGTAGGTGGAGATCTCTCCCCTGAAAGACTACTGTTTGCATATTCCTTAGGTATTTTTCCATGGTATTCTGAAGAAGAGCCTATTTTGTGGTGGTGTCCCGATCCTCGTATGGTACTCTTCCCAGAAAAACTAAAAATATCAAGAAGTCTCAGAAAAGTTCTCAAGAAAAAAATATTTAGTGTTAAGTTTGATACATTATTTGAAGAAGTTATAAACAGATGTGCAACTATAGAAAGAAAAGAGCAAACAGGAACCTGGCTTGTTCCTGAGATGATAGATGCTTATATAAGATTACACAGGCTTGGTTTTGCTCATTCTGTTGAAGTTTTTTTAAATGGAAAGCTTGTAGGTGGACTCTATGGTGTTTCTCTTGGTGGAACATTTTTTGGAGAATCTATGTTCTATGAGGTTCCAGATGCATCTAAGGTTGGATTTGTATATCTCGTCCAGAGATTAAAAGATTGGGATTTTGATATGATAGACTGCCAACAATCAACAGAACATATGAGAAGATTTGGAGCTGAAGAAATAAGTAGAAAAGAGTTTCTTAACATACTGAAAGAATCCCTTAAGAAAAAAACAAAACTTGGAAAATGGTCAAGGATTTTATGATTAATCTGGTTTTTTTAATGCAGAATAACGTTTAAAATATTTTATGAAAAAAATTATTTTCCGGAGAGGTGAAAGGTTAATGGAGAATATTGATCAGCTGTGTGTAAACACTATAAGAATGCTATCACTGGATCAGATCCAGAAGGCAAAATCAGGACATCCAGGAATGCCACTTGGAGCAGCCCCAATGGCCTATGTTCTGTGGGATAGAATTTTAAAACATAATCCTAAAAATCCAAACTGGTTTAACAGAGACAGATTTATACTGTCTGCGGGACATGGTTCTGCAATGCTTTACTCACTACTTCATCTTTACGGTTACGATCTTTCCATAGATGAGCTTAAAAGATTCAGACAGCTGGGCAGTAAAACACCCGGACATCCAGAATACAGACTTACACCTGGTGTTGAGGCAACAACAGGTCCACTCGGACAGGGCTTTGGTATGGGTGTTGGTATGGCCATAGCAGAGTGCTACCTATCAAACTACTTCAATAGAGACGGCTTCAATATAGTTGATCACTACACATATGCTATAGTTTCGGATGGAGACTTAATGGAAGGAATATCTTCAGAGGCAGCAGCTCTTGCAGGAAGGCTTAAACTTGGAAAACTTATCTACCTTTATGATGACAACCATATCACAATAGAAGGAGATACATCTCTTGCCTGGAACGAGGATATAGAGCTTAGATTTAAAGCCCACGGATGGCATGTTATAACAGTTTCTGATGGGAACGATCTTGATGCTATATACGGAGCTATAAGAGCAGCCCAGGATGAGAAAGAAAGACCATCTCTTATAAAGGTAAGAACCCATATAGGATATGGTTCTCCAAAGCAAGATGATCCTGAGGTTCATGGAGCACCTCTTTCTGAGGAAGAAGCAAGAAAAACAAAAAGATTTTTTGGATTTCCAGAAGACAGGGATTTTTATATTCCTCAAGATGCATTAGAACATTTCAGGAGAGCCGTTGATAAAGGAGAGAAATTAGAGAAAGAATGGATAGAGATGTTCAGCGAGTATGAAAAAGCATATCCAGAACTTGCTGAGGAGTTTAAAAGATTTATATCTGGAGAACTTCCTGAAGGATGGGACATTAATCTTCCAGAATTTAAAGATACGTCTAAAAAAATAGCAACAAGGTCTGCTTCAGGAGAAACACTTAACATCCTTGCTGATAGGCTGCCTAATCTTATAGGAGGATCTGCAGATCTTGCTCCATCAAATAAAGTTGTAATGAAAGGAAAAGGAGATTTTTACTGTGAAACGCCAACAGGAAGAAATATACATTTTGGTATAAGAGAACATGCCATGGGAACAGCCGTCAATGGCATGGCCCTTCATGGTGGAATCATACCATTTGGTGCTACTTTTTTTGTTTTTACAAACTACATGAGAGCATCAATAAGAATGGCTGCTCTGATGGATATACATTCTATATTTATATTCACACATGACAGCATAGGTGTTGGAGAAGATGGTCCAACACACCAACCTGTTGAACATCTGATGTCTTTTAGAATAATGCCAAACATGACTGTTATAAGGCCTGCTGATGCTAATGAAACTGTAGAAGCTTGGAAGATTGCATTAATAAGGAAAAAACCTGTAATGCTTGTTTTAACAAGACAAAATGTTCCTGTTCTTGATCCAGAAAGATATCCAATAAAGGAAGGCGTTAAAAAAGGTGCCTACATACTTGAAGACAATGAAAGTCCAGATATTATCCTCATAGGAACCGGATCGGAGGTTCATATAGTGTTAGATGCAAAAAAATTACTCGATCAAAAAGGCGTAAGATCAAGAGTTATATCAATGCCTTCATGGGAGCTTTTCCTTGAACAGGATGAGGATTACAGAAAAGAGTTAATTCCTGAAAATATACCAAAAGTAGTCGTAGAAGCTGGAGTTTCTCTTGGATGGAAAGATATAGTTGGAGATAACAGTATTATTATAGGTCTTGATAGATTTGGCGAATCAGCTCCAGGTAATGTCCTAATGAGAGAATTTGGCTTTACTCCTGAGAATGTAGCTAAAAAGGCATTATCTGTTCTGCAGAAGATAGCTTAAATCAGTGGGAGGGGGATGGAATATATACATCATGGTGGAGTGCTTCTTGAAATTGGTCTGATCCTGATAGTAGGTTATATCTTTGGAAATTTAGCTAACTTCTTTAATCTACCAAGGGTAAGTGGATATATCCTCGCCGGTATAGTGATGAGTCCCTCACTTCTTAATGTTATAGATCAGGATTTTCTTGATAAGTCTAATATAATCACACATGCTTCTCTCTCAATAATAACCTTTTTAATAGGTTCTTCGCTATCCTGGAACAGGATCAAATCACTTGGTAAAAATATTGCCTTTATAACCTTAGGTGAGGCTGAAATTGCATTTTTACTGGTTACATTGTGTATGTTTATATATATTTTCTCAACTCAGGAAATAGATATAAAAATGCTTGCTGCACTTTCTCTTCTTTTTGGTGCTCTTGCCTCACCAACAGATCCAACAGCCACACTTGCGGTTATACATGAGTACAAAGCCAAAGGTGTCCTTACAACAACTGTGCTGGGTGTTGCCGCATTAGATGATGCAACCGGTATAATGAATTTTGTCTTAGGATACGCTGTAGCAACATCGCTTGTAGCAGGGCAAAGCATTAGGATATCTCAGATCGCTTATGAGATTTTATATCAGATACTTGGCGCTATTATCATTGGGATTATTATGGGTTATCTAATGCATTTCTTAGGTCAGTTTGCCAAGGAAAGAAAAGAAGTTGTAACAGTAACAGTTGGAATACTGTTTATAACATTTTCCTTAGCACACGGTTTAGGTGTAGATGAACTGTTGTCAACGATGACAGCGGGAATTACCCTTGTAAATGTTGATACTGAAAATGAGAAGTTTAAAGCCCCCTTAGAAAACTATATAGAGGACGTTATATTTACAGCATTTTTTGTTGTAGGTTCAGCCTTTTTAAATCTAAAAATACTGCTGCAGTATCTCCCAATAGTGGCTGTTTATGTTATTGCAAGGTTTACTGGAAAATTTGCTGGTGTTTATATAGGAGGGCATCTGTCAGATGCTCCTCCAAAAGTAAAAAAATATTTAGCATTTTCACTTTTTCCACAGGGCGGAATTGTGATAGGTTTATCCCTTTTGGCTTACCAGAATCCTGATTTTAGAGATATAGGTCTAATCCTTGTAAATATAGTTATTGGAGCAACTGCAATACATGAGTTTTTAGGACCTATTTTTTCTGAAATTGCTCTAAAAAAAGCTGGTGAGATTGAAAAAAAAGTATGAAAGTCTTAATTTATCTATTACTTTTTTTTCTTGGCTTTTTATCTGGGATCTTTTTCTTTAAACATCTCTTCAAAAATAGTAAAGAAGCTATTCTAAAAAAGAAAAGATCAACAGGTTTTTTTAGGAGATTTATTCCTTTTTCTATAGTTGCTGTTCTTGTAGCTTATTATTTTAAGACTGGAATCATTTTCTTTTTACTGGGATTTTATATATCAAGGTTGACATTTGTAAGGGTAATAACTGATCTTAAATGATATGGGAGTAGAAAAAGTATTCACAAAAGAACTTTTTGACTTTGGCTATATAAGTATTGGTAATTTAAAAGTAAAACTTGTTATTACAGATGTTGTACTTACAACATGGGTTGCCATGATCTTTGCTGTAATCCTATCTCTTATTTTTACAAAAAATCTGAAGATAAAGGATCCTTCAACAAGACAGATACTCATAGAAACTATCATTATATCTATGGCAAGACAGATAAGAGATTTTTCTCAAACACCTGTATTTCCTTTTTTCAATCTTATAGCAACAATGTGGATATTTGTAGCCTTTTCAAATCTTATTGGTATGATTCCTCCTTTTCATACACCCACAGGAAACATATCCGCTGTTGCCGGCTTATCAACCATTACCTTTTTCTCCATTTACTATTACGGCGTAAAATTTCATGGGATATCTTACTTTAAAAAATTCTTTGAACCTGTTTTCATACTTTTCCCTCTTAATATTGTAGGAGAACTTGGTAGAATACTTTCTCTCACATTCAGACTCTTTGGGAATATGCTTGGATGGGATCTGATAATAGCTATACTTGTACTTTTAACAGGAGTTCTCATTCCAGTTCCAATGATGCTTTTCAATATAGTTGGCGACATTATTCAGGCTTATCTTTTTGGTGTTTTAACCCTTGCATATATAGTTGCAGGACTTAAAGTTGAAGATATAGATAAAAAACTTTCCGGCATAAAAGAAGACTGGTACGAAATTTAGAAGGAGGGATATAAATTGGATTCATTAACAATCATTGCTGCAGTTTCCATATTTACAGCAGGATTAACAATTGCGTTAGGTGGTATGATGCCGTCAAGGGGAGAAGGTGAAGCTTTAACAAAAGCAATAGAATCCGTTGCCAGACAACCTGAACAGGCGAACAATATAATTAGGCTGTTTTTTATAGGGGCTGCGGTTGTCGAGTCTGTTGCTATCTATTCCCTCGTTATAGCATTGATTATACTTTTTGCAAACCCATTTATACATCTTTTTACAAAATAGGTATAAAGGATGAAGTTTGATCTTCTTACATATACATTTGAGATAATTAACTTTTTTATTCTTTTATGGATACTAAAAAAGCTACTATACAATCCCGTTATATCAGTTCTTAAGAAAAGAAAAGAGTATATAAATGAGAAAATAGAAGAAGCTGAAAAGGCAGAATTAGAACTAAAAAAGATAAAAGATGAGTATAATCAGATTTTAAAAAAGATGGAGGAGCTTAAGAAAACAAAAATTGCACAGATATCTAAAGAAGTACAGCAGGAAAAAGAAAAACTTTATACCCAGATGAAGAAAGAGCTTGATGCAGAAAGGCAGAAATTTCTGGAATCTCTTGAGATAGAAAAGAAAGAGGCAATAAATGAGCTAAAAGAAGAAACAGTAAGATACTCTCTAAAATTTGTATCAAAACTGCTCTCAGAAATATCAGATAAAAATATACACAGAAAGCTTTTAAATATTGCAGTTGAGGGAATAAAAAATATAAATACAGAAGAGATAGACAATATATCAGCTGAACTGAAAGAGAGAAATACGGTAACTGTTGAAACAGCCTATCCTCTGTCAGAACTGGATATTAAAAATATAAAAAAGGTCATAAAGGATATGTTTGGTGTTGATGTAACAATAAAAACTGAAGAAAGGAAAAACCTTATTGCTGGTGTAAAAATACACATAGCTTCTAAAATGATAGACTCATCTCTTGAAGGACAGATATCTGTATTTGAGACATTACTGAGGGAAAAAATTGAAACTTCATGACAATGTAGAAATATTCAGACAGGCTTTAAAAAAAGCTGTAGAAACGTACACCCTTAAACCATTAGTGAAGGAACAGGGTGTAGTTGAATCGGTTGAAGAAGGTATAGCTGTAATATCAGGTCTCCCAAATGCGATGTTTTATGAGGTTGTAAAATTCAGCAATAATCTCAAAGGAATTGTAATAGATATAAAACAGGATAATATAACTGCGGTAATTCTTGAAAAAGAAGAGAATGTCGAGATAAATACACCTGTTTACAGAACCGGATATATAGTCTCTGTACCTGTTTCAGACCAGTTACTTGGCAGGATCATAGATCCCCTTGGAAAACCACTTGATGGTAAACAATCTGTAAAAACAACTATTTATTATCCTATTGAAAGAGAAGCTCCTCCCCTATTTGATCGTGATTTTGTAAAGGACCAGCTCTATACTGGAATAAAAGTTATAGATTGTATGTTCCCTATAGGAAAAGGTCAAAGAGAACTCATTCTTGGTGATCCATCCACAGGAAAAACATCAATAGCTGTTGATACTATAATAAACCAGAAAGATAAAGATGTGATCTGTATATATGTATCTATAGGACAGAGGAAACAGTCTGTATTAGATGTTTATACAACATTAAAAAAATACAATGCTATGGATTACACAGTTATTGTGGCTGCAAACTCAGACTCATATCCAGGTTTACAGTTCTTATCTCCCTATTCCGGGACAGCAATAGCAGAATACTTTCTTGATAGAAATAAGGATGTTCTCATTGTATATGATGACCTTACAAAACATGCTTTTGCATATCAGTCTTTATCACTTTTATTAAAAAGACCTCCAGGAAGAGAAGCTTTCCCTGGTGATATATTTTACATTCACTCAAGACTACTTGAAAGAGCGTGTAAAATAAAAAACGGCGGTTCTATAACAGCTCTTCCAATTGTAGAAACGCAGGCAGGAAGAATATCTTCATATATTCCAACAAACGTTATCTCAATTACAGATGGTCAGATTTATCTTGACTCGAACCTATTCAATATAAATCAAAGACCAGCCGTTGATGTTGGCAGATCCGTTTCAAGAATTGGTGGTAAGACTCAGATACCTGCCTTGAAAGAGGTTGCCGAATTTTTAAGACTGTACTATGCACAATTCCTTGAGGTTGAGATATTTACAAAGTTAGGTGTAAAAGTTTTTGGTGAAACTGCAGAAATTATAAGGAGAGGAAAAAGACTAAGAGAACTCCTTAAACAGCCAAAACTTATATCATATCAAGTTGAAGAACAGGTTGTTATATTCTTCCTCCTAAATGAAGGATATTTTGACAACATACCTGAAGATCAGGTTAACGACAGAGCAGACTTTATTTTAAAGAGACTAAAAACTGAATATCCAGAAGTACTTAATGATATAAAAGTATCAAAAGTACTTACATCTCAGATAAAAGAGAAAATTAAAACGGTGGTTCAGAAATTATGAACTCAACAAAAGATATCGAGTTAAAAATAAAAAAATTTGAAGATATAAAAAAAATCGTTATCTCAATGAAATCTATCGCTTCCTTAAATCTCCAGAAAGCACAACATCTTATACACAGTCTAAGAGATTATGAATCTGAGATAACAGACAGCCTCCAAAAGATACTATCTTTTTATCCAGAGATTTCACTCTCTTTCAAGGAAGGAAGAAAAGCTGTCATTGTTTATGGATCAGACCAGGGATTGTGCGGTCTTTTCAATGAAAAGATAGGAAAAGAAGTACGGTCAAGGTTTTCACAGGATAGAGAGTTTTCAGGGTATATAATTGTGGGAAAAAAGCTTGATGATATTATATCTGATAGAAAATTCAAAACTTTTTCTTCCCCTGTAGATTACGATTCAATATACTCCTATGCTTCTGAACTTATAAGTTACATAACAGAACTATATATAACAGAAAGTATCAATGAAATATATGTAGCATACAATCAGTTTACAGGTGTGGGAAGATACAAGCCTGTTGTTAAAAAAATAATCCCTTTTGAGATAGAAAGGAAAAATCTTTATAGATATCCACCTGTTGTTGATATTGATCCAGCCAGGATTCTTTCTGATATTATCATTGAGTATATATTTGCCAATATATATAGATCTTATCTCGAGTCATTTCTTTCTGAAAATGGTGTTAGACTTATGAATATGGACAATGCTTCAAAATCTATAGAGAGAAATATTAAAACCCTTGAGATAGAAAGAAATTACTTCAGACAAGAAGAAATTACAGATGAGATACAGGAAATAATATCAGCATACAGGGTATTAATGGGGGAAAGATGAGTGGAAAAATAATCGCCATTAGAGAAAGTGTTGTCGATGTACTTTTCCCTGAAAATGATGCTCCCTTTCTTAAAGAAGTCCTTACTGTTGAAGAAACAGGTACAAAACTTGAGGTTGAGCTTTTAAAGGAGAACAAGATTGTATCTTGCCTTGTTTTAGGAAAAACAGTTGGTCTTTCAAAAAATATGAATGTTAAAAGAACCGGTAACTATCTTACTGTAAAAGTAGGTGAAGCAGTTCTTGGAAGAACCCTCAACATATTTGGAGATCCTATTGATAGATTAGGGGAAATAAGATCAAACATTGAATATCCAGTTTATAGAAAAGCTCCTGATATAACCGAAGGAAGAGAAGAAAAAGAGATCCTTGAGACCGGTATAAAAATAGTTGATCTTTTAGTTCCCTTTGTTAAGGGGGGTAAGATTGGTCTATTTGGTGGAGCAGGCGTAGGAAAAACAGTTCTCCTTACAGAGTTCATATTCAGGATGATTAAAATACACAAGGGTGTATCAATATTCGCAGGTGTTGGAGAAAGAATAAGAGAAGCTCATGAGCTTTGGTATGAACTTAAAAGGCTTGATGTTCTAAAAAAGACAACCCTAATCCTGGGACAGATGAATGAGCCTCCAGGAATCAGAGCAAAAGCCATATTTCCTGCACTATCTATAGCTGAATATTTCAGAGATGAGAAAAATACAGATGTTTTACTTTTAATTGACAATATATTCAGATATGCACAGGCGGGTATGGAAGTTTCTACACTTCTTGGGAAACTTCCTGCAAGAGCGGGTTATCAACCAACCTTAAAAGAGGAAATAGCTCTTGTTGAAGAAAGGATAACCTCAACAAAATCAGGATCAATAACCTCAGTCCAAGCCATATACGTTCCTGCCGATGATATAACAGATCCAGCCCCCTCCAGTACATTTGCACATCTTGACAGTACTGTTATACTTTCAAGGGAAAGAGCTGCAAAAGGTTTCTATCCAGCAATAGATCCTCTCCAGTCAAGAACAAAGATATTAGATCCCCAAATTGTTGGAAATGAACACTATGAAGTTGCAAATCTTGTAAGATATCATCTTCAAAGATATAGAGACCTTGAGGATATAATAAATATGTTGGGTATAGAAGAACTATCAAGGGAAGATAGACTTATTGTCCAGAGAGCAAGGAAATTAGAAAGATTTTTGACACAGCCTTTTTTTACAACCGAAGCATTTACAGGAAAAAAAGGTAAAAATGTCCCCCTAAAGGAGACAATAAAAGGCTGTAAAGAGATAATGGAAGGCAAGTATGACAGTATTGATGAAGCAAGATTTTATATGATAGGAGCTGTTGATGAAGCTGTTAACCCTTAACCTTATTACACCTGAGGTAAGAGAAAGCTTCAGCATAAGGTATATATCACTTGAGGACGCTGAAGGAAGTCTCGGTATTTATCCAGAACATGAAGATTTTATTACTGTTCTAACAAGATCTATAGGACATTTTGAAGATATTGAGGGAAAGAAAAGATATATAGCATATGATTACGGTATATTAAATGTTGAAAAAAACAGGGTATCTCTAATAACAAGAACTGTTGTAAAGGGAGAATCTGTCGAGGAGATAAAATTAGAACTATCAAAAAAGATCAGTAGAATTGAGGTTTTTGAAAAAAAATTAAGAGAGAATATTCAAATACTTGAAAGAATGATAATGAAACAGATCGTAGAAGTAGAAAGAGGTTAAAATGGCGGACTTTTTTAAAGAGATAAAAGAAAAAATTGAAAGATTGGAAAAGAAAAAAAAGAGAAATATATGGTATGCCCTATCTTATATAGGAAGTATTAGTATTATTTTTCTTCTACCTGTTGTCGCAGGAGCGTATATAGGATGGTGGCTTGACGGAAGATACAGAGTTGGAAAAATCTCATGGACTATAACAGGTATTCTTTTAGGTATATTTATAGGAATTTACAATGTTTATCACCTTTTTTATAAAAAAAACATAAAAGATTTCAGATAGTTTAAAAATCAAATATAACTGAGGTAAGCAAAGTTGTATCTGTTCTCTTAATATCTGGGTCTGGAGGTTTATTCTGATAGTTTATTTTGTAAGAAATACCCATCGACAAAACAGAATTAAGTTTTATCTCTAAACCTGTCTCTCCATTTAAAAAGTAGTTCTGATTATCTTTAAGAGATACAATATAATTTATATCAAATCTATACTTCAGGTCTTCTTTTACATCCCAATCAAAATAAAGTTCTAATTTTCCTGAAGAGTAACTTTCACTTTTATTATCACTATCAACAAGTCTATCATAATAATTGATAAAAGATATTAATGATTTTAGATTCATATTTTCATCTTCTATAATGTCATAACCAATACCTGGACCACCAGATATTCTGTACTCATAACCTGAAAATCTATCCATCTCATATCTTAGGTTTAAAAATCCAAATAAATCATCATGTATGACCCTTTCCCATCTTCCATCTGTAATAACTTTATTTGCACTTTCTTTACCGTTATCCTTTTTGTACAGCGTTTCTCCCTTTAAATAAAACCTATCGTTGTTAAGCTCATAATCGGCATTAAACTTAGATGCTATAGTATCTGTCTGTGTATTACCTGAAGTTTTTACATAAGCAAACTCTACATGAATTTCCCACTTTCTTTCTACAGCTAAAAGATCTATCGTCATAATACAAACCAAGATATATATAAATACAAACAAAGCATTCCTCCACAATATCTTGACGGAAATAGTGATTATATTACAGGAAAGATCAAAAAATCTATATTATAATAACTGCAAATACAAATCATTTGCATAAAGGAGGCAGGATGAAAAGATTTATATCTGGAGGACTTATAACAATCAGTTTTTTCAGCATTAGTTACAGCTATGAAATCAAAAATATTCCTATCTACTCAGCTTACGGATCCTCCATGCCTATAGAATATGTAACATCACCTTCAGAAATCATTACCCAAAAGGAAATAGAAGAAAAAAAACCTATGGATATAACAGAAATTGTCCAAAACAGAGGAGGGGTAAACTTTGTATCCAATGGTATGTTCGGCCAGACAACATCTCTATTTTTATGGGGCAACAAAACAGAAAATAGTTTGCTTATGATAGATGGTATAAGAATGAACGATCCAACAACAGTTGGAGGAAATCCAATTTATGAACACATTCTTTTGGAAGATATACAACAGATAGAGATAATAAAAGGTGTCCAGTCTGGTATATGGGGTGCGGATGCGGTCGGTGGAGTTATAAATATTATCACAAAGAAGCCTGAGAAAGGTTTTCATATAAAAACTTACGGTCTTTATGGAAGCTATATAACAAGGAAATACGGAACCACTATTTCTTATGGATCCAAAAGATTAGATTTAATTGTTGGGTATCATCATTTTAGGACTGGTGGTTTATCTGCTGCCGAACCTAACAAAAACAGTAAAGATTACGGTAGAAGGTGGGATGATTTAGGCTGGGAAAGAGATCCGTACAGAAATGATACATTTAATCTAAAAGCTATTTTCTACATAACAGAAAAAGACACCCTTGAGACTGTTCTTAGGCATATTGATGCTGTAATCCACTATGATGCAGCATCAGGTGTTGATGCACAGGATTATGACGATCCATTTGGATTTGGAATTTCAGAGTATTTCAATCATATATCCCAGCAATTTAAAAAGATCTCATACAAGAAAGATACAAAAAATCACAGCATAGATATAATAGCGACAAGATCTGAATTCAAAAGAACTCAATTTGGTGGATACGAAGGTGAGTACAGAGATTTTACACTAAAAGATAGATACTCTTTAAAAAAAGGTTTTATAATTTATGGAATCACAAGACAGGATTTCATTAACAAAAAAAGTGCAGGTTTTCAGCTTGATAAAAGATACCACAACTACGGCTATTTTATAACATCCGGTTATAAATCAGGAAAAAATATATATACAGCCTCTTTTAGATATGACAGTTACTCGGCATTCAAAGATAAAGGAACCTATAAGATAGGTTTCAAGAAAATTTTTTCAAAAAGATATTTTATATCAGGAAATTTTGGAACAGCTTATAAAGTTCCAACAATTTTCCAGTTATACGGTTTTGCAGGAAACCCAGATCTTAATCCCGAAAAAGCAAAACAGTTTGACGTTTCAATCGGAGATAAATCCTTGATATTTACATACTTTAGATACCGCATAAAAAATCTTATAGATTACGATTATAACGTAAACAGATATATAAATATTCAGGGCAAAACAGAGATAAAAGGGTTTGAATTAAAATACAGCAGATATGTTAAAAGATTAAAAACGTTTATATCTATTAACTATACCTATCTTGATGGGAAAGACAACAATGGCGAAAGACTTATCAGAAGACCTGTGGATAAGATAGGTTTTGAGACTGTTTTTTACCCTTCAAAAAAAGTTGATATAGGCATATATGGGGAATATATAGGAAAGAGGAAAGATATTGGGGGTGTGAATACAGGATACTACATAGTGGCTGATTGCTTTGCAAATTACAGATTAAGTAAAAATTTCACTTTTTTTGGCAAGATAAAAAATATCACAGATAAATACTACCAGACTGTTGATGGATACTCTACAGCCGAAAGGAGTTTATATGCAGGACTTGAACTGAAATGGTGATAAATGAGAATTATCTCATTAAAGCCCCGTATTTATATCTGGTATAAATTCTTCAACTCTTTCTTTACGGGGCTTTCAATAGGATCGATCTTTACAATATACGCCCCCTTAAAACCTTCTATTTATTCGGTAGGAGGAATACTCCTTGCCGTTGGAATGCTTATCGTTGCTAAATTTTACGAAAAGCTTATGAATATTCAGAAATTCTTTTATATCTCTCTTTTTGTAGAAACTGTTATTCTATTTCTGGTTTTATATTTCTTAATAAATCCTTATACATATACGACAGCTTTGTTTGTATATGCAGGCTATCAGCTTACATTTATTTTCGGTGCTTATCTTGTTAGAGCAGAAACACTTATTGTAAGGAAAAAAAACCTGCTTTCCATAATAGATATTTACAGACAGTCAGGTTATCTTTTAGGGATGGCTGTCTCATTTATATTTTATAAATTTCTTGAATATTTTTTAGGAATTTTATCTAATCAGGATAAGGTTTACTACCTTCATTTTTTATTAGTTATGGTAGAACTAAGCATTATAACAACTCTGATCAGATCATTCAAAAAATCATTCTGATCTTTTCTGGCATTCAGGACAGATACCATAAACCTCAATACTATGTCCTGTAATATCAAAACCGTGAACTTCTATAAGCTCCTCTTTAAATTTATCAAAAGGACAGTTATCAATAATAACGATCTTTCCACATTTTTCACAAACAAGATAATTTTTCTTATCAGGAAGAGCAAATCTTGCCTTATCTTCATTCATCATATAAGATTTAACAACAAGACCTTCTTTTGTAAGCATTTCAAGATTTCTATAAATAGTTGAAAGACTTATATCTATCCCTTTCTCTTTAAGTTTTAAAAATATATCCTCAGCATGGATAGGAAATTCGGCCCTCTCCAAAATATCAAGTATAGCTTTTCTTTGTTTCGTTTGTCTGTATCCCTTTGGAATTGAAAGTTTTTCTCCCATCAGCACCTTCCTTAAAAGATAGATTAAATATTTTAACATCTTAAGTATAAAAATATAGATATACATATTTTTTGCAAATGATTTGCATTTGAAATAGATATATGTAATAATATTTGCAAATTATTTGCATTTGCAAAAGGAGGTTGAAATGTCAGTAAAAACCACTGTTTTTGGGTATCCAAAAATTGGAAAGAATAGGGAACTGAAAAAAATTATTGAAAGTTACTGGAAGGGAGAGATATCTAAAGGGGAAATGTTAGAAGGTGTGGAAAAAGTTAATGAAGAGAGAATGAAAAAACTTATTTCAGCCAATCTTGATTACATTCCTTCAAATGATTTTTCCCTGTATGATTTTATTCTTGATCTATCAACAATGTTTGATGTTGTTCCAGAGAGATTTAAAGATATACAGGATAGTGTTGATAAATATTTTGCGATGGCAAGAGGAACAGATAAAGCTATAGCCTGTGAGATGACTAAATGGTTTGATACAAACTATCATTATATAGTTCCAGAGCTTACTGGAAAATTTAATCTGGTGAAAAACAGACCTTTACAGTCTTACAGATGGGCTAAAGAGAAATTTGGTATAGAAACAAAACCTGTTCTTGTTGGGGCTTTTACATATGTGTTTCTTGGTAAAGTTTATGAAAGGCAGGAAGGCTCATTGTTGATGAAAATGGTGAAGGCTGATGAAAGTGGAAAGTTTAGACCTATGGTTCTTGAACTGGCAAGAGCATACAATCAGCTTCTGAAAGAGCTTCAAGAGGAAGGAGCTAAAGCTGTTCAGCTTGATGAACCTGCCCTTGTTCTTGATCTTTCAGAAGGACATATAAACACTATTATAGATGCCTACAAGATAATAACTGAAGGTATAGAAAATCTTGATATATTTGTTCATACATATTATGAAAGCTTAGATAATTTTGAAAAAATCGTTTACCAGCTACCTGTATCAGGTATAGGACTTGATTTTGTGGTTAATGTTGAAAATATGGAGAATATAAAAAAATACGGTTTTCCTGCGGATAAAAAGCTTATAGCTGGCGTTATTTCAGGGAGAGATCCATGGAAAACAGATTACAAAAAAGTTTTAGATCTTATTGATACACTGACAGCATCTGTTCCAGAGGAAAATATTATTCTTTCAAATGCTGCTCCACTCTTTCATTTGCCTGTATCCCTCGAATCAGAAAAAGGTCATCTTGATGAAAAACTGATAAATCTTTTATCCTTTGCAGATGAAAGACTTGAAGAAATGAAAACACTAAAAGAGATAATAAATGAAGGAAGACAGATCCCAGATCAACAGTTTGAGGATTTGAGAAATCAGTTCAAAAACGAAGCTGTTGTAGAAGCTGTAAAAGAGATTGAAAATCAAGAAATAAAAAGAACTGATCAATTTAAAGATAGATATAAAGCCCAGATGGAGCTTCTTGGACTCCCAAGATTTCCAACTACAACAATCGGTAGTTTTCCTCAAACAAAGGAAGTTCGTCAAACAAGAGCTAAATTTAGAAGAGGAGAAATATCAGCTGAAGAATATGAAAATTTTATAAAAGAACAGATAAAAAAAGCTGTTGAGATTCAGGAAGATATAGGACTTGATGTTTTTGTTCATGGAGAGTTTGAAAGAACCGATATGGTGGAGTTTTTTGGCGAAAAAATGGAAGGTTTTGCATTTACAAAAAATGGTTGGGTTCAGTCTTACGGGACAAGATGCGTAAGGCCTCCAATTATATACGGCGATGTTTCAAGACCTGAAGCCATGACAGTTAAGGAAATTTTATACGCCCAGAGCCTAACAGACAAACCTGTAAAAGGCATGCTTACAGGTCCTGTAACAATACTTAACTGGTCTTTTTACAGAAAAGATATTCCTAAAAAAGAGATAGCTTTTCAGATAGCTTTAGCTCTCAGGGAAGAAGTTTTAGACCTTGAAAAAGCTGGAATAAATATCATACAGATAGACGAACCTGCATTTAGAGAAGGATTACCTTTAAAAAAGAGAAAACAGAAAGAGTATCTTGAATGGGCTGTAAAGGCATTCAGACTTACAAATAATACTGTTCAGAAAACAACACAAATTCATACACACATGTGTTACTCAGAGTTCAATGAGATAATACACTGGATTTACGAGATGGATGCTGACGTTATATCTATCGAAGCTTCAAGATCAAAAGGAGAGATAATAGAAGCTTTTGAAAGATTTAATTATGATCACGGAATAGGTATAGGTCTTTATGATATACACTCCCCAAGAATACCATCTGTTGATGAAATGCTCGAAATAGCAGAAAGAACTATGAAATATATAGACAAAGATCTAATATGGATAAATCCTGACTGCGGTCTTAAAACAAGAGACTGGAAAGAAACAGTTCCAGCACTTAAGAATATGGTTAAAGTTGCGTATATTTTAAGAGAAAGATACAAAGATTAACTCATAAGAGTTAATCCCTTTCCCGTAAAGGGGAAGGGAATTATTTTTCAATAATCTTGAACTGGATTATTCTTCTGTTGCATTTTTCACATCTTGTGTCGAGAATTCCAACATTGTTAGCCACTACAATTACCTCCTTTCCTTCATAACCACATCTACATCTGTAGGATACCTCTTCAAAATGAACATCCATCTCTTCGATTCTTTTACCTTCTCTTACCATTATCTTTTCACCTCCTTAAAGATTTTTTCTGTATATAAAGTAATGGATCTACATTAAGAATTTATTAATTTTTGGTTAATATTTGTTAACATAAAGTATTTCAGATAGGTTGAATGTTGATGATTTTTCTCATAAATTCTATTGATGATAATCAGGATAATTTCTGTATTTACATTTTAAAAAAATTAGTATATTTTAAATTATTTGTAGATAACAAACAGGAGGATTGATGGATTGATAGGATTTGGACCTCACCTAATGGTTGACGGTTACGATGCAAGCTATGAAGTTCTTGCAAGTGTGGAGGCGGTTACAAACTTTCTTGAAGAACTTCCAAAAGAGATAGGTATGACAAAAATTATGCCTCCTTACGTTTTTAAGTATGACGGTGGAGACAAACCTGAAGACTGGGGTGTATCTGGTTTTGTTATAATTGCTGAGAGTCATATAAGCATACATACCTTCCCTGAAAAAGGTTATTTTTCAATTGATATATTCTCCTGTAAAGATTTTGATGTTGACAGAGCTATAGAGATAATAAAGGAGTATTTTGGAACAGAAAGACTTGAGATAAAACAGACTGAAAGAGGTTCTGAATTTCCAAGGGATATAAGAATAGCAACATCCATTACAAATGCTCAGAGAAACAGGCTGATGTAGGGGTTTCCCCTCTTTTCTAATACTATGAAAATAAAAAAAGAAGAAGCTCTTTTTTACCACAATGGAAGTTTTCCTGGAAAATTAGAAATAAAACCAAAAAAACCTTTTAAATCCCAGAAAGATCTTTCACTCGCTTACACACCTGGAGTAGCCTTTCCATGCATTGAGATAGTTGAAAATCCTATAAAATCTTACGATTACACAATAAAATCAAATCTTGTTGGCGTTATAACGAATGGAACTGCCGTATTAGGTCTTGGCGACATAGGAAGTCTTGCAAGCAAACCTGTTATGGAAGGAAAAGCTCTATTATTCAAAAGGTTTGCAGGTATTGATGTTTTTGATATTGAGATAGAAGAAAAAAATCCTGATAAATTCTGCGAGATAGTTAAAAAGATATCACCTACATTTGGTGCTGTTAATCTTGAAGATATAAAAGCTCCTGAATGTTTTTATATAGAAGAAAAACTTAAAAAAGAACTGGACATACCTGTTATGCATGACGATCAGCATGGAACCGCTATAGTATCTGCAGCAGCACTTCTTAATGCTTTAGAATTAACAGGAAAGGATATAACTCAGATAAAAATTGTGATAAATGGTGCTGGAGCAGCAGCTGTAGCATGTGGTAGGCTTTACAAAAAGTTAGGTGCAAAAAATATAATAATGCTGGACAGTAAAGGTGTAATTTCAAATAAAAGGGAATATCTTCCACAACACAAAAAAGAGTTTGCCGTTAGCGAAAATATAAAATCTTTAAAAGAGGCTATTTATGGATCCGATGTATTTGTAGGTCTCTCTAAAGGAAATATACTTTCAAAAAACATGGTTCTTTCTATGAATGAAGAACCTATAATATTTGCTCTTGCAAATCCAACACCAGAGATATTTCCTGAGGATGTATATTCTGTCCGGGATGATGCTATCGTTGCAACAGGAAGAAGTGATTACCCCAATCAGATTAACAACGTTATTGCTTTTCCTTTCATATTTAGAGGGGCTCTTGATACAAGATCAGAAAGTATAAACGATCAGATGATACTTTCAGCTGTAAAAGGTATATCTGATCTTGCAAAAAAGGAGGTGCCTGATGATATAAAAAGTATTTATAAAACAGACCTAAAATTTGGAAGAGATTATATAATACCAAAGCCTTTCGATCACAGGCTTCTTACTGATGTATCCAAAAATGTAGCTGAAGCCTCAATAAAATCTGGAAGTTCGAGGGTGAAGAACTTTGACCTTGAAAGATATACAGAACGCTTAAAAAAACTTTCGCTTAGCTTAAGATCAGCCTTTTAGAATTTTTTCTATATCTTCTCTTTTTACATTCCCCTCTCTAATCATATATATCCCATTTTCAATCTTTACAACAGTTGATGGAAATTTCCTCTTAAGTTTTCCACCATCTATATAAAGATCAATACTGATTCCAAAATATGAGATAGCCTGATTTATATCTTCTGCAGGTTTTTCACCCTCTGGATTTGCAGAGGGAGCTATTAACGGTCTCCCTATTATTTTCATAAGATCAATAAGATCTTTTTTGTTAGGTATTCTAAAACCTAAGGATCCTTTTCCCCTATGCAGATAAAAAAACTTATCCTTACACTCTTCCGGAATTTCTATAACAACAGTTATACCCTTATGCAAAAGTAATTTTTTCTCCTTTTCAGATGGTTTTACACAAAAAAATTCAAGGAAATCTATTGAGGGAATTAATATAATAACAGGTTTCGTTGGCGTTCTTCCTTTTAATCTATATACCTTCTCAACAGCTTCCTTATTTAGAGCGTCAGAAAGAACCCCATAAAGTGTATCTGTAGGAGCAATTATTACTTTACCTTTTTTTAAATAATCTGCACCATCCAAAATATTCTTAGATATTCTTATATCAGTCATAGGTATGTTCTTTTCCTGGAAAAATTCCCTCTTGAACTTCTTCTTTAAAGTTCTTTAAAGCATCCTTTATTATCTTTCCCCCTTCTACATACCTCTTAACAAACTTTGGAGATCTTTCAAAAAATCCAAGCATATCATGAAAAACAAGAACCTGACCATCTGTACCACTTCCAGCACCTATCCCTATGGTTGGAATCTCAAGAAATTCTGTAATCTCTTTTGCAAGTCTCGAAGGAACAGCCTCAAGAACAACAGCAAAAACACCAGCCTGTTCAAGAATCTTTGCATCTCTCAATATTCTTTTCTGTTCTTCCTCAGTTTTTCCCTGAACCTTATACCCTCCAAGAGCATGCACAGACTGAGGTGTAAGTCCTATATGGCCCATTACAGGAATGCCTATAGAAACAAGCTTCTGTATAATATCTGCAATCTCTTCTCCACCTTCAATTTTAACAGCATTACAGCCAGTCTCTTTCATTATTCTTCCTGCGTTATAAACAGCCTTATCCTTACTGATTTGATAACTTAAAAAAGGCATATCAACAGTTATAAAAGTACTGGGAGCTCCCCTTCTAACAGCTCTGGCATGGTATATCATCTCTTCAACAGTCACAGGAAGAGTTGTATCAAGACCATTTACTACCATTCCTAAGGAATCCCCTACAAGTATGCAGTCTATCTCGGCTTTCTCACACAGTCTTGCAGACCAGTAATCATAGGTTGATACCATTGTTATCTTTCTACCTTCTTCTTTAGCTTTCAAAAACTGATGAATATTTCTCATTATAAAATTCTCCATCTTTTATCTCTTAAATTTAATATATACATATTGCCGTCCTCTGAAAGTATTCCAGAATCCGAAAATCTTTTTAATGCTTTTGTTACAGATTCCCTTGATGCACCAATCCTTTTAGCTATCTCCCTATGAGGCATTTTAGGTATCCTGTAAACATCACCGTCCTTTTCAACAGCACTATTCATAAAAAGATTTATTATTCTCTCTTTCACATCTAAAAAGGCAAGGCTTTCTAAAAATTTATCAGCTTTTCTAAGTCTGTAAACAAGATTCTCAGCAAGTTTAAGGCAGAGTCCAGGGTATTTTTTAAGTATATCTATAAAATGCTTTCTTTCAAGAACAGCAACGACAACCTCAGATTCGGCAATAAGTGACGCACTTCTCGGCTTTCCATCTATTAGGCTGAGTTCGCCAACGAAATCACCCTCGTCAAATAGGTCTATAACAAGTTCATTTCCTTCATCATCAAATATTGAAGCTCTTATCTTACCGTCAAGTATAATAAAAAGATCGGAACTTTCCTCACCCTGATATACGATCTCTTTACCTTTTGGAAAACTATATATCTTTATATAAGGAATTATATGTTTAAAAAAACTTTCATCAAAACCTTTAAAAAGGGCAGAACCTTTCAGTGTTCTCTCAAGTTTTTTCTCCATAATACCACCTACATCTCACATATTTCCGTATCTATCTTAATATCTTTGTTAAAAGGTATTCCCACATTATTTCTGATATGACCATCTCCAAATACAATAAATTTAGGTATTGTAAGTTCTTTCAGTCCCATAGGTCCTCTAACATGTATCTTATCTGTTGATATACCCATCTCAGCCCCAAGTCCAAACTCATTTCCATCAGTAAATCTCGTTGAGGCATTAATATAGACAGCAGAACTGTCAACTTCATTAATGAATCTCATTCCTTTCGTATAATTTTCAGTAACTATAGATTCTGAATGACTTGAACCATATTTATGTATAAAATCTATAGCCTCATCAATACTATCAACAATCTTAACAGCTATAATAAGATCCAAAAATTCTTCATAGTAATCTTCTTCTTTTGCAGGAACTATTTCCGTATCATTTGCTTTCGGATGATCTTTTAGTATATCAAGAGCTCTATTATCACATCTCATTTCAACACCTGCCTTACCGTAGTAGTAAGCTATCTCAGGTAAAAATCTTTCCGCTATATCCTTATGAACAATCAGATTTTCTATTGCATTACATACTGAAGGTCTTTCTACTTTTGCATTATAGGCTATGTTTAAAGCTTTATCCATATCTGCCTCATTATCTATATATAGATTGCATACACCTTTGTAATGTTTTATAACAGGCATTGTTGCTTTTTCAGCAACAGCTCTTATCAATCCTTCTCCTCCCCTCGGTATAACAACATCAATATATTGATCCAATGTCAAAAGATGATTTACAGCTTCTCTATCTATTGTGTCCACAAACTGTATAGCCCTTTCGGGAAAGCCTGATTCTTTAGCAGCCTGTCTTAGTATCTCTACGAGAATTCTATTGGAGTTTATAGTCTCACTTCCGCCTTTCAGTATTACTGCGTTAGATGATTTAATACATAAAGAAGCTGCTTCTACAGTCACATTTGGTCTTGCCTCGTATATTATCATTACCGTCCCTAATGGAACTCTCATCTGTCCAACTTTGAGACCATTTGGTCTTGTCCACATGGATATAACCTCTCCCACAGGATCAGGAAGAGAGGCTACATCTTTTAGAACCTTAATCATTCCATTTATCCTTTTTTCATTAAGTGCAAGTCTATCCAGTAAAGCTTTTGAATATCCTTTTTTTTCAGCAAAACTAAGATCCTTTTCATTTGCCTTCTCTATAAGATCTTTTTTCTCAAGTATAAGCTCTGCAGTTCTCAGAAGTGTTTTGTTTTTTATATCTGTTGTAACTCTTCTTAATAGTTTCTGTGATTCCTTTGCTTCTCTTGCAAGTTTTTCTGAATAAAACTTTATATCCATATAAATTACCTCCAATCTTTCATTTTTGCTTAAAATATTATATACCTTCAGTTTGCAATTTTATTAGATTATCATATAATAATATGGCCTCAACGGATGGGTGCCCGAGCCTGGCCGAAGGGGCAGCACTGGAAATGCTGTGTACCGCTCTGCGGTACCGAGGGTTCGAATCCCTCCCCATCCGCCAGCGATTATAAAGAATAAGATACCGGGTCCCTTCGGGTAGGGACTGGTGAACCCCGCCAGGCCCGGAAGGGAGCAACGGTAAGCCAGATTCCCTACGCCGAATGGGGGTGCCCGGTTTTTAATATACTTCCAAAATCTTTTAATAAAAAATTCTTTGGCTCAATTTACAATAAGAATCAGCAGTTTTAATCTTCAGGAGAACGGTATGAACTTGATTTATGTTGTAGAAGATGATGAGGATATAAATGAACTCCTCGTTTATAATCTTAAAAAAGAAGGTTTTGAAGTCAAACCGTTCTTAAACAGTAAAGAAGCTTACAACAGTATAAAAAAAGATTATCCAGATCTTATAATACTTGACATTATGCTTCCCGATATAGACGGTCTTGAGTTTTGTAAACTGCTTAAGTCTGAGAGGGATACAGAAGATATACCTATTATAATGCTTACTGCAAAAAGTACAGAGATAGATAAGATAGTTGGTCTTGAACTTGGAGCTGATGATTATGTTACCAAACCATTTTCAATCAGAGAGTTAATAGCAAGAATAAAAGCTGTTTTAAAAAGGTCTAAAAGATCTGACAGAAAAAATAAGATTATTAGGATAAATAAACTTGAGATAGATCCATCAAAGATTGAGGTCAAAATAGAAGGAAAAAGTATAGACCTTACAGCCAAAGAGTTTAAACTGCTTTTGTTGTTGATTAACTCAGAAGGTAAGGTCTTAACGAGGGATCAGATACTTTCTTCTGTGTGGGAAACAGATCTGGATGTTTATGACAGAACAATAGATGTTCATGTAAAAAAGCTAAGAGATAAGCTTGGCAAGTATAGTAAATGTATAAAAACTGTTAGGGGAGTTGGATATAAATGGGAATGTGAAGGGGAATAAATCCCCTTTTCAAAGTTCTAACGATTTTTCATCTATTAATTTTTTTGTTCTTTCTATAAATTCCTCTATAGAAAACTCTCCAACATTACCTTTTTTTTTAGTTCTTACAGATACTGTTTCTGACTGCTGTTCTTTATCACCCACAATAAGCATATAAGGTATTTTATTAATCTCTGCATCTCTAATCTTTTTATTCATCCTCTCCGATCTATCATCAACCTCTACTCTCAATCCTGCCTCTTTCAATTTTTTCTCAACTTTTTTAGCGTAAGGAAGATGAGGATCGGCAACAGGTATTATCCTGGCTTGTATTGGGGATAGCCAGAGCGGTAAAAGTCCAGCGTAATGCTCAATCAGAACACCAATAAATCTTTCAATAGAACCAAATATAGCCCTGTGTATCATGTAAGGTCTATGTCTCTGGTTGTCTTCACCTATATAGTACATATCAAACCTTTCAGGTAGGTTAAAATCAAACTGAATCGTTGAACACTGCCACATTCTACCGATAGCATCCTTTATTTTTACATCTATTTTCGGTCCATAAAAGGCTCCTCCACCTTCATCTATCTCATAATCAAGTCCGACGCTTTCTATAGCTTTTCTTAATGAGTTTGTTGCAACCTCCCACATTCTGTCATCACCGACAGACTTTTCAGGTCTCGTTGACAGGAATATCTGAAATTCATTAAATCCATAGGTTCTTAATGTATCTAAAACGAGATGTAAAACATCCTGTATCTCTTTTTCTACCTGATCTTCCCTACATATGATGTGTGCATCGTCTTGAGTAAATCCTCTTACCCTCATAAGTCCATGCAAAACACCGCTTCTCTCGTATCTATAAACTGTTCCAAGTTCTGCAAGTTTTACAGGCAGTTCCTTATAGCTTCTCTGTTTTGATTTATAAATCTCAACGTGAAAAGGGCAGTTCATAGGTTTTACAAAGTATCCTTCCTCTTCTATCATCATTTCAGGAAACATATTCTCCCTGTAGAAATCAACATGTCCACTTGTTTTCCAGAGCTGTTCCTTACCTACGTGAGGAGTGTAAACAAGCTGATATCTTTTTTTTATATGCTCCTGTTTCCATGCAGTTTCTATCTCATTTCTGATTATAGCTCCTTTTGGAAGCCAGAGTGCAAGACCACCGCCTACATCTTCATCTATTATGAATAGTTCAAGTTCTCTTCCGAGTTTTCTATGGTCTCTTTTCTTTGCTTCTTCAAGCATATTCAGATATTTTTTCAGATCTTTCTCATTCCAGAAGGCAATACCATAAATTCTCTGTAGCATGGGGTTTCCCTCTTTTCCCCTCCAGTAAGCTCCTGCCAGAGAAACCAGTTTGAAAACTCCGACTTCTCCTGTCGATGGAACATGGGGACCTCTACATAGATCTACAAAATCACACTGTTTATATACTGATATAGGTTCTCCCTCAGGAATCTGATTTCTGATTATATCTATTTTGTATATCTCCCTTTTATCCTCAAAAAGCCTAATAGCTTCATCTCTTGGAAGTTCTTCTCTCTCTATCTTACAATTCTTCTTTATTATTTCTCTCATTTTGTCTTCTATAACAGGAATATCTTCTTCTGTAAGCCTTTTTTCTTCAATCTCAACATCGTAATAAAAACCATTTTCCGTAGTTGGACCTATGCCAAGATGAACATTTTTGTCTCCATAAAGCTCTTTTAAAGCCTGTGCCATTATATGAGCCAAAGAATGTCTCAATATTTCAAGACTCTCTGGATCTTTTTTTGTAAGGAATACAAGATTTCCTTCTGTTCTTATAGGTGTATGTATATCTATTATCTGATTGTTAAGCTTTCCACCTACAATATCTCTTACCTTTTTTCCCTCACCTTCAAGGGCTGATATTATCTCCTTAAGTGTTACGCCTTCTTCAAATTCATACTCACCAAATCTTTTTATACTAAGTTTTATCATCTATTATTAGAACCTCCTTTTTTCTGAATATTTTATCACTTTCTTTTTTTTGCATACACAAGCACTCTGTCCGGATAGATAGAGATTATTTTAAAATTTTTCATAATTTCTTTGGAAATTTCTACAGGAAGAAGGTTTTCTCCTTCCTTTATCTTAAAACCATCAACATAGGTCTGTATCTGAGATATATTTACATTACTCAAAGCATTTTTAGGACCTTCTATTATTATAAGTACCTTTTCTGGCTGAATCTGTTCTATAGTAAGATCCTTAGGATAAGGTTTTATCTCTACATCACTGTAAAACTCAACCCTTGCTTTTTGCGTACTTGTTATATTAAGCCACAGTAGAAAGGCAACTAAGAGTGATAGTATTTTAAGAAGAAGGTTGTTTAAAAAAATCTCCTTTATTTTTTCCATTTTTTACCCTTTTTACCTTTTTTAAACCTACCTAATATAACCTCAACCGTATCTCTCTTCTCAATTCCAAGAAGATCTATAAGCTTATTTCTTAAAGTCAGGGAATCAAGCCCTTTATACAACTTTCCATCAACAGCAAGTGATATTTCTCCCCTTTCTTCAGATACTACAAGTGCAACGGCATCTGTTTCTTCCGTAATACCGATAGCAGCTCTATGCCTTGTCCCTATATTTTTAGGTATATTTGGATTTATCGTTAAAGGAAGAAAACATCTTGCAAGGGCTATCTTCTGATCTCTTATTATTACAGCACCATCATGGAGGGGAGTTTGCTGTATAAATATTGATATTAAAAGTTCAAGACTTGTATCAGCATTAAGTTTAACACAGCCTTCTGTATAGTTATCAAGATCAATAGTTCTTTCAAAAACTATTAAGGCTCCAATTTTCCTCTCTGCCATAAAAGTTGCAGCCCTTATTACCTCATCTATAACTTTTTTCCTTGAAAGAAAAAGACCTTTAAAAATCCCTGTCTCTCCTATTTTTGCAAGTCCTCTCCTGATCTCAGGCTGAAAAACCACAATAAGAAGGAATATACCAATCGTCCACAGGTTATCAAATATCCACTCAACAGTTCTCAACTGAAGTATTTTTGCAAGAAGCCACAAAGAAAGTATGAAAAATATACCAATTAGTATCTGCCATCCTCTTGTGCCGATAAGAAACTTGAGTAGGTAGTATATAATAACCGCCACTATCAGAATATCTATAATGTCGTACCATTTTATTGAAGTTACAATTTTGATTAGCCAGTCCAGACTTTCAAACAACTCTGTAACCTCTAATAGTGTCTAATAATGTTAAAAACTCAACTGTATCTTTAACGTCGTGTGTTCTTACTATATGTGCCCCATTTAAAACAGCAACAGCTGTAGCACCGAGACTACCGCTTAATCTTTCCCTTGGTAGAGGAGTTTCATCTCTATTAAGTAAGTTTTTTATTATACTACCTATAAATGATTTCCTTGATATACCTATAAGTACAGGTAATCCCAAAGTTTTGAATTCTTCAAGTCTTTTAATAATCTCAACATTATGTTCCACATACTTACCAAATCCTATTCCTGGATCTACTATAAATCTATCCTTTCTTATGCCGTGCTTAATCCCAAAATTTATCTGATTATCTAAGAAATCCAATATCTCAAGAACAACATCATTGTAGTAAATATTTTCCTGCATATTTCCTGGTCTTCCTTTAATATGATTTACAACAATTGGACAGTCATATCTACTTACGACCTTAACCATCTCTGGATCAAAGCTCATCCCGCTTATATCATTTATAATGTCAGCTCCTTCCTGTAAAGCTTTTTCTGCTACTTTTGACTTGTAAGTATCTATGGATATTAAAAAATTATCTCCAAGCTCCTTTCTTACTGCTTTTATAACAGGTATAACCCTTTCAAGTTCTTCTTCTACTGAGACAGGGACTGCTCCAGGTCTTGTTGATTCTCCCCCAATATCTATAATATCAGCTCCTTCTTCAAGCATATATGCTACCCTTTCCACCGCCTTTTCAATATCACCGTAATATATCCCTCCATCAGAAAACGAATCAGGTGTTAGATTAAGAATACCCATAACCGCTGTCCTGTCTCCCAGATTAAGAAATTTACCTTTGTAATTTATCTTGAAATGTTTTTTATGAATATTTATCCATTTTTCTGTAAGCTCTCTTGCTATATCGCCTTTTCCTTCTGATTTTAATCTTTTTATAATTTTTTTAAACTGTTCTTCATCTTCAACATACACTGGATTATAAAAAGGGTCTGAAAATAAAATTTTATACCTTTTCTTAGACTCAACGATTATATGAGTGCGGTAATTCAACTCTCTCTCCTTAATATAATTTTACAAATATTTTACATTTATTAGAGTTTAAAAAATAGTTGCTTTTGTATAATTTTTTATTAAATTTTTAATATATCTCTTTTCACTTTAATAACAAAAAATGAGGATTTAATGGCTATAAGCCCAGACACCATAGAAGAAGTTAGAAGAACAGCAAATGTTTATGATGTTATATCCGAGTATATAAACCTTGAAAAAGCAGGTTCAAACTATAAAGCTTTGTGCCCTTTCCATTCTGAAAAAACACCGTCATTCATTGTTTCACCTCAAAAAAATATATTTAAATGTTTTGGATGTGGAAAAAGCGGTACGGCTCTTTCATTTATTATGGATTATGAAGGAATCTCATTCTCAGAAGCTGTAATAAAGTTAGCTAATAAATACAACATTCCTGTCAAGTACACAGGGAGTGGAAAAAATTACGAATATCTAAAAGGTCTTTTTTCCATTACAGAAAAAATATCAGATTTTTACAGAAATCAGCTAAAAAACTCAAAAAAAGCTAAGGAATATCTAAAAAAAAGAGAGATCCTTTCAACAACAGCTGATCATTTTAATATAGGTTACTCACCAGAAAATCCTGAACTTATCATTAATTATTCCAAAAAGGAAGGAATCAGCATAAATGACCTTAAAGAAGTTGGTATTATCACAGAAAAAGAAAATGGAACTGCGGTTGATAAATTTAGAGGTAGATTGATATTTCCAATTAGGGATCACAGAGGTAGAATTGTTGCATTTGGAGGAAGAACCCTAAGAGAAGATCAGCAACCTAAATATATTAACTCACCTGAGACAGCGTTATACTCTAAAGGAAAGATTCTCTACGGTTTTTACGAATCAAAGAATTACCTTAGGGAAAAAAAATGGACTGTTATCGTTGAAGGTTATCTTGATCTTATATCACTGTATCAGACAGGAATAAGAAACGTTGTTGCAACACTGGGAACATCATTTACAGAATTTCATGGGGATCTTCTGAAAAAATTTGTAAATAAAGCCGTCTTAATGTTTGACAGTGACAAAGCAGGTAAAAAAGCTGTAATAAGGGCTGCAAAAGTACTTTTATCCAGAAATATAGATGTTTACTATGCATTTATAGAAGAAGGGAAGGATCCCGATGATCTTGCAAAGCAGGGATTTAAAGCCGTTGAAAACGTGTTAAAGAACGCTCAAAACTTCCTCGACTTTCTTCTTAAAAAAATTATAGAAGAAAAAGAATTGAAAAAAAAGGGAGAGATCATAGATTTATATCTTGATATGATTTCTGTTATTCCTGAAAAAACAAAACAGGGACTTTTAATAAAAAAACTTTCAGAGGAGACAGGACTTCAGGAGAGCTACTTAGAACTCAAAAAAAGCGATATAAAACCAGAATTAGAATATACGAAAGTTACAGACTATCTCTCAAAAACTGAAAAATTGATACTGAAAACATTAATCTACAAAAAAGAGGAGCTATTGAGCAGATTTAATAGATTTGATAAAATAGAAGGTTCTGGAAACTTTGAGATTTTGGTTAGAGCAATACTTAATAATGAAGAGATTCAGGAAGAGGTTTTGGAGGATATAGCTCAGTCAGAGGAGATAGTTGATCTGGAGGCTGCTGTTTATGCTCTCGAAAGGAAATACAGAGCCTGGCTGAAAAAAGAAAACGAGCTTTATTTGAGTGTAAATAATGATCCTGACGAGGAGTTTTTAATGAAACTTCAGGAAGAAGTTAAAAAAACTATTTTAGGAGGAAGTGTTAAAAAATGATGCATGAAAGGGATGATGTTAGGAAAGTCATCATGCTCGCAAAAGAAAAAGGCTATGTTACCTACAAAGAACTGTCAGAGATTATAGATGAAGATCTCCTCCTTTCAGATGAGCTTGAACAGCTGATTGAATACCTGAATGAACTAAATATTGATGTTATTGAAGAAGCAAAACCTGAAGAGTTTGCTGGGGAGAGCGATTATTTAGGTATTAATTTTTCTGACGACGCTTGGGCTAAAACAGACGATCCTGTGAAACTGTACCTAAAAGAGATGGGAAAAATACCTCTTCTTACAAGGGATGAGGAAATAAAACTTGCCAAAGATATAGAAAGAGGGAGGAAAAAGGTATTCAGAGGACTGTTGAGAACATCATTTTTGGCTGAAAGATTACTTGATGAGTGGGCTAAAGTAGCAGACGGAAGAATGAAAGTTAAAGATATCATAAATATAGACAGTAATGAGTACGATGTTGAAGATGAGAATTATGATGAAGCTGAAGTTATGGATGCTATAACAAGAGACTTTATACAAAAAGGTCTCATTCTTGCCCAGATGTACAGGGAGTTAAGAGATCTTGAACAGGCCATTATTGAAAATCCAGATGATACAGAACTTAAAAAAGAGTTTATAGAAAAGCATGCAAAAGTAAACAGATTTATAAAAGATCTAAATATTAAGTTTACAAAACTTGACAAGATAGCTGATGAATTAAAAGAACTCTACATGAAACTTAAAAGAAAGGAAAAAGATCTTAATAAGAGGATAAAAAGACTTCAAAAGATAGACTCAGATATTGAGAAGCTTTTAAAGGGCGATTATGATGATCCAGAGATATTAAAAAAGATAGAGGAAAATGGCTTCTCCTTTGGAAGGTTTGAGATACTAAGAACAGAAACATTAAAACTTCAGGAAGAGATAGACGAGCTGAGAGAAATGATAGGAACTGTCCCAACAGAGTTTGATCACGTTATAAACATAATACAGGAAGGAAGAAAAGAGGTAAATGAAACAAAACAAAAAATAGTTCAATCAAACCTCAGACTTGTTGTATCAATAGCTAAAAAGTACACCAACAGGGGACTACAGTTCCTTGATCTTATTCAGGAAGGGAACATAGGTCTTATGAAGGCTGTTGATAAATTTGATTACAAAAAAGGGTATAAATTCTCTACATACGCAACATGGTGGATAAGACAGGCAATAACAAGAGCTATTGCGGACCAGGCAAGAACAATTAGAATACCTGTTCATATGATTGAGACTATAAATAAACTTGTCAGGGTTGCCCGCTCTATGGTTCAGGAGCTTGGAAGAGAACCAACGCCTGAAGAAATAGCGAAAAAAGTTGGAATGCCGGCTGAAAAGGTTAGAAAAATTTTAAGAACATCTCAGGAACCTATCTCCCTCGAAACACCAATAGGAGATGATGACGAATCACATCTGGGCGATTTTATAGAAGACAAAACGGTTATGTCACCAGAACAGCACGTTTTGAGACAGGCTTTAAGACAGCAGCTTGAAGAAGTTCTTTCTACACTTTCAGAAAGGGAAGAACAGGTTCTAAGATATAGATTTGGTCTTGAGGATGATACAGAGTATACTCTTGAACAGGTTGGTAAAAAGTTCGGTGTAACAAGGGAGAGAATCAGGCAGATAGAAGCAAAAGCATTAAGAAAACTAAGACATCCACATAGAGCAAAATATTTAAGGCCTTTCTGCGAGGATTAAACACAATAGGGAGGAAAACCTCCCTATTATTTTTCATTTAAGATCTTCCTTATTATTCTTAAATAATCCTTTTCAACATTTAAAAAAACAAGCATCAGAATAAAAAGAATAAGAAGTGAAATCATAAAAAGATTAAAGAAAAGAGGCGCCAATTTTACGACCATTACCAATCTATAGTCATCTAACGATTTTAAGTTTTCGGAAAAATATTCTGGGTTTACAATAAAAGGAACCTTAAAAAAAGCATAAATATAGACCAGTATCCAGACAAATATAATCATAACGATGATTCTTGATCCTAATTTTCCTACCTTTAATCTTTGATTTAAAAACCTCTTTTCCTCTTCATTAAGCATACAGCACCTCTTTTATTCCAGCAACAGTATTATGGTATGGTAATCTAACGAAAAAAAACAAGCCTTTTCAGAAAGCAAAATTTTCTATAAAACTATACTTATTGATTAAGCTATTTTTTGAATTATAATATTCAACAAAATTCTTGCAGGTGGGATATGAGAAAGACAGGCATTGTTCTTATGAATATGGGGGGTCCAGACAGTCTTGAGGCTGTTCAGCCTTTTCTGTATAACCTCTTTTCTGATCACAATATCATTAGAATTCCAAGAATAATACAAAAACCAGTTGCATGGTTAATCTCAAAATATAGAGCAGAAAAGACAAAAGAGTATTACAGGCTAATGGGAGGAAAATCTCCTCAAAAAGAGCAGACATTAGAACAGGCTGAGGCTCTTCAGAAAATACTTGGAACAGACTTCAAAGTTGTCGTTGCAATGAGATACTGGCATCCTTTTACAGAAGAAGCGGTTGAGCAGCTGATTAAAGAAAAAGTAGAAAAAATTATACTTCTTCCCCTGTATCCCCACTACAGCAAGACAACTACTGGCTCTTCTTTTCAGGAATTTGATAGAGTTTACAGGAAAAAAGGTTTAAATGTTCCTGTAAAAAAAATCAGTTCATATCACGATAATCCATACTTTATAAAAGCATGGGTTGAACAGATTAAGCAAACTCTTGGATTAGATGAAAAAAAGTATTATCTCCTTTTTTCAGCTCATTCTCTTCCTGAAAAGGTTATTAAGGAAGGAGATCCATATAAAATTCAGATTGAAGAAACAGTTAGACTGATTGCCGGTCATTTCCCTAACAATAAATACTCTATCGCTTATCAGTCTAAGGTAAGTCCTGTGAAATGGCTTGAGCCTTTTACAGATGAAGAGATTGTCAGATTAGCTGAGTCTGGCATAAAGAAACTGGCTGTTATTCCTGTATCTTTTGTTTCTGAACATTCCGAAACTTTATACGAACTTGACTACCAGTATGGAAAACTTGCAAGGGAAAGAGGAATAGAAAGTTATATAAGAATCCCAACATTAAGATCACATCCATCGTTCATTAAAGCACTCAAAAATATTATTGAGAAAAATGCATAAACCACGCATCGTTTTAAGCAGATGCTTTTGTGAACCTGTAAGATATGACGGAAAAAAAATTTACAACCCTTTCATTGAAAAACTTAAAAAATATGTAGATATTACAACCGTATGTCCTGAAGTTGATATAGGTCTTGGGGTTCCAAGGAATAAAATATTCCTCATAAAAAAACAGGATTACAGGATCTACTACAGAGGAAAGGATATAACAGAATCAATAATAGATTTCTCTAAGAGCTTTATAAGCAGAATTGGAGATATTGATGGATTCTTACTTAAATCAAAATCTCCAAGCTGTGGTGTAGTAGGAGCAAAAACTTACAGCAACCCTGACGGCACAGGATTTTTAGGAAGAAGACAGGGGGTTTTTGCAAGAATAATTAAAAAACATTTTCCCTATCTTCCAGTTGAGGATGAATTAAAACTTGAAAATTTATATCTAAGATACTCATTCCTTACAAGAATTTTCTTATACTCATATTTCAAAAATACAGAAGACAAAACATTTTTCCTTACCCAGTATGGAAAAATCTTAAGTATGTTCAACCAAAAAAGTTTCAAAATTTTTAAAAAAGACCCTCAGATCAAAAATCTTAGGAATATATTAAAAAGAAATATCTCTGAAAAAAAGATAAAAAGTATCTGCCCTAAGTTGGAGAACTGTCCAGAACTTATAGTATTTCCCGAAAATCTACTTTATACAGAAAAGTAAGTAGCCTCGGGATGATAAACTACTATAGCGTCTGTTGACTGCTCTGGAGTAATAATGTAATTTTCCGTAAGTGTTATTCCAAACTCTTCAGGTTTCAAAAGGGAAAATATTTTTTCGTTTATGGAAAGATCTGGACAGGCTGGATAACCTGGAGAGTATCTTGCCCCTTGATAATTTCTTATCTGATAGTTAACATCCTCAAGTGTTTTTCCTTCATTTTCAGCTATATTCAGCTCAATTCTTATTTTTTTATGGATTATCTCTGCCAATGCTTCTGCAAGTTCTACTCCAAGGCCGTGAACAAGATGATAATCTTTGTATTTTCCCATTCTAAAAAGTTCCTTCTCATACTCAGAAAGCTTACTGCCTGCTGAGACTATAGTAAAGGCAACAGTATCATGTCTCTCTGTATGAAAATAATCAGCTATACATCTGTATGGGGGTTTCTTAGACCTTGGAAAATTTATAACCAGTTCCCCAGTTCCTATAATATCCTTAAGAGGTTCTCTATTTACATCTTCATCTTTTATCCATCCTTCTGTTTCAGGAAAAATTATGAGCGAACATTCTTTATTTTCTTCTCCCTCAACAGGAAAATCCGATCTACACGGCCAGTATCCATAAATTATCTTCGGCTGAAATATATTCTCATTTATGAGAACTCTTTTCAGTCTTTCAAAAGCAGGCAGTATCTCTTCTTTTTTGATTCTCTCATACTCCTCTTTACTTTTTCCACTCCTTGTGTAACCCCATGCTCTTTTAAAAAGGCTACCTTTGTTTATCCATTTAAAGGCAAGTTCTTGGATATATCTATACAAATTCTTATCTTCCATTTCAGGATACACCCAAACATTTCTTCCCCAGAAAGGAGGAATAGGAACAGGAACAGATCTGTCAGGCATTTTTATTTTAGAAAGAGGGGGTATTTTTATCTCCTCTTTTTCAGGTTTTAACTCTTCTTTTTCTTCTTCATCATGTCCAAGATCAGTATCAAGAGGAGAGATTCTGTCCCACTTTTCTATTCTTGTCATAGCTTTGATACCATCAAAAGCATCTTTACAATAAAATACAGGACCATCATAAACAGGCCTGCAGTAATTATCTACAAACTTCTTGTTTAGAGCCGCACCACCAAGTAAAACAGGTACATTTATACCCCTTTTTTTCATCTCTTCAAGATTATTTTTCATCTCAAGTGTTGATTTAACAAGTAGTCCACTCATTCCAATAGCATCAGCATTGTGTTCTTTATATGCTTTTATAAAATCTTCAAGCTCAACTTTTATTCCAATATTAATAACCTTGAATCCGTTATTTGTAAGAATAATATCAACCAAATTTTTACCAACATCATGAACATCTCCCTTAACAGTACCAAGTACTATGGTTGTATTTCTTTCCTTTTTTTTCTTAGGAAGATACTTATTCAGATAGTCAACAGCAGATTTCATAGCTTCTGCAGATTGAAGAACAAACGGAAGCTGAATTTTACCTTTACCAAATAAATCTCCTATAATCTTCATACCGTCAATAAGAATATCATTTATTATTCTATCTGGGGGTATTGTATGACGAGCTTCCTCAACAGCCTTTATAAGTTTTTCTTTTTCACCATCTATAAGATGTTTTTTTATTTTTTCTTCAACGGGAAGATTCTCAAGAAGATCTTCCTCTCTTTTTTTATCTTTTTCCTTAACTTTTGAAAAATGCTGAATAAATCTAAATAACGGATCCTCTCCGCTTTCCCATATATTAAATAGGAGGTTTTCACAGATTTTTCTGTCTTCCTCTGATATTCTGTGATAAGGTATAAGATGTTTTGGATTAACTATTGCCATTGTTAATCCAGCTTCAACACAGTGATGAAGGAAAACAGAGTTAAGATACTTTCTTCCTATCATATCAAGACCAAAAGAAACATTTGATATACCAAGTATAAATCCAACCTCAGGATGTCTTTTCCTGATTTCCTTTATAGCTTCAATAGTATGTACAGCCGCTTCTCTGTACTCTTCATCTCCGGAACCGACTGTAAATGTCAACAGATCAAAAACAAGATCTTCGGGACAGATACCATGTTTTTCCGTTGCTATTTTATACATCCTTTCGGCTATCTCTATCTTTCTTTCTTTCGTTTTTGCCATTCCCTTCTCGTCAATTGTAAGAAGAACGAGAGCAGCACCGTATCTTTTTGCAAGTTGACAAATTCTGTCAAACTTTTCCTCACCATCTTCAAGATTTGCAGAATTAAGTATGGGCCTTCCACCAATATGCTTCAATGCAGCTTCTAAAGCCTCAGGTTGTGTACTGTCAGGCATTAGAGGAATTGGTATTTTTTCATTAAACCTTTTTATAACAGCTTTCATATCTTTAATCTCGTCTCTTCCTGCAAAATTAACGGAAACATCTATTCCATGTGCACCTGCCCTAACCTGCTCTTGAGCAACAGAGATTATCCCATCATAATCCTCATTTAAAAGTAACTCTCTGAACTTTTTTGATCCTGTAGCGTTTGTTCTCTCTCCAACAAGAAATGGTGGCGGCTGCTGTTTCAAAGGCTGAACACTGTAGAGCGATGCAAGTGATCTTGGTTGACTCCCTTTAGGTGGTTTTGGTCTTCTGTTCTTAACTTTATCTGCAAGAGCTTTAATATGTGAGGGAGTTGTTCCACAACAGCCCCCTACTACAGCAACACCATCAAAATCAAGAAATCTGCTTTCTTTTTCAGCAAACTCTTCAGCACCCATAGGATAGTATGTATGCCCTCCTCTGTTTTCTGGAAGACCTGCATTTGAGTGTACTGATATATAACCATTCCATACCTGTGAGAGTTTTCTAAGATGGCTTTCTATCTGATCAGGTCCTGTTCCACAGTTAAAACCAAGCGTAAGTATGTCAAAGGGTTCCATTATAACAGCAAGTGTCTGAACATCTGTTCCTATAAGCATGGTTCCCGTTAGTTCAATAGTCGCAGATACCATAATAGGTATATCCTTACCGGACTCTTCAGCAGTATCCTGAACGGCACGTAAAGCCGCCTTAATCTGAAGAGGATCCTGAAAGGTTTCAAGTAAAAATAGATCAATTCCTCCCTCTACAAGTCCTTTTGCTGCTATTTTGTATCCTTCGTACATCTCGTCATAATCTATATGACCAAGAGATGGAAGTTTTGTTCCTGGACCAAGAGAACCGGCAACAAATCTTGGTTTATCCGTTGATGAATAAGTATCACATATCTGTCTAACAAGTTCTGCGCCGGCTTTTGCAAGCTGATAAGCTCTCTCTCCTATCCCATACTCGTCTAATACCCATGGAAGGGCACCAAAGGTGTTTGTTTTTATAATATCTGCTCCTGCCAAAGCATATTTCTCATGTATTGATCTTATAATATCAGGGGCTGTAACATTCAGTATCTCATTACATCCACTTTTTCCTTCCCATGCATCTGTCGGAATTATCATAGACTGGATAACAGTCCCCATAGCTCCATCTATAACAAGAACCTTGTCTCCTATCAAATCCCTTAATCTGTTTCCCATATATATCTCCTTGCAATTTTTTTTATATTCGCTACTTTTAATATTGATATTTTAAAAAAAATTAACTTATAATATATATTCCATTTTTGTCAAAATTAACCTGCAAAGGAGGTTTTTATCATGGGCAGTAGTAGCCCGACGCATTATTTCAGCATCGAAAAAACAAGATTGGAGGATAGAAAATGGAAAAAACCCTCGGACTGCATATCCTAGCGGACCTTTACGGTGTAGAATTTGACAAAATTGATCATGTTGAGGATGTAAGAGATCTCCTCGAAGGTGCAGTTAAGTACGCAAATTTAAGTAAATTATCATCTCATTTTCATCAATTTTATCCCCACGGCGCAACAGGTGTAATCCTCCTCGAAGAATCCCACATATCAATCCATACATGGCCGGAGCATGGTTATGCGGCAATTGATGTTTATACGTGCGGTGGAAAGGAAAAAACTTTTAAGGCTATGGAGTATATACTTAAGGTACTAAAACCTAAAAGAATTGATGAAAAAGTTGCTGAAAGAGGAACTGTTCCTGTTCGCAAAGAAGCCACCCATATAGAAAAGATAGAGCTTGAAACAGTTTAAAAGCGGTTTTTCCGCTTTTATTTATTTTTAACCGAATATAAAACTATGAACAGATCTCCAATCTCCACAACTTTAGTATCCATCGCTTCTGTAGTTGTAATAATTGCAGGATTAAAGGCGGCTCAGGAGTTTGTTGTTCAGTTTTTGCTTGCCTTATTCTTCGCTATTATGTTTCTCCCAGTTTTTAAGCATTTAAATGCTCTAAAAATACCAAAATGGATATCATTAATCATAATACTCTTCATAAATCTTCTTGTTGTATATCTTCTTGCCCTTACTATAGTTACGTCTGTTGATGAACTGAGAAAAAATCTTGGCGAGTACCAGGAAAAACTTAATATTTATATAGAAGAAAGTTCTAAGATCTTAGGAAAGTTCGGCGTTCATATCCCCGAAAATGTAAATCTCGATCTTTTAAATCCAAATATGATACTCCAGTTTATGTCTAACTCACTTTTAAGTTTTGGAAATATACTTGCAAATGCTGTATTTATAATAATTCTCGCTGTATTTATACTTCTTGAAAGCGATATGTTCTCCCAGAAGATAAAACTGATATCAAAAGGTAAAAAAGCCTCTCTCCTTGTTGATCAATTCTTTGAAAGTGTAATAAAGTATATGAAGATAAAAACAATCGTCTCTGTTTTTACAGGTTTTTTAGCTTGGGTTTTCTTATTTATTTTTGGAATAGATTTTGCCCTTCTGTGGGGCGTGTTGACATTTTTACTTAATTTTATACCTACAATTGGATCAATAATAGCTGCTGTACCGCCAGTTATAATAGCTCTTATAGACGGCGGAATTCCATTATCAATCATAGTTGCTGTCTGGTATCTTACAATAAATATGATTATTGGCAATATAATTGAGCCGAAATTCATGGGAAAAGGTGTTGGTCTTTCACCTCTTGTTGTTTTACTTTCTCTTGTTTTCTGGGGATGGGTACTTGGAACAGTTGGTATGTTTCTGTCTATACCACTTACAGTTATAGCAAAAATGGCATTTGAACTAAGGGAAGAAACTAAATGGATAGCTATTCTTATGGATAGCGAGGTAAGAAGATAAAAACATTGATCTTATCTTCCTATCGAGTAATACTCAAACCCTCTATTTAACATATCTTCAGGATCATAGATATTCCTGCCGTCGATAATTATAGGTAGTTTCATAAGATCCTTTATCTTTTTAAGATCAGCATTTTTAAACTGATCCCATTCTGTAATTATCAAAAGGGCATCAGCATCTTTTAAAGCATCATACATATCATCCATATATGCAATATTCTCCTTTTCAGGAAACAGATTTTTGAAATTATCCATTGCCTTAGGATCATAAAGTCTAAGATTTGCTCCGAGTCTGTCAAGCTCTCTTACTATATCTATTGATGGAGCTTCCCTTATATCGTCTGTATTAGGTTTGAATGAAAGCCCCCAAACAGCTATATTTTTATCCTTACTAATCCATAAAACATCCTCTATCTTATCCAAAAACTTTCTTCTTCTTGATCTATTTATTTTTTCCGTTTCTTTTAAAAGACCAAAATCAAGACCATGGTCTTCGGCTATCTTTATAAATGCCTGAACATCTTTCGGAAAACAACTTCCTCCATAGCCTATTCCAGCATTAAGAAAATCTCTTCCTATCCTTTTATCATACCCCATACCATCAGCAACCTCTTTAATATCAGCTCCCACTTTTTCACATAGATCCGCTATCATATTTATATATGATATTTTCATCGCAAGAAATGAATTGGATGCATGTTTTATAAGTTCTGCAGCTGCCGGTGTTGTTATTAGAAGTGGAAACCCCTTTTCTGTAAAAGGTTTGTAAAGTTCCTCCATTATCCGCTTTGCTTTTTCTGATTCTACACCAACAACAATTCTATCAGGATTCATAAAATCGTAGATCGCAGACCCTTCTCTTAAAAATTCGGGATTTGATGCAATATCAAACTGTAAGGATTTATCTTTTATATATCTTCTGACTGTTTTTTTTACCCACTGGTGGGTATTAACAGGAACTGTTGATTTTTCTATGATCAGCTTATAACCTGTCATATACTCAGCTATCTGTCTTGATGCTTCTTCAATCTGAGAAAGATCAGCCTTTCCATCTTCTCCCTGAGGTGTTCCAACACACAGAAATATAACATCTGAAAACTTAACACCTTCTTCTATTTTATCTGTAAACTGTATTCTTCCTTCCCTTATATTTTTCTGGAGCATTTCAGAAAGACCAGGTTCATATATAGGTGATATCCCCCTACAGAGCTTCTCAAGTTTGGATGATACCTTTTCTACACATAAAACCTCGTTTCCAAGATCAGAAAAACATGCAGCTGTTACTAATCCAACATAGCCTGCACCTATAACTGTGATCCTCAAATTAACTCCTCCTGATAAATATTAGAAATATTTTATCACGTTATCTTGCTATTACATAACCGTATATATACTCAGGATCTCCTTTTTTTATCTCCCTGTGGATCTGTCTTAGCGTGCTTCCTGTTGTGAGTATATCGTCAAAAATAAGAATCCTTTTATCCTTCACACTCCCTGTAAGGGAAAATGCTCCTTCAAGATTATTTTCTCTTTCCTTAGCGGTAAGTTCTGATTGAAAGTAGGTGTTTTTTACTTTCTTAACCAGTTCTTTTATATAAAAGTTTGGAAATATCTCTTTAAGTATAAGGTAGAGATGATTATATCCCCTGCTTTTTAAAACCTTACTGTGAATAGGTACATACGTAACAATATCTATTTTTTCCGTTTCGCAATAATAATTAAGATCATCTTTTATAATATCGGCAAAAACTTTTGATAGGTTTTTTATATTTTTAAACTTAAATGCAGATATCAGCTTCCGAACTTCCTTATTAGCTTCTGTGAAAACTCTAATATCCTTAAAAACTCTCTTTTTTAAACAGTCCTGACAGTTTTGATTTTTCTTTCCACAGCTCCGGCAGTAAGGAATATTTTTCTGCCTTATTGACTCTATACATTCCTGACAGACAACATTCTGATCTGTATAAAAAAAGATCTGATTACAAAGAAAACATTTAGCCGGAAAAAGCGTATTTAGAATATATCTCATACTACCGTCCAGAAATGATTTAGACTTCCCTTTCCTTTACCTATATCAAGTGAGTTTTCTAAAGCACCCTGAATATACGATCTGGCAATCTTTATGGATTTTAGGTGGGAATATCCTTTTGCAAGACATGCTGTTATAGCTGCAGAAAATGTACATCCTGTTCCGTGAGTATTTTCCGTATCTACGTAAGGATACTCAATAAGATCTATATCTTCTTTATAAACAACATCAATAACTTTTCCATTTTGAGGCATGTGTCCTCCTTTTACAACAACCGTTGAAGCCCCCATTTTATGAAGTTCCTTTGCAGCTCTGATCATATCATTGACAGATTCAATCTTAATTCCGGTTAACTGTTCAGCCTCATCTTTGTTTGGAGTCAAAATGTCTGTTATAGGAATAATCTTTTTTATAAATGTCTCTAAAGCCGATCTATCAAGAAGATATTTACCGTTAGAAGATTTTATAACAGTATCTGACACAAGGTTCTTCATCTTTAGTTCAGTAACAGCTTGATAAACTGCAAGAACATTAGCTTCTGTCTGAAGCATACCTATTTTAAAAGCATCTATGCCTATATCTTTAACAACAGTTTTTATCTGATTATAAAGTATTTCTGCAGAAACAGGATAAGATCCTATTACACCTGATGTATCCTGAACAGTGATTGATGTAACGGCTGACATCCCATAAACACCAAATGCAGAGAAAACCTTAAGATCCGCCTGAATACCTGCTCCTCCACTGTTATCCGAACCTGCTATAGTTAGAGCCTTATAAATCAAGTCATAAACCTCTTCAAGCTGATGCTATAATTTTATGTTCTTAAAATAAGTGATATCAAGGGTGCTTATGTTTAAATACCTTATCCTTTTTCATACTTTTGTAGCCTTTTTAAGGGTAGGATATATTTTATCAGGTCATATTGATCTTTCAACAGAAGAGGCACAGTACTGGTTGTGGTCTAAACATCTTGATCTATCCTACTACTCAAAACCTCCTTTAATAGCATATATGAATGCTGTCTCAACATATTTTCTTGGAAATACAGAAATAGGCGTAAGGATAAATGCTGTTATACTTGGATTTCTAACGGCTGTCCTAACGTACTTTACAGCTTTAACAATATTCAAGGATTATATAAAAGATAAAAAAGAAAGGGAGATATTTGCTTTTTTATGTTCCATATTTATCTACGGTATTGTAGGATACAACATAGCATCAATAATATTTCTAACAGATACACCTTTAATGCTTTTCTGGATCTTGACGGTTCTTCTTTTTTATAAAGCTTTAGAAGGAAAAAAACCTTTATTCTGGATAGGAACAGGTATTTCTGCAGGTTTAGGTTTTCTTTCTAAGTTTTCTATGGTTTTTTTCTTGCCGGCAGTACTTATCTATCTCTTGTTAAAAGACAGGGATGTATTTAGAGAAAAATGGTTTTATATATCTATATTAATAGCTTCTTTTTTTACTATTCCCGTTATAGTATGGAACTTTCAGCATGATTTTGTAACATTTAAACATGTTGGAACACTTGAGGGAGCCAACATAAAGGAGATTTCCATTGAGAAATCATTCAAGTATATAGGGGATTATATAGCAGGACAGATCGGGATAAGCTCTGTATTTCTTTTTCCTTTATTTTTATATGCCTTTATAAAGGGCTACAGAGAAAAAAACAAAAAGGAGATACTTTATTTATGGATATTTCCAACAACAGTATTTCTTTTCTTTTTGTACGTTGCATTTAAAAAAAAGGTTGAGGCAAACTGGCCTGCTTTTGGATATATAACTTTATATATTTTAACGTTTTACTATATTTTCAACAAAAAACTTTATAAAACAACAGCCATTCTATTCTCATTATCTGTCTTGTCCACAGCTTTATTATTTTATACACCTATTCTTGACAGAACAGGTCTTGGAAATGTTCTTCCTCCTGAGAAAGATCCAACCAAAAGATTAGTTGGATGGAGAGAGTTAGGCGAAAAAGTAAACAGTATAGTGTCAGACCTACCAGAAAATAAATATTTCATTTTTAGTGAAAATTACCATATAGCTTCAGAGCTTGCATTTTATGTTAAAGGCAATCCTAATACTTACTGTATAAATCTTGGAAGAAGAATGAATCAGTTTGATCTTTGGGAAAAAGTAAACAGATTTGCAAATAAAGGATTTTACGGCATTTATGTAACACAGTGGTCTTTAAGAAATGATGTAAGAAAATCTTTCGAGAAACTGATTAGACAGGATAGATTTGAGGTTGTATTTAGAGGCAAAGTTGTCAGAAGGTATAATATTTTTGTTCTAAAAGGTTTTAAAGGAATAAAAGAGATCAAAACAGAAAGGTACTAAGTAATGCCTTTTATTTTATTTTTTCTTTTCTTTTTATATACGACTGTTTATTCTTTTGAGGTAATAGCAAACTATCCTCTTCCTAACAACAATATCAAAGAGGTTTTTGAAAAAACAGGTGATATAGATCTAATTATTGATCTCCTGAAAAGAACAGGAGATTTTGAAGATATAACATATAAAGAAGGAAAACTATATCTTAAAAGAAAACCATATCTTAGAAAAGTTGTTATAACAGGTAAGTTCTCATTCTGGAAAAAGGAGATTGAGGCTGTAGCAGGTTTGGTTGAAGGATTTCCAATAGATATCCAATCAATACACAATATACCTGTAAGATTGAAACAGTTTTATATGGATAGAGGATACCCTTACGCAAGAATAGATGTCCATTTTCATATAGATAAAAATGGAAATGGAATACTTAACCTTTACATTGATGAAGGCAAATTTTACAGGATAAAAAAGGTAAATATATTTTTTACTGAAAAAGTGAGGGAAGAGCTTAATAAAGAGATTCATAATATACTTGATATCAAAGGGGAAGATTTCAATCTAAACAAAATCCAGGAAAGGATTGACAAACTTGAAGAATTCCTTACAAAAAAGGACTATTACGATACCCTTGTAAATATCCTAAGTATGAAACCAGAAAACGGTAGCATAATATTAAACATCCTTGTTGACACGGGATACAAATACAGAATTATTTTTGAAGGAAACAGATACATACCTGAAAACAGGCTAAAAAAAGAGTTAACATTTTACCAAGAGGGGGTCAATTTTTATCAGATAGGCGTGTCTGTTGAAAACTTAGAGAATATGTACAGAAATGCTGGTTTCCTTGATGTGCAGATAGTTCCCCAGTTTAAAGAGGATGTTAATGAAAGAAAAACTACTATAAAATTCCTGATAAACGAAGGCGAGAGATACCTCATAGAAGATATAGATTTAGAAACAGATATTAAGGGACTTAAAGAAAAGCTGACAAAATTTGTAGGCCTTCCATATAAGAGAGAAGAGATAAAAAATTTTTTAGTCAATACTATTGAGAAATATTACCATAATGGATTTTTAAATTACAGTCTCAATATAGATGAGATAATTAATAAAGAGGAAAAGACCGTTTACCTCCAAATAACCGCATTAAAAGGAAAACCTTTTATTCTTACAGAGTTCAAGGTAGAAGGATACAACTGGAAAGGTGAAAAACCAGATATACCTTCCCCTTATGAACCTGAAAAGGTTATAGACATTATGGATAGGATAAATGAAAAACTAAAAGATATAGGATATATAGACGTTCACTCTGAGCTTGAAGCCCAATTTAAAGAGGAGGAAAAAAGAATAAATGTTAAAGTAAAGATAAATGTAAAACCTGGAAAAGCATACATTAACAGGACAGCATTTCTTTACGGTACTAAATATCTGAATCTAAAGGCTGTAAAGAGAAACCTATCTGAAAAAAAAGTGTTTACAGTTGAAGAGTTTGACAATGAACTTGATTTTCTGTACAGAACATATCTGTTCAGTTCTATAACTCCCTACTACAGTGTAAACAGGAAAAAGAAGTATATCACTAAAGCATTCATACTAAGGGAAGAAAAAAGAGGTTTATTTCAGGGAATAATAGGTTACAATACTGATCAGAAGCTAAAAGTCGCTTCATCGGTAATACTTAAGAACCTTTTCAATTACGGTTTTGAAACATCTGCATATATTGAAAAATCCAATATAAGAACAAACTACAGTATATCTTTTGGCAGTAGAATACTTCCTAAAAGGACATCCGGATTTTTAACATTACTTAAGAGTTATCAGTATCACAGACTTTACAATCTTGATATAGAAGGAGTACAGATACAGCTCAGCAGAAGAAATAACAAATGGGTAAAGAACAGTTTTTATATAGAAAAAAGATACAACAGGCTTTCAGAACAGAATATTTATAGTAAAAACAATTTTAACACAGGTAAGATAGGTTACAGGCTTCTTGACGATCATAGAGAACCAAAACAGAATCCATTTTCAGGTTATATACTCAGCCTGGGTATAACAAAAGAGCTTTTAGATATTGAGTATTACCAGCTTACAACATCCTTCAGGTACTATAAGCCTTTTTACTTTCTGGTATTTACCCAAAAGTTTAGTTTTGGTTATACAGCCAGAGAAATCAAAAAACTTCCTCCTTCAGAAAGATTCTTTTTAGGAGGTCTTGGTAATTTTAGAGGATTTGGATACGAGGAAGTATCAGGTGAACTTGGAAATGGCGGCAAAAGTATGTTCCTTATAAACAACGATATAAGATTTCCGATCTTTCCCCCATTCAACCTTTACGGTTTTATCTTTTTTGACGCGGGAAATGTTTATGAAGACGATAAAAGATTGAAAAGGCTGTATCTTAGAAAAACAACTGGAGCAGGTGTTTATATTCCAACCCCTGTAGGTTCTTTTATACTTGATATAGCATACAAACTTGACAAAAAGGCTGGAGAGTATCCTTACAGGATAGAGTTTAGTATAGCGATACAATTTTGATATATAATGTGATTATCTCTAAATTTTAAGAGGTTTGATAAATGTTTGGGATAGGATTTACAGAACTGATTGTTATTTTTATAGTTGCTTTACTTGTACTTGGACCTAAAAGACTTCCTGAAGTTGCGAAAACCTTGGGTAAGTTTTACAGGGAGATAAAATCAACGGTCGATGAGGTAAAATCTGTTGTAGTTGAAGATACAGCAAAAGCTCTTCCAAAGGAAGAAGATATTATACCTAAGGATCTTTCAGAAGAAAAAAAAGACGAATGGGAAAAGGAGTTTGAAAAAGAGATAAAAAATGAGGAATACAGGCCAAAAAGGGAGAAGATATCTTTCAAGAATAAAAATAAAGAGGAAAAGCTAAATGACACAGGAAACAAAGAGTCCTGAAGAGTATGAAGCTCCTATAACAGAACATTTAGCTGAATTAAGAATAAGGCTTTTCCGAAGCTTGATTGCAGTATTTATCGGAATGATAATAGTCTTTACACAGGTGGAGATATTCTTTGATATATTTAAAGAGCCATTAAACAAAGCATTCCCCGATCTTAAGCTTGTAGCACTAACCCCTACAGAATCTTTTTTTACAGCACTGAAGATATCACTTCTTGTAGGTTTTGTTATATCCTCCCCGTTCGTATTTTATCAGATCTGGAAGTTTATAGAACCGGCTCTTTATGAGAATGAAAAAAAGCTTGTTGTTCCTTTCGTGTTTTTTACAACAGTTTTCTTTGTTTCAGGTGTTTTATTTGCTTTTTACGGCGTGTTGCCTCTTGCAATAAAATTCCTGCTTACATTTGGATATACCCAGCTTGATGTTGAAGCAATGATATCTGTAAGTTCATACATCTCATTTGTAACAAGACTTATATTCGCCTTTGGTATAACTTTTGAGCTTCCAGTAATACTTTCACTACTTGCAAGACTTGGTTTAATCACCCCTGAAACTTTATCAAAATTCAGACCATATTTTGCTGTATCCGCATTTGTACTTGCTGCTGTATTAACCCCACCAGACGTCGTAAGTCAGGTATTTTTAGCTTCTCCATTGATAATTTTTTACGAACTTTCAATAGTAATGGCAAAGATCCTTTACCCCCGCAGTGAACGTGCAAAAGAACGTTTTTAGCGTTGATTTTATTAAAAAATACAGTTAGATTAAAATAAGAGGACGGCATGGAAATAAAAACGGAAGATCTGGAACCAAAAAATATATATAAGATGATGACTTCCATAATTGTTCCAAGACCTATAGCATGGATCTCAACAGTAAGTCCAGAAGGTGTAAACAATCTTGCCCCTTTCAGTTATTACGCAGGTATTTCCAGTGATCCTCCCCTCATTATTGTATCAATAGGAAGTAAAGAACCGGGCGTTAAAAAAGATACATGGAGAAATATAGAAGAAACAGGAGAATTTGTCATAAATCTTGTAACAAGAGAGCTTTTAGAAGAGATGAATATATCATCAATACCATTTGATAGAGATATAGATGAGTTTGAAAAAACAGGTCTTACTCCTGCGCCATCAACTTTCATAAAAGCACCAAGGGTAAAAGAATCCCCTGTAAATATAGAATGCAAAAAGTATGAGATAATCCAGATAGGTAAAATGGGCATTATATTGGGTCAGATTTTGAATTTTCATGTAAGAGATGATATTCTAAATGAGAAAGGTTATGTTGAAACTACAGAACTTGAGATAATAGGAAGGTTAGGAGGGGCAAATTACTGCCTTATAACCAAAGAAAATACCTTTGAACTAAAAAGACCAGATAAGAGGTGAGGATGAGAAAATCAGAACTTTTGAAGGAATTTAAACATTACATCAAAAAGTCTGGTTTAAAGTACACGCCCCAGAGGGAAGCTATTTTTAGAAAAATCCTATCTACAAAAGGTCATTTTGAGATCGAAGATCTGGTACACAAGATCAAAACAAAAAATATGAGCGTATCAAGGGCAACTGTTTACAGAACGTTAAACATACTTAAAGAGATGGGTCTTGTTAATGAAGTTATAAAATATGGAAATAAAACTATATACGAGGTTGCCCTGAAAGAACATCATGATCATCTTATATGTAAAAAATGTGGGAAGATTATAGAGTTTCATTCTGATGAGATCGAAAAACTTCAGGACAAGATATGCAAAAAGTATGATTTCAAACCTGAGTTTCACCGTTTAGAGATATTTGGAATATGTAAGGAATGCAGGCAAAAATAGCCTTACTGCTTTTTTTTTGTTTTGCTTCCTTCAGTTACGGGGATAGTGTACAGGAACTTATAGAGAAGGCAAGAATAAATAATCCTGAAATAAGAAGGATAGAGAAAGAACTTAAGATTCAGAAAAAGAAGGCAAAAGTGGCTAAAAAGCTTTTCAACCCTTCAATCTCTCTCACCTTTGGTGGGAGAGATGCCTTTGAAAAACCCTACAGAGCTGTAACCTTCAAAATATCTCAGAAAATTCCCTATCCTACAAAATTAGAAACAATCTACCAGATAGAAACAAAAAACTATGAAGAGATGTATTACTATCTGCTTTCAAAGAAAAATGAGATTATACAGAAAATTTATGAATCCGTTTACAAATTATGGCTTATAAGGGAAAAGATAAAAATATACAGAAAGTATATTGATCTAACTGAAGGTATAAAAGATGAGATTGGAGATAGATTCAGTTATGGAGATAGACTAAAATTTTTGATCATAATAGAAAATCTAAACAAAGAAAAACAGAGTCTGCTTACCGATGAAAAGATAGAGTTCTCCAACATTGAATCAGTTGTAAATGACAGTATTAAGGAGATTGCTGTAAATCTTAATATAGTTAATATAAACACAACGCCAGATCAGCTTATTGAGGAGTTAAAAGAAAAAAATCCCTTACTTCAAAGCTACAGAAAAAGGTTAGAAAAACTAAACAAATCATTTAAATTGTCTAAGATGATCTACTATCCAGACCTGTCTCTATCTTTAAAAACAACCCCTGAAGACAGAGTCCAGGACAGCTTTTCTGTTGGAATAGGAGTCAATATACCTATATGGAGAACAATAAGACAGGAACAGATTGTGCTTGAAACACAACTGAAAAAGGTCTCTATAGAAGAAGAGATAAAATATGTAGAAAACCTTCTTAGGTATGAATTATTATCAAGTTATCATAGAATCAAGAAAAATATATACATATACAGGCTGATAAATAACTCTTTAAAAAGTAAACACACTATAAACATAAATATATCTAAAAGAGAATTTATTGAAGGAAAAAGAGATATTTCTGATCTCATAATAGCTATCAAGGATTCCTTAAACTCTGAATTAGAATCAGTGGAGTCTATATACAAGACAAATATAGAATATATCAAGATAAAATCATTACTTGGAGAGTTGTAGTGATAACAGGTATTGTTCTGGCAGGAGGAGAAAGCAAAAGAATGGGAAAGGATAAAGCTTTTTTATATTTATGTGGAAAGACTTTTCTAAGGCATATACTTGAAAAATTAGATAAGCACTGTAATCAGATAATAATATCCGGAAACAAAGAAAAAAATCTTTATATAAAGGAAGCATCTGATTTAAAAGCAGAAATACTCTTTGTGAAAGATATTAATCCATATACAGGTCCCTTAAATGGAATTGTAAGCTGTATAGATTATATAAAGAATGAATATATATTTATATCTACATGTGATACTCCCCTTTTAAGGGCTAAACTTATACCTTTCTTTATGGAAGAGATAGATGATTATGAAGCTGTTATCCCTGTAATCAAAGGTAAGTTTCAGCCTTTAAACACTCTTTACAGGAAATCTGCCATTCTAAAGGGAAAAGAGGCTTACAACGAAAAAGGTATTAGATCTCTATACAGATGGATTAAATTAATAAGGCATAAAAATATTTTTGAGGATAAAATATTAAGTATAGATAGGGATCTGTCATCTTACCTTAGTGTCAACACTCCACAGCTGTACGAAGCTGTTAAAAGGAAAGTTAGAGAATGCTGAGAACTGCGGTAGCCCTACTTATGCTTATACTGATATTAATAGGACAGACCCACAGTAAATCTATAAGTGATATTCTTGAAGAGTACCGAGAAAAATCAGAACTATCAAAGAAAACAAAACTTGAATCTGAAGGTCATCTTATCATTTTTACAAGAGAAGATCTTGAAAAAATGCAGGCACAGACATTAGAAGACGTTCTTAAGATAATCAGGTTTTTCATACTTCAGAAGAATATGCTTGGCGAAAACGTTGTTGCCTATGCAACAATGTATCCTATAAATAATACAACAATCAGACTTTATATAAACGACCATGAGGTAAGCTCCGTATATAGAAGAACACCATTTCCAATATGGGGCGAGATACCTCTTGATTTTGTGGAACATATAGAAATATATCAGGGTGAAAGTGCCATAAGATTTAATAATGAGACGGCAGGTTTGATAATAAAACTTTATACAAAACCCCCAGAAAGGGAAAATGGCGGATATTTAGGAACATCTTTAACATCAAGGAAAGGGTATGGAATAAACACCTATTACGGTAAAGAGTTAGACGACAACACATCTTTCTTTGTATATACAGGAAAAAATTTTATAAGATGGAAAAAATACAGAAACGATTATAAGGATATAAGACAGGAGATAAGCAATTTCTTTACTTATACATACTTCAGATATAAAGAGATTATATTTGAGTACTCTGGTATATATAAAGATTCAGATCTATTTAGAGGTTTATCATTTAGAGGTGCTCCAGACAGGGACGAGTTTACAGGAAGACATAATTATATCTCTTTTACATCAAAACATCTCAACGACAGATCTCTTAAATTCATATTTTTTTATGACGATATAAAATCCCACTCATATCAGGAAAATCTTACACCGTATAACTTTATAATAGTCTCAAACCCTACAGAATATATCAGAGGTTTTATAACAGACAGTTACGAAAAAAGATATGGAGCTGAGATATACAAAACATTTAACACTAAAAAAAATGAGCTTTTTTTAGGATTAAAATACCAAAGAAGCTGGTATAAGATAAATGATATTAGATTTGGTGGAACTTCATCTTTCTCGCAAAATTCTGAAAATCTGTACTCCGTATTTCTTGAAAACAGTTACTATTTTAATCCAGAAAATATGTTTATAGCAGGTTTTAAATATGATAGATACGATAGAAAAGAGCGATTCCGAGATATAAACGGTCTCACAGCAAGGATAGGAATAATCCTCTTTTCAAATCAATTTATATCTCTTAAAAGTTTTGCCTCAGTGTATTACACACCTCCTGTATTTATGGAGATCGTTACACATCCAGGTTTAAGAAAACAGAGAAATAAAATATGGACATCAGAAATAACTTTTAAAGGAGGAAAATCCAGATTCAGTATAACAGGCGGATATGCCATTACAAAAAATCAGATTGTCTTAGACCCGGCAACACTATCATACTACAATGAAAATACAACGTTAAGATATAAGTTTGTCTCATTTGATTACAGCTTAAAGGCAGGTAAAAACTCAAAAATTGTACTGAATTACTTTTTAGCAGATACAAATTTTGATGACGTTGAACTTGGTCCTGATCAGGGAGGCCATATTAAACTATTTTATACAAGGAAAAGACTTGATATATATACAGGACTTACTTACAGAAAAGGTTATACAGTATCCAGTTATAAGATTAAAGATGGTTACGACCTTACAACCGCTGTAACATATCATATTGATGAAAACAAGGAAATATCTTTGAAAGGAGACAATCTGTTAAATAAGGCTTTAAAAACCCCAACGCTAATTGATAGTTTTAAATACTCAACCGTAGATAGGCGGTTTACTATTATATTTAAGTGGTTCTTTTAATGGGAAGGATAGTACTGTTACTGCTTATTATTATGGAGATATCTTTTGCCTCCAACTATGCGGGAGACAAAAAAATGGAGGCAAAAATCATAGAAAAAATATGTACCTTTATGATGGATAAAAGAAAAATACATATATTTGTTACTGATGAGATAAAAGATGTATTCAAAAACTCAAACCATATAAGACTGGCAGACAACTGTGAAAAAGCTGATATTATAATTCTTACAAAAAAATTCCCTTTAGAAAAATGTGGTGAAAAACCTATTTTTACGACAAAATATTACCTCCTAAGGTATAATCACAATATAATAGGTGCATTATACTGGCATAAAGGAAGGCCCAATATTGTTCTTATAAGGGAGAGGCTTGAGAAATTCAATATAACTCCACCCCATGAACTTACACAGTTTATAGAGAGTGAAAAAAACCTATGGTAGAGAGAAGCAGAAAACATCTTCTCAATCTTTCTTACATGTTTATCTTTATCTTTATAATCTTAGGAAGCTCATACATTTTGATTCCTAAGTTTGGGAAGGTAATTGAAGAGAGCATTATTAATGATGCTGTGATTCCTGGCATATCGCAACCATTGGAAAACCTTAAAAAAGCCATACTATTTAAAGCATCAGGACAGGATATAAAATACCTTTTCCAGACCCCTTCCGCAAGAAGGGAGATAGAAAAAATGTTTTCACTTTTTCTGACACCAGATGTTAAATATGCATACATTTTATACAGGGATAAAGATGGAAAGCTAAGGTATCTTCTTGATATATCTTTTGAGGACAGGGGTAGATACTGGCAGAAATTTGATATATTCAATCCAGAATGGTACAAGGTCTTCGAAACAAAGAAAGATCTTATAATAAAGCAGGAACTAATAGATTTTCTCTGGATAACGTATATAAAACCAATAGTACAGAACAACAAAGTAAAGGGTCTAATTGTCCTTGATTTCTCAATTGAAAAACTTCATGAGATAAAAAAGATAGTAAAAAAAATTCAGAACGCCCTACTTGTTGGAATATCATTCGTACTTGTTTCTTTTATAGTATCTATTTACCAGTTTTTTAGATATGAAAAAAAGCTGAAAAAGATGTATTACGATCCTTTAACAGGTGCATACAATAGGCTCTTCCTTTACGAAAATTCTGATCTATTCAAATTTTACCCATTCACGGTATTTGTAATAGATATTGATCATTTTAAGAAGATCAACGATACATACGGACATGAAATAGGAGATCTTGTTTTAAAAGAGTTAACAAGAAGAATAAACAGTTGTATAAGAGATAATGACATACTTATAAGATATGGAGGCGAGGAATTTTTACTTCTTATAAGATCAAATCCTGTATCCCCTGAGTATAAGAAAAATATACTTAATCTTGCTAAAAGAATAAAGAACGAGATAGAGTTTTATCCTTTTGATATTGAAAATATAAAACTTAAGGTAACAGTATCTATTGGAATAAACTTCTACGAACATGAAAAATCTATAGAAGAAGCTATAAAACATGCAGATATAGCGTTATACAGTGCAAAACAGAAAGGAAGAAACAGGATAGAGATATATAATGTTGCTCTTAAAGTCAGTGAGAAGAATATAAATGTTATAAAAGAAGCCGTAGAGGAAAATAGAATAATATGTCACTATCAGCCCATTATAGACCTAAGCACAATAACAGCGGTAAAATTTGAATCGCTTGTGAGAATAATTACAAAAGAAGGTGAAATTTTATATCCAAACGAGTTTATACCCCCAATAAAAAGAACATACATTTATGTTGATATAACCAAAAAGATAATAGAGTTTAATAAGAATATCCTCCAGAAATACAGAGATGTTGAGATAAGTATAAATCTCTCAGCTATGGATATATACAATGAAGATATAATAAAACTCTTTTCTGATATATTTGAGAGAGATGAGGCAAACAGATTAACAATAGAAATACTGGAATCAGAAGAAATTGAAAATTATGAAGTTTTTAAAAACCAGTTGAGTAAACTTCAGTTTATAGGATGTAAAATAGCTATAGATGATTTTGGTGCAGGTTACTCTAATTTCAGTCATATTATAGAGCTGAACCCAGATTATCTCAAAATAGACGGAAGCCTTATACAGAAAATCGATGTTGATAACAAGGCATACTCTATTGTCAAAGCAATAAAACATTTTGCAGATGATCTTAATATAAAGGTTGTAGCTGAGTATATAAACAATAGAGAGATACTTGAAAAAATACTCAACACAGGAATATGTTATGGGCAGGGATACTATTTACAGCCACCAATTCCACCAGAAGATCTTAAAAAATTCATCTGATTATTCAGGTAAAAGCTGGACTTCCGTATAGTTATCCTTTTTAAGATATTTTCTTAAAAATTTATCAATATCGTCCTTAGTAACCTTTTCTATCCTTTCTGTAAAGTCAATATCATAGTATATATCCCCAACAACTGAAGCTGCATAACCTAAAGATTCAGCATCATGGGTAACTTCTTCCCTTGCGAAGATCTCCCTATTTATTATCTTTCTCTTTGCATCTTCAACAGCAGATTTATCAACACCACCCTCCCTATACTTATCTAATAAACTGAATATCTTTTCCTTAACCTTTTTAACCTTATCTGGAGAGGTCACAAAGTAAAAAAGAAACTGACTCGTCCCTCTATGTGCCAGATACCCGCCGTAAATTGCCTGAACAAGACCTTTCTCCTTCAGTTCCTGATAAAGAACTGAAGTTCTTCCTCCAACAAGAATCTCCTCAAGAACGGAAGCTGCAAAATTTTCTTCACTTCCTACAGGAGGAGCATGCCAGCCTATAGCAACATAAGCCCTTGTTATCTGATCTTTTTTTATTATCTTTTTTCTCACTTTTTTTTGAGGTTTTTCAAGGGGAACAGATGGGGGTGTATAATTTTTTCCTCTAACTGAACCAAATGTCTGCCTGATCTTGTTAATTACCCTAACCTTATCAATATTACCAACCACAACTATATAACTATTTGATGGAACATAATGTGAATTAAAATAATCCAAAACAAGCTCCCTATTAAAATTTTCTATGGTTTCCCTATATCCTATTACAGGATGCTTATAATTGCTTATCTTATAAGCAAGCTTATTAAATGTATCCCAGAGAAGATTTTTCGGGTTATCCAGATGTCTGTTTAGTTCTTCCAAAACTATAGGCTTCTCCTTTTCTATCATATTTTCAGATAGAAGAGGAGCGGTTGTCATATAGTAAAGATACTTAATCCCTTCTTCCCAGAAAGGTGATGCTATCTCTATATGGTAATATGTAAAATCATAACTTGTTGCAGCATTTATATTTCCACCTTTCTTCTCTATTTCCGATTCGATCTCGCCCGGCTTAGTATATTTAGTTCCGTTAAACAGCATATGCTCAAGAAAGTGTGAAAGGCCTCTTTCTCTATCTTTCTCAAATACAGAACCCACACCAAACCATACCTGAACTGCTACAGCTTTCGTATCTTCCCTTTCTTTAATAATTACCGTTGTTCCATTTTCAAGCTTCTCTATATACACACCATCCTTTTCAATAAATGTCCCTGCTAAGGCGGTATAAATCATAATACACCCCACTAAAACTATATATTTAATCCTCATTTCTGCCTCTTTTCTTTTGCTTCTCTTATTTTTTCATCTACCTCTTTTATCCAGAGATCTCTTCTTATAACCTCGTCCTGAGTTTCCTTATAAAGAAGCTCATAGTTGTGAAATTTTGTTCTGTTCTCATCATAATCTTCAACCAATCTGTAAGATGGAAAAAATCTAACAAGCTGATTAAACTCAAATAGATTTATATCATATTTAAATATGATCTCTTCAATCTCATCATCAAGAAATCTGTTTGTTAGAAGCCATACTCCATCACAGCCATACTTCTCTTTTCCTTTTACAAGATCTTTAATATACTTTTCATCAAGTTTTTTTCTCTGTGTATAATCCAAAAAATCAATACATATTTTTCTATTATCTGCTAATTCAACAATAATATCAATATTATAATCCTTGTAAATAGGTGTATCGTAAACTCTAAATCCAAGAAGCTGAAATATTACTGTGAAAGTTCTCTCAAAATCCGTACCTTTTAAATTTCTGAGAACTTCTTTTTCTTCTTCAGTCCATACATAGTTTGGTATATTTTTCCTTATTTTTTCAAACTCATTTTCTACTTCCTTCATTTTTTCTTTAAATCTCTCCGCTCTTTCTAAATACATATTTTTTTCCTTTATGTATCTTTCCCTGGACGACAGGAGATTAGGAATAAGCATCTTTTCTTCCTTATGTTTTTCCTCTCTATATCTAAAATAAGCATACACACACACTATAGAAATAATGATTGAAAGAATAAGAAAATCCATAAAATGAAGATCAAATATCATTACTTTACAATCTCTTTAATAGATTCTTTATAAATATGGTATATATGATCTGTAAATAAAACAAACCTCACTTCATGAACTATCTTATCCTCCTTCAAGAAATCTAAAACAGTTTTTAAAGCCACCTTTGAAGAATCTTCTAAAGGACATCTATAAGCACCTGTACTAATAGAAGGAAATGAAATGCTTTTTATCCCCTTCTTTGAAGCAAGCTTTAAACTGTTGAGATATGCATTTTTGAGCAATCTTAACTTATCTTCAGTAAGCTTTCCTGAAGAACAGACAGGACCTACGGTATGAATAACATATTTTGCTTTAAGATTACCACCTTTTGTTATAACAGCTTCTCCTGTAGGAAGACCATCAGGATACAGACTTTCCCTTATCTTTTTACACTCTTCCAGTATTGTTTTTCCACCTTTTGAGTGTATAGCTCCATCAACCCCTCCTCCTCCCATAAGAGATGAGTTTGCAGCATTCACAACAGCTTCAGTATCTTCCTCTGTAATATCACCTTTTTTTATTATCAGAATTTTCCCATATATATCTATCTTCTCCATCCTTATTCACCTATAGAAATTTTGATTTATAATTATAAACAAATAATCAGAGAATAATAAAATGATAGAAGACAAAGACAGCTATGTGTACTTAGGAAGACAGCCTATATTAGATAAGAACAAAAAAGTGGTAGCCTATGAGTTACTTTACAGAACCAGTTACGAGGATTTTGCAAGAATCGAGAACAGCAGATCTGCAACTTCACGGGTTATAGTAAATATATTCAACAATATAGGTATTCAGAACATAGCAGGAAATAAAGAAGTTTTTATAAATATAAGTGATGAGGTTATAAACTCCAATATCTTAGAACTCATAAAACCTGAAAATATAGTTTTAGAAATATTAGAAAACACAGTAGTTGACAACAATACAATAAAGAAACTTTCCTCACTTAAGAAGAAGGGCTACAAACTTGCTTTAGATGATTTTTTACCTTCACAGGATAATGCAAAGCTGCTGCATATATCAGATTACGTCAAGATAGATCTCATAAATACGCCAGATAATTTTACTGAAGAGATAATAAAAGATATAAGATATAAATTTCCCAATATTAGTATTCTTGCTGAAAAGGTTGAAGATTACAGATCTTTTCAAAAAGCTCTAAAACTCAACTTTGATCTTTTTCAGGGTTTTTTCTTTGCAAAACCTGTTATTATCACACACAAAAGATTCGACCCATTTGAAACAACACTCTTAGAAATATTAAAAGAATTAAACAGAGATAATGTTGACCTTAAAAAAGTAGAACAGATCATGAAAAAAGATGTGAAGATATGTTTTAACCTTCTAAAATTCGTAAACTCAGCCTTTTTTTCTTTCAGAAAAGAAATAAAAACTATAACACATGCCATATCAATGATAGGAATAAATCAGCTTAAAATGTGGATAATCCTTATGCTTTATGCAGAAGCTAAATGTCCCATAACAGATAATCCATTACTTGATCTTGCTCTTGTAAGAGCAAGGATGATGGAAATAACTGCAAAAAAAATGAGAAAAGATAAAGATTTTCCCGAGATGGCATATCTGACAGGCATGCTGTCTCTTATAGACGCCCTTTTAGGTCTAAACAAAGAAGAGATACTTAAAGATATAAAACTCGATACAAAAATAAAGGAAGCTTTAATAGATGAAAAAAATGATCTTGGAGTTCTACTGAAAACAGCTGAGGCTATAGAAACCAGTTCCTATGAACAACTCAAATACCTGTGCAGAAAACTTGGTGTTTCAGTAAAGGATGTTCTACATGCTGAGGGCGAAGGCATCAAGTATGCAGAGGATATAAAAAAGCTAATGATGAGAAACTTAAGTTGTTAATGTTATTATACTTAGATAAAGTAAATAAAGGAGATCTGAATGGGACTTGAGGAAATTTTTAGCTTAGAAGATTTTAAAGACTCTATACCATTCACAGCTTTAGGTGCAAGAACATGTTACTCGACAGGAGATCTTAATTACCTTCTTAATGATCCAAGAGTCGTATCAACAGAGGAGAGGGCAAAGTTCTTATCAAAACTTGGAAACTATAAACATTTTTCTGTTTTTGCCCATTCATTTGCATATAAAGACCTTTCAAAGATTCCTGAAGAAATAATAAACAGATTTCTCAATGAAAACTTGAGAAAACTTCCCAAAAAAGAAAAAGCAAAAATACTCGCTTTAGAAATATCATCCACAAACTTTAAATCCCACTATAATCCTAAATATCCAACTGTAATAGGGGTATCTCTGAGACATTATCTTGAAAAACTTCTTGAAAAAGATCAGAATTTATACTTGGAAACTTTCAAAAAAATGGCCGAATACGATATACCTATAGAACCTGTTGGATCTGAAGAAAATGTAACATTAATAGGTATTATAAAAGATTATGACGGCTATGCCGTTTTCTTTATTGAAGATGTTTCAAGAACAATGACGCATCAGCTTGTAAGACACACTGCATTGAACTATTCCCAAAGAAGTCAGAGATATGTTAAAGAAGATATGAATAGTCTTATAATTCCTCCTTCTATTGAAAACTCAGATCTAAAATTAGAATCTATTAGTAAAGATTTTCTAAACCTTATTGAGAATATGAGAAATCAGATTCTAAATCTGGATTTAAAACAAGACTTAAAAGAGGAAATAAAAATTAGAACAGACAGTGTTATAAGATCTTTCCTACAAAAAGGAAAAATAACATTAAAAGAGCTTTTCATTCTTAACGATCAACTCTCACAGATCGTTTATGATCTTGCCGTTTATAAAGGAAAGATAAAAAGGGAGGATGCAAGATTTATTCTCCCACATGGAAGGAAAACTACGATTGTAGTTTCAGGAACTTTATACTGGCTAAAAGATTTTATCATAAAAAGAACTGACCCACATGCACAGTGGGAGATAAAAGATACAGCATTAAAAATGAAAAAACTGCTTGAAAATCAGGGAATTATATTTTGAAAAATGTTTAGGAAAAATATAAAGCTTATAAAAAGATTTAAAGAAATCAGTACAACATTATCAAGGTTTGGATTTTACAATGTTTATGAATATTTTCAGTTACTCTTTGGAATTGAGATAGATGAAACAAAAAGACCAAAAAAACTTAGAGAGGCTCTGGAAAAACTTGGACCCTCATTCATAAAATTAGGTCAGGTTTTAAGTACAAGACCTGATCTTGTACCACAGGAAGTTATAAAAGAGCTGATCAAACTTCAAGACAAAGTTGCTCCCATAGAGTTTGAAACGATAGAGAAAATACTCATAAGAAACTATGGTGAAGATTTAAACAAAATATTCTCATATATAGATCCAGAACCATTAGCATCTGCATCAATATCTCAGGTTCATACAGGTTATTTACAAACAGGAGAAAAGGTTGCGATAAAAATAAGAAGACCCGGTCTAAAAGAACTTATTAATCTCGATTCTGAACTTATGCTTATACTTGTTAAATTTCTTGAAAGACATTCAAAAACAGTAAAAGAGTTAAATCTTTCCGCTCTAATTCATCAGTTTAAAAGAACAACTCTTAGAGAAGCTAACCTTTTAATTGAAGCACAAAATATCCAGATCTTCAGAAAAAACTTTGAGGATTATCCCCAATTCTATGTACCAAAATGTTATACATCTTTAACTCATGAGGAAATACTTGTTACAGAGTTTATAGAAGGTGTTAAAATCTCGGAAACGGAAGAACTTCTAAAAAAAGGTTTTTCACTAAAAAAACTATCTGAAGAATTGACAGATGCATATTTTAAAATGGTATTTGTAGATGGTATATACCATGCTGATCCCCATCCTGGAAATATATTTGTTATGGACGACGGAAGAATATGTGCTGTAGATTACGGCATGATATCAAGACTTCCAAAGGAAAAGAAAAGACTTTTTTACGATTATATAATAGCGGTAACCACACTTGACGTTAATCTTGCAATGCATTTTTATGAAGGTCTGAATATGATCACACCAAAAACAGACATTATGGAATTAGAGCAGGATGTTGAAACATTTCTTGAAAAGTACTACAACAAACAGCTTGACGAGATAGACCTTAAGGAAATGGTTCTCGAGATAATAGATATTGTAAGAAATAATCATCTAAGGCTTCCTATGGAGATATCATATCTCGGGAAAACAGCTATAAATCTTGAAGGAACAGTCAGATCCCTTTATCCTGAGTTTAACCCGACAAAAAGACTCAGAAAATTTATTACCCTGTCCACAAAGGATTATATAAAGGAGAAGCTTTCAGAACTTAAAACAGCGACAGAACTTTATTACTATGGAATTTTTAAACTTGAGAACTTATACAGACTACTTATAAGAGAAAGATTAACATTTAGTATCATATTTAAAGATCTGGAAGAACTTCAGGAGTTTTATAGATTCCAGACGCAAAAGATAGCCGTTGCTATAATCTTTATAGGTCTTTTAATATCTTCTGGCGTATTTTTTTTAGGAGGAAAAACAGCCTTAGGTGATATAACCCTTATATTTGCTTTCTTATTTGGGATTTTCTCAATCTATAAAATATTTAGATTTTAGGAGGTTTTCATGGGATTAAGATCTTTTATAATTCCTGCTGTTGATATTAAGGATGGAAAAGCAGTAAGATTATATAAAGGAGATCCTAAAGCTGTAACTGTTTATGGCGACGATCCTGTTTTAGTGGCAAAAGAATGGGAAAAAAAAGGTGCAAAACATCTGCATATTGTGGATTTAGATGGGGCTTTTGAAGGAAAACCTAAAAACATAGAAATAGTAAAAAATATAGTTAAAGCTGTATCAATACCTATTGAATTTGGGGGCGGGTTGAGAGACTACGCTTCTGTAAAAAGCATTATAAATATAGGTGTAGAAAGAGTTGTGATAGGAAGTCTTGCCTATCAGAATAGACCAGAGTTTGAAAATATAGTCAGAGCATTTCCAGAAAGAGTTGTTGTAGGGATAGATGCAAAAGATGGAAAAGTTGCTATAAAAGGCTGGTTGGAAAAAACAGAATATACTCCCCTTGATTTTGCAAAACTTTTTGATGATATGAAAATATGGGGTTTTTTATACACCGACGTTAACAGGGACGGGGCAATGGTTGGTCCAAATATAGAAGGAACAAAAAAGCTCGCAGAAAATTTGAATCATCCAGTTATAGCTTCAGGTGGCGTAGGATCTATTGAAGATCTTAAGAGGCTGTACAGCCTGAAAAAATATGGTGTTTACGGTGTTATTGTTGGAAAGGCACTTTACGAAGGGAAAATAAAACTTGATCAGTTGGAGGATTGATAATGCAGATGATTGAAACAGACAGAGCACCAAAAGCTATCGGTCCTTATTCTCAGGCTGTCAAATATGAAAGCCTCATATTTATATCCGGTCAGATAGCTATTGATCCTGAAAATCAGGAGTTTATAGGTGGAGATATTATCAGTCAGACAGAAAGAGTTATGGAAAATATAAAAGGCATACTTGAAGAAATCGGACTTTCTTTTGAGCATATTATAAAAACAACAATATATCTGAGAAATATCAATGATTTTGATAAAGTTAATCAGGTTTACGGCAGGTATTTCAAAGAACATAAACCTGCAAGAGCTACTGTTGAGGTAAACAATTTGCCAAAGGGTGCTCTTATTGAGATTGAAGCTATAGCAGGAATATAAGATAAATGGAGGGAAGGTCATGAGAAAATATCTTTCTATGTTCTTACTTTTTTTTCTTTTTTTTATAACTGCCTGCAAAAATGATACAGCTTTTGTTCCAAAACCCTTTATAGAAGCCCAAGAGATCGGAGAGCTTGATAAAAATACTGTGGACTATCTGCTTAAAACTTCAGGCATCAACACAGCAGGAAAAACAGTATTCGGGCTAAAGGCTTACAGAATAACTTACTGGACTTTAGATGAAAACAACCAGAGAGTTAAAGCTTCTGGGCTTCTCGTTATACCAGATACAAACTCTCTTGATCCTTCAGTCAGAAATCTGTATTCCTTTCCTATAATATCAGATCAGCATGGAACAATATTTTTAGACAGTGAAGCTCCAACAAATGCTTTTGCATCCGATTTACAGACAGTTTTAAAAGGTGGAGCTCCATCAAGCACAATATTTTCTTTAGTTATTTCATACACGGGACTTTTAGGGTTTGCATCTGTTATGCCTGATTATATTGGCTATGGTGAATCAAAAGATCAATATCACACTTATATGCTCGAACAATCACTTGCCAATTCCGTTATTGATCTTCTAAGAGCTGTCCTTGAATTTTGCGAGGCAAACAATCATCCTATTAAAAGGGAGGTGTATCTTGCAGGCTACTCTGAAGGTGGATATGCAACAATGGCAGCAGCAAAGAAAATCCAGACTTTCTACAGATATTTTAATCTTAAAGGTGTTGTTCCTATGGCAGGTGTTTATAACATGGAAAAGATGGGACTTGGTATAATTTCTTCACAAACACTTACCTACCCTCCTTTCCCTGCTTATGTTGTTTATGCTTATTCCCAGGCTTATGATTATATAAATCTTTCTGAACTTATACAGGATGTTTTTATAGATCAGCTTCCATCTTTCTTTGACAAAACAAAGGACGGAGATACAATTTACGGACTTATGTTCAACCTTGTTAATAAAAATCCTTCAGAAAGTTTTGAAGTAACAGACTTTTTCAAGCCTGAAGCAGTAAATGACTATATCTTAAACGAAAATAATTCTTTTAGGGTCGCTTTAAGAGAAAACAACGTTGACGACTGGACGCCGAAAATGAAAATGCTGTTTATCCACTGCGGTGGCGACAATATACTTCCCCAGACATTAGCATATGAGACATACCAGAAATTCGTCCAATCTGGAGCCACAGATATTGATTTTATTGACCCTGAGGTGGTTTACTCCTCCATTGTTGATGCTGACGGCTGGAATCACGCAGAGTGTGCTCCATACGCATACAAGATATTATTAGGATGGCTTTGTACTCAGGAATATGGTGCCGACAGATGTAATTAATCTTTATCCATAAATATACGGGAGGCTGTCGTGCCTCTCTGTCCTTGATATTTTCCTCTATAAGGATTTTCTGCAGGTTCCTCCATCTTTGCAAAAACAAGCTGACATATTCTCATACCAGGGTATATTTTTAAAGGTCTTGAATTAGCATTATAAAATTCAAGAGTTATATTACCCTCAAAACCTGCATCTACCCATCCAGCATTTTCTATAAAAAGTCCTAATCTTCCAAGGGAAGATCTTCCTTCAACAAAAGCCGTAAGATAATCTGGAAGTTTTATATATTCCCTTGTTGTTGCAAGTATAAACTGTTTTGGCTCTATGACAAAACCTTCCTCGTCAGCAACAACTTTTTTAAGTTGATTATGCAGATCAGGATTTTTTACATCAAGTATCTCTATGTTCTCAGGATATATAAGAAAATCGTTACCAAGTCTTAGATCAACTGAAGAAGGCTGTATCTGAACAGAATCAAGAGGATCTATAAACAGCTCTTTACTCTCAATAAGCTCTCTTATCTTTCTGTCGTTCAGAATCATACATTTATAATAACATTTTTTCACAGTTTTTTCTTAAACTTGATTTAAAATTATTACTGCATAAATTTATGCCGAAAGTTTTGTTAAAAGAGGTGATTGTTATGCCTGTATTTTTAAACCTGAAAAAGGAACTTCAGAACGATCAGTTTATAGAAAAAGACTTTTCTGTATCTTTTAAAAGTCTATCCTTACCTGAGGAGTACAGCTCCGAAAAGGATAATGTTAATGTTCATATGTATATAATAAAGGAAAAAGATGGTTATCTCGTTTCTCTCACAATAAACAGCGATATAAAACTTGAGTGCGGAAGATGTCTTGAACCTTTTGTTATGGATCTTAAAGGAACAAGCTCAATTTTTCTTTCAAAAAAGAAACTGGAAGGAGATTCTGAACTTCATGAGGAAGATCTTATCGTTGAGTACCTTGAGGATGAAGAACATTTTAATGTAAGCGAGCTTTTAAGGGAAGAAATCCTTGTTAAAACTCCCATGAAACCTCTGTGTGACTATAACTGTAAAGGCATATGTCCTGTATGCGGATCAAACAGAAATGAAAATCCATGTAGCTGTGAAGAAAGTATTAGAGAAGAAGAATCTCCATTTGCAAAATTAAAAGCCCTACTTGAGAAAAAGTAATCAGTTATTTCCTTCCAGATTTGCCATAAGTTCAGTCCTGTATTATCATTTCTTATTGTTTATCCCTGGTACTGTGAGGAATAAATGAAAAACATAAAAGTTGTTATTGATGGAGTTGCAGTTGAAGTTCCTGAGGGCACAACAGTATTAGAAGCAGCTAAAAAGATTAATAAAATCATTCCAACATTCTGTTACCATCCTAAGCTACCAATTTATGGAGGATGCAGAATCTGTCTCGTGTATGATAAAAAATGGAAAACTACTATAATAGCCTGCGGAACAAAAGTATATGATGGTATGGAGATAGAGACCGAAAATGAAGATGTAAAAAGAGATAGAAAGTTTATACTTGAAATGCTTTTCACGCGCCATCCACTTGATTGCCCCGTGTGTGACAAAGCCGGTGAATGTGATCTTCAAAACTGGGGTACATACTATGGACCACAGGTAAATAACACTCCATTTACACCGTTTGATAAGGTAAGACCTGAAGAAGATTGGGAAAGCGATTATTTTGAGTTTGTTTCAAATAGATGTGTATTATGTCTTAGATGTGTATCTGTCTGCAAAAATATTGTTGGTGCAGATGCCTTATTTCAGGAAGAAAGAGGCTTTGAAACATTGATATCTCCAGATAAAAAACCTATGGATACAGAAAGCAGATGTGAGTTCTGCGGTCTGTGCGTTGACGTATGTCCTGTTGGGGCTATCCTGTTCAAACCTTTCAAGTTTAAAACAAGAGCATGGCTTTTAAAAGAAACCGTATCTTACTGCGGAATGTGTAGTTTAAACTGTCCGGTTAGTATTGATCATGACGGAAAAATTATATACAGAATAAGATCAACTGCAGATCTTGATATCTGCAATGGTGCTTACCTTGGTTATGATATATCCGGTAAAAATAGGTTAAAAGGAGGTCTTCTAAACGGAAAAAGTATATCCTTAGATGAAGCTTTAGATAAAACAGTCAGGATTATAAACAGATCTCCCAATGAAACTGCCGTGATAGCATCTCCTTTTAGTGGCAACGTATCTCTTGATATACTAAACCGGATAATAGAAAAGTCAGGTATTAAGGTTTCTTCTTCCGTAACACTGACATTAAAACCTGTTATTGACGGCTTTAAGGAATCATCAGGCGTATCATATAACATACCTGATGAAAGCGATCTTATAGAAGCCGAAACTTTAATTATTGTGGGAAACGATATCACAAACACAAATCCTGTTTTATCATACTACTTTCACAAACTTCATTTTGAAGGAAAAGAGTATGGTAAAGACAAGGAAATTATATACATTGGTGATAAACCAGACAGAATAAAAAAATATTTTCCAAAAATTATAAAAACTGAGAATGAAAAAGCATTACGCCATCTTGAAGAGATAGACTCTAACAGGAAGATCGCTGTTATATATTCAACATCATCACTAAAGGGTAAAAAAGCTTTTGAAGCAGGAAAAATCCTTGGAAGGATGTATAAGAAAAGCAATATTCCTATATTTATTGTTCCTCCTGAGAGAAATGCGTTTGGTCTAATAAAAAAAATAAAACATCTAATATACCTGCCAGAAATATTCAGAGAGATAGAAGAAGGAAATATCAAAAATCTTATTATTATAGGAGAAGATCTTTTAGAACATATAGATGATGAGTATATGAATGGGATATTCTCAAAACTCGAAAATATAATAACAATAACTCCTTTTGAAGATGGTTTAGCCCTTTCCTCACATATAGCTATAGGTTCATCCCTATGGATGGAAGAAGACGAGGAAATATCCGGACTTAGAGGAAATGTAAAGACAAAAGCTTCCATATCGTTTATTCAAGAAAAGACGATTCTTAATAAAATATATGACAAACTATCCTTTAGATCTGTTGCAGAAAAACAAAAAGAGAAAGATACTATATATTATGACTGCAATTATTTTATCAACCCGTTTGTTGAAATTCTTGATTTTGGATATTTTTCAAAAAGATCGGATAATTTAATGAACCTGAAACTAAAGAATGCTTTGAAAGAGAGAGCAATAAAAGAGTAGGAGGTAAAAAATGGAGAACACAGAAAAAACGCTAAAGAAAATGGCTATTGTAATCGATAGGATGGCAAAAAAGATAGATGAGATTGATGAAAGAGTTCAGAAACTTGAGATGAGTTCTCTCTCACAAAGATCAGGGGAAACGGAAGGAAAAAACACAACCGAAAAATCTGAACATTCCTTAAAATCCGGGTTCTTAGGTTCACTCCTTGGATCATTTGCAGGTATGAGTCTGTTTAGTATTCTTACGGATAATAGAATATCCCCTGAAGATATTGCAAAAGATACAGATGGTTCTGAGATAGAGCTGAATGAGATGGAACAAAAGCTTGAAGAGATCTCAAACAAGGTTGAAGATATAGAAGAAAAGCTGGAAACAGAGAATGTCGCTATGGAAGATGAACTACCAGAAGTGGAACCAAATATGGAATACTTTGAGACAGATTTTGGTCTTGATAATGACGAGTGGATAGCATAATGAACGTAAAAGCAGGCATATCAAAAGCAGGCATAAAACCATCAGGCGATTACGATATTCTTGTTATGCATTTTCCTTCCTCGGTTTACTCATTATTTTTAACGCAGAACTCTCTATCTTCCGCTCCAGTTCAATATGACAAAGCTGTAAGGGAACTACAGGAAAGAATCAGTGCTATCGTTGTAAACAGCGGAAATGCAAATGCAGCTACAGGAGAAGAGGGTTTAAGAAATGCAGAAAGAATGGCACAGATCGTTTCCGATCTTCTTAATATAGACAGAGAAGAAGTCCTTGTTTTTTCTACAGGAATCATAGGTGTTCAACTTCCTATGGAAAAAATAGAGAAAGGAATAAAACAGGCTGTAGAAAATATTGAAAAATGGGATCTTGAAAGATCAGCAAGAGCAATAATGACAACGGATTCATTTCCAAAATTCTACCAGACGTCAGGCATTATAAACGGTAAAGTATTCCATATTAAAGGAATAGCAAAAGGAGCAGGAATGATCCATCCAAACATGGCAACAATGCTTGCCTACATATTTACAGATGTAAAGATAGAAAAAACATTACTTGAGAAAGCATCAAAAATGGTTCTTGATAGAACTTTCAATTCCATTGATGTTGATGGATGTGAAAGCACAAATGACAGTTTTCTTGTAGTTGCTACAGGAGAATCAGACGTTGAGATAAACGAAAATAATAAAACAGAGTTTGCCAAAAAACTATATGAGGTTGCTCTCCAACTTGCCAAGATGATAGTTAAGGATGGTGAAGGAGCAACAAAATTGATCCAGATAAATGTCCATAATGCAGAAAACAAGGATGAGGCAAAAGATATATGTGAAGCAATAGCAAGATCTAACCTTTTCAAAACAGCTATGTTTGGGAACGATCCAAACTGGGGAAGAATTCTGTCTGCCGTAGGACAGCTTCACAAGGATATAGATTTTTCAAATGTAAAACTTTATATAGGAGATTATCTGATATACAGCGGCGAGCCTGTTAATTATGATAGAGAGAGTGCTGTTAAATACCTTAAAGAAAACCCTGAAGTTACAATTGACCTTTACATTGGAAGAGGTGAATCTGATTGGACTTACTACACATGCGATCTAACATACAAATATATTGAGATAAATGCAGAGTACACAACCTAAACTTTGAAAAGCTTTAGGATCTGGTCCATACTTTCAATAACAATCTCAGGGCTGTACAAAATTACTTTATCTGTATTTCCAAATCCATAATTTACAAAAACTGTTGTTAATCCTGCCGATTTTCCAGCCTGAATATCTGCCTCGCTGTCTCCAATCATAACAGATTCTTCTACCTTAGAACCCAAACTTTCTACTGCATACAAAATAGGATATGGATCAGGTTTCTTTCTTTCTACAGTATCTCCACCTACAAGTATATCAATATACATATCTATACCAAGCTTCTTTATAATCTTTCTCGATATATCCTCATACTTATTAGTAACTATCCCTATTTTTTTACTATTTTTTTTCAACAAAATAAAAAGATCCTCAACATAAGGGTAAAGAACGGTATGTTCAGCAGGATTTTTAAAATAGTAATCTCTGAATATACTAACAGCTTTGTCTATAATCTGTGAATCAGTAGTTTTTAAAACACCCTCCATCAATCTTCTACCGCCGTAACCTACATGTCTGATAATATGGTCTTCAGGAAGAGGATCCATTCCAAGCATATTAAGGGTGTGGTTTACCGCAACAGCTATATCCTTTGAAGAGTCAATAATAGTCCCATCAAGATCGAAAAGAAATAGATCTTTCTGTGTAATGTGATTTATCTGATTTTGAACTCCTGATATTTCCTGATTATTTTGTCTATCCATCTTTCCTTATCATCCTGTTTCTTTATGTCTCTGTCAACAATAATATATATCTCTTCATTTTCTTTAATAAGGCCAAGATCTTCCCTTGCTTTTTTCTCAATAAAAAAAATATCCTTTTTAAGATACTCTATCTTTTCTTCAAGATACTTATTTTCTTTCTGAATTCTTGAGATCTCCTTTTGAAGAGCTATTTTCTGATTTTCTCTCTCTAAGAATCTGAACACGTTATTCTTTCCAAAAAATAAAAAATAAGCTGAATACATAACTAATAATAACGTGACAAAAGGCAGAACAGTGTCTGCCCTCAGCCATAATTTTATTTTATCTGATAAATTTTGAGTAAGCTTCCTTTCCTTTAAATACTGCATCTTCTCCCAATTCTTCCTCTATCCTGAGGAGTTGATTATACTTTGCTATTCTGTCTGTTCTGGAAGCAGATCCCGTTTTAATCTGACCTGCATTTGTAGCAACAGCCAGATCAGCAATAAATGTATCTTCCGTTTCTCCCGATCTATGGGAGATCACATTTGTATAGCTTGCATTTTTTGCAAGCTCAATAGCATCTAATGTTTCGGTTAGAGATCCTATCTGGTTTAATTTTACAAGTACCGAGTTTGCTATTCCTGTATCAATTCCATTTTTTATAAGTTTTGGGTTTGTGGTAAAAAGATCATCTCCAACAAGTTGGATCTTACTTCCAAGAGCTTCAGTTAATTTCTTCCACCCATCTATATCGTCTTCAGCAAGCCCATCCTCAATGGAAATGACAGGATATGTTCCTTCAATCTCTTCATAAATTACGATCATATCATCAGAAGTAAGTTCCTCACCTTCAAACCTATAGATCTTTTTTTCCTTATCATAAAACTCTGTTGAAGCAGCATCAATAGCAAGAAAAACATCTTCCCCAGGTTCATATCCAGCCTTTTTTACAGCATCCATAAGTATATCAAGAGCTTCCTTTGTCGAGTTTAAAGCAGGAGCAAAACCTCCTTCATCCCCAACATTCGTTGAATATCCCTTCTCCTTAAGCACAGTTTTCAGTGTATGGAATATTTCTACACCACACCTTAAAGCTTCTTTAAACCTACCTCCAAAAACAGGAACTATCATAAACTCTTGAAAATCAAGATTATTGTCAGCATGAGCTCCTCCATTAATAACATTCATAAGAGGAACTGGCAGAACTTTTGCATTTGTACCTCCAAGATATCTGTAAAGAGGAATATCAAGTTCGAGAGCAGCTGCTCTTGCAACAGCAAGACTTACCGCAAGTACAGCATTTGCGCCAAGATTTGATTTATTATCTGTTCCATCAAGCTCTATCATCAGTCTGTCTATTCTCACCTGATCAAGGGCATCTTCTCCAATAAGCAGATCAGCTATCTTAGTATTTATATTATCAACAGCTTTTAGCACCCCCTTTCCTTTAAATCTACTTTTGTCCCCATCTCTCAACTCCACAGCTTCAGTTTCTCCTGTAGATGCACCGCTTGGAACAAGTGCTCTTGCAACAACACCACTTTCAAGAACAACTTCAGCCTCAACGGTAGGATTTCCCCTTGAGTCTAACACCTCTCTGCCTCTTATATCTACGATAACCGACATATCCAACCTCCTTATAATTTATGGTAAGCTGCAATAGCTGCCGCTATAACAACAGCAAGATCTTCAGGATTTCCTTCTTCAGGTTTCAGTCTGAATTTAGAAAGCTTTCTATCAAGATAACTTGTGTCAAACTTTCCTGCTGTAAAATCCTTATCCCTTACTATCTGTCTCAATAAAGGCAAATTTGTTGGCACCCCTCTGACCTGAAACTCATCCAAAGCTCTTTTTGCCCTGTTGACAGTTTGTTCCCAACTCAATGCCCAAACTGTAAGTTTTGCTATCATTGAGTCGTAATAAGGAGGTATTATATAATCTTTATAAACAGCAGCGTCTATTCTTACACCTGGTCCTCCAGGGGAGTAATAAGAGGTTATCTTTCCGGGAGAAGGAGCAAAATTTTTATCAGGATCTTCCGCATTAATTCTGAACTCTATGGCATATCCTCTAAACTTTATATCTTCCTGTAAAAAAGGAAGCCTTGTCCCTTCAGCTATCTGGATCATTCTCTGTACAAGATCAACTCCTGTTACAGTCTCTGTTACAGTATGTTCAACCTGAAGTCTTGTATTCATCTCTATAAAGTAAAAGTTATCATTTTCATCAATAAGAAACTCAAGTGTTCCAACACTTTCATAGCCAAGTTTAAACATTGACTTTACAGCAACTCTGTAAAGTTCTCTCCTTACCTCATCGTTAAGTTTTGGAGATGGTGCTATCTCAACGATTTTTTGATGTCTTCTCTGAATCGAACAGTCCCTTTCCCCAAGATGTATAACATTACCGTATTTATCAGCCATTATCTGTATCTCTATATGTCTTGGATTCTTAACATACTTCTCTATAAAAACATCGCCCTTCCCAAAGAACTTTTCTGCCTCTGCCGTTGCCGATCTGAAAAGTTCCTCAAAATCAGACTCCCTCTCAACAATCCTCATACCGCGACCGCCACCACCATACGCCGCTTTTATAATGACAGGAAACCCTATCTCCCTTGCTATATTTTTTGCATAATCTAAATCCTTTATAGGTTCATCAGTTCCAGGTAGAACAGGAACTCCCACCTCTCTCATGGCTTTCTTTGAGGCTATCTTATCACCAAAAAGTGCTATATGTTCAGCTTTTGGTCCAATAAAAATAAGACCTCTTTTCTCACAGTAACTTGCAAAATCAGCATTTTCAGACAGAAATCCGTATCCTGGATGGATACCATCACATCTTGTCTGTTTTGCAAGATCAACTATCTTGTAAAAATTTAGATATGCTCTTATTGGATCTCCTGGTATCATATATGCTTCATCAGCCTTTTTTACCCATATGCCGTTAGAATCGGCTTCAGAGTAGATAGCAACAGTTTTTATGCCAAGCTCTTTACAGGCTCTAATAATCCTTGTTGCAACCTCACCTCTATTTGCAACAAGTACCTTTTTGATCTTCTTACCTTTAACCATAACTTACCTCTCTATCCAGTAACTATATTCTCAGTGTTTTCTATAAAAGCTTCATGTAAAGCTCTTACTGCAAGTTCAGCATATTTTTCATCTATAAGGCAGGATATCTTAATTTCAGATGTAGATATCGCGTATATATTTATCCCTTCCTTGTAAAGAACCTCAAACATTTTTCCAGCTGTTCCTGCGTGTGTTTTCATCCCAAGTCCAACAACTGATATTTTTGCTATTCTGTCATTTCTCTCAACCCCTTTTGCACCTATCTCTTTAGCAACCTCTCTTGCTATCTCCTCAGCATACTCAGCATCAATTTTATTTACCGTAAAAGATATATCTGTGTATCCTTCATGTGAGACGTTCTGAACGATCATATCAACAACGATATTTCTATCGCCAAGAGCTTTAAAAAGTTTCGCTGCTATTCCTGGTTTGTCCGGAACCTGAACAACAGTAATTCTTGATTCTTTTAGATCATGACTTATTCCTCTAACCACAACCTTTTCCATCTCTTCATCTTCCTCCACTATCCATGTTCCATCTTCATCAATAAATGATGATTTAACATGTATCTTAACGCCATACTTTGCGGCAAATTCAACAGATCTTATCTGCATAACCTTAGAACCAAGAGAAGCCATTTCCATCATCTCTTCGTAAGATATAACAGGAATCTTTCTTGCACTCTCCACTATCCTTGGGTCAGCTGTAAAAACACCTGTAACATCTGTATATATCTCACACACGTCTGCATTGAGAGCTGCTGCAAGGGCAACAGCAGTGGTATCAGATCCACCTCTACCAAGTGTCGTTATATCCCCATAATCTGATATACCCTGAAATCCTGCTACAATAACAACCTTTTTTTTATCAAGTTCTGAGAGAATTCTTCCTGTCTCAATTTTTTTTATTCTCGCCTTTGTGTGTGCACTATCTGTATATATTGGAACCTGCCAACCTGTCAGACTAACAGCATCTATTCCCATCTCCTTTAGTGCTATTGATATAAGACCTATAGCAACCTGTTCTCCGGTAGCCACAACCATATCCTGTTCTCTTGGATCCGGTTTAGACGAGAGTTCTCTCGTTAGTGTTATAAGTCTGTCTGTTTCTCCTGCCATAGCTGATGAAACAACAACAACCCTATTTCCTTCCTTAACAGCTCTCTTTATCTTATTTGCAACATTTTTTATTCTTTCTACACTACCAACCGACGTTCCACCAAACTTCTGAACCACTAAAGGCAATCAAATACCTCCTGATATTTATAAAATGTCTATTTTAGATACCCTAATTATACCATTTAAGGCGTTGGCCACGAAAATATAGTCAGCTTTTTTCACATCATCAAGGTAAAATCTTCCTTCAACAACAGCAAAACCCTCATCTTTTGCCTTCTTAAGAATAACATTCCTTGTTACTCCTGGTAAAAGACCGCAATCGACAGATGGTGTATAAAGAAATCTTCCCTTTATCCAGAATATATTTGCTGATGTTGTTTCTGTTACTTCATTATTTTCATTTAAGAAAAGAGCATCGTCATATCCTTTATCAATAGCATATCTTTTTGCGATTATACTCTTTGTATAACTGGTTGATTTTATCCTCAACATAGGATCTGAACTGTGAATCCTAAAAGGTGCTACAGTTAGTTTTATCTCTTTCTTTTCAGGTTCCTTATATGGTTTTACAATAACAAGAAGATGGCTTTTATACGGCACTACAGGATAATAAATATTCCCTTCAGAAAGCAAGACTGTTTTTACGTATAAATCATCACTTTCTTTACATTTCTTTACGGTTTCCTCAATATAAAATATATAATCCTCTTTCGTTATCTTTGGTATCCTTAGAAGTTCAGCTCCCTTTACCAGTCTGCTGTAGTGCTGATCAATATGTTTAGGGAGTTTTCCTTTGTAGCGAAAAGTTTCAAAAACACCTTCACCGAACATAATAGATCTTAAAAACCTTGTATCAATAAGTTTCTTTCCATTGACTGTTACAATATATTCCATCTCTCTCACCTCTTATATATTAGATATCTTTTTTCAAAACCAGAAAAATCCCCCTTCTCTGCTTTTAAAATATACTTAAGTAAGATCGCAAATCTTGACTCGCTACCCTTTTTATAAAGATAACCACTCCATAGTATTTCTGCACCTTTTATTTTTTTTAAACTATTTTCTGATACTATAGCTAACAATGGCTTATTTTTATTGTATTCCAGTATCTGTTTTATACTGTAATTTCTAAGAACCTTTCTTTTCGCATAGAAAGGAAGATTATGCCAGAATTTATCTTCCACAATGAGAGGAATACTCTTTTCCGGAAAGTTATCATTAATTATAATTCCTATACTATCATAAGGTCTGTACTTCTCAACTATAGGGAGTATTGAAACTGTAAATATCATAAATGTTATCAGAAAGGATATAAAAGGATAAAAGAATACATCCCTGTATCTTAAAGCAATAACTGTTGGTAAAATTGCCAACAGATAATGCAGCTTACTAAGATCAAAAATATAAATGATGTATATATTTAACGCAAAAATAAGAATTCCTGTAAAAATAAAAAGACTTCTGTATATATACGCAGACAGTTTTTTATCAGGATGATGATTAACAATAAAGTATCCTACTATAAGTGAGATTGCTACATGGGACTGTATTAAATAAACAGGGATTTTTCCCTTTGCCACCGTAAATATTATAAACATAACAATAAACCATGATATTGGAAAAGCAAGCTTTTTTATATTTCCTTTTATACTCAATAAAGAGTAAAAAAAAGGAAGTGAGTAGGGTAAAAAACCCCATATTATTACAGGTATATAAAAGAATATATCAAGAGGTTTTGACTGTTTATGAAAGGCTCTTCTTAATGTTTCATTAAGGGTTACATCAAGAAACTGACTGCCAAATTTTATGTACATATATACATACCAGCTGAATCCAATAAATATGACTAAAGGAATTCCTATATGTATCCTTAAAAATTTCAGATTATTAAAAAATTCTTTCAGATTAAATGAGCTTTCTATCAACAAAAAGAGAAAAATTATTCCCCCTATAACTATTATATATGGATATCCTTTTGTTAAAACGGTAAGACCTAAAAATATGTACGACAGAATTATAAATCTCCAGTCTTTCCTTATATATCCAGATATAAAAAAGTAAAGTGTAGCTGTGAAGAAAAATGTTAGAGGAATCTCCGGTGAAGCATATCTTGAGTTAATAACAAACTGAAAACTAAAAGCCATAACTGCAGCTGATGCAATACCAACTTTTGTGGAGTAGAGTTTTTTACCTATTCTGTAAGTCAAGAAGATAGAACCTAAAGCAAGCAAAACTATAGGCAGTCTTACAGCAAATTCTGAAACTCCAAAAATTAGAAAAGATAAATAAACAAGCCAGTAGGTCATAGGAGGTTTGTTAAATCTCGGCTCGTAGTTGTAGTAAATATCAAGCAGGTTATTATTTTCAATCATCTCTCTTGCAGCTTCTGCATAAAAAGCCTCATTAGGTATCCATACATCGTTCAGCCATATGTTCCAGAAAAATGTAAAAATTGTAAGGAAAATGAATACCGAGACTGCATACCTGTTTTCTATAAAGGCCATTTAGTTCTCCTGTTCTGTAATACCAATTATAAAAGCAGATGATAGAATATTCTAATATATTTGGAGCTATAAATCTCTTGTGGAGGTTTTTATTGGATATATATCTACCTGTTGCTGATATGCATGTTAATATTTTCTACCTTTTACTGCTGGGAGTTGTTGTGGGATTCCTTTCTGGACTGCTCGGCATAGGAGGAGGAATAATACTAAATCCAACTCTTATAAAGATGGGGATACCGCCTATAGTAACCGTAGGAACGTCTGTATCCCAGATGATTGGAGCAACAGTTTCAGGATTTATAGCTCATCTTAGACTTAAAAATATAGATCTTAAGATGGGATACATACTTGTAGGTTCTGGATTTTTAGGTGGAAGTATTGGTGTTTTACTTGCTAAGATTCTTGAAGACGCAGGATATTTTAGAACGTTTGTTTTATCCTTTTATGCTTTTTATCTCGGTTTTACAGGTATAACCCTTTTTATAGATGTTTTTAAAAAAGATAGAGATAAAAAAAACCCTTCAAAAATCAAAAATTTTATCGACTCACTTCCTCTGAAAATAAAATTCCAGTTTACAACAGTATCATTAATAATACCTGTAAGTATAGGAATGATTGCCGGTTTTTTAGCTGCCGTTATGGGAGTCGGAGGAGGCTTCGTAGTTATACCAGCCCTTATGTATCTTGCCGGTTTTCCTGTTCAAAAAGCAGTAGGAATGAGTCTGTTCCAGATGATATTTGTAACAGCATTTTTAACGTTTTTTCATGGCGTTGTAAATCACGGAGTTGATATAGTACTTGCTCTCATACTTATGCTCGGATCTTCTTTTGGTGCAGTTTTTGGTGCTGCAGCAGGACAGAGAATAAGTAAAAATATAACAAAATTAATAATGGCATTACTTGTTACGTCTGTATCTATAATGAGTTTTTTCCAACTTTTTTTTCCTCCTGAAAAAAAAGAAAAGATATTCCATATTGTCCACAACCCAATCGCAGATTTTGCATTTGGATATCCTGTTTACTACTCCATATGTGTAATAATTACTAGTCTTATCGTTGGATTCATTGTAAGCTCAATAGCCAATAGGCTTAAGATTATTATACAGATATACCTTGAAAAAATAAGATCTTAGAAAAATATATTGAAATCATTATTTTCTGGAAGAACTTTTTAAAGTTAAATATAAAAAAACCGAAAATTAGACAGGTGGTGAGTAATGGATCTATCTAATAAAAATGTTCTCGTTACAGGATCTTGCGGTTTTATAGGCAGTCATTTAGTCGAGAGACTTTTAGAGGAAAACTGTAATATAAGAGCGTTCGTTTATTACAACTCTTTTAACAGCTGGGGATGGCTTGATACATTTCCAAAAGAAAAACTTGATCAGATAGAAATATTCACAGGAGACATAAGAGATCCTAACGGCGTTAGAACAGCTGTTGAAGGAATGAATATAGTTTTCCACCTTGCTGCATTAATAGGAATACCTTTTAGTTACCACTCTCCAGATAGTTATATTGATACTAATATAAAAGGAACACTGAATATCTTACAGGCATGTAGAGATTTCAATATTGAGAAGGTTCTGGTTACCTCAACATCAGAAGTTTATGGAACAGCTCAGTATGTTCCGATTGATGAAAAGCATCCACGGCAAGGGCAGTCTCCTTACTCTGCTACAAAAATAGGTGCTGATTTTATTGCAGAAAGTTTTTATAGAAGTTTTGATCTGCCTGTAGTTATTGTTAGACCTTTCAATACTTACGGACCTCGTCAGTCCGCAAGAGCTGTTATTCCTACGATAATAACCCAGCTTCTATCTGGAAAAAAAGAGATAAAACTGGGAGCTTTGCATCCTACAAGGGATCTTGTATTTGTAAAGGATACTGTTGAAGGCTTTATTGAGATAGCAAAATCAGATAAAACTATAGGAGAAGAGATAAACATAGCTACAGGATGGGAAATATCTATTGGAGATTTATCTAAAAAAATAATTGAGATGATAAATCCTGAAGCAAGAATAGTAACAGATCAGGAGAGATTGAGACCTGAAAAAAGTGAGGTTGAGAGATTACTTGGAGATAATACTAAAATAAAAAAACTGACAAACTGGAAACCTAAATACTCTTTAGAAGAAGGATTAAAAATAACTATTGAATGGTTTAAAAATAAAGAGAATTTAAGACTATATAAACCAGATATATACAATGTCTAAAGTAATTTATTTAGATGCCCCCGATCTTGGTAAGCTTGAAAAAAAGTATTTATGTGAGGCTATAGATACTGGCTATGTTTCTACTGCAGGAAAATTTGTGGACACGTTTGAAAAAAGGTTTTCTGATTTTTTAGGTATTAAAAAAGCTGTTGCTGTTCAGAGTGGAACAGCAGCGATACATATATCTTTATATAAGCTTGGTATAAGGACAGGGGATGAGGTAATAGTTCCAGCTGTTACATTTGTTGCTACAGCTAATCCGGTAGTCTATCTTGGAGCAAAACCTGTCTTTGTTGATGTTAATCCTGATACATGGAATATAGATGTAGAGAAGATAGAAGAAAAAATAACAGAAAAAACAAAAGCCATAATCCCTGTCCATCTTTATGGTAATCCTGCAGATATGGAAGGTATAGAATGGATAGCTAAAAGATACGGTCTTTATGTAATTGAAGACGCCACAGAAAGTCTTGGAGCAAAATTTAAAGGAAGATATACAGGAACAATAGGAGATCTCGGTTGTTTCTCTTTTAATGGCAACAAGCTAATAACAACAGGTGGGGGAGGCATGGTTGTTGGAAATAATACAGAAAAGTTAGAGCATATAAAGTTTCTTATAAATCAGGCAAGAGACAGATCAAAGGAATACTACCATCCAGAGATTGGATTTAACTACAGGATGACAAATATTGAGGCTGCACTTGGTCTGGCGCAGATGGAAAAGATAAACATATTTTTAGAAAAGAAAAAAAGATTTAATCAGATCTATAAAGAAGAGCTTAAAAATCTGAAATTTATTTCTTTTCAAGAAGAGTACGAAGGTGCTGAGAGTTCATGGTGGTTAACAGCAGTTGTGATAAACAGAGATATAAATATAACTTATCTGCAGAAGGAACTAAAAAAAAGGGGAATACAGACAAGAAGAATTTTTACACCTCTTGTTGAGTTTCCTATGTATAAAGAGAGTAGAGATAAATATCCTGTTTCTTACAGGATATACGATAGAGGATTATGTCTACCATCCTCAACGCTAAACAGTGAGGATGACATATTTTATGTAACAAAAACGCTTAAAGAGCTTTTGAAATGAAAGAGATAATACTTATAGGCGGCGGCGGTCACTGTAAGGTATGTATAGAGATATTGGAAAATACAGGAAACTTTAAGATATCTGGTATTGTAGATAAAAAAGAAAAAATTGGAAAAAAGGTTCTTGGCTATCCTATTATTGCTTCAGATGATGATCTAAATTACCTTGTTAAAAATTATAGATATTTTTTGATAACAATAGGACAGATAAAATCTGCAGAAAAAAGGAAAGATCTATTTGAAAGAATAAAATCTTTTGGAGGAGAATTTCCCGTTTTGATCTCTCCTTACTCAAAAGTATCTCCCCATTCTAAGATAGGAGAAGGAACAGTAATAATGGATAACGTAATTATCAATCCTGATGTGAACATAGGAAAAAACTGCATAATAAATACAGGAGCTGTTATAGAGCATGATTGTGAAATAGGAGATCACTGTCATATATCAACAGGTGTTATTTTGAATGGTAGTGTGAAAATTGGAAATGAAACATTTATTGGGAGTAATACAACTGTTTCTAACAATATATCTATTACCGAAAATGTTGTTATAGGAGCTGGATCTGTTGTTATCAAAGATATAACAGAATCTGGCGTTTATGTTGGAAATCCTGTTAGGAAGGTTAGATGATGTCTGTTTTTATAATAGCAGAAGCTGGAGTAAATCATAACGGAAATTTAGAAATTGCAAAAAAGCTAATTGATGTTGCTGTAGAATCTGGAGCAGATGCTGTTAAGTTTCAGACATTCAAAGCAGAAAATCTTGTTAATTTTTACGCAGAAATGGCTGAGTATCAGAAGAAAAATTTAGGAAAAGTAAAATCCCAGATAGAGATGTTGAAAGAGTTAGAGCTGTCTTTTGATGATTTTGAAGAATTAAAAAAGTATTGTGATGAAAAAGAAATAATCTTTTTATCAACACCTTTCGATATTGAAAGTGCCAGATTTTTAAGAGATTTAGGTTTAGATATATTTAAGATTGCGTCAGGTGAGATAACAAACTACCCGTTGCTAAAAGAAATAGGCAGTTATGGAAAACAGATTATATTATCAACAGGAATGGCGGATCTTGGGGAAATAGAAGATGCTTTAGATGTTCTGATAGAAAATGGAACAAAGGAAGAAGATATAACAGTTCTTCACTGTAATACTGAATACCCTACTCCATTTGAAGATGTAAACCTTAGAGCTATGCTTACGATAAAAGAGGCTTTCAAGGTAAATATCGGTTATTCAGACCACACTCCTGGAATAGAAGTGCCTGTCGCTGCTGTAGCATTAGGAGCAGTTGTTATAGAAAAACATTTTACGCTTGATAAAGAACTGCCAGGACCTGATCATAAAGCAAGTTTAGAACCTTATGAACTAAAAGCGATGGTCAATGCTATCAGAAATATAGAAAAAGCTCTTGGAAATGGAATTAAAAAGCCTTCTAAATCAGAGAAAAAAAATATTTCTGTTGCGAGAAAAAGTATAGTGGCAAAAAGAGATATTAAAAAAGGAGAGATATTCACAGAAGAAAACTTAACAGTCAAAAGACCCGGCACTGGCATTTCACCAATGAGATGGAAAGAGATAATAGGAAAAAAAGCCCCAAGAGATTTTAAAAAAGATGAGATCATAGAGGTTTACTGTGAATAAAAGGAAGATATGCGTCTTTACTGGAACAAGAGCAGAATATGGACTCTTAAAACCTTTAATGGAAGAGATAAAAAAAGATAAGGAATTAGAACTTCAGATAGTAGCTTCAGGAATGCATTTATCTCCAGAGTTTGGACTTACGTATAGAGAAATAGAAAAAGACGGCTTTAAAATAGATGAAAAAATTGAGATGCTATTATCCTCAGATACACCAGTAGGCGTATCAAAATCAATAGGTCTTGGAATTATAGGATATACGGATGCATTAAACAGATTGAAACCAGACATTACTGTAGTTCTTGGTGATAGATTTGAGGCTTTAGCCTTTGCTATAGCAAGTTATATGCATAGAATTCCTATAGCACATCTATATGGAGGAGAAGCGACATTTGGTTTAATAGACGAGGGAATTAGACATTCAATAACAAAATTTTCTTATCTTCATTTTACTTCTACAGAGGAATACAGAAAAAGAGTAATTCAATTAGGCGAACATCCAGAAAGAGTCTTTTATGTGGGAGCATTGGGAATAGACAATATAAAAAAATTAAAACTTCTAACAAAGAAACAATTAGAAAAAAGACTTGGTAGGAAATTAAAGGAAAAGAATTTACTAATAACCTTTCATCCTGTGACTTTAGAGGAGGGATCTTCAGAATATCAGTTCAAAGAGTTATTAAGAGTTTTAAATGAATTAGACAATACTCTCCTAATTTTTACAAAAGCAAATGCTGATACAGAAGGCAGAAAAATAAATTACCTAATTGATGAATTTATAGCTAATCATCCTGACAAAGCTATTGCTTTTACCAATATGGGGCAACTTTTGTATCTATCCACAATGAAGTACGTAGACGCAGTAGTTGGAAATTCTTCAAGCGGGATAATTGAAGCCCCTTCATTTAAGATAGGAACGATAAACATAGGCGACAGGCAGAAAGGAAGAATTAAGGCGAAAAGTATAATAGACTGTGATCCTGAATATAAAAGTATAAAAAAAGCTATTTATCAACTTTATTCAGATGAGTTTCAGAAAAAATTAAAAAAAGTAAAAAATCCTTATGGTGATGGTAATTCTGCCAGTAAAATAAAAAATATATTGAAAAGTTTTGATATTAGTCAGATTAAAAAAGAATTTTTTAATATTCCAGTGGAGTTTTAAATGAATTTAAGAATACTTTTTATAGGTACTGTTAAATTTTCTGAAGAGGCATTAGAAAAACTAATTGAAATGAAAGCTAATATTGTTGGTATTATAACTAAGAAAGAATCTCCTTTTAACTCCGATTTTGCAGATTTATCTTTTTTAGCAAAAAAGTACAAAATTCCATATTTACATGTAAAAAATATAAATTCAAAAGAATCGATTAGATTTATAAAAGAAAAAAATCCTGATGTGATTTACTGCTTTGGTTGGTCTCAATTGATTAAGAAAGATATTCTTAACATTCCAAAACTTGGAGTGATTGGATTTCACCCTACAAAGCTTCCAGAAAATAGAGGAAGACATCCTATTACATGGGCACTATTTTTAGGATTAACAGAAACTGCTTCAACATTTTTTTTTATGGATGAAGGAGCAGATTCAGGAGATATCCTTTCACAGGAAATAGTTCCTATAAATTATGAAGATGATGCAGGAACTTTATATGAGAAAATAACAAAAACTGCATTAAAACAAATAGAGGAATTTACATACCAGTTGGAAAAAGGAACATATAAAAGAATTCCTCAAAACAACTCAAAAGCTAATTACTGGAGGAAAAGAGAAAGATTTGATGGAATCATTGATTTCAGGATGTCTAGTAGAGCTATTTATAATTTAGTGAGAGCGTTGTCGAGACCTTATGTGGGAGCAGAAGTAAAGTACAAAGAAAATTTTTACAAGGTTTGGAAAACAAAAGAAGAAAATTTAAATCTTCCAAATGCTGAACCAGGAAAGGTCTTAAAGGTTGAAAAAGATAAAATACTTGTTAAGTGTTACGATAATGGAATATGGTTAGTAGAACATGAAATTGAAATTTTGCCTAATGAGGGAGAGTATCTTATATGAGAAAGATTTTGGTAGTATCTCCACATCCAGATGATGAAACATTAGGAGCTGGTGGAACTCTTTTAAGACATAAAAGCGAAGGAGATAAAATATACTGGTGTAATGTTACAAACATAAAAGAAGAGTATGGATATTCATCAGAAAAAGTTGCAATAAGAAATGAGGAAATCGAAACCGTATCAAAATTATATGGTTTTGAAGATACATTTAACTTTGAATTAAAACCAGCAAGTTTAAATGAAAATATTATTCCTAATCTTATAGACAAATTAAAATCAGTAGTAGAAAAAATAAAACCAGAAATTATGTATGTTCCGTTTTATGGTGATGCCCATTCTGATCATAGGATTGTATTTAGTGCTTTAAGCCCGTTTTTTAAATCCTTTCGCTATCCTTTTATTAAAAAAATATTAATGATGGAAATTATCAGTGAAACCGATAATCAATATATAGAACCATACAAACCAAATGTTTTTATAGATATATCAGATTATATAGAGAAAAAACTGGAAATAATGAATGTATATAAAAATGAACTGGGAGAACATCCATTTCCAAGAAGTTCAGAAAATATTAAAAATTTAGCCTTTTATAGAGGCTCTCAATGTAACTGCAAATATGCAGAAAGTTTCATGTTAGTAAAAGAGGTACTGTGATGTTAGTGAAAAAGGATATCAAAAAGGTTATTATCAGTGATAATGCGGATATATTAACCGCTTTAAAAAAGTTAAATGAAAGTTCATCAAAAGTTCTATTGGTAGTAGATAACATTGATAACCAATATAGATTAAAAGGAACATTAACAGATGGAGATATAAGGAGATATATACTTAAAACAGGTAAAATAGAAGGTTATATTAAAGATATATATCATAAAGATCCAGTTATTATCCATGAAAGAAATCTTTATAGAAATAATACAGAAGAAATAAAGAAATTATTTTATGAAAAGAAAATAGAACTCCTTCCTATTGTTGATGATTATATGAATTTAGTTGGTTATATAGAATGGTCTGATTTAATAAGAGAAGGAGAAGAAAATTTTTATGAGAAGATAGCTGAAGATATTCCAGTTGTCATTATGGCTGGAGGTAAAGGGACAAGAATGCGTCCATTTACTGAGGTTCTTCCAAAACCATTAATACCTGTAGGAAATAAAACAGCGGTTGAATACATAATTGATCAGTTTAAAAAATTTGGTCTAAATAGATTTATTCTTACATTAAATTATAAAGGGGAACTTATTGAAGCATATTTTAATGGAATTAGAAAAGACTATGATGTTGAATTTATTTGGGAAGATGATTTTTATGGAACAGCAGGAAGCTTAAAATTAGTTAAAGATAAAGTGAACACTGATTTTATTGTGTCTAATTGTGATATAATTGTTAAAACTGATATAAAGAAAGTTTTGGATTTTCACAGAGACAATAACTCTTATTTAACATCAATAACATCTATTCAGCATTATAAAATACCTTATGGAGTAGTTATTCTTAAAGATGGAGGAAAGGTTGATCATATTGAAGAAAAGCCTGAGTATATATTTCAGATAAACACAGGAGTTTATATTTTAAATAAAAAATCTTTAGATTATATTCCCGAAAAAAAGTACTATGATATGCCAAGTTTAATTGAAAATTTGATAAAGGATGGAAAAAATGTTTATGCTTATCCAATAAACGAAAGTGATTTTATAGACCTTGGTCAGTGGGATGAATACAGAAAAGCACTTGAAAAGCTTGTTATAGATTAGGAGTTTCTATCTTGGTTAAAAAAATCCATGCTCTTATTCCAGCAAGAGGTGGAAGTAAGGGAATACCAAAAAAAAATATAGTTGAACTGGCAGGAAAACCTCTTATAGCGTGGACTATTGAAGCAGCAAAGAAAAGTAAATATATAGAAAAGATATATGTTTCAACAGATGATCCAAATATAGCAGATATTTCAAAAAGATATGGTGCGGAAATTCCTTATATCAGGCCTTCAGAGCTTTCAACAGATAATGCACCAACTAAGGATGTTGTCTTTTATCACCTGAAATATGATGCTCCAGATATTCTTGTTCTGCTTCAGCCAACATCTCCATTACGTAATAATAGACACATAGATGAAGCTATTGAATTATTTATAGAAAAAAGGGCAACAGCTGTCATTAGTGTCAAAGAGGTTTCAGAAAAGCCTTTCTGGATGCAGAAAATTAATAGATCAGGCTTTCTCGAACCTGCATTTAATATGGAGTATTACAGGCGTCAGGATATGCCTGTTTTCTATATTCCAAATGGTGCTATATATATATATGATATAGATAAACTCCTTAAAAACAGAACTTTATTTCCAGAGGAAACTATTCCGTACATTATGGACAGGGAAAGTTCTGTTGATATAGATGATCATATAGATCTGAAAATAGCGGAAATATTTTTAGGAGAAAGATATGAGAAACAAAATGAAAATCTATAAAAAAAACATAAAATACTTTAAAGATAAAAAACCTAATATTTACAATTTTATAAAAGACTGTTCCATATCAGACATAACCTACTCACAGACAGATAAAGAATTCGTAATTAAGACAGCAAACAGTCTTTACATTGAAGAAAAAGACATCAAAAAAATACTCTTCAGTAATCTTGAGTTTGCTTTTTACTTTCCCCAGTATAAAGAAAATAAAAATTTAAAAAATTATCTACACTCAAGACTGATAGAAAGTATGGATATAGATTTAAATCCTGAAAGGATAAAAAGTGATTTCTCAAAAACCATCTTAAAACACAGATATTTCCCTGTTGTTTTTATTAACGGTCTTGGGACAGGTAGAATATTAAATGATCTTACAGATGAGATAAAAACGGATCTTATAATTGTGTACGAACCTGATCCATATAAATTTGTAGTTTCTCTTTTCAATATTGACTATAGAAATATGTTTGAAAACTACAAAATGTATCTTATCATTGGAAACAATGAAGATATAATCAGGAGATCGATAAAAAACGTGTTAACATCAAACAACCCTGTATTAGTACCTTTTATTGCAAAGATAAAACTGTATGAAAATAATCCTTACTGTGAAAATTTTGATTTTAATCTGAAAAAGGCAATATACCTTTCAATAAAGGGATGGGGATTTTACGATGACGAAAAGATAGCACTTAAACATGGAATTGAAAATCTTAAAGATAAGTCTTCCTACCTTTATAGACCATCCAAAAAAATAAAAAATTCTACAGCTTTTATAATAGCTTCGGGACCTTCTCTTGAAAAAGATATTGATTTTATAAGGAAAAACAGTAGTAGAGCTGTAATTTTTTCTTGCGGAACAGCTATTCACAAACTGTATAAAGAAGGAATAATTCCGGATTTCCATATAGAACTTGAGAGAGAAACAATTAGAAAGGAAATTCTTGAGAAGCTTCCTTCAGAATATTTAAAAAATATAGATCTTATAGCTGCAGATGTTATACATCCAGATATAAAAAAAATGTTCAGGAATAGCTACCTTTTCTTTAGAGAAGGATCTATACATACACAGTTGCTAAAGCCTTCTTTAATTCCACCTGCCATATCCCCTACTGTAACAAATAGTGCAACATCTATATCAATCATATCTGGTTTTGAAAATATAATATTTTTTGGAACAGATATGGGATTTAAAGAAAAAAACAAAAAACATGTATCGGGAACTATATTTGACAGTAAGGAGTTTAAATATATTGAAGAGTTTATGGATAACTACCTTGAGACAGAAGGCAATTTTGGCGGAACTGTTTTTACCAATGATATACTTCTGTGGTCAAAAGAACATCTTGAGATTCTTATAAGTCACTTTAATGACAGAAAATTTTTCAACTGCTCTGATGGAGCCAGAATCAAAAATGCTATACCTGTAAAAAATCCAGCCGAGATAAATATTCCTGAGATAGAAAAAGATAAGATATTAGAAAATATAAAATCCCTTTTTTCAGAGGATTACAACAGAATAATAAATCCCGATATATCAGATTATTACACCATATCTATAAATATGTTGGATGACTTCATAAGATATATTGAGAAAAGTGATATAAAAAACTTTAAAAATCTTATTTACTTTATAAAAGAATCTTATGAGCTCATATTAGATTATCAAAGATACAATATTCCTTATGTCCTTTTATCAGGAAGTATGAAAACCGTTCTGATGTATATGTACAAAATTGGTATAACATACTCTGAAAATAATGACAGGATAATAGAAGATCTAAAAAGCAGAGTTCTTGAAGGTTTATTAAAAATAAGAGAAGATCTAAAGCTTATAAAACCTTATCTTAATGGAGAGATACTGGAAAAACTCCTTAAAAATAAATAAAAACTATTAAATTTACTAAAAAATTATAAATCATCTCCGATAATAGAAATCAACAAAAACACTTTATCGGAGGTAACCAGTTATGGGTGCTTTAAGAATTAACTACAACTACCAGGCTGATTTTACACTAAACAACCTGAAAAAAACAGAGTTCAGCATGAACAAATCACTGGAAAGACTTGCTACAGGTTATAGAATCAACAGAGCTGCTGACGATGCCGCAGGACTGTATATAGCAGATCAGCTTAAAACTTATGCTGTTTCTCTTGAACAGGGAACAAGAAACGCTCAAGACGGTGTTAGTATTGCCCAGATAGGACAGGGATCTTTAACAGAGGTTTACAACATACTTAACGATGTTAAATCCAAAGTTATTCAGGCATCAAACACTCTCGATTCAAATGCAAGAACTCAGATACAGCAGGATATTAACTCCCTTGTTGACGCTATAAGCAAGATATTTTCTGACACAGAGTTTAACGGAATAAAACTATTTGCTACTATTGCCTCTCTTGCTACAAGCTTCAATATACACTACGGAGGAAGAACAAATCAGAACTTACAGATATCCATTGGCATTGCAACAGCGACAGCAGGTGCTACAGGAAGTGTTGCATCAACAGTTCAGATAGGAGCAACCACCTACTCAATAGATGTAACTTCATCTACCGCTGCAAACACATCTGTTCAGACCGTTGACGACCTTATAAAAGCTGTTGATGATCTAAATGCAAAGCTTGGATCATATCAGATAGAACTTGAAAAGATTATTTCAAACAATGAAACACAAAGAATAAATACATCAGAAGCTGAATCAAGAATAAGAAATGTGGATATGGCAAAAGAGATGTCTTCCTTCACAAAATATCAAATCCTTATGCAGTCTGGTACCGCTATGCTTGCTCAGGCAAATCAGGTTCCTCAGATGGTTTTACAGTTACTCAGATAGTCCTTATATTTATAAAAGGGGGATTTATTCCCCCTCATAATCAAATATGGAAGGGAAAGCCATGGACATAAAAAATATCAATAATATGCTTGACAACACGCTCGTTCAAGGCGGTGCAAAATCTGTCACATCTCAAAATAACAAGGTAAAAGTACAAAATGAAATAAATCAGCAGCTAAGAGAAGAATTAAAAAAACTTGATAAAAATCAGATAGAATCGCTTCTTAAAGATATAAAAGAAAAATTTGATTATATGAATAAGTATCTGAAAATTGAGATTGATAAAGACTTACAGGAGCCTGTTATAAAGATTATTGATAAAAAGACGAATGAGGTTGTAAGGCAGATACCTCCAGAATATCTGCTTGAACTTGCGAAAAGGATAGATGAATTAGTTGGCCTACTTTTCAGGAAAGAGGTGTAGGATTATGGCCGGAGAAATATATTTTAGCAATCTTGCTGGTAATTTTGATTATCAGCAGATACTCGATCAGATGCAGTATATAAAAAGTCAGCAGATATTTCTTTTACAGGAAAGAGAATCCATCATACAGCAAAAAAAAGATGCTGTGGCTAACTATAGAACGCTTATAAAAGATATTCAGGGAATATTTGAAGATCTTGTTTCTCCTACACTTTTTGCTGAAAAGTCGGTCAGTATATCAGACGAAACAGCAATTTCCGTAACAATCACAGATCCTACTAAAGTATCCGAGAGCAATTTAGATATATCCGTAACACAGCTTGCAAAAAATGACGTATGGCTTACAGGAGGAGGTGTTTCTGATAAAGATACAGCTATAACATCTCTATCTTCTGGCTCGCTAACTGTGTCATATCAGGGAACAGACTACACAGTAAGCTACGACAATACGGACTCTTTACAATCTATTGTTGATAAACTTAACACACAATTTCAGAGCAGTAATGCAAACCTGTCTGCATCCATATTCTTTGACGGCATTAATTACAGACTCATGGTAAAAGGACTTGATACAGGCTCAGGAAATACTGTAACAATAACAGACTCTCTAACAGGAACTGGAAGCTTAACCGACGCCCTTGGTGGCTTTAATAATGTTCAGACGGCACAAAATGCACAGATAAGTATATATGGAACAACTGTTGAAAGCAGTACAAACACATTTAATTCAGTACTTCCTGGTGTTGTTATTGAGGCAAAAAGCACAACATCTTCCCCTGTTAATGTAACTATTGGGAAGAATTATCAGCCTTTTAAAGATAAACTGCAGGAATTTGTAAACAAGTACAACGAAATAGTTGATTTTGTTCAGACAAATACATCTAAGGAAGGGGTACTTTCAGGCGATTATACATTACAGTCTATAAGATCCCAGATATTCAACGGACTCACGCCATTAATGGAACTTGGCATAATAAATGTTGATAAGGATACGGGTCATATTTCTATTAATAATACAGAGCTGGACAACAAGTTGCAAACAGATCCTTCCACTGTTCAGACAAAAATATCAGACCTTGATAAAAACTTGAGAGATTATTTCTATTCTGTTCTGGATCCCTACGGTCCTCTAAAATCAAAAGAAAAGGGATATGACAAACAGATAGAAGCTATAGAAAAAAAGATCGAGATTGATACAAAAAGAATAGATGCAGAGATAGAGATATTAAGAAAGCAGTTTATAGCACTGCAGGTCTATATGGCTGAGATGGAAGACCTAAGACTCAGATTATCTTCCCTATTTACAAATCAGACAGATCAGACTCAGTAAATCAGGAGGTTTATAAAAATGACAAATCCCTACGATATTTATATCAAAACGGATATTGAAACAGCATCTCCACTAAAACAGATAATAATGCTTTATGATAAAGCTATAGTATCTCTTAAACAGGCTGTTGAGGACATAAAAAACAATAACATAAAAGAAAAGGTTGAAAATATACAGAAAGCAACAGATATAATACTTGCCCTTGATGCTGCACTGGATATAGAAAAAGGAGGAGAAATAGCAAAGAATCTAAAAGATCTATATGGCTTTGCATACAACAAACTTCTTGAGGCACATGCCAAAAATGATACAGAACTTATCAAAGATATAATAGAAATACTGGAGACTTTAAGATCAGCATGGGAAGAGATAGAATCAAAGAGTTAGATCAAATTTTTGACGGTATTTTTACAGCTCTTCAAAATGACGACTTTGAAAAACTTGATATCTTTTTTAAAAAATTAAAAGATATGAATTTTGAAGATATAGATGATTTTTATATATCCGATATTATAAAAAAGATAGAGGCCGTAAAAATTATGATTGGTAAAAAACAGGAAAGTATAATAGACAAGATATCAAACAAGGAAAATGTAAAAAGATATGATAGATAGCTACTTTATAAATTTCAAAAGACTGAGATCTTTATTTTGTGCTATAGATGCAAGAAGTGCCTCATAAGCTGTTTTTGATTTCTCAAGCTCAGATATAACACCTGCATAATCGGAATCTTCAAGCTTTGATATAAGCTCAGAAAAATTCACTCTCATCGTATCATTTTGAATCTTAAGATTATCTGCTATAACCATCTGCTCTCCTATTTTTGATCTGTACTGCATTACCTTATCAAGTCCTATATCAAAGGCTTCAAGTATAGACACATTTCCGTAATTTTTTCCATCTACAGTTACATTTATTGTTGCTGTATTTATTTCCTCAAGACTTCTTGTTGGAGGTGAAGCAGAAGCTCCATCAATGATTGATATTATCTCATCTATAGCATCTACCATAGCCATCTTTCCTGTATTTGTATTCACACCAAGATAAGATTGACCGTTAAACGTTGTATTGAGCTCAACACCTTTTGCCACAGGAACTGTTGTTTCCACAGTCTCCCCCTGATATACACCTGTATTAGGATCAAATGGATCAATCTGTGATTTTACCCCACCAAAGATCCTTGAGTCTCCAATTGAAACATTAGCCTGGTTTATAATATAATCCCTTAGAGAGTTTAGATAGTCTCTCAGTATCTGGGCATCTTCATAATCAAGAACACCTGTATTCATAAGTCTTATAATTTCAACCCTAACTTCCTGTCCTGCATTTACAATATTTCCAAGCGTTGATTCTGCCACATCAAGAGTTCCTTTGACAAGATCTATATTCCTGTTGTACGTTTCTATATCATTATTTAACCTTTTGAATCTTAGAGATCTGACAGTATCAATAGTATTGTCAGAAGGAGACAGAATCTTTTTACCTGAGGCAAGTTCTTTTGTGTATCTATCTATATCTTTCTCTCTAAGTCTGTCGTATTTTATGAATGTATCAAAGAAAGATATATCAGGTATCCTCATAACTTTTACCCTAATTTTTATTAATCCGATATTATTATCGGAATATTAATTCTATTTTTTAGTTACTATTTTACAAGACCAAGCAGTGTTTGTAAAAGCTCATCTGTAACATTTATTATTTTTGCAGAAGCTTCATATGCCCTTTGAAGTTTTGTCAGGTTAATAAGTTCTTCATCTAAATTTACTGCTGATATTTCCTTTAGCTTACTGTCAACAGTCTCAAGTATAAGATTCTGTTCATGGTATAAATTATCAACTCTATTTATCTCAAAACCTATTGGAGCTATAATCTCAGAACTGTAAAACTCAGAGTAAGATCTATCTTTTATAAATCTGTAGTTGTCAAAACTGTTCAGCACGTATGTTATACTGCCGATTGTTAATGAGCCGGTTGTAAAAAGTGTATTTTCTTCTGTAGTAGTAAGAACACCATTAATATCATCTTTAAGACCTATTATCTTTTTTATATTTGTATTATCAGAGTTTGTATATGCTGGATCTGAAGCCGCTGCTATCCTTTCAGGATCTTTTATACCCACAACTATGTTTGATGCATCAATATTTGTCTTGTTGCTTGAAGGATCTATCGTAAAAAAATCTATTCCTGTATTTCCATTAAGATCAAAACCTGCTCTATGCTGTTTATTTACTATCATAGCGAAAACTGTCGTAAAATCGTTTAACTTGTTTATACTTTCATTTACCTTATCTATTCCCTTCAGATAACCTCCAATTTTACCTTTTTCAAACAATGATGTTATATCCGTCCCTTGATGTTTTATAACAGGATCTCCATTTCTATCTGTCTCAAAGGTTAAAGGAATACTTTTATCAAATATAACAAGAGAATGACCTTTTACAGTTGATATATCAACCGTCTGATCATCCCTGAACGTAACCTTAATATCTATTAATGACGATATTTCCTTAAGCAGTCTATCTCTCTCGTCAAGGTACTCGTTTTTCTTATCTGGATCTGCAGTATAAAATCTTATATTTTTGTTCACCGTCGCAAGTTGTCCTGTCAGATCATTAAGCCTGTTCAAGTTGTCTCTTATGGAAAGAACTGTTTTTTCTTTTGTATCAGATAATGTTTCATAACTATTTCTTATTCTGCCTACAAGTGCTTCTGCTTTTGAAAGAACAGAGTACCTTGCCGCTATATCATCAGGATTAACAGCAACATCATTAAATGAATTAAAAAACTGATTAATTTCATTTGAAAAGCCCGATCCCTGAATATCATTAAATACTGACTCTATCTGCTGGAGTATATCCTTATAGTTTTCATATCCTGTTTTTTGATTGTTTACATTGACATATCTGTTGAAATATGCCTGACTAAATGCTCTCTCTATATTCTTTAACTCAACTCCTCCTGTCGGGAGGTTTACAAGTTGAGGCAATTTCCTTGAATACCCATCAGTATAAACATTTGATATATTATTGTTTGTTGTATTTATAGCATTTCTATGTGTTAAAAGAGACTGACCCGCAATAGAAAGGGAGTAAAACAGCGACATAATATAAACCCTCAAATCAGTATTATAAGATAATTATCGGCTTTTATTCAGGATTATTCAGTGAAATTCTTAGATTCTTCCCTTTCTATTTTCTCCTGCATTCTGAAAATCTCTGTATTCTTTTCCTCAATATAATCTTGTTTTTTATAAACGTAGTAGAATGTAATAAGATAGCCCACAAAAGCTAAAGAATGGAAAGCGACTTGAACAGGGCTCAAAAGACCTTCATTAAATAAAAGGCTTAGAATCTCAGAGACTACGGCTGAAAAAAATATAAAAAGAAATGTCACACCATAAAGAAGGGTTACCTTCCTGTTCAAAGCAAAATCTTCTTTTGAATAATAGCTGTTGAGAATCCTCTTATTCTTTATATTATCTGTATCAGCGGATATTTTTTCTGTCAAATGAGCCATTAGATCTCTCCTTAAATTTCATACAGATAAAGATACAATAAAAAATATTTAAAGCCAACCTTTCTTTTTAAATATAAAAAGAGGTAGAAGTGCTGAAAATACCATCAGGAATACTGCAAATGGATATCCAAACTCCCATTGAAGTTCAGGCATAAATCTAAAGTTCATACCATATATACTTGCGATTAATGTCGGGGGTAGGAATATAACTGACATGATTGTGAATATCTTTATAACTTTATTTTGTTCTATATTTAAAAGACCTAAAAAAGTGTTTTGTAGGTAATCAAGTCTTTCAAAATTAAAAGTTGTGTAGTCTATAAGGGAGTTTATATCTTTTATCATTATTCTTATCTCTTCCCTTACAGGCTGTGGAATCTTATAGCTTTTCAGTAGTGAAGATAGTATTCTTTGTTTATCAATAATATTTTCTCTAATTGTCATATTAAAATCCTCATAGTATGAGATCGTTTCAAGTATTTCCTCAGTTATATCTATTCCTGTGAAAACTATCTTGCTTAGTTTTGAGATCTCTCTTGTTATAAACTCAAGTGTATCTGCATCTATATCTATCCTTATCTCCATTATGCCTGCAAGGATATAGTAACCATCCTCATAAAATCTCGGATTCATCATAAGTTTTTTAACAACCTCGTTAAATGTTTGAAGCTCCCTATATCTTACAGTAACAAGAAAATGTTTTTTCAGTATAAAGGTTACAGTCTCATTAAATGCATGTTCCCTCTCCGTTATAAGAAAGTAAGCGTTTATAGTTATACTCTCTTCATCTTCCCAGTATCTTGAAGATATCTCTATCTCTTCCATTTCCTGTTTCGAGGGAAATCTAACCTCAAAATTTTTAGACACCCACATAATTTCCTGATCAGTTGGAGAAAGCATATCTATCCATAGGACATCCTCAACCTTCTCAAAAGGAACAGAAAGATCTTTAACCATCTCAATTCTTATGTTCAAGCCTTCCCTTACAAATAACCTAATCATAATAAAACTATAATACTACTATTTTTTTCAATCTGTAATCCTTTTCGGCAGAATCATCTATACAAAAATACATATTCAAATTAAATATGTATAGAAATTAAAATCGGTATATTTCAAGAAAAAATTTTTAAATTTTTCCTTATCAAAAATATCTAAAATAAAAATTTTTATGAGATTTATAATGCAGTATTTCAAATTTCATGTATAATGTCAATTATATTGAACTTTTGAAGTTCTATAATATGTATTTCATTTTGACATCAGATAAACTTTTGGAATAGATTATATATACTCACTGCATGGAGGTTGCATTGGATTACATATTTGAAGAAGAAGAAATAAAGATCATACGCGAGTTTCCAAACTATGGAATATCAAATCTTGGATATGTTTATAAGGATCTTAAATACGGACTTTTACCTGAAAATTACAAAAAGAAAAGATTAAAAGGATACAAGGATACTAAAGGTTTTTTAAAGGTTCATCTATCAAATGGAAAAAAACATAAAATATTTTTTGTACACAGACTCGTTGCCGAATATTTTATACCGAATCCAGAAGGATATAGATATGTTAGACATAAGGATGGAAATAAAGAAAATAATAAAGCAGACAACCTTATCTGGACACCTGATCTAAAAATTAACAGAATTGATAAATCAAAACAGTTAGATATATTGAAACTGAAGGAAAAAGGTTTATCAATAAAGGATATATCAGACAGAACAGGAATAAGTTACTCCACCGTTATTAACATACTATCAGATTTTTCACAGATAACAATAAGACTACCATCATGGCTGAAAGACAGGCTAAGAGTTAAAGCCAAAAAGGAAGGAAAAACAATTACAGAACTTATAGTTCAGATACTTGAAAAGGAGCTTGAAGATGAAAAATAAAATACTTGTTCATATCTGCTGTGGCGTTGATGCTGTTTGGGGTCTGAGAAAATTAAAAATGGATTTTCCTGAAGCAGAGATAAAAGGATTTTTTTACGATCCAAATATACATCCTGAAGAAGAATACGAGCTCAGATGGATAGAAACATTAAGAATATGTAAAAATTTAGGTATAGAATGCATAAAAGGAGATTATGATCCAGACAGATGGATTGAAATAACTAAGGGACTTGAAGACGAACCTGAAAGAGGAAAAAGATGTAATGTGTGTCACGATCTTAGGCTCGAAAAAACAGCATTAATGGCAAAGAAAATAGATTTTGACAGTTTTACAACAGTTCTCCTAATGAGTCCTAAAAAAGATTTTGATACTCTTAAAAATATCGGTGAAATGATAGGAAAAAAATACGGACTTGAATTTCTGGCTGTTGAGTTTAGAAAGAAAGGCGGTATTGAGAAGATGAACAGTTTATCAAAAGAGTATCAGATTTATCATCAGAACTACTGTGGGTGTATATATGCTTTGTTCCAGCAGAGAAAAGATAAAAAATACGTACCTGAGCTTGTCTCCTTTGGAAAAGGAAGACCAGCTGGAAGCAGAGAAGAGCTCATTTTTATAAAGAAGCTAAGACTGTTCTGTGAGGATTTAGGACTAAAAGTCTATGAGGAAAGGTTCAAATTTATAGGATGGAGGTTGATAAGATCTGTTCTAATGGTGAACAAAGAGCCTATACACCACAATGTTCTTCCTTACTCATCTTCTTTAAAAGGCATCTTAAGAGCCAGACCTGAACAGGTTTTATATGAGGAAAACAAAAAGATATTAAAACTAAATAAAGGAAATATTCAGATCTGGATAACCGAAAATCCTGAAGCATTATCCCTTAAAGAGCCTAAGGTTTTTACAGATCCTGTTTTTGTAATCGATAGAGGTATTCCTGATGGGGATGATGTAAAATTTGAGATACAGCTTGAGACTGAGTTTGTTCCAGATGCAATCTCTACAAATCTCACTATAGGAGAACCTGAAGCTGAGAGTTTTATAGAACTATTTAGCGATACACTACCCCAGGGGAATTTAGGCTATAGTTTTGAACAGATTAGAGATATAATACTAATGGAGAGAGATAAAATCTTATCAGGTGAGGTATCTGTTCTTATTTACGGTGCGGAACACTATGGAAGATTGGGAAGAAGATACTATAAAAAAAGGGAAAAAAGTCTCAAAAAATTGTAAAATTTCTTTACATTATTTATAATAAATCTGTAACTACCTGAAAAGGAAGGGGATTTGTCAACTTTAATCGAGATCGCCAGCAGATGTAAGGAGAGGAGAGAGGAGCTGGGCATCTCCCGCCAGCAACTCAGAGACAAAACAAAAATACCTGTTGATATTATAGAAAAACTTGAAGAAGATCAGGAATACATAAAAAAAGAACCATATGCCAGATTTCTCATTAAACAGATTGCATTAACCCTTGACGTACAGTTTGATCTTGACGAGCAGATAGAAAAAACAAAACCTAAACCTGTAGAAACTGAGAAAAATAAGGGTTTTGTCTTTAGACTGCTGAAGCTTTCATTCCTGTCATCTCTACTATTTACATTCTTTTTTCTATCAGCAAGCTTTGACAGGCCTGAAAAATCACAGAAATTTTACGAATTTTTAAGCATAAAAAACACAGATAGTAAAACGAAGGAAAATATTTACGAAAATCAAAATAAACCAATTCCCACATCAATAACATTAAAGGCTACCGGAAACGTATGGCTAACAGTTTATATAGATAATGTTCAACAGATAATAAAACTCAAAAAAGGTGAGAGAAAAAATATAAGATTCAAGGAAAAAATAAAAATAGAAACCGTTGGAAATCCAAAGGATCTCGTTATAATGTTCAATAATAAACCTGTAAAACTGTCATACTCTAAAAAGATACTTCACAATATATTTATAGATTCTGACGGGATATTCTTAAACGGCTATAACTTGGCGGAGAAAAAGGAGAGTTGATCCCACCTATAGACGATATAAAAAAGGCTATCAGCCTTGTAAAAGATCATGTAAACAATAGAATAGAAGAGTTCAAAAGCCTCAAAAAAGAAGGTATTACACAGTTTGATCTCAGACCCTATCTGGATATAGAACCTTATGAGGCTGATATATTTTCAGAAGCCTCATTCTGCATACTTACAGCAAATTCATCAGCATCCCTCGGTATTAAAATACAGAAAGAAACAGGTATTGAAGGATTTAAAAAACTCAATGAAGAGGATCTTTTTAGTGTAATTAAAACCAAAGGTCATAGATTTGCAAAACAAAGGGCTGAAAGAATAGTTATGCTCAGAAATAAGGAGCATATTCTGGAAAAAGTTGTTAAGATGAATTCAGGAAAGGAAGCAAGGGAGTTGCTTGTAAAGGAGATTTACGGATATGGGTACAAAGAGGCAAGCCATTTCTTAAGAAATGTAGGTTTTGATGATATTGCTATTATAGACAGGCATATATCAAAATTTCTATTTGAAAAAGGTATTGTAAAAAAGAGAAAAACAATAACAAAAAAAGTTTATCTTGAGTGTGAAAAAGCACTTGATAATATTTCTAAAGAACTGGGAATAACACAATCAGAACTGGATCTTTATATTTTCTATATAAAAACAGGAAAAGTTTTAAAATGATAAAAAAGCTTAAAGATCTGTGTGAAAAGAACAGCATTGAACTGTCAGAAGAACAGTTGAAAAAATTTGAGATCTATCTTGACACTCTTTTAAAATGGAATAGGGTTTACAACCTTACATCTGTAAGGAAAAAAGAAGAAATAGTTGAAAAACATTTCTTTGATAGTTTAACAGTCGTAAAACTTTTTGAAAAAACAGGTATCAGTCCTGATGGTAAAAAGATAGCCGATCTGGGTGCTGGAGCCGGATTTCCAGGAGTTCCTTTAAAAATTTATTACGGAGAAAAAATAGATCTTTACCTTATAGAATCAGTAGGAAAAAAATGTATCTTTCTTGAGATGCTGAAAAAAGAGTTAACAATTGATTACTCTGTTCTGTGTAAGAGATCAGAAAATGTAAGGAAAAAATTTGATATAGTTCTAAGTAGAGCTACAGGTGAGACATTTGAAGTTCTGAAATGGGGAAAAGACTTACTTAATGAAGGTGGATATCTCATTATAATGAAAGGAAAGAAAGTGGAAGAAGAACTCAGACCTTTTACAGTAAAAATAAAGTTTAAAGGATATATGGAAAGACAGTATATAATCCTTAAAAAAATATCTGAAGCTGATCATAGAATATGAAGGCTATTATGAACTAATATTATCTAAGATTTATCAGGAGGGCTGGATTGATAGATAAAGAGTTTACGGTTCAGGAAAAAAAAGCGACCCTTGGGCTTGCTGGAATCTTCTCACTTAGAATGCTTGGACTTTTTCTTGTTCTGCCTGTTTTAAGTATATATGCACACAGATTTCCTGAAGCAACATCATTTCTTGTTGGTATAGCTATAGGGGCTTACGGCTTAACTCAAGCTATTTTTCAGATACCTTACGGTCTCCTTTCAGATAAAATAGGAAGAATTCCTATTTTGATATTTTCTACCGTTGTCTTTATACTTGGTAGTCTTCTTGCAGCTTACGGATCATACCAGGAAGATATATGGATTCTTATTCTTGGAAGATTCTTACAGGGAATGGGTGCCGTTTCCTCCGTTGTTATAGCACTAATAGCGGATCTAACAAGAGAGACTGTAAGAACAAGGGCTATGGCAACAATAGGTGCTTCAATAGGTATGTCGTTTGCGTTCGGTATGGTTTTAGGTCCTTATCTTGCTTCACATCTTGGTTTATGGGGAGTTTTCTTATTTACTGCTCTACTTGCCTTATTTTCACTACCATACATAATATGGGGCATTCCAAGACCTGAAAAAACAGTTCATCATGATGATGCTGAATTTACAAGCTCATATCTTGGTACAGTGTTAAAAGACCCAAATCTTCTAAAAATGGATTTTGGTATGTTTACACTTCATATGGGTCTTACAGCTGTTTTTACATCTGCACCTTTAATTTTAAAACAGTTTATGGATATAGATGATCTATGGAAGGTTTACCTTATAATGTTTCTTGTAGGCCTGACTTTTATGATTCCAACTACAATTATCGCTGAGAAAAAAGGACTCATAAAAGAGGTAAAGATATTAGGCATTATTATTCTTATCATATCCTTCGGTATGTTTATACAGTTTGAAAACAGCTTTGTTCCGGCTGTGATATCAATAATAGTTTACTTTACAGGGTTTATGATACTTGAGCCTATAATGCCCTCACTTATGAGTAGATATGCCAAACCGCATGTAAAAGGAACAGCATCAGGTGTTTTTAATACATCTCAGTTTTTAGGGGCTTTTGTAGGAGGTGCTGTCGGAGGTTATTTATTAAAATATGGGTTTGATATGGTTTTCCTTTTTACAGGAGCTATAACGTTTGTATGGCTTTTAATGATATTTACGATGAAGATGCCTGACAAACTTGACAGAAAAAGCTGATATGCATATAATATTTTTCCCACAGTGAGCGAGAGTAGCTCAGTTGGTAGAGCACTTCCTTGCCAAGGAAGGGGTCGCGGGTTCAAGTCCCGTCTCTCGCTCCATTTAAATCCTTACTTATCTTACCACCACCAATCTTCTCAATTAAAACTTCCTGAACTCTTCTGAAATTGGTTTTTAAAACTGTAAACTTTACAGATCCTATAACTGTATTTTCCCTTCTTTTTGGCATTCTTCCAAGATGGTATATTAAAAGACCGGCAACAGTTTCATAAGGTCCCTTAGGAAATTTCTCTCCAATAATTGTTTCAATCTCCTTTATTTCCATTCTACCATCTACTATCAGTTTGTCTTTTATCTGCCTTTTTATCATCCTTTTTTCCCTTTTTGAGAACTCATCCCTTATCTCTCCAACAATCTCTTCAAGCACATCCTCAAGCGTTATTATCCCCATTGTTGCACCTCTCTCATCAACAACAACAACCATATGATCCTTAAACTGTTTAAATCCTTTAAGAACATTCGGAAGACTTGTAAACTCAGGTACATATCTTATAGGCTTTATATATTTCTGTATATCCTCATCAGGTTTTGCCTCTGCTATATCATAAGATCTTACAATACCAGTTATCTGATCTATCCTTTTTTTATATACAGGAATCCTTGAATATCCTGTTTCTTTAAATATTTTTATAAGATCTATTACCTTTGAAGAATGTTCAACGGCAACAACATCTGATAATGGAACCACAATCTCACTTAATCTTCTCTCCTCAAATATAAGAACATTCACAACTATCTTTTTTTCAAACTCTTCTATACCTTCAGATTCCAGAATAAGAGCATCTAAAAGCTCTTCTCTCGAAAGGATCTTCTCCTTTTTTTCCTCAAGCCTGAAAATAAAAAATACTATCCTTGTTATAATCTTGGCTATGATAAGCAGTGGATAGAGAAGTTTTCTGAAGAATTCAATTGCAGGAATAAGGAAGAATATAAGTCTATCAGCGTGATGCTGGAATACGCTCTTAGGTATGATCTCCCCAAAAAGAAGCGTAAATACAATGATGGCTTCCGCAAAGAGCTCTTCTTTTGAACGTATGAGAGGCATTGCCGTAGAAAACTCATGAAGGAAACTTACAAATAGAGCAGTTATTGTAACAATACTCAATGTTGTCCCTATAAGGCATGTTGCAACATACTCATCAAATCTTTTTTCAAGTGAGTGGTAAACCTTCTTAGCTCTTTTATCGCCATTTTTTGCAAGATATTTAAGTCTTGTTCTGTTTACGGAAAAAAGGGCAAGTTCAGATCCTGAAAAAAAACCTTCAAGTATCAAAAAGAAAACAATAGCTATTAAGTAACTAAACATTATCCTCCTCTTTTTTTTCAGTCTGTGTAAGTTTCTCAACAAGAACTGATATTATACGATTACTCTCCATTTTGAGTATCCTGAACTTATGGTTTTCATATATAAACTCCTCACCTTCCTCAGGAAATCTCTTTAAAACATCAAGGATAAAACCGCCAACTGTATCAAACTCATAATCATCTGGAAGTTTTATACCTATAATCTCTTCAAGAATCTCAACTTCTATCTTTCCTGATACTTCCCATTTATTTTGTGAAATTTTTTTAATAAAAGGTTCTTCTGGTTCATACTCTTCAGGAATATCGCCGACTATGAACTCAAGTATATCCTGAAATGTTACGAGGCCAACTACAGTCCCATGTTCGTCAACAACTATAGCCATATGGTTCTTTTTCTCTTCAAATTTTTTCATAAGATTTAAAAGAGGTGTAAACTCAGGAACAAAATACGGTTCTTTTAGAAATTTATCTATCTTTTCTTCTTTTCCCTCAAATTTCATAAATATAATATCCTTTATATAAAGGATACCTACTATGTTGTCTAAATTACCATCATATACAGGTATTCTACTGTAATCACGTCCTTTAATAAGATCAAGAACCTCCCTTACGGTAAGTCCCTTAGGTAAAGTAAACATATCTCTTCTTGGAGTCATTATCTCACTGACGGCAGTCTCGTGAAGTTGTAGGGTTGCTTCAATTATCTCTTTTTCTTCTTCCGTAAAAATCTTTTTTTCCGTTCCTATATTAACTATAGAGATAAGATCGTCCTCGGAGAGTTTATGGCTTTCAACAGGAAGTTCAAGACCCATCTTTTTAAGGAAATATTCCGCCGACTTCATAAAAAGTATTCTGAACGGAGTAACCGCAATATAGAATGCATAAAAAGGTCTTGATGAAAAAAGAGCATATTTTTCTGGATAGTATGCACCTATAGTCTTTGGCGTTATCTCACCAAAAGTTAATATAAGAATAGTCATTGTTATAATAGCTATAAACAGATATTTCTCACCAAGATGTTCTATAACAAGACCTGACATAACAGCGGATGCTGTAATATTTACAAGCTCATTTCCTATTAGAAAAGTTGTTACAAGTTCTTTAGGTCTTGACCTTATATAATCAGCAATCTGTGCTGCTTTATTTCCTTCTTTTGCCAGTCTTTTTATCTTAAGCCAGTCCATTGAGAAGAATGAGGATTCTATAGCTGCGAAAAAAGCTGACAACATGAGAAGTATAACTATCAGAAGGAAACTCAAGAAAACATCATTATCAAGCAAAGTGACAATAAACCTCCCTTCCATTAATTTTCTTTATATCTGGCTCATTTTTACATATATCTTTAGCCAAAGGACATCTATGATAAAAAAGACATCCACCTTTTACATCTTCCCTTTCTATTTCAGGTATATTTTTTAGATCTTTTCTGTGTGAAGGATGATCAGGTGGAAGACTGTCAAACAATATTCTCGTATAAGGATGTCTGGGATTCCTCAAAACATCTGACGTTAATCCTTTCTCCATTATCTTTCCTCTGTAAAGAACAATAATCCTATCCGCTAAATTTCCAACAACATTAAGGTCATGGGATATAAACATAAAACTTATATTTTTTATCTTCTTAAGCTTTTCCAACAATCTTATTATCTGAAGTTGAACAGAAACATCAAGGGCTGACGTAGGTTCGTCAGCGATAATTAGGTCAGGATCAAGAACAATAGCTCTTGCTATAGCCACTCTCTGCCTCTGACCTCCAGAAAGTTCTGAAGGGTATCTCTTTAAGAATGTTTCATCTAAACCTGCGTCTTTTACAGCATTAATGATCTTTTCTTCCCTTTTCTTTTTATCAACCCCATGAACTATTAAAGGTTCTTCAACGATCTGATAGACTGTAAGTCTCGGATTTAAAGATGTTCTTGGATCCTGAAAAATAACTGAACTTTCCTTTCTAAATATCTTTTCTTCTTTTCTGCTCATACTGTATATATCAACGCCTTTAAATAAGATACTTCCTCCATCCTTCTGAATGAGCTTAAGCACAAGCTTTCCTATGGTAGATTTTCCGCTTCCAGATTCCCCCACAACACCAAGTATCTCACCATAGTTGATATCAAAAGATACTCTATCAACAGCCGTGAAATACTCCTTGTAAAAAAGAGTTTTCTTAACAAGATATTTTTTTGTTAGATTTTCCACTTTAAGTAAGGGAGGACTGTTGCCTTCCATTTTTATCTAATCTTTCTCCAGTAAAATGGTTTCTTCAATATAAATGGCTCCTAAGATTTTATTTAAGTATATCACAATTATAACCGGCTAAATTTATGATTTATTTCATTTTTTTCAACACTACAACCGACTCTATATGATATGTTTGCGGAAACATATCTATCATATAAACCTTATCTATATAATAATTTTCTTTAAGTTTACCCAAATCCCTTGCAAGTGTAGAAGGATTACAGGAAACATAGATTATTTTTCTTATACTATCTGATGTTATAAATGATCTTATAAGCTGATCAGAAAGACCAGTTCTGGGAGGATCAGCTATCACCAGATCAGGTTCTAACTCACGTATATATCTGTCTGACCTGTTTGCATCCATTTTTATAAACTTAAGATTTTTTACCCTGTTAAGCTTTCTATTATGGTTTGCATCGTCAACTGCATAAGGATTGGATTCTATACCCCAGATCTGATCAAGACGTCTGGCTGAAGGAATAGTTAATGTTCCAACTCCACAAAAAAGATCAACAGCTTTTTTACAATCATCTATATTTTCTGTAACAGTATGCACAAGATTACCAAGCTGGTATCTGTTAACCTGAAAAAATGAGTCCGTTGACACCCTGTACTTTATATCTTCAAACTTTTCATAAACAGATCCTTCTCCAATAAGAATATTTTTTCTTAAGCTGCCGTCTTTCAGATGGTAAATACCAACCCCTTTTATTTTACCGCTTATAAAAGATCTAAAGTGTTTTAAACCAAGGGGAAACCTTTTAATACTTTTAGGAAACACAAATTTTAAAAGAATATCATCTTCCGATGAAGAGTATATATGAATCTGCTCTGGCTGAAAAACAAGAAACCTTAAAATCTCCCTTATACCTTTCAGAGCACTATTAATATCCTCTTTAACAATTTTACATTCCTGTATATCCACTATCTGTCTGCTTTCCCTCATGTAGAAACCTAATCTTTCTCCCCTTAATTTAAACTGCACCCTATTCCTGTAGTAAAAAGTTTTCTCTGACGGAATTATCTTGTATAAACTGTCGACACCCAATCTTCCAATTCTATTTAACGTTTCAAGAAGAATCTCAGCCTTGATCTCAACCTGTTTTTCATAAAGTATATGCTGGTAATCGCATCCTCCACAGTATTGAAAATACCTACAAGGAGGATCTATCCTAAAAGAGCTCTTTTTAACTATTGATACAGGATTACATTCTAAGAAGTCTCTTTTCTCTTTTTTTACCTCAACCTCCACTACCTCGCCAGGAAGAACAAAAGGAACAAAGCATACTTTTGCATCCGATCTGCCTATACCCTTTCCACCATACACAAGTTTTTCTATACCTACTATCAAAATCTTACCTCCAAAAAGCTAAACTAATTATATACCTTCTGTTAAAATTATAAAAAAAAAGAGAGGTGATAGATATGTCGGTACTTGTTGAGTTCGCTATGTTTCCAACAGATAAAGGGGAAAGCGTAAGTTCTTATGTGAGCAGGATTATTAAAATGATAGATGAGAGCGGGATAAACTACAAACTCACCCCTATGGGTACGGTTTTTGAGGTGGAAACAATGGACGAGGCTTTAAAGATTATAGAAAAAGCCTATAAACAACTTGAAAAAGACTGCAACAGGATATACTCTGTAGTTAAGTTTGATATAAGAAAAGGAAAATCAGGAAGACTAAAACAAAAAATAGAATCGGTGGAGAAAAAATTGGGAAAACAGGTCAGTAAATGATTCTTAAAAGGATTTACCTAAAAAATTTTCTTGCACATACAGAAACAGAAATAAATTTTCCAGATAAAGGCATAACAGTATTTATAGGGGAAAATGGAGCAGGTAAAAGCTCTATAATTGAGGGGATATCGTTTGCTTTATATGGAAAAACATCAAAAGGAAATCTACAGGATCTTGTCCAGTGGGGAAAAAACGAATCTAAAATAGAGCTTGATTTTATCAAAGGTCAGGAAATCTACAGGATAGAAAGGATCATTTCCATAAAAGGAAAAAAAACATTATCTACCGGTACAGTTTATAAAAAAAAAGGAGACAGGTTTCTGCCGTACTATCAAAAAAATATATCAAAAGAAATTCCAAAAATAACCGGATTTACATTAAAAACATTTTTTTCGTCTGTTCTTATAAGACAGGGGGAAATAGAGAGTATAATAGAGATGAGGCCAAGAGAGAGGGCAAAACTCTTTGAAGAGATACTTGATATGAGCCTCTATCAGTTAATATCAGAATATGCAGCAGAAAAAAGAAGGCAGATAGAATCCCAGATAAAGTTTATAAGCTCGACAGTCCCAGATATTGATCAGATTAAAAAGGATTTAGATATCTTAGAAAGTAAAAAGGAAAAAATATACAAAGTTAAAGAAAATATTGAAAACACAAAAAAAGATATAGAAAAAAAACTGGAAAACCTAAAAAACAGATATGAGGAATATATAAAAGAAAAGGAAGAAATACTCAGGATAAAAAATAAGATTGGGATACTGGAAGAAAAAATAAAAAGCTGTAAAGAAAGTATAAAAACAAAGCAAGAGGAGATCAGGGATATAGAAAGAAAAGAAAAAGAAATTTCAGATCTGGAGTCTTATGTAAAAAGATATGAGGATCTTGAAAGAATTATTGAGATTTTCAGAAAACTTGAAAAGGAAAACGAAAGGCTAAAAGCAGTAAAAGATAAGGTAAACGATATAAAAGAAAGAAAAAATACAGAAAAAGAACTAAAAAAGTTGGCAATGGAATATGAAGAGAAGGAAAAAGCGCTAAAAGATATACACACAAGAATAACGGAAATATCAAAACTAAAAGGTGAAATTAAAAGTTTTGAAGAAAGATATGAAGAGCTTAAAACAAAACTGTCAGAGAGTATGAAAAATGCCCAGAGTATAGCAAAAGATCTCATATCGTATAAAAAGCTATACAATATACTTATACACAATCCTATCGCTGTAAATCAACTAATACACAACTGTGAACAGGATATAAAAAGATATGAAGAGCAGATAAAAGACCTATTAAGGAAAAAAACAGAAATTGAGGCTGAGGGGAAGGAGCTTAAAAGGAAAAAAGAAAAAATAAGTTCTCTTGAAGGGAGTTGTCCAACATGTGAAAGACCGTTAGATGAGCACTCAAAGAAAGATCTTATTAATGAGATAAATGAAAAACTTGAAGAACTGAGAAAGAGATACAGAAAAGTTAAGGAAAAGGAAAAAAAGATATCAGAACTTTTAGAAAAAGAGCTATACATAAAAGAAAGACTTCAAGAATACAAAGAGTATTTCTTAAAACATAAAGAAGCCGAAGAAGAAAGCTTGAAGATAAGATCCAGAATATTTGTCAATCAGAAAAAGATAAAAGAACTTAAAGATCTTGAGAAAAAAAAATCAGAAATTGAAAAATTCTTATCTGAAAATAGGGAAAAATATCTCAGATACAGGGAGGCTGTTATCTTTCTATCCAGAATAGATATAGAAAAATTAGAAAACGAGTTAAAAAACGTAGAAAAAAAAGTCAATTCTTTAAAAAAGGATATCAAGAATGAAGATCCCAGTATAGTATATAAAGAGTATAAGGAGCTGAAAAAAAAGGTGGAAAGATATTTTTCAATCAGGGAGCAGATCTCGAAAAAAGATGATCTGGAGAATCAGATAAGAACACTTAAAAATGATCTAAAAAAATTCTCAGAGGAGATAAAAACTATAATAAAATCAGTTAAAGAGACAGATTTTATTGAAAAAGAAATCATAAAGCTAAAAAAAGAGATAGAAGGTATAGAAGAAAAACTGAAATATATACAGGAAGAAAAAACAGATCTTGAGAAAGAGATAGCAAGTCTTGATACGGAGATACTAATAAAAAAGAAAGAGATCGAAAAGGCAGAAGAAATAAATAAGAATATCCGATTAAATAAGGAAAAAGCAGAAAAATATAGAAAGATAGAAAAAGTACTGGGACCTGAAGGCATACAGAAGGTTATAAGGGATACAGCCCTGTACGAACTTCCTAAACTTACAAATCAGATATTTTCTATATTTGGATTTCCATTCCAGCAGGTAAGGTTTTCTGAAAACTTTGATATCTCTCTTTTAGTTCCATCAATTGAGAGAAAGGATAGATATATAACAGTAAATGCCATAAGTGGTGGTCAGAGAACCGCACTTGGCATTGCATTGAGACTCTCTATCGGAAGATTCCTCTCTTCAAAAAATGAGATACTTATACTCGATGAGCCGACTGTTCATCTTGATGAACAAAGAAGATCCGAACTTATAAATCTTCTTCTCGAACTTAAAAGGAAAAATTTCGTAAGACAGCTTATAATAGTAACACATGATACTGAAGTAGAAGATGCTGCTGACAGTATTTACTATGTTGAAACTGGAAAAGTAAAAAGCATAGATTAAACTATCTTTGGGAGGTGAGTAAGATGAAAGTAAAAGTTTCTGTTGATCAGGATCTGTGTACAGCATGTGCTTTGTGCTATGACGAACTTCCTGAGGTTTATGAAGATAGGGGGGACGGTATAGCTAAAGTTAAGGATGATGTTGGTGGAGACGGTGCAGTTATTGAAGGAGAAATAGCTGAAAGAGCTGCAGAAATTTCTGAAGAATGCCCTTCTGGTGCTTTAGTAACAGAGGTTATAGAAGAATAGATATTCAGGGGGTTTTCCCCCAGTTTTTTATTCAAAACGCCAAAAATATTGAAAAATAAAGACAAAACCCTTGACTTTTAAGAAAGTATTAATATAAATTAAAGTATAGAATTTGCCCCAGATATAGATAAATCGCCATTTTGGGGTATTTAAAATTAAATTACAGGAGGGTCAACCATGACAAAAGCAGAACTTGTAGCAAAAGTAGCAGCTGAGGCAGGAGTGACAAAAGCATCTGCTGAAAGATGTGTTAACGCATTTGTAAAAGCTCTTACAGAAGCTCTTGAGAAAGGTGAAAGAGTAGCTCTCCCGGGACTTGGCGTATTCAACGTCAAAGAGAGAAAAGCAAGAAAGGGTAGAAACCCAAGAACAGGAGAAGAGATCACAATACCTGCAAGAAAGGTTGTTACATTCCACGCTGCTAAAGCTTTAAAAGAGAAAGTAAAGTAAAGATTCTATAGAGAGGGGCATAGGATCCCCTCTTTTTATGAGGAACTAAAAATAAGAATAGATAAATTTCTTGCAGATTTTGGTCTTGGCAGCCGTAAAGAAGTTAAAAAATTAATAAAGGAAGGTTTTATATCTGTTAATGGTTCTGTTGTTAAAAAACCTAATCTAAAAATAGACCCTGAAAGAGATTCTGTATATTACGAAGGCAACCTTCTAAGATATAGAAAAAACCTTTATTATATGTTCAACAAGCCTTCAGGTTATGTAACAGCTGTAAAAGATGAGAGATATCCTACAGTTATGGAATTCTTCAGTGATCTTCCGTTCAGCAAAAACCTATTTCCTGTAGGAAGACTGGATATTGACACAGAAGGACTATTAATAATAACAGATGATGGACAGCTTGCACATAGAGTAAGCCATCCAAAATGGAATATTGAGAAAGAATATTACGCTGTTGTTAGAGGTGATATATCTAAGATAGATCTATCAGTCTTTGAGAAAGAAGGTATCTTTCTGAAAAAAGATAATTACAAAACCAAACCTTTTAAAGTAAAAATACTATCAACTTCTAAGGAAAAATCCGAGGTGTTTATAACAGTCCGGGAAGGTAAATACCACATTGTAAAAAAGATAATGGAGCAGATTAATCATCCTGTCATCTATCTTAAAAGAGTTAGAATTGGAACTTTATCTCTTGATGATCGTCTTGAATCAGGCAGTTTTAGAGAATTAACAGATGAAGAGATAAAAAAACTAAAAAGATCCGTAAGTATGAGATGAAAAAGATATCTTTCCTGTCATGGGCTCTCTTTGATTTTGCAGAAACTGTATTTTCAGCAAATATAATATCTGTATTTTTCCCATTGTGGATAATAAATACACTTGGAGGAAGTTCTTATCATTACTCCCTTGTATATTCGTTGTCAGTATTTATCTCCATATTTCTCGGAATACTAACAGGAAAGTTTGCTGATGAGAGGGGATATAAAGACATATTCTTTAAGTTTGCTGTTCTTTCTGTAATATTTTTTCTTTTTACACTCTACTTCATCGAATCACTTTTTGCTGCTTTATCCGTATTTTTTGTTATGAATCTTTTTTACCAGCAGAGTCTTATATTTTACAATTCCTTACTTTACGACGTATCCACAGAAAAAGAAAGAGGTTTTATCTCAGGTGTTGGTGTTGGAATAGGTTATATTGGAGGTGTTGTAAGTCTTCTTATATCTAATTACCTTTCTGAAAGTCCTTCGCAAACATTCCTTATTACAGCATTTATATTCGCTTTTTTCGCAGTTCCATCAGTAATTTTTGTAAGGTCAAAAAAAAGAAAAGAAAAATTTTTCAAGATAAAGATAAAAGATATATTCAGGGATAAACCGTTTTTCCTTTTTATACTTGCCGTTTTACTGCTTACAGATGCAGCTCACGGACTTATAATATTTATGTCAATATATCTTAATAAAGTAATGCTTTTCTCACAGGATCAGATCGTAAATATAATAGCCATGGCCGGTTTATTTGCTATTGTAAGTGCACCTGCAGTGGGTTTTCTTCTACATAAAATTTCTCCTGTAAAATTTTTTCAGTTTATATTTATTGGATGGTTTCTGGCTTTCTTAGCATTACTGGTATCAGACAGATTTACAATTTATTTAGTTGCTTTCGCCTTTGGAATACTTTTAGCGTCTTTATGGACTACAATGAGGGTTGTTTTAATATCTATATCTCCAGAAGATCAACTAACAACAAGGTTTGCTTTTATGGCTCTTTCTGAGAGGATGGCAAGCATACTGTCTCCCCTTATATGGGGTGGCGTTGTTTTCATACTTGGGGAAAAGGCATTTTCTTATAAGATCGCAACATTTATATTAAGCCTGTTCCCATTATTAGGTTTTACAGTTTACAGGATATTTCTAAGATCTACTTGACAAATATTACACCTTTTGTTGGAAATACTCCTGAACAGTAAGGACAGGTAAATATAAACTCTCCCGGATATACCATCTTTATTTTTATCTGTTTTATCTCACCTTTTTTAATATTTTTCAGCATTATGTCGTAGGGAGGAAGTATATAAAAACAGTGTCCGTAATACTCCTTTGTATAGTCATCACCTATTCCTTCGTCTATAGCCTCAACCCTAAAAAGAACAACATCACCTCTCTTAATGTAGATCTCATCAGGTTTATATCCATCTTTTGATACCTTTATATCCACAATAACATCAGGCTTTTCTTCAGTTTTTGAGCAACCTGATGTCAGACTTATAATTAAAATACTAACCAGTATTTGAAACAGATTTTTCATAATTTTCCAGAATCTCTATAAGTTTATTTATTTTTTTCTCTATCTCATCAATTCTTTTTTCAATATAAGCTTTTTTATCATAATCAGCATTAGTACTCTCTTTTTTCAGACTTTCTTTTTCTTCCTTAAGCACTTTTATCTGGGAAATTATCTCAATTCTTATATCTGATCTTATCTCAAGACCGTAAGAGACTGAAAAAAACAAAAAGATAATAAAAGATATTAAATTTTTCATCATTCCTTTACTTTCTCCTTAAGTTTCTTATAAACTTCCACAACCTCTTTTTTTAATTTATCTAAATCTCCTGTGTTGTGTATAACAATATCTGCATACTTTATTTTTTGTTCAATAGGAAGTTGCGATCTTATTCTTCTTACGGCTTCATCCTTAGAATAACCTTTTTTAACAAGCCTATCTATCTGTAACTCTTCTGGTGCATAAACGAGAATAACAATATCATAATCTTTGTATGAACCTGTTTCTATTAGAAGGGGAACTTCAACAATAACAACACTGTTTGGATCTTTGTCTTTTATATCTTTTATCTTTTTTTCTATCTCCTTCCTCACCTCAGGATGAATAATTTTCTCAAGTATTCTCTTCTTTTTATGATTCTTAAAAACTATTTTCCCAAGTTTCTTTCTGTCCACCTCTCCCTTTAGATCAAATACATCACCGAACTCTTCTCTTATT